>WNGO01006763.1_pt1 | contig 12136 bp, 18 predicted proteins | sample 5400511 | NCBI WGS metagenome assembly WNGO01 (sample SAMN13153380, study PRJNA577476) | soil metagenome | isolation source: 20 cm soil or saprolite under Garry oak tree replicate 2 | place: USA:California | collected 2016-06-15
GGCAGTTCCACTGGAGCCTGCGACGAACGCGACGGTTGTCGGGCTGGCTGCAACTGTGAAATCCTTGACAGAATAGTTCGCCGTAGCAGAGTGAGATAGAGAACCGCTAGTTCCCGTTACTGTTACGGTGTAAGTTCCCGCGCTGCCTGCGCATGAGAGCACGGAAGTTCCTGAGCCAGTCAGACTCGTCGGGGTCAGAGTACAGCTTAGTCCGGTGATTGGTGATACGGTCGCGCTTAGGCTGACGACTCCACTAAATCCTTGGAGAGCAGTTACAGTGATCGTTGAGGTGCCCGCTGCACCAGCGTTACCTGTGACCGATGCTGGAGCTGCCGCAATCGTAAAGTCTTGGACTGTGAAAGTTACAGATGCTGAATGTGAAAGGCTACCGCTTGTTCCCGTCACGGTCACAGTGTAACTGCCAGCAGATCCATTACATGAGAGGGTTGAGGTTCCGGAACCAGTAACACTAGTCGGCGTAAGGGTGCACGTAAGACCAGTTGACGGAGAGACAGCTGCGGTTAGGCTAGCCACTCCACTGAAGCCTTGCAGAGCTCCAACTGTAATTGTTGAGGTCCCGGGGACTCCTGCGAGGACAGTAGCGGCGGTCGGACTGGCCGAGACCGTAAAGTCTTGCACTGTGTATGTTACGGTTGCGGAATGAGATAGCGAGCCGCTTGTTCCAGTAACTGTTACCGTGTAGGATCCGGCTGAGCCTGAGCAGGATAGAGTAGAGGTTCCGGAGGCGACAACGCTTGTCGGAGTGAGAGTGCAAGTGAGACCCGTGCTGGGGGATACGGTCGAGGCGAGGGCTACAGTTCCGGCGAATCCGTTGAGCGCGGTGACAGTTATTGTGGAAGTTCCGCTAACTCCGGCCAGAAAGGTCACACTGGTCGGGCTCGCATCAATCGTAAAGTCTTGTACTGCATAGGTGACTGTCGCAGCGTGAGATAGAGTGCCGCTAGTCCCAGTCACCGTCACAGTGTAAGTTCCAGCACCTCCAGAACATGATAGCGTGGAGGCCCCTGATGTGCCCAGAGTCAGGGCTGTCGGAGATAGCGCGCAGGTCAGGCCGGTCGAAGGCGAAACTCCTGACGTTAGAGCAACGGTTCCGGTGAACCCATGAAGTGAGGCGACCGTGACGGTCGAGGTTCCAGAAACCCCTGCGAGAACAGTAAAAGCTGTCGGACTGGCTGAGACCGTGAAATCTTGGACGGTGAATGTGACCGTTGCAGAGTGAGAGAGAGAACCACTCACTCCAGTGACAGTCACCGCGTAGCTTCCAGCAGATCCGGTGCAGGAGAGACCAGAAGTTCCGGAGCTGGTTACGCTTGTTGGCGAGAGTGTGCACGTTAGACCTGTTGAAGGCGATATTGTACCCGTTAGAGAAACAGAGCCACTGAAGCCGCTCTGACTAGTAAGCGTGATGGTTGAGGTTCCCGTAGATCCTGCGAGATCGGTAGCCGTTGTCGGGTTGGCGGTCACCGTAAAGTCTTGAGATGTAAATGAAAACGTGGCGGAGACGCTGTTAGGCCCATTTTTACCGGTCACCGTTACGGTATAGACTCCTGCAGATCCAGAACAGGACAGGGTCGAGGTGCCTGAGGTTCCCAGAGTTATGCTCGTCGGGGTTAGTGTGCAGGTTAGACCGCTACTTGGTGAAACCGACGAGGTCAGGCTAACGGTGCCCGTGAAACCGTTCTGCGCGGCAACTGTGATCGTCGAGGTTCCAGTGGAACCCGCAAGGGCCGTGATAGTTGTGGGATCGGCGGTTACGGTGTAGGGTGTTCCAGAATCGACGGCCACAGTGGCACTTGTCGTCAAACCGCTACCTGTTCCAGTGACGGTCACCGTGAAGGTGCCAGGCGAGGAGGAGTTGCAAGACAGAGTCGAAACTCCTGTGGCAGTTCCACTGCTAAGTGTGACGCTGTTTGGTGATAGGGTGCAAGCTAGACCCGCCGAAGGGGAAATCGCGGCAGTGAGACTAATAGTCGCCGCGAACCCGTTGCGACCTGTGACCGTTATGGCAGAGTTTCCGCTTCCGCCTGAGGGAAAGTTCATGGTTGGTGGATTTGCGGCCACTGTGAAGTCTTGTACTGTGTAAGTGACTGTCGCAGAGTGAGATAGAGTATTACTCGTGCCTGTAACGGTCACTGTGTATACTCCAGCGGATCCGTTGCAGGAAAGGCCCGAAGTGCCAGATCCAGTCACGCTTGCTGTAGTCAGAGTGCACGCTTGGCCAGTAGTGGGACTAATGCTCGACGCTAAGCTTACAACTGCACCGAAACCGCCCTGCGCAGTTATGGCGATGGTCGATGTTCCGGCAGTACCAGCGTTCACTGTGACGCCAGTCGGGCTCGCGGAGATCGTGAAATCTTGGACTGCGTAGATCACTGTTGCCGTATGAACTCGGGAACCGCTCGCTCCAGTGACTGTTACTGTGTAAGTGCCTGCTGATCCAGTGCATGACAGAGTAGAGGTTTGCGAGGCTCCAAGGACGATGCTGCTGGGCGTTAGAGTGCAGGTCAAGCCGGTAGCCGGGGATATCGAGGATGACAAGGCGACTGTCCCTGCGAAGCCGTTTACCGGCGCGACTGTAATCGTTGAGGTGCCTGCAACTCCAGCGTTTACAGTGAGGCTCGTTGGAGCAGGGGCTACGGTGAAGTCCTGGACATTGAGGGTGACCGTCACAGTGTGAGACATTGTTCCACTCGTGCCTGTTACTGTAACAGTGTAAGTTCCCGGTGAACCGTTGCAGGAAAGCGCAGATGTGCCAGATCCTGTGACACTGTTTGGCGTAAGCGTGCAAGTCAACCCGGTGGCTGGATTGATGCCCGAAGACAGGCCGACGACTCCGCTGAAGCCTTGGAGTGCAGTAATTGTGATTGTCGAAGTGGCTGCGGTTCCAGCGTTCACCGTAACTGCGGTTGGGCTCGCAGCGATCGTGAAGTCTTGTACCGTGTAAGTTACAGTTGCAGAATGAGATAGGGTGTTGCTCGAGCCGCTCACGGATACGGTGTAGGTTCCAGAATTCCCAGAGCATGATAATGTAGAAGCTCCCGATGTCCCTAGCGTCACGCTCGTCGGTGATAGTGCGCAAGTTAGGCCTGTCGAGGGCGACATGGATGACGCTAGAACAACAGTTCCGGTGAAACCCTGGAGTGCGGTGACTGTGATTGTCGAGGTCCCGGAGATTCCTGCGAGAACAGTAATACCGGTTGGGTTGGCCGAGACTGTGAAGTCTTGCACCGTGAAAGTGACCGCGGTGGAGTGGGAGAGGGAGCTACTTGTTCCGGTAACGGTCACTGTGTAACTTCCCCCAGATCCGTTGCAGGAGAGACTAGACATTCCAGACCCAGTCACGCTTGTTGGCGAGAGGGTACATGTCAGACCTGTCGAAGGTGATATGGTGTCAGCTAGAGAGACGGAGCCGCTGAAACCGCTCTGACCGCTAACCGTAATGGTTGAGGTCGCTGTGACACCTGCGAGACTAGTGACAGATGTCGGGTTCGCGGCCATAGTGAAGTCTTGAGATGTGAATGCAAGGGTTGCAGAGACTCTGTTCGGGCCGTTTGTTCCAGTAACGTTCACGGTATAGACACCCGCAGTTCCAGAGCAGGAGAGTGTTGAGTTGCCTGAGGTTCCGAGGATTACGCCCGTGGGGGAAAGAGTGCATGTTAGGCCGATACTCGGGGAAACTGAAGAAGTTAAGCTGACAGTGCCGGTGAAACCGCTCTGTGCGGTAACCGTGACTGTTGAGGTCCCTGTCGTTCCCGCAAGGACCGTAACGGCCGTAGGATTGGCCGTTACTGCGTAGGCGGTTCCTGAGTTAATGGTCACAGTCGCAGTATTTGTTAGGCTAGTGCTTTTTCCGGTGACAGTCACTGTGAAAGTGCCGGCTGTCGAGGAAGTGCAAGATAGGGTAGAGGCACCGCTCGTCGTTCCGCTATTGAGCGTAACCGTGGTCGGAGACACAGTACAACTCAGGCCGATTGCCGGTGAAACGGTTGCAGTCAGGCTGACAGTGCCGCCGAACCCGTTGAGACTAGAGACAGTTATGGCTGAAGTTCCGGTCCCGCCGGAGGGAAAGCTTACAGTTGTAGGATTGGCGGTAACGGTGAAGTCCTGGACAGTGTAAGTGACTGTCACAGAGTGAGACAGAGTACCGCTCACGCCCGTGAGGATCACGGAGTAGACCCCTGCCGATCCGCTGCAGGACAGGGTCGAGGTTCCCGATCCCGTCACACTTGTCGGGGTCAGCGTGCAGGTTAAACCAACAGTCGGGCTAATGCCTGAAGTTAAGCTGACGACGCCATTGAAACTGCTCAGAGGGTTTATGGTGATGGTCGATGCCCCAGCAACACCTGCTGCGACAGCGACACTGGTTGGACTCGCAGTGATCGTGAAGTCTTGAACTGTGTAGGTCACTGCCGCCGTGTGAACTAGAGAACCGCTCGTTCCAGTTACTGTTACAGTGTAAGCGCCTGCTGATCCAGCGCATGACAGAGTGGAATTTTGCGAGATTCCGAGGGTAAGGCCTGCGGGCGTTAGAGAGCAGGTCAAGCCTGCCGCGGGGGATATTGAGGATGCTAAGGCGACTGTTCCTGCAAACCCGTTCACTGGGGCAACTGTAATGGTTGAGGTGCTGGCTACTCCAGCGTTAGCAGTGAGGTTTGTCGGAGCAGCGGCTACGGTGAAGTCCCGAACCGTGTAGATCACTGTGGCTGAGTGGGACAGTGTTCCACTCGCGCCTGTTATTGTCAGGGTGTAAGTTCCTGATGAGCCAGCGCACGATAGCGTAGAGGTGCCAGAGCCTGTTACACTGGTTGGTGTAAGCGTGCACGTAAGACCAGTGGCTGGACTGATGCTCGAGGTCAGGCTGACGACTCCATTGAAGCCTTGGAGTGCATTGATGGTGACGGTCGAGGTGCCTGTGGATCCTGCGTTCAGGGTGACAGCAGTTGGATTAGTAGCTACCGTAAAGTCTTGAACAGCATCAGTGACTGTGGCAGAATGAGTTAAACTGCTACTGGTGCCGGTTACTGTGACAGCGTAGCTACCCACGCTTCCACTGCATGACAGGGTAGAGGTTCCGGAACCGGTGACACTCGTCGGAGTTAGAGTGCATGTCAGACCGGTTGCCGGGCTAATTGTTGACGTTAGACTGACAACTCCACTGAAGCTTTGGAGCGTAGTTATGGTGATCGTCGAAGTGCTGGCTGCTCCAGCGAGGACTGTAACGCTGGTCGGACTGGCCGCGATAGTGAAATCCTGAACCGTGTAGGTGACAGTTGCCGAGTGGGACAGAGTACCACTTGTGCCAGTTATTGTGACTGTGTACGACCCGGCGGACCCACTGCAGGAGAGATTGGACGTTCCAGAGCCAGATACACTTGTCGGAGTCAGGGTGCAGGTCAAACCGGTGGCCGGGCTAATGCTCGAGGTCAAACTGACAGCCCCAGCGAATCCATCGAGCGCTGTCACCGTTATGGTGGAAGTTCCGGAGGCGCTGGCAAGAACTGTAGCACTGATCGGGCTAGCGGCGATGGTGAAGTCTTGAATTGTGAAAGTTGCGGTTGCGGGATGCGATAGTGCACCACTGGTGCCTGTTACCGTTACGTTGTAAACTCCAGCGACGCCGGAGCATGAGAGCGTCGATGTGCCAGAACCAGTAACGCTGGTCGGTGTCAGAGTGCAGGCGATTCCAGTAGTGGGACTAATGCTTGTCAAGCTGACAATTCCGCTAAAACCGTTGAGACCAGTTACGGTGATAGTGGAGGTCCCAGCAACACCCGCACTTACCGTGACCGTTGCGGGACTCGCAGAGATGGTGAAGTCTTGGACTCGGTAGAGGACCGTTGTGGACGCCGTATTGCTGCCGCTTGTACCGTTCACGGTTACCGTGTACTGTCCTGGTGAGCCCGAGCATGACAGCGTTGAATTTCCTGATGTTGTGAACGTAGTCACACTAAGTGCACACGAAAGACCAGGGCTGGGAGAAACCGTATCATTGAGCGTCACAGTCCCAAAAAACGTGACATCATACCTGACAGTTATGGTAGAAGTGCCGGTAGTCCCAGTGAGTACAGCAACGCTCGTCGGATTGCCAGTTAACGTGAAGGCTGTTCCTACTACGAACTTAACTGAGGCCGAATGCGATAATCCGCTCCCCCTGCCGGTTACTGTTACGTTGAATGTTCCAGATAGAGCCGAGTCCGTGCAGGAAAGGATGGACGTTCCTGAAGTTGCCGTCGCGTTAAGTGACACATTCGGGGGGCTCAGAGTACACAGCAAGCCTATGGACGGTGAGACAGCATTTGTCAGGGCAACCGTTCCAGTGAAGCCTTGAAGACCTGCTACTGTGATAGTAGAAGACGCGCTACTTCCCAAGAAAACAGTTACGGTAGTTGGGTTTGCGTTAACCGTGAAGTCCTGGACCGTGTAGGCGACTGTGGCAGTGTGAATTAGTCCGCTACTTGATGCCGTAATTGTTACTGTATATGCACCAGCGGACCCAGAACAGGACAAAGTCGAGTTGGCGTTTGGAATGGTCGTGCTCACTGCTACACTCGGTGGAGACAGGCTGCATGTCAAACCAACAGAGGGCGAGACTATAGCGGAAAGTGTCACGGTTCCCGAAAACCCGTTGAGGCTACTCACCGTAATCGTCGATGGCCCGACTGTTCCTGCAATGACTGTCACGCTTGTGGCAGAAGGTAAAATCTTGAAGTCTTGAACAGTGAGAAGAATTATTGCCCAATGCGTTAATGCTCGATTCGTTCCAGTAACGTTCAACGTATAGATGCCGGGCGACAGCCCAGCATTGATGGTCAGAATTGAGGACCCGAATCCTCCCGAAGTTAGAGTGACACCGCTCGGATTAAAACTGGCAGACGGCCCTGACGAAGTGATAATCACGCCGAGTGTAATCACTCCGGCGAAGCCTTTCACGCTCGCCAAGTTAACCGTCGTTTGTTGACTTTGGCCAACTTGCAGAGTGGAAGAAGACACGCTCGTTGATATCGTGAAGTCGACAATGTGGAATGCTATCGCAGGAGCGGTGGTGCGAGAAAGCCCCCCGTTAGTTCCTGTGACTGTTACCGTGTAGTTTCCAGCAGCAGATGACCTACACGACAAGACAGACGTTACTACAGAAGGTGGTAACGAAAGGTTGCTCAGAGAGAGCAGACAAACAAGTCCGGAAGGCGTAGACGGAGAGACGGTGAGAGCGACGACTCCCGTAAAGCCGTTGAGCCCGGTCACGGTGATAGTTGAATTGCCAGCGGAACCAACATTGATCGATGTTGGAGTCACGGTGCTGGCGGCTATTGCAAAATCGACAATATTCACCGTTATGTGAATTGTGTGAACGAGTGTGCCACTTGTGCCAGTTATTGTAAGTGTGTAGTTCGTGACCGTAATGCTTCGGACATTCAGTATGACAGAATTTGACCCGCTGGAGGTGAGGATTACACTCCGCGAGCTGAGAGACGCAATGATTCGCGAAACCGTTCAAACTCGTCAGGGTTATAGTGCCAGTTCCAGTCGAGCCCACGTTGACTTGGACAGATTGGACTGACGTGACGCTGAAGTCTACGACGGTAACAGTGATTATGACTTGGTGGGATAGGCCGCCGCTCGATGCGGTTACGGTTACGGTGTAAGTTCCTATGGCAGTAGTGTTGAATGCAAATGACGAAGACAGAGTTGCGGCGGAAGTGATATTCAGAGTAGCCGGTGTCAGAATAATGCGCGGTCCAGATGGAGCGCTTGAGACCGTTAGAGTAACCGTTCCGTTGAACCGATTGAGACTTGACACCTGGAGCGTTGTCGAAACTGTGGAGCCAGCGTTCGCGGTTAAAGTCCGTTGTGAGGCGCTGAGACTAAAATCGTAGACGTGAACGTTGACGGTTGATGTAGCAGAGAATGCGGGTGAAGTGGAGGAAGCCGCGATAGTAATTGTGGCGTTACCATAGTTAATACCGTCAACAGTAAGGATCGTTTGATTTGTTCCCCCGGCTTTGAGAAGAAGGCTTGACAAACTCAGCGTGCCTGTCGCGCATCCGTTACACGAACTCTGCGGTGATGCGAATGTTACTGTACCGTTGAAGCTTCCCCGACTAGTAAGCGTGATGGTTGACGTTAATGTCGAGCCTGCGGCAACCGAGAGGATTGGAGGTGAGGCCGAGAGTGTGAATCCTACCATTACGACGGTGACAAGTGTCGTACGCGTCAAGGTCCCGTTTGTCCCACTTATAGTGATATTATAGGTCCCCGAAGTTAGGGAAGCCGTAGTTACATTCAACTGCGAGAAGCCTACGAATCTTCCATTGACAGGCAGAGTAACCTGCGACGGTACCATTGTCAGCGTGGGAGCAGGGCCCGTTGCTCCAGAGGAGGAAGAGATCGTTGCGCTGAGGCTAATGCTACCTATGAAAAGTTTGATTGTGTTGACCGTCACGTTGTAGAAGGCCGACGTACCTGGGAGTATGGTCTGAGCCTTCGGGCTTCCGCTGAGCACAAAATCCGGAGCGCTTGTCGATTCTCTCCAAGCGGTAAAGGGGTGAAGCTCCCACCCTGAGAAGTTGTGAGAGGAATTGTTCAGAGCCGGGTTCCAGAAGACGAACCCTTGCACGTCTATGAGAGACTTGTACGCTTGGGTCCGATTTACTAGCCCATTGTAATCACTTGTATCATCGCAAGCCGTATAGGGTCCACAGTAGGAAGCGCCTTTCCAGTCCTTATCGATCGTAACGCTAAGACTATGCATACAGTCTGCTGTTGCATTTCCAGACTGGCAGTTAGTCGAGGCTGTACCATAACCCGGCGTGAGAATATTGAAGCTGCTGTCAGACTGGGCGCCGTTAGGATATGTAGTCCCACCGTTGATGGTCTTGAACTGGGTGCTGGGAGTGGAAGCAGAGAAGTTGATGAAATCTCTCTGCACACCATTTATCTGGACGAAGGCAGAGATCACGTCACCCTGTGAATTTGTGATAACGCAAGGTGTTCCAGGTCGTTTCCACCCGGGCGGTGTTGAGGTGGAATTTGACAGCCAACTTTTCGTGTTATCTGGTCCATAAGTAGAGTTGGTGATCCCCGGACTAAAGATGCTTCCACTTTCCGAAGCACCACCCTTCGAGTTTGTTTGATTCCCAATGATCTGCTCCACGGTTTCTAGCAAAGGAGTGCACGGGACTTTCGGATTCCAAGAAACCAGCTTCACAGATTGCTGACCAGCGAAGAATTCCGCCATCGGCGAGGCCGCGGCATCGTTTGCGGTAAGAGTAGGCAGGTTCCAGTTGGATTCGATGGTTCGAAGATACGAGTAGTCATTGTAGAAATTGCTCGATACAAATTTCATCTTGGTCACGCCCGCAGAGCCCGCCCACGCTGCATAAACGCAATCCTCTTTGATCCCCGGGTTGACAGGACAGAAATTGGTGCCCTCGTCGAAAACAATGAAGAGGGCTGATCTAGTCGTGTTGAACGTGCGACTCTTGAGAATGTCCGGCACGAGCGATTTTAGGTAATTATCCCCTGTAACGATCGATGTCGGAGACGAATACGGACAGATGCCCAAGCTGCCACCGTGCATGTTGTTGCAGTCGTTTGGCGTGAGCCACATGAAGTTCGCAGCGAAATTCGAGTTGAGATCGTTGATCAGAGTGCAGTCTGTAGTTGTGCAGGTCGCATTCAGGCTGGGATTTGCAAGAACTATGTTCTGGCATCGGGTAGAGTTGTTGACGATGTTGGAGAAGGAAACAAACGGGTTATGCTCATGTTCGTAAACTGGAGTGGTGGCAAGATCGCACCCGGCTGTAATTGTCTGATTTTCCATGTAAGCCTTCCAAGTTAATCCTGCCTTCTCTAGGCTGTCCACTAGGTTCGTGGCGTTTATGTTTGCTGGGCATGAATCAATTCCACAATTGAATGTTGAGCCTCCGATCAGACCCACATAATTTGGCTGGCTACCCCCTGGGTTCACCGAGTTATATTGGGTGGCAAGTGCGTAATTGTTTCCTATAGTGGAAAGGAAGGGAGAATTTGATCCATTACAGGGTGGTGGATTTCCGCCGCAAATATTCTCGATCCCCTGATTCTCCATTATTATAGTAACAATGTGATCGAAGTAGTTGCCGGCCGGGGGCGGACTTTGAGTCGAAGTCCTTGGCTGAGACGACTGAAGAGACCAGGGAACCGAAATCGATGACATAAAGAATATCGAAAGAAACGAAGCGATGAACAGAATCTGCAGGGCCTTTCCTTTCGAAGATCCTCCAAAACGAGTGAGAGCAACCAATCTCCGGAAAGCCAAGGGCAAAACGGTGAGACCGATAATTAACTGTTGACGGTAATTCGATATCCTGAGATATACTGAAAATGCGAAGGATAGCGCGTCGAGCGTGATTTTACTCAATTATAGAAAATACCGAAAAACGTTACCAGAAGCAGTCGTTCGATGAGGCGCGCCCGAGTTCCATTCTTTGCTAGTAGCCACGACAGCGAATCTCAAGACAGGAAGAACCACGAATATTCGCCAGCCTGGGGCCCATCTTGTTAAGGCCACTTCGCGTGAATATTGCCGCGGAGCAAATAAGAAGCCGGATGTAAAAACAAGTCCATTATGCAACCCAAAACGGAATAAATGTCCTAAAACGCTTCAGCTGAAGCAAGACTATCGGTCATGAGAGAGAAGAGGGCGATAGTCAAAAGATCGCTAGGTTGACAGAGTTCCAATCGCAAGCCACCTTGAAAAACCGGATGTGGTACAGATGCTCCTTTGTCATCATCAGAATCCAAGAACACTGTTGTCTCATATGACGGTGGATTCAATTTTGCAAGAGCTGAGACGGAGAGGGAGCCCGAAAGCGCGAGAGGGAATGTCAAGATTCGGAATACAGACAAGCAAAGCCCTCGGAGTCTCTATTCCTCAAATTCGGGATCTAGCTAAGAAAATCGGCATAGACCACGAGCTTGCCCAGCAACTCTGGATAACAGGAATTCATGAAGCACGCATACTCGCGACCATGGTAGATGATCCCGCAAAGGTGTCAGAGGGCCAGATGGACAAATGGGCGTTGGACTTTGACTCTTGGGATGTCGTAGATGGTTGCTGTGGAAACCTGTTCGACAAAACAAAATTTGCAATCGGAAAGGCGCACGAATGGTCCAAGAGAAAAGAGGAATATGTCAAGAGAGCTGGCTTTGTACTGATGGCTGAACTTGCCGTTCACGACAAGAAAGCGTCGAACAAGACGTTTCTAGATTTCCTCCCAGTAATCGTCAGAGAGGCCTCAGACGAACGCAACTTTGTCAAGAAGGCTGTGAACTGGGCGGTAAGACAGATCGGTAAACGAAACTCAGCCCTAAATGCGGCTGCGATCAGGACATGCCACGAGATCGCAAAGTCTGAATCGAGATCTGCAAAATGGATTGCCGCTGATGCTCTACGTGAACTCACAAGCGCCCCCATCAGAAAGAGACTTGCAGGTGCGAAGGCACAAGGGTCCAGATGATAGGATGGGTCGACGACCAGGTAGTTACAGTTGGCGAATCTTATCGTAAAAATCCATCAAGTTGCGCGCCGCAGGTTCCTCCTTGTTCAAGGCAAAGATCTTCATTCCTTGTTCATATCTCTCGAACATCAATACTCGACATTTGACTAGTGGTTCTGCGATCCGCGCGACAGTTGACGGGGATACATCGAGGATTCGCGCGAGACCGGCCTGGTTGAAGACTTTGTCCCGGTTCTGAAGCAAGTGTTCGACAAGTCTGACCTGGGCTTTAGATTGAAATAGGTCTAAGAGTTTCATCGAGCAGGCCTCTCACGAATAAGATACGAGGGTTCCAATGTCTCTGCCTCGCAAAGCACTCGTTACGTTCGACGGATCTTCCAATGAGACGAACCTCGTCGGAATCCTCGCCCTCTGCATGATCTTCAACGCAACGATATCCAACAACTCATACTTGCCAGCATAAACATCCCCAGCCATCGCCCAGCTCAACAACTTGTCAACACTCACTGACCTCAACATTTTCGCCTTAGGATCCTTCTTCGGATCCGCAGTATAGACTCCTTGAACATCTGTCGCATTAACAAGAAAATCCGCACGGGTTATCTCAGCCGCTAGAG
>WNGO01005147.1_pt1 | contig 12132 bp, 30 predicted proteins | sample 5400511 | NCBI WGS metagenome assembly WNGO01 (sample SAMN13153380, study PRJNA577476) | soil metagenome | isolation source: 20 cm soil or saprolite under Garry oak tree replicate 2 | place: USA:California | collected 2016-06-15
GAGAAGACCCAACATGACGAACAGACCGGATGACAGCAACAGTTGTCCTGGTCCCGGTGGAGCTTTCTGTTGCTTCACTGATCGGTACACGATGATGCCGTCGCCGATCAGCCAGGCCGCTAGGAACGGACCCATTAGAAACTCCCTCCTCCGCCACCGCCACCGCCGCCGCCAGCGTTACCGGACGGACCGAAACCCGATTCACCAGCGGCACTGTTAGGGGGCTCGGGAGCGGCTGGCTTTGCCGCTGTCGAGCCCGGTGGCCACGTTGGGGACAGCAGTTGTTTGGGGGTGATGTTGTATCCACGAAACAGGCAGTACCCATACAGCACAGTTGTGTAGCCTGCCCACACCAGACCGATGGCGAGTGCGGCCATTACCGGCTCCAGCCCGATGACCCAGCCGTAGCGCCACGTTTCAGCGCACGTTCGTACAACCACACCAGATACGCATTCGACACGACAGAGCCCACGACAGGCCACACGCTTTCAGCGATCACAGCGGCAGCAACGGAATAGCCGACCGACACGACAACGGCGTGCCGCACGTACTCACGACACGACTTGGCCTTATCAGGGTCCGCACCGAAGTTCTCTGACGTCCATGGAGAGCTATTCAGTGTGGAGTACGCGTCGAGTGTGGTCATGGCACTGGTCAGGAATAGGAGTGCACTGACCGCACGTCCCGACGCATTCCCGGTATCTGCCACGTCACGTTTCCCCTTTCATTGAACGTCCACTGTAGACACCCGCCCGTACGTCCTACCCGCAGCACAGGGTGTCTACAGTGGACAGCTTGTGTTCTACTCGTCGGTGTCGTCAAGGGTGGACGTATGCAGCTCCCGCGCCAGTGCGGCCACGTAGGCGAGTTCGTGACCAGGGTGAAGCGCGCGCAGATCCTCGATATACCGCACAAGCCTTGCAGCCTTACGTTCGGTCAGACCATCGGACGTGAGTGCGTCGGCGTAGTCCCGTACATCGGTGTAGGCAGCCGAGTGTGACGGGTTAGCATCGGCCTGCACGCGCAGGTGATCGCCGAGAGCCTGCAACGCTGCCTCAATCGGATCAGCCGGAATGCCACGCTCGGCCATGAGAGCGGCGATTTGTGCGTTGGCCTTGTCCTGCTGCGATTGCATGGTGGCGATGAGCTGGCGCAGGTCGGCTTCACTGATCTGAACCGGCTGTGCGCCAGCCGCGACGAGATCCTCTGCCGACAGCGTGTTGGGTTCCGCCTCTGGCGCGTCGGACTTCTGCGGGTTCGGGTTCTGCGGCACGGTACGCGTTGCCATCTAAGTACTCTCCTATTCGAAGCGGTATTGCCGTTGCCACGTACCGGAATCGGAAGGGTCCATTTGCACCCTGGGCCGTAGCGGTGTGAAGTTGAACGTATCAATGCCGTCCTGCGACCGTTCTATCTGCGCAGGTGGGTTGTACTTCGGCATCGGAGCGTTGACCGGACGCGCGATAGCCCACGTGGTAGAGATGTTGTTCACAGTGGACTGTCGCACGTAACCAGTACTCTCCTGCGGCTCATACCCCGCAGGTGTGTATTGGTGGTCATCCATTGATCGTGTGAGGGTCATCCGTACAGCCTTCCCGCCGCGTACAGGTGCCCCCATTGTTCGGGAGCTGTAGGCGGTATCGTCAACCCTTGTGGGTCAGACAGGTGCGTACTGTCCTCATAGGACACACGTCCCGGATTGATGAGCAGACGTGTCAACGGAATCACCCGAGGGAAGTACGGCCCCGTATACAAGTAGGACTTGTCAGGAAACGGCATTCCCGAGTCGACCACAGCGCCCGGTTCCAGGTACACGCTCCCGGTACGCGATAAAGGAACGTAAACGGACGTGGTCTGTGTCCGTCCACTGTGGGCGATGCGGTCTCTAAGCATCGACATTCGTAGTACCTCCTATCGCAACCGGTATTTAGCGTTGTGGATGAACGCGTCGTCAGAGCCGTTCGTGTTGTGGAACGTCTCAATATTCGCCAACGCCTGCGGGTTCATGGCAATGAAGTTTCTCCACGTAAGATGCAACGTAGGATCGTGCGCGTTCCACGCAGCAAAATACCCTTGCACGTTGCGGCCACCGATCACCGTTCCATCGTCCGGCGCGACTGGCACGGTACCCGGTGGACCGGCCGGACCGGTCGGACCGGCTGGACCTGGTGTGGACGGCATCCCTTGCACATCACGGATTTGCGACTCCACAGTGGCCAGTTCTGCCTGTAGATCCTGGATCTGAGAGTCACCCGCGTTGCTGGTGTCCATCGTCTGAACCGGTGCGGGAGCTGCGTTCTTACGGTTCTGCAACCACAGAAGCAACGCCACGCCACCCGCTCCCGCGAGCGCCACCCATCCCCACGTCGGGAGCCCGAATAGTTTTGCATTAAGCCCTGTCCCACCACTGTCCTTTGTGGTCGGTGGCCTGGACGGTTGTCCCGGTGGCATCGGTTCACTCATCGGTTACCCACCCACTTGGGGAAGTACTGGACAACCTGTGGTTGAACCACCTGCGCCTGCCCACCGTGACGAGCCCGGTACGGGTCAGCCGGATACTTGAACCCTGGTCGGCGCGCGGGTACAGGCATCTGGTCATCACTCATCAGCGAGCCGGGAAAGTGTTCCTTGTCCCGTGGCGCATCGTTCTCCCAATACAACGAAGGATAGATAACCTTGGGTGACTCGGCAGAGAACGTTCCGACAGAGGCCAGCGCGTTGACGTCGTGGCGCATGGCCGCTGGACTCGGGATGGGGATGCCCTGAGTTCCCGGTGCACCGTGAACACGGCCGGACGATGCCCACCCGACAGAGGTCCGGTTCATGTGTGGAGTGAGGACACTCCCCAATGGAGGGACACCACTGTCAGGTGCATGAAGGTAGTAGCGCATCCCGTCATCCTCTACTTGGTAGGCGAGCCCAGAAGCCCACTAATAGCAGGCTTCTCGATGGCGACGAAACCATTGGCAACGGCTTTCGTGCCCTCGGGGTGAATGGTGAGATTCGCGATGATGATGCCAACCACAACGAGACCGGCGAGCGCAAGCACGCTAGTGGGACGCATGGTTCACGCTGCCTTGTTGGACGCCATCGGCTTCACGAACCGGTGCCATGCCCACACACCAGCGATGCCGATACCGAGACCGACGAAAAACTGAGCCTTCATTGTTGCGTCTCCTAACGGGGAAGTGACCACCAGAGGTAGGCGAGCGCGGCGAGAGCGAACACACCGACAGCGACAGAACCGTATCCGGCGACAGACTTGTCGGACGGTTCACCGGTGCCGCTAATGCCGTACGCCATCTGACCGATACTGCCAGTGTTGCTGGTCGGCGATGCTGCCGATGCGGGAGTCATCGGCGAGTAGTTCCCACCGACGTTGAAACCACTACGGAGCTGTAGTCCTGCGGCCATGTTCTAGAGCCTCTCTAAACCTCTGGGAGCCCCTGAATCAGGGCACCCGATGGAACGACCTGTCCGACGATGGCGTTGAGCGTGTACGGGGCTGTGCCACCGGTGCCCCACGGCATACCGGAGATCTCCACCTGCGTACCAGGGTTCGTGGACAGGAACTCCTCACCAGTGTCCAGCAGACCGAAGTCACGCTGAGCCAGGGCAGTCTTCCGAGAGAACGCCANNACGCCATGGTTCCAGTCGGACGCGGAGCGCTGATCTGAGTGGGAGCCGCAACCTGCGAACCAGCGACACCGCCACCCACCTGAAACGCGATAGCCATGTCTTCGAAGATGGTGGCCTGGTCGCTGTCGATGAGTGGAACGCCATCCAGGTAGATACGCGGTCGAGCAGGCCAAGCATCAACGCGCAGGCCGGTGGAGTCACGCAGCTCCAGGATGATGACGGACAGGTAACCGCCCAGACGCGGGAGCTGAACGATAACGGAACCAGCCGAGGAGATCGTGGGGTTACACGGCTGATACACGTACTGACACGTCGTGCCGATACCCGGAGGCTCGACCGCGACACCTTCAGGCAGCCAATAGAAGTCAGCATCCACCTGGGTTGTCAGCGTCGGAGAGACCGAAGGGGGAGTAGAGAACAGGGTGCCCACAGCGGCCAGGTTGAGTTGCAGTGTCGGCAGAAGCGACGCGTTGGCACCAGAGATCACGCCGTACGCCTTGGCGAACTCGAACGGGAAGTAGGTGCCGAACGTGAACGCGCCGGACGCCGCAGTGATACCGGTCCATCCCGGAAGCGATTGGGGATCGCGCGTCTGATCGGTGCCGAACTGTCCACTGTAGAGCGGGACGAGCTTGGCGATCTCGTAACCCGGACCGGTGAGCAGTGGCGTGCCAAACGCGTCCTTGAGCTGAACAAGCTGATACAGCGACCAGGGAGCATCGACCCCACCGGCCGTAGCGGCGATCACGCCACCGGTACCGGCCGCTGTCGTCGCGGTCTGCTTGACACGGTAACCACGGTTGTATCCAGGAGACGCGACCATGGGACTCGCCACCACACCGCCGAACAGTGGGTTAGTCGAGTACATCGCGCGTCGACCCTCCTGCGTGTGACGGACGAACGGTCCGCCCGCAGGCTCCACAGTGGTCTGTGGGGATGGGCGACCAGCAGCAACACCAGAGGTTGCAGCATCGGTCGTAGGACTGGTCATACGAGAACCGTCACAATCTCGGCAACGCCGTGGAGGATTGAGTCTTCCTTGCTGGTGTGAAGGGTCTTCAAAGCCCAGAGGTGAACCAGACCGAACGCAGGACGCGCAAGGATGGCCACTACCACCGTGAGTTCGAAGATACGCCGCGTCGGCATATACACCGTCCTTTGTGGAGTGTGACCGGTGGCCCGTATGCGCTGGACCTCCCGACCATAGGGTGTTGATCTTGACACGATCGGACTAGGCTTTGAGCAAGGTCAAGCCCTGACCATCCGACCCTGACACGTTTCCCGTACGCCTAGCGTACCGACGCGTCCGGGCTCGGCGCTCGCCAAAACGAGAGGAACCGACAATGGTCGCCATCAAAACGTCCACGATGGACACTGAACCGAAAGCCGCTCCACAGTGGACTACCGTCAGCGAGGGTGCCGAAACCCTCCCCACCAAGGTCCTCCTGGACAGTTGGGGTGACGAGTTCACCGGTACCTACAAAGGTCCGCGCCAGGTCACCCCTGGTTCGGGTGACCCGTTCACCGTGTACATCTTCACGCAGGACGGCGCAACACTCCCGAACGGTAATGACGAAGAGTTCTCCGTGCCCGCGACAAACGCCATGCGCAGCGGCATGAAGAAGGTCCGCGCGGGCTCACTCACGCGACTCACGTACGTCGATGACATCGACGCTGGCAACGGTAACTTCATCAAGAACATTCGAATCGATGTTGCCAAGTAGGTGAAGCTGATTCGTCCACAGAGGATGACCACTCCGGCTGTCCGGAGTGGTCATTCTTCTCTGCGCGATTTCGCGTTGAACCCACCACAACGTGCAGCATGGTTGCAAGAATGGTGGTCGAACAAACCCGATTTCGTAATGCTCCACTGTGGACACAAAGAGGACTTGAAACAGAACGGTACAACGGTTCTGTTGGTCCGGGCCGACCGCGCCAAGCGACGCGTGACTGTCTACTGTGAACAGTGCGAGACCTTTTCACCCATCACACGTCATCTATCGCTACGGGAGTGGTGTGGTCTACCACCGGTCAGAACTCCCACGGATCCGCCGTACTGACAATCACCCGGTGCACCCGGTACGACAGTCTGACCAACTGAGTACCGGTGGAACGTCCCTTGTGGAGTGACAGCCTCACAAGTGGACAGTGCGCCAGCACAAAGAGAACCGGTCCCACTGCCATTGAAAACCACGCACACTCCAGGGCCGTGGGCGAGGCAGAGTAAAGACAGTGGGACCGGTTCTCACCCTCATAGCTGCATAGGGTGGGTGATATGGCATACGACGATAACGAGTATGGGGAGTACGGCTATGAGGATGTGTCCAGCTATACGAGAGAAGACCAACAGGAGTACCTGTATGAACTCGTCGGCTTTCATCATGGCGAGACACCAGGCGACAGCTACGTACACGACACGTTCTTTGACCTCATGTACAACGACGAACTGTCACAACAGGACCGACTCGACCTGTACAACGAACTAGGTGACTACCTGTATGAGGAATACGGATTGGAGTTTGACAATGTCTGGGACTGGGATGACTTCCGATCGTGGTACGACGCAGCGTGATAACTGTCCTGTGTGGACAGAGCCCTGTATCGGTTGCACAGCGCCAGGATGCAGAAGAGAAGAAATCATAGAATGGGTCCGCTGGTTCAGACTTACCATGCGTCCATCCACATTGGAAACACTGACTTCGGAGGTATACCCGCTATGAGATTCGTTGACACACCGAACTCTATGACAGGTTCCCGTATCCGGTCTGAAGGTAAGTTGTTGGAAGTCATGCCCATTATCTACACCGCTGACGGCTCCATGATGACGCTTCCCCCGGTGGTGTGGACTGTGCCTAATTGGCTTCTCGGGATGTCAGAGGAATACATCTCTGGAAACCCTAACCCGTTGTGGTTCAATCAACGGTTGGAACTGACAGGTTCCAACACGGCATGGAATCACCAGTTGTCATTCTTCGTGCGCGTGATGGAATACTCTCCCGATTCCACTCCGGTACCTACCGCTATCACCATGGAACAGGCTGAGATGTTGGCTTCTGTTCTCAGGGGCTTGTGACAGATACACAGTGGACAGTCGCGCCATCGGCTACACCCTTAGAGCCTTACCATCATGGGCGTACGGTCACACGCTCGCAGGCAGGACAGCGAACCGTCTCACACGAGGACAGGTCATTCATCGCGTGGGACGGAGAAGGTATCAACCTTCATGGCCCGAACAGACCACAAAGCTACATCCTGTTTGGCAGCTCCGTAGGTCACATCACCAGCCGGACCGGACTGTCCACATTCGAGTGTCTCGACCACATCATTGCCACCGGGCAGGCGTACCCGGATGCTGTCCACATAGGATTCGCGTTCGGATACGACTCCAATATGATCGTAGCGGCGTTGTCTCCGGTCACCCTGGAACGCTTACACCGCAACGGATGGATACGCGTCAAGCGAGAGAGCTACACGTACGTTCTGTCGTGGGCCAAGGGCAAATGGTTTCAGGTCACCAGATACAGCGATACCGAGAAGCGTAGAACTGTACGCATCTTCGATGTGTTCGGGTTCTTCATGTGTTCCGCTGTCGCAGCGTGGGAAGGGGTGGGTATCGATGTCCCGCAACATATCAAGGACGGTAAAGAGAAGCGTGCGCAGTTCACTGTCGCTGATTTTGACAGTGGGATGGTGTATGACTACTGGTCTGTCGAGATCCAACTTTATGCTCAATTGGCTGACGAACTCCGGAAACGTGTCTATAACGCAGGTCTTCGCATCACTCAATGGTATGGACCTGGAGCGCTTGCTAGCTACAAACTCCGGGAACGTGGCGTCAAGCGTCACATGTCAGTGTCCAATGAGGACATACGCATGGCCGCTCGCTACGCCTACGCGGGTGGGAGATTCGAACTCTACAAGATAGGTAGGATTATCAAGCCTATCTATGGGCTCGATTTGAACTCTGCCTATCCGCACGCTATCAGTCTCCTGCCGTCCCTTGTGGATGGTGAATGGAGACACGTAGAACATCCGTCCACATTGGAGCCGTTCGGTGTATATCGAATTGATTTGCAGCGACACACAGGATTCGAGCGTGCACCTGGACCTGTGTTTCATAGGGATAAGGCGCATAACATCAGCTATCCGTGGCGAACTGAGGGATGGTACTGGACGCCAGATGCTGAGAGTGCACAAAGGTACGGTGGCGTTGTTGTTGAGGGATGGGAGTACGTTGGCTCGACTGAACGACCATTTGACTGGGTGTCCGATGTGTACGCTACGCGTCGAGACTGGAAGCGTAGAGGTATCTCGGCGCAACTTGCACTGAAACTGTTGCTCAACAGCATTTACGGGAAGATGGCGCAACGTGTCGGATGGAATGAAACAACACGACGGCTCCCGCCGTTCCATCAATTGGAGTGGGCCGGGTGGGTTACCGCCCACGTGCGCGCACGGTTGTTCCGTCTCATGACACACATCAAGTGGGAGGATCTCGTCGCAGTCGAAACCGATGGTCTGTACACAACAGCGTCGCCTGAGTCATTGGGCATCGAGCACAGTGAGGAACTCGGCGCATGGGGTATCTCTGAGTACGACGAGATGATGTATCTCCAAAGTGGACTTGCATGGCTGCGCCACGGTGACGAGTGGGAGGTTAAACGTCGTGGGCTCGATAAAGACACGTTCACACTGGACGATTGTCGAACATACCTTTCCACACTCCACGCGAGACCGGACCGGACGCATCCGTGGCCTGTCTACAAAGGACTTACTACCCGCTTCGTTGGATTGGGACAGGCTCTCGCGAGCAAGACACCTGTGCTGGACAGACATTGTGTGTGGTCTACCGACGAACGCAGCATCAATACGGGCCAACAGGGAAAGCGCGTGCACGTACACGCGTACTGCCACGCCTGCCAACAGGGTCTATCAGCCATGGACTCCGCCCACGATTTGGTCATCAATTCTATGGCAATCCTTGACCCTCACTCCTATCCCCACTCCATACCTTGGGAACCAGAAGAAGGTCACGCCGAATGGCGTGACATGGCTGAATACGACGATGACCGGACTCTAAGGATGGTGTGAGTAATGAGTAACGTCATGACCACTGTCGAGTGTGGACATACACTGAAATTCGGTGGAGCCGCACCGGTGTATTGGGACCTGGTGTTCTGTGTTCGCTGTGACACGTGGAAGCGTGTCACGGGCTCCACTGTGGAATGGGCGTGGCGTTGCGACACGTGTCATCACAACCAGGGTTACGGCATCGACTCGCGTTCGGCACGGCGTGGAGCGCAACGGCACGCCAGCACTTTTCGACACGTGTTGGTACTTCGCCATGGTGACGACTTCTGGACCATTGCTCCGGAGCTGCCGGGACAGACCACATTGGACATTCCCGTGTCGGAGCGCTCCACTGTAGACAGCCCCATCCATCGACGCGCCTATAACGTCGGTCGACGTCCTTCATAAACGTTATCGAATCGTTATACATCAGTGTCCAGGTTTGTCCCGATTCACAGGACTAGGATTGTGCCGAAAGGCACAGCAAACGGAAGGGCTCCACACATACCCGCAGCCGGACATGGATTTGACGGCTCTTGACCTCGGTCAGCGCGGGACGTGAACCAGGGAACCCCAACACCGAATAGAAGGAGGAACGACATGAACACAATCATGTCTGAGCCCTGGGATTTCCTTCCCGTTGCGGAAACGCTGGACGAAGCGTTAACGCGCATTAGTACATGCGGAACGTGTGGTCACACGATTCGCCGAATAAGCGAGACATTGTGGATACACACAAGGGACGGTCGCTATACGTGCAACCTCCCGGTTCGGTACTACGGCGGCGAGCGATTGCCGTTACAATTTGCTAAGCCCTGAAAACAAACGGTCTAACGGAAAGGACCAAAAATCTCATGGCTCTCAACATCGCAGCCCCGGTTCTCAGCGATTCGAAGCTGACCCGGAACGCTCCGAACCGGACTCCCGCCGATCGGGGTCCGAACCTGTTCCTCGACAACGGTTGGCTCCAGCAGTCATACGAGCAGGAAGCGACGATGGACGTTGTTGCTGATGGCACGTTTGAGGAATACACGATGAAGAAAGGCGCCCACAAGGGGGAGCCTGCTACACGGCTCACCGGTGACGCGCAGGAGGTCACACGGCAGCTCCGCGAGGCTGCTAAGGCTCTCGGCATCGGCGTTGCCATCAAATACTTCCCTGTCGTGCACCGTGGCAAGGAGGTCAAGGGCAAGGTGCTGGTCAAGTACCTAGGCACCGTTCGCAAGGCTGAGCGCAAGCCTAAGGCGACCGCGACTGAGCCCACCGCGACGGAAGCAGTCGCGTAACAACCACACTAGAAAAGAACCGGGAGCCCGCTGCGGGTTCCCGGTTCTCTTTGTGTCGGATAAGGGGAAGCATTGAAACTGAGATGTACGTGCGGTAAATGGCACGAGCTTTCTCCTACCGCGCTTTGCATTGTTGTCAATGCTTTCGCAGAAGGGGATATGCAAAGAGTGGACGTCAAGGGAATACGACCACTGTGCTACCGGGAGGCTTTCACAGCTCCATCAATGGCAGATATGGCAAAGACCCTGAACGCTAAACAGTCCATTACTTTCGACGCTGATACGTGGTCACTGGCGAAGAAAGGATGGAATGACAATGGGACAGCACCGGCCCGGTAAACACAAAGACACAGATGACGGTTGCGGAACAATCATCATCCTCGCATTACTCGTCATTCTTCTACTCGCTGCGTTGGGGAGTTCGCATGTTGGACGCTTTTAAACTCGTCGCGAATAAGGACGCTGGTAGTTGGGCAGGTGCCACTCTCGGCATTCTATTCCTACTGCTGTTGTGGCTCACGAGTGGCGGTAAAGGAGGAGGTAAGAAGAAGTGAAAGACATCGCGCCTCTCGGCGTGATGGTACTGATTCTAGTAATTCTCTACATCCTGTTTGGGGATCACGGTGGCAAACGATGACATCGACAATGACCCGCTAATCTCCTTCATTGAAACGCTTCTCAACATTACCGATGATGGCTTAGGCAATGACGCGTACAACGAACGTCAGCCGATACGCGAGCATGTGTATCGGAGTAACGAAGAGAATGGTCCTTGCGTCTACCGGTGGCACAGTTCGGAATGTGGTCTACCGGAAAGTGAACATGAGATGAGCGGAAAAGGAGAGTAAGAACATGGCACAGGTAACAGTAACAAAGGCTCTGACGGCTTTCTTTAATCAGGAGCCTCGCAAGGTTCCCGCGAAGGAATGGCTGAATGAACTCAAAGCGTTTGAGTCCGACGATGAGAAGCGCAAGCTGGCTCAGGAGGTTTGCGACTTCACCGGTGACACGCTGGCGCCACCCGTAGCTAAGTGACTGGACTACTCCGCAAGGGCTCCCAGGTGGTCTCTGGGAGCCCTTGCGCTTGCCCTGTATGCATCGGCCCTGACTACCGTTCACCCTTCAGGAGAGACGCCATGGACGCGTACGAAATCACGTGGATTGAACCCACCGTTCCTAACCCTGAGACGCTTGACCAGTACCTCGTAACAACGTTCATCAAGTGGGCCGGTAAAGACGTGCGGATCACCCGTGATGGCCTGATTCAAATTCGGGTAGAAACGCAGGACGGTAGCGCGTGGTTTGAGCTGGACAAGCCCTTGCAGGATGGCGGGCGGTACATGCTCGTACGTGAAGTTTTCTTTGAGGGAGTGGAGACACAGTGACTCAGGTCGAGGCGCAAGCCATTCACAAGGGTGACACGATCGTGGAGAAAGATGACCACGGTTCTATCAGACGGTCTCAGGTTACAGCCGTTGTCGCCCCGTGTAAGGGTGATCGGCACAAGGTGCACGTAACGGTTGGAAGCAAGCGATGGTGTTACGACAGAAAGGCTTTGGTGGAAATCGCATGAAGGTTAAGGTTGAAGTCCAGCGTAAGATCACATTCGCGATGAACGAAGAGGAGTGGGACACGCTACTGACCGGTCTCAGTCGGTTGGCGCATGACCCTGACAACGGGAACGGTCGGATGCTGGCGGGCAGGATGTACGAACAATTGATGGACGCCACTGTGGTACAGCCGATCGATTGACGTGCGAGAAGAACTGGTCACGGCTTACGCGGGCTCTGCTATTGAGCCGTGGATATGGGAACGATGGATTTACAACGGTGAATTTAATTACATTCGTTGGCTCTCATTGAACCCAGGATGCGCAAGCAATATCAATTGGTCGAATAGGACGTTCATCAATACAATTGAATACCGAGTAAGATAGACTTTCTTCTTGAGATGATGAATGGTGCTCGTACACCATTCACAAACCATTCACCCTCCGTAATCAGCTACAGGGTTACGGAGGGTGAATGGCATTAATAGAGCTACATGAATAGGATGAATAATATGCAGAAGAATAGTAGAATTGACGTAGATAGATACGTAGATAAACATTTCGTTGGATCTTGTGCAGCTCGCGGGG
>WNGO01002328.1_pt1 | contig 12129 bp, 4 predicted proteins | sample 5400511 | NCBI WGS metagenome assembly WNGO01 (sample SAMN13153380, study PRJNA577476) | soil metagenome | isolation source: 20 cm soil or saprolite under Garry oak tree replicate 2 | place: USA:California | collected 2016-06-15
GTGCCGTCGAACTCCGCGCCCTTGGTCGGGTCGCTGCAGGCGGTGGAGCTGGTGCGGAACGCTGTGATCCCTGTGCCGGGGATTGTCGGACCGACTAGCAGCGTGTCAGGGAATGTGTAATCCGTGTAGGTGAGCGTTCCGGTGAGATCGGCCTTCACGTCGAAGTCCAAGGTCTGCACGTTGTTCCCAGCCGACGGCGACCCCGTCCCGAGCTGTCCTAGCCCGGTCACTTCCACGACTGCTGGGGCCGTGTCAAACTCGGGGACGAAGGGACTGACCGAGTCACTGCAGCCCACAGCGAACAGAGCGGCGGCCAGAAGCCCTACAACCCCAGCCCATGTCATCCGCTCGTTCATGATGCCACCCTCTATTGTGGAGTGTGTGCCACGCGGCGAGAAAACGGAACAACGCGTTTTGTTTTATCGGCAAAGGTTGAGCCAGAGCGTCACGGCCCTGGAGCACCGCGCGCCTGGATCCGAGTTCCGCCCAGCCGTGGCACCCGGGCAGCATGTCGGGCGGCGAAGCGTCGGCAGGCGGCCTACGCTGCGCCGAATCGACGGAGCGCGTCCGCAGCATCGCGTCGAAGCTTGGCACAACGTCCGAGGGGAGCGGTGGAGCAGGCGGCGTGACCGGCGATCACGATCCGTCGCCGGTCGCGCGATGCCTCACACGACGATGGGACAGCGAGGGATTCCCTACCGGCCTGGGCGGGTGTTTACGATTTCGAGACTGCGACGCGGGACGATCGCTGGGTGGTTATGCACCACGACGACCGCTTCCTCTGGACCGGCGCTAAGAACGCGGTACCACATGCCGAAGCTAAGCGGCCCCGGGACATCGACCACTAAGCGAGCCCACCGTTCTCCCGGAGGAGATGATCCCTCGCCCTGCCCTCCACCCACGCTCACGGCACGCCTCAGCCCCAACGTCAGGTGTACTGCACGTTCTGCACGTTCGATGGTACCGGGTCGTCGTACGATTGGCAAGACTGGTCTCACTGCAACAGTCCGTCGTCGAGCGGACACTCGGCCACTTCCGGGCGGGCCCCCATGGACCCGCCGTCTTTGGAGACCGGTGCAACCTACACCTCGATCTTCGAGAACCGCCACGCCCCGGCGATCACGAACAAGACGCCCACGCCCAGCAACACCGCTATGTCCAGCGCGACCCCAAAATGCGCCGTGCCTGTCAGGATGCCGCGCACGCCATCGATCCCATACGTGAGCGGATCGATCCGCGTCAGCACCGCCAAGGCGGCAGGAAGGCCCTGCAATGGGTACAGCGCTCCGGACAAGAACCACAACGGCATCACCAGGAAATTCATGACCATTTGAAAGCCCTGCATGTCCTTCAAACTCGAGCCGATGGCCGTGGCCAGCGCGGCGAAGACGAGGGCGATCAGCGCGATGATGAGAAACGCGAGGATGACAGCGAGCACACTCGTCGGGCGGAACCCGGCTACCAGAGTCACGCCGAAGATCAGGAGTCCCTGGAGCACGGCCACCGTCGCCCCGCCCAATGTCCGACCCATCATGATCTGAACGCGCGGCACAGGCGCGACCAACGTCTCTTTCAGGAAGCCGAACTGGCGGTCCCACAGCATCGCGATCCCGGAGAACATCGCCGTGAACAGCACGGTCATCCCGATGACCCCCGGCGCCACGAACTGGAGATAGCTCCCCTCGCCCGCGCGCCGGAACACCGGTCCCAGGCCGAACCCGAGCACGCCCAAGTACATCAGCGGCGTACCGAGCGAGGCGACGATCTGCGCGCGCGAGCGCAGATACTTCTTGAGCTCCCGCAGCCACAGGATGAAGACCACGCTCATGCCGCTATCTCCTCCACACGCGCGCGACCTGGCGCATGCGATCCTCGGCGCTGAAGGTCTCGTCACGAATGGTCGCGCCCGTGAGCTTGAGGAATGCCGCCTCGAGCGAGTCGGCACCGGTCTGCTGCTTGAGCTCGGCCGACGAGCCGGTCGCGACGATCTTGCCATGGTCGATGATCGCGATGCGGTCGGCCACCCGATCGGCTTCGTCCATGTAGTGCGTGGTGAGGAAGACCGTCACACCCTCGGTCGCATTCAGATTCTTGACGTGCGTCCACATCTGATTGCGGCTCTGGGGGTCGAGTCCCAGCGTCGGCTCGTCGAGGAACAAGACCCTGGGGGTGTGCAGGAACCCGCGCGCGATCTCGAGGCGCCGTCTCATCCCGCCCGAGAACGTCTTCACGAGGTCGTTCCGGCGATCCCACAGCTCGAACAGCTTGAGCAGCGTCTCCCCGCGCTCCCGGCGGACTCGGCGCGGCACGTGGTACAGCACACCGTGAATGTCGAGGTTCTCCCAGGCGGTCAGCTCGCTGTCGAGACTGGGATCCTGAAAGACGACGCCGAATCGCTTGCGAACTTCGGTCGAATCCTTGACGGGATCCAGACCGTCGAGCTCGAGCGTGCCGCTCGTCGGGCGGAGCACGGTCGTCAGCATCTTGATGGTCGTCGTCTTCCCGGCGCCGTTGGGCCCGAGGAACGCGAACGTCTCGCCCCTGCGCACGTCGAAGGTGACGTCATTCACCGCCGTCACGGTGCCGAAGGTGCGAACGAGATGCTGGACGCGGATTATGCGGTTGTCTTGGCTCAAAGACCTCGGCGTCTAGCCGTTAGGGTGGCTGACGGGAATCGAACCCGCAACCTCTGGAGCCACAGTCCAGCGCTCTAACCGATTGAGCTACAGCCACCATGTGGTACTGCAACAACTTACCAACTTACGCCGCCGTCCGCACCTTCCTTTGTTTGCCGCTCGTTACGGCAAACAAGCGCGAGAGGCGGCCACGCAAAGGCTCCGGGGACATGAGTACGTGCGGCAGGACGAGGAGCGCGGAACGTGGAGCCCGAATCAGCTCACCGTGAAGCAGGTCCGGGCGGCCTGATTTGCTAGTGTGTCACAGTTGGTGTGTAGAGCCTTACTACGGCTCTACACACCCACACACTTGAGGGTGGCGCGAGGTCTAGAGGAGCCTAACACCCTGAGGTGGCGTGCGACGCTCCGATCTCGCGCGACGCTGGCCGCCAGATCGGCGATCCGTGCCGTAACGGCGCTCGACGTGAACGGCGATCACGACCCGTCGCCGGTCGCGGGTCATGCGGCGACCGAGGTCTCGCCGCCGATCCAAAACGCCTCGCCGTGGCTGGTCCCTCTGCATTGGCTCGGTGCTCATATCGTACTCTCGTTGGGCGTGCGAGTCAGTCGGGCTCACGTCGCGAGGACCTGCATCCCCGGGGCCATTTCGGCGTGCCGAGTGGGTGAGGTCATTGCCTTGCTGGAATTGGAGATGCCGTCCGACCCAACTCGTGGTTCATGCGACGTGCCGAAGCACTGTGGTGGCAGGATCAACGAGTGAGGCAGCGATGCCTCACACGACGATGGGACAGCGAGGGAGTCCCTTACCGGCTTGGGCGGGTGCTTACGATTTCGAGACTGCGACGCGGGACGATCGCTGGGTGGTGATGCACCACGACGACCGCTTCCTCTGAACCGGCGCTAAGAACGCGGTACCACATGCCAAGGCTGAGCGGTCCGGGGACATCGACCACTAAGCGAGCCCACCGTTCTCCCGGAGGAGACGACCCCTCGCCCTGCACTGCACCCACACTCACGGGACTCCCAGGCCCAACCTCAGGGAAACTGCACATTCTGCACATGTGATAGTACCGTGTCGGCGTCCGACTTACGAGACGGACCGAGTGATCACCCGGGGATCACCCCCTCCGGGTGGCGATCGACCGGCGCTAAGGTCCATGGCTACCCGTGCACGAAGCGGGAGCATGTTTCCATGCTCCCCCTTTGCTTCGGCTGCGCCACAGTCCAGCGCTCTAACCGATTGAGCTACAGCCACCACGCACGCCGCAATCTAAGGACTCAAGCTCGCGGCCAGAAGCGGTCGGGGGAGAAGGGGCCGTCGTCGCAGGCGCGACATCTTGTGCGTCACGACAGCACCGGAATAGCTCGGCAAAGCGAGGTGCGTACTCGCGGAGCATGTTGTCGCCATCGCAGCCGTCAGGTCCGACATACTCCTCGGTACGATGTGCTACCGAGCGCCAGCCCAGCGCCGCGTGGCCGAAGCGCACCCACTCTCGGGACGGCAGGAACAGGCCGACACGCCCCGCGAAATGGCCCGGCGTGTAACTGCGCGACGCCGCTATCGTGGCGCGCTCAACCTTGGCGCGCAGCACCAGCACCGGATCCGCTGCGGCAGCGTGCACGCGATCGCGGTGTGTCTTGCGCAGGCGCAGCTTCTCGGCCACGTACACGCGGCGCTCGCCCGATGAGAGCGACACGAGTGCACGAGCATGCCGGCTAATGCGTTCTACCTGCTGGGCGACCCGTCGACGCAGCTGCGGCAGGAACCGGTACCAGGTCGGATACGGGCTCCCAAACAGACCGACGAAGCTGATGGCCGCACCGCCCTGCAGAAGTTGTCGCGCCAGCTCGAATGCAATGCCGCCGCCGGCGCAAAAGCCAACAATGACGTAAGGGCCGTTGGGCCTGAACGCGCGGACCTGGCCTGCGAAGTACCCGGCCAGATCCTCGACCCGCGTGAGCAGCTCGCTCTGGCCATCGAGACCCGGAGGCTGCAGCCCGAAGAACGGCTGATCGTCGCCAAGGTGCTCCACCAGCGCACGGTAGCAGAAGACGTCGCCGTTGTGTCCGGCCACCGCAAAAACGGGTTCGCGCGCTCCACACGGCTGCAGCGGCACGATGGCGCGCTGCTGTTCGGCGAGCGCCACGCCCGAGCGTAGCAACTCGAGAATTTCGCGCTTGCGCTCCTGGAGTGCCTGGCGCAGCTCCGGCGTCAACATGCCCGCCGGCGCCTTGCACCGCAGGCGATCGCCATCGGCCCACATCCGGACATCGCGCTTGCGCAGGTCAGCGAGGAACGCAGACAGCGTCACAGCTCGATCTCCTCTCGAACACCGGAGAGACCGGTCGGCGTCGGTCGCCGTGCTGACCACCACACCGCGTCGACCGCTTCGGCCAGTGAGGCAACGGACGGCCGCTCGAACAGATTGCGCAGCGGGAGGTCAAGGCCAGACGCGGTCCGAAGCTCGGACATGAGTCGGGCCGCCACGAGCGAATTGCCTCCGAGATCGAAGAAGCTGTCAAACACGCCGAAATCTGTCCGCTCAAGCACCCTGCGGAACACGCCCAGCACCATCTCCTCCGTGGCCGTGCGAGGTGCCACGGCGTCCGCACGCGGTCCGCCGTCGCCCACGCTCGGTTCCGGCAGCGCCTTGCGGTCGAGTTTGCCGTTCTCGGTCAGCGGCAATGCGTCGAGGCGGACCAAGTGGGCAGGGACCATGTACTCGGGCACGACGGCGCGGAGCATGGCCCGCAGCTGGTCGACCAAGTCGACGGGAGGATTCTCGGCGACGAAGTAGGCGACGAGCCGTTTGTCCCCTGCGGCCGCGTCGCGCGCGATGACCACGACCTCGCGGATCGCCGGGTGCCTGGCGATGCCGACCTCGATCTCCCCCAGCTCGACGCGAAAGCCCCGAATCTTCACCTGATGATCGATGCGGCCCAGGTACTCGATATCGCCGTTGTCCAGGCGGCGGGCCAGATCACCGGTGCGGTAGAGGCGCGCCCCGTTCGCCGGGGCGAAGGAATCGGCAATGAAGCGCTGCGCGGTCAGCTCGGGGCGGTTGAGATACCCCCGCGCGACACCTGCCCCGCCCACATACATCTCCCCGGGTACCCCGATGGGTGCGGGCCGGCCGTGGGGATCAAGGATGTAGACCCGCAGATCGGGGATCGGGACGCCAATGACGCTCCCCTGTCCGGACTCGAGATCGGCCCAGCGGATCGGACGGTAAGTGACGTGGACCGTGGTCTCCGTGATGCCGTACATGTTCACGAGCAGCGGCCGCATGTCGCCGTACCGCTCGAACCATGGGCGCAGGTTCTGAAGCTCGAGCGCTTCGCCGCCGAAGATCACGTAGCGCAGGGCCAGATCGGCTTTCGGCTGGGACAGTTCCGCCTGCATCAACTGGCGGAACGCCGAGGGTGTCTGATTGAGAACCGTGACGCCCTCGCGCACCAGCAGCTCGCGAAACGCCTCGGGGGAGCGACTGACCCAGTACGGGACGATGACCACGCGGCCGCCGTATAGCAGCGCGCCCCACAACTCCCACACCGAGAAGTCAAAGGCGTAGGAGTGAAACAACGTCCAGACATCGTCACGGTCGAAGTGGTACGACGCGTCAGTGGCCTCGAACAGGCGAGTGACGTTGTAGTGCGTGATCAACGCACCCTTCGGCCTCCCCGTCGAGCCCGAGGTGTAGATGACATACGCAAGGCTATCGGCCGTCGCCACCGGCGCCGGATTCATGTCGGGGCCCGTGAGCGGCTCGTCCAACAGCACGCGCTTCACGGCAAGGCCATCGACATCGGCCGCCAGACTCGTTTGCGTCACGAGGATGGCCACGCCCGAGTCCTCAAGCATGAAGGCGACCCGGTCTTTCGGATACGCGGGGTCGAGCGGCAGGTAGGCGCCGCCGGCCTTCAGGATGCCGACGATCCCGACCACCATTTCGACGCTGCGCTCGACGCGCAGGCCGACCAGCTGATCGGGGGTCACGCCCAGCTCCCGCAGCCGGTGGGCAAGCCGGTTAGCCCGCGCGTTCAATTCGCCATAGGTCACCGCCTGCTCTCCATCCAAGACGGCAATGGCCTCGGGATGCTTGGCCACCTGCGCTTCCAGGAGTTCATGGAGGCACTTGTCGCTCCGATAGGAGGCTGGGGTCTGATTCCCCTCCGGCAGCAGCTGCCGGCGTTCGGCTTCCGGCAGTACATCGAGGCTAGACAACGGAGTGCCCGATGCACTCTCCAGCGCAGTTACCAGCCGCTCCAGCGCGGTGTGCATGAACGCGCAAATACGCTGCGGATCAATCGGCGATTGCACCTGGGCGATCAGTACGAATCCTTCGCCCAGATCGCTCACAGAAAGGGTGAATGGATAGTTGGTGCGGTCTTCGCCACTCAGATACTCGATCCCGGAAGGCGCCTGCCGCTCGGCGGGCGCTTGGACCTCGGGGCTGTGACGGTAGTTCAGGACTGCGGTAAACAGCGGTGCCGGCGCCGCCACCGCACTGCCGCGCTGGGCCAGGGCCAGCGGGGCGTGCTCATGCCGCAGCAGCTGCGTGAGCTGCGTGTGGACATGCCGAACGCTCTCTTGCGCGCTCTCGTCCCCGACCCGGATGCGGACCGGCAGGGTGTTGATGAACGGCCCTAGCATGCGCTCAGCCCCTTCACCGCCTTGCAGGCGTCCCAACAGCACCGTGCCGAACACGACATCGTCTCGCCCCGACACTCGCGCCAGTACCTGCGCGAAGGCCAGGTGATACAGGCTGGCGGCGCTCACACCGAGCGTGCGTGCGCGCTCACGCAGGCGTTTGGCGACTGACGCATCGACGGTGCGCCGGGCCTCGCCGATGCCGGAGCCGTCACCGTGCACATCCATCAATCCAAAGGGCGTCGTGGCTTCGTCGACATCGCCTAGCAGCTGGTGGAAGAAGGCCTCGTGCTCTTCGCGGCTCACGCCGAGCCGTGCCCGGGCCACGAAGTTGCGAAACGCCAGCGGCGCGGGCAAATGCCCAGCTTCACCGAGCAGATGTGCGTGGATTTCCTGTTCCACGACTTCCAATGTGGTGTGGTCGAGCGCCAGGTGGTGGAACAGGTGCATCGCCACCCAGCGCCGGTTGAGCGCATCGTGGGCGATGCGCACATGCATTAGCGGCGCCTGACGGACATCGAGCCGGTAGTGCCGCCGGCCGAAGCGGGCATGCAGCTGTTGGGCGACATCGCCAATAGAGTCGAGGGTGACTTCTTCGACGCCCAGTGACGCATGACGCCACACCACTTGCACCGGCTCGGGCAGCCCTTCCCACTGCACGGCCGTGCGCAGGATGTCGTGCCGATCGATCACCGCCCGCAGGGCCTGCAGATATGCCTCCAGCTGCGCCCGGCTGTCGAAGCCCAACAGGCGCTCGAGCAAGTAGGGATCGCCTTCGCTCGCCATCAGGTGGTGAAACAGAATGCCTTCCTGCAGCGGTGTCAGCGGATAGATGTCCTGGATGTTGGCGGCGCCGCCGGGCACGGCACCAACGATGCGTGCAATGTCGTCAGGCGTCAGCTGCACCAACGGCAGCATCTCGGGGGTGATGGTGTCGCACGCCGGCGGGATGCGGTTCGGCGGGACGTTCACGATGCCCGCGTCCGCGCGGACCGCGGCGGCCAGCTCCGCCAGGGTGGGCGTGGCAAAGAGTGTGCGCAGGTCGGCCGCCAGCCCCGCCGAACGCATCCGGTGAATCGCACTCGCCGCCAGCAGCGAATGTCCGCCCAGTTCGAAGAAGTGGTCGTGGCGACCGACGCGTTCGACTTTGAGCACGTCGGCCCAGATGTGCGCCAAGGTGGCTTCGATTTCGCCCGCCGGCGGCTCGTAGCCACGGGCAGCGTACGCCGTTGTGTCTGGTGCCGGCAGCGCCTTGCGGTCCAGCTTGCCGTTCGCCGTGCGCGGCATGGTATCGAGCGTCACGAACGCCGCGGGCACCATGTACTCGGGCAGCGTCGCACGCAGCAGCGTCCGCACCGCGCCCTCCAGGTCCGCCGGTGCCTCCGGCGCCACCACATAGGCTACCAGCCGCGTGTCCTCGGGCGCGTACACCCGCGCCGTGACCGCGACCTCGCGCACCGCCGGATGCCGCGCGATCGCGGCTTCGATCTCCGCCGGCTCGATGCGGAAGCCGCGGACTTTCACCTGCTGATCGGTCCGCCCCAGGCACACGAGCCGCCTATCCGGCAACCACCGCGCCAGGTCGCCCGTGCGATACAGCCGGGCGTCGGGAACGAAGGGGCTCGGCACGAACCGCTCCGACGTCAGCTCCGGGCGGCGCCGGTAGCCGCGCGCGACCCCGTCGCCCCCGATGTACAGCTCGCCAACCAGCCCCGGCGGGACGAGCTGGCGGTGAGCGTCGAGCACGTAGACCTGTGTATTCGCGATCGGCTGCCCGATCCCCACTCCACTAGCGACCGTCGCGATCCGCTCGATGGTCGACCAGATGGTCGTCTCCGTCGGACCGTACATGTTCCACAGCTCCGCGCAGCGCGGCAGCAGCGCCTGCGCCAGCTCGGGCGGCAGCGCCTCGCCGCCACACAGCAGCTTCAGCCGGGGCGAGCCGCTCCACCCCGCCGCGACGAGGCCGCGCCACGTCGCCGGTGTCGCCTGCATCACCGTGCAGCCGGACTCGTCCATCCGCGCCAACAACCGCTGGGGATCGACCGCCTCCTCGCGGCTCGCGATCACGACGCGGCCCCCGCTGATCAACGGCAGGTACAGCTCCAGCCCCGCGATGTCGAAGGACAGGGTGGTCACCGCAAGCAGGGTGTCGGCCGCCGTACAGCCAGGCGCGCGCTGCATCGCGAGCAGGAAGTTGACGACCGCCGCGTGCGGGATCTCCACGCCCTTGGGCTTCCCAGTCGAGCCGGAGGTGTAGAGCACGTAGGCGAGATGCTCGGGGCTCGCGCCGGGTGGCTGGTCGAGCTGCTGGCGCGCGATCGCGGCGCTGTCGGCATCCAGCCGCACCACCTGCTCGGGCCGCACCGGCAATGACCGGTCGAGCGCGCGGTGGGTCACGAGCACCCGGATCCCGCTGTCTGCCACCATGTCGCCAAGGCGCTCCGCCGGGAACGCGGGATCGAGCGGTACGTACGCCCCGCCCGCTTTGAGGATTCCGAGCAACCCCACGACCATGTCCAGGGAGCGCTCCACCAGCAGCCCGACACACACGTCCGCGCCCACCCCACGCTCGCGGAGATGATGTGCCAGCTGGGTGGCGCGCCGGTCCAAGTCCCAATAGGTCAGCGACTGGCCCTCCGCCACCACCGCCACCTGATCGGGTGTGCGCCCAGCTTGCTGCTCGATCAGCTCATGTACACACCGGCCCGGAGCGGTCCATACCACCGTGGTGTCGTTCCAGTCCACCAGCAGCTGCCGGCGCTCCTCCGCGGTAAGGAGCGGCAGCCGGGCAAGGGGCTGGTCCGGCTCGCTCGCGATGGCTTCCAACAGCCTCGCATAGCGTCTGCACAGCGCCCGCATCGTCTCGGCGTCGAACAGATCCGTGCTGTACTCGATCATGCCGTCGAGGCCACGCTCGGATTCGGAGATCAGGAGGGTCAGGTCGAACTTGGACGTGCCGGTCTCGAGCTGCCGGTTGCCGGTCACCTTCGAAACCTGCGAGACGCCCGCAGAGTCATGCAGGACGAACATGACCTGGAACAGGGGTGTGCGGCTCGCGTCGCGCTGTGGCGCCAATTCAGCCACGAGATAATTCAACGGCAGGTCGGGATGCGCGAACGCGCCGAGCGCCCGTGCGCGAACCTGCCGCAACAGCGCGCGGAAGCTCACATCTTCGGTGAACCGGGCGCGCAGCACCACGGTGTTGAGGAAGCAGCCGATCAAGCGCTCGGTTTCGCTGTGGGTCCGGCCCGAGATCGGCGTCCCGATGAGCAGATCGTCCTGACCGGTGTAGCGGTGCAGCAGGGCCGCGAAACCGGCCTCCAGCACCATGAAGAGCGTGGCTTGCTCTTCGCGCCCCAGTGCCTTCACGCGCTCGAGCAGCTGCTTCGGCACCTCGAACCCCTCGCTCGCGCCCCGGAAGCTCTGCGCCGCCGGCCGGGGCTTGTCCGTGACCAGCTCCAACGTGGTGGGGGCGCCCGCGAGCTCTTCCTTCCAGTAGGCGATCTCCTGCTGCAGCACGGCGCCGCGTGACCACTCGCGCTGCCACGCGGCAAAGTCCGCGTACTGAATCGGCAGCTCCGGCAGCCGGGACGGGCGGCCGCGAGTGAACGCCGCGTACAGCTGACCGATCTCCTGGTGTACCAGCTCCATCGACCATTCGTCCGCGATGATGTGATGAATGGTCACGAGCAGCCGGTGCTCCTGCGGGGACACGCGCACCACGGTCGTACGGAACAGCGGGGCGTGCGACAGATCGAACGGCCTGCGACCCTCCTCCCGCACCACGCGGCTCCATTCGCGCTCCCGCTCCGCCTCCGGCAGCACGCTCACATCGACCTCGGGTAGCCCGACGTCGACCGCCGGCATCACGACTTGCTGCGGTTGTCCGTTCCGTTCGACGAACGCCGTGCGCAGCGCGCCGTGGCGACGCGTCAGCTCCTGCCACGCTTTCCGCATCGCTGCGGCATCGTAGGCCCCGGCGATCGGGATCATGTCCACGATGTTGTAGACGGGACTCCCTGGGGACAGCTGGTCGAGGAACCAGAACTGCTCCTGCGCGAAGGAAAGCGCCACCGGCCCGTCCACTTTCCGGCGCCCGATCCGCTGTACCGGCGCCGGAGCGGCCCCGCCCGCTTCTGCGAGGACCTTCGCGAGCGCACCGAGGGTCGAGTGCTCGAACAGCGTCCGGGTCTGGAGGTCGACTGCAAACACGTCCCGGATGCGCGACACCGCCTTGATCGCGAGCAGTGAGTGCCCGCCCAGGTCGAAGAAATCGTCGTGGATACCGATGTGCTCGACTTTCAGGAGGTCGCGCCAAATGGCGGCGAGGGCCTGCTCGGTGTCCGTGAGCGGCCGGGCCACGTCCGGTGGACGCCGATCGGCTGCGACGACCGCAGCGGGCAGCGCGTGGCGATCGACCTTGCCGTTGGCGGTCAGGGGGAGCTTGTCCATCAGGACGAACGCGGACGGGATCATGTATCGCGGCAGCCGGGTCCCCAGCTCGCGACGCAGCGTCGTGGGAGTCAGAACCTCTCCGTCCGGCGCGACCTCCGCCCGGATAAAGGCGCCGGCGGGCTGATGCCGCACGAGACACGCTTCGGCTGAACGCCGAATCGCGTACACGTAACACAAGTCGGTCGCCGTCAACAGCGGGTCTTGCTCGACGACGATCTCGAAGCCGTTACCCTCGAGCAAGCTCGTGATCGGCTCCAGGTTCTTGTGTTCATCCACTTCGATCACCAGCTGGCGAATCTTCGGCCAGTCGGCGGGACCGATGCCGCGCAGGACGTCCAGCTCGCTCTTCTCGACGTTGATCTTCAGGAGGTCGATGCGATCGAT
>WNGO01003073.1_pt1 | contig 12128 bp, 12 predicted proteins | sample 5400511 | NCBI WGS metagenome assembly WNGO01 (sample SAMN13153380, study PRJNA577476) | soil metagenome | isolation source: 20 cm soil or saprolite under Garry oak tree replicate 2 | place: USA:California | collected 2016-06-15
GCTGACACCAGGCCAAAGGACGCTTCGACCGGTGGCTCGCAAGTTGTTGTGCAGTAACCATTTTAGGGGCGTAGCTCAGTGGTAGAGCAGCGGCCTTTTAAGCCGAAGGTCGTGGGTTCGATCCCCACCGCCCCTACCAATTCTGTTGAAGCCAGCAGACTTAAAGCGAAGTCGGCTCCAATTGGCCCACTCGGCTCCAATTGATTCACTCCACTGAGTACTTCTCGATCCGCTCAGCGTGTTCTTCCACAGCTTCCCGTTGCGCATCACCCACAACGTGACCGTAAATCCCAAGTGTGATTCTGGCATCAGAATGGCGCATTTGCTTCTGTACGACTGTTGGCGCAACACCGCTTGCCATCATCTCGCTGGTTGCTCCGTGCCGCGCGGCGTGGAAGCCACCTCGGGGGATTCCCAACTTTTTGAGAATCGGATGAAGCTGTTTTTCCCGCAACTTGTTCGCGGAATAGGGGCGTCCGTTCCTGTTAGAGAACAGAAGACCAGATTCGCTACGACCTTTGGCAAGATGCCGAAGGAGTCTTATTTCAAGTTGGGGAGGCATGGGAACATCGGCACTACTGGCATTCGATTTGCACGCTTGAACCTTCCGAGTGGCGCTATCCAATGACTGGCGCACCCGAATGAGTTTTCGGTCAAAGTCCAAATCGGATACTCGTAGAGCTAGCACTTCACCAATCCTCAGGCCCAGAACGGCAGTTAGAGCCCAAATTGTGGCGAAGGACTCAGGCGCAGCGAAAATGACGCGCCCGGTTTCCTCAGCCGTGAAACAACGCTGCTCTTTCTTTATGCCATCGCGTGGTAACGTCAAATCCGATAGCGAAACACTGCCGACTGCGTAATCCCACGACTTTGCCTTTCGAAGTAGGGACGATAGCGTCAGCAAGATATTCTCAACCGACTTGCGTGACAGTCCTCGAATAGCCAGTGACGTTACGAAGCATTGGACTAGCCTCGTATTGATCTCTGGTAAGAGAACCTTTCCCATCTTCGGAATGATGTGGGTTCGCAAATGGGATTCTGCAGCTCGTACGCTACTGTCTTTCAGATTCACCGCGATCGTAGAACGCCACTCTTTCGCAAACGCTTCGAGAGTCATTCCAGATTTTCTCGGCAACGCAGTCGTTGAATTGACCCGATCAATTCCTAACTAAGAGCGAAGCGTTGAAGCCCTAGTATTTTTTGCTGTCCGCTCGGCTGGATGTAGTGGTGGCTGTTTCCGTTTGGCGTTACGCGCGTTAATCCGGACTTACTCAGGGGATCGCGAATATCCTATTTGACGAACTGTTGAGATTTCCGATGCTCGTCACCCGTCATTATCCGACCGAACAGTAATCTGAGTTCGGAATCGATTCGGAAAGCCGAGATTCCTCTCACTTCAGATTTAGGCTTACGCCAAACATCACGCCGGATGTGGCGGCATCGAAAATGATGCCGCTCCGATAATTCACGTATAGATAGCGATAACCGGCCTGCAGCGTCCATGAAGGTTTTATCCGGTACCCAAGCAGGCCAGCGACTTGATAGTCCATTTCCGAGCCTGCTCCCCAGCCGCCTACGTCACCAGCGATCGTTACACTTACCTTGGGCGAGAGAGCAGCCTGAATTCTTCCGCCAATCAACGGGTCCACCCAATTCAGCGAACCTGAAAACTCAGTCCCGGAGGGATTAAATTGCAGATTCTGTCCGACGTGCCAGTAGCGGAATCCCGTAAGGGCATCGACCTTGAGCGCATCCCGATCGACGACCCGATAACCGATTTTGGGCGTCAAAACGAATTGGCTAGCTCTCACGTCTGCCGATGACTCACCCAAACCCGGGAAGGGCAACGCTTTATCATCTCCCAGCCTGATCCATATCATGTCGACCGGGAGCAGCAGACGCTTGTGTCGAAGGTCTGCCGTCCCCATCAGTCCGATGCGAAAGTTAGAGAGAAGATCTCCTGGGCTGGCATGTATGCTGACCGTGCGTTCGCGCAATCCAAGAGTCCCGTGAACGCCAGGAAACCAAATGTATGGGGATACGATCAAATGCCAGTTGCCATCTGTCGCAGCAGCAGTTTTCTGGGAAGTGGTTTTGTCCGTTGATTGAGTTTGGGTGCCGGGGGCTGGTGGTAGCTCCGTAGTTTCGGGCTCAGGCACCTCTCCGAAGTTCGGAGCATCCATCCGGACTATGGATATGCCTCCCTGGGGCAGCCTGCATTGAGCCCAACTTTTACCAGTGCTCGCCGCCGGAAACAGTCCGAGCACTAACGAATAGAGCCCCCACATAACGAGTCCCCTGTTTGACGCCAAGAGAACCTCCTCCTGAGAGAGAAAGCAACGAACTTGACCTATGCTTCCCGAGATAGGTTGACCTGACACCTGTCAATCTAACCAGTCGCCTCAAGTTTGCCTGCCTGCCAAGCTCCAACAAAGGGAGTGGAACGCACAACAAAAGTCCAACCCGAAGTAAACCATGAGAACAAAAAACACTCTTATTGCCGTCGGCCTTGCGTTTGGTCTGGCTGGCTACTCGCTGCCGGGGTTCGCGCAGGACTCAGGCGAGCCAGACAAAGCAGCGATCGAGAAGTCCTTTCCGTCGAAGCGGCCGTATTCTCCATACGCGGGGAGACCGTTTCCAGTTCGCGTTTATTGGGGCGATACGCACTTGCATACTTCGTATTCGATGGACGCGGGCGCCTTTGGTGCGAGGCTTGGACCGAAGGACGCCTACGTATTCGCTAAGGGGAATGAAATCACCGCTTCGAGCGGACAACGCGTGAGGCTTTCGCGTCCGCTGGACTTTCTCGTCGTCGCCGATCACTCCGATGGCATGGGCTTCTTTCCGATGCTGCTGTCGGGTAGCCAGGCTGTATTGAACGACCCGCAAGGCAAGAAATGGTACGAAATGATTCAGTCAGGCAAGGGGGCAGACGCGGCTTTAGACATTGTCATCACCTTCGGCAAGGGACAGATGCCCAAAGCTATCTTTCCGCTCCCGGGCACTGCCCCATACCGTAGCGCCTGGGCAGAGACCATCAAGGCAGCCGAGGAGGCGAACGATCCAGGCCGTTTCACCGCCTTCATCGGCTTCGAGTGGACGTCGAATACCGGCGGCAACAACTTGCACCGCAACGTCATTTTCCGTGACAACGCGTCCAAGGCGAGCCTTGTCGAACCCTACACGACCATCAAGCCCCTGGGCAGCGACAACCCGCGCGACTTGTGGAAGTGGATGCAGACTTACGAAGACAAGACGAACGGGAGAGTGCTGGCCATCGCGCACAATGGCAACCTCTCGAATGGGCGCATGTTCCCGCTGATCGAATCGTTCACTGGAAAGCCGATCGACCGAGAATACGCCGAGCGACGTGAGCAATGGGAACGGCTCTATGAGGCGACCCAGATCAAGGGTGACGGCGAGACCCATGCGTTGCTCTCTCCGAACGACGAATTCGCCAACTTCGAGCGTTGGGACAAAGGCAACCTAGATCTTAGCGAACTCAAAAAGCCCGAGATGCTGGAGTTCGAGTACGCACGCGCGGCGTTGCGAAACGGGCTGAAGCTTGAAAAAGAACTGGGTGTGAACCCGTACAAGTTCGGGATGGTCGGCTCCACCGATTCGCACACAGGTCTCGCCGCCGTGGAAGAAGACAATTTCTTCGGCAAAACTTCCAGCGCCGAGCCAAGTGCAGGGCGCGCAGAACATCCGTTCATAAAGAACCCCGCCCATCCAGGAGTCGTGGTCATGGGTTGGGAGACGAGTGCCTCCGGCTACGCGGGCGTTTGGGCTACCGACAACACGCGCGAAGCACTGTGGGACGCCATGCAGCGGAGGGAGACGTATGCCACCACCAGTCCACGGATGATCGTCCGCTTCTTTGCCAGCTGGGACTTCGTTGCAACCGACGCAAACACGCGGAGCCCTGCAGTGGTCGGCTATCAAAAGGGCGTACCCATGGGTGGCGATCTTCAACAGGCACCTGGGGGCAAGTCGCCCACATTCCTGGTCGCTGCGCTGAAAGATCCGATCGGCGCGAACCTCGACCGAGTGCAAATCATCAAGGGCTGGCTCGATGGCAAAGGCGAGACGCACGAGAAGATTTACGATGTGGCTTGGTCGGGCGACCGCAAACCTGATTCTAAGACCGGCAAACTACCTGCCGTGGGTAATACGGTGGATGTTCCGAACGCGACATGGACCAACACTATCGGAACGCCGGAGCTGATCAAGGTCTGGAAGGATCCGGATTTCGATGCGGCGCAGAGCGCATTCTACTACGTCCGTGTGCTTGAGATTCCGACCCCACGCTGGACGGCGTATGACGCCAAATACTTTGGCATCAAGATGCCGCCTGAAGTGACGATGACAGTGCAAGAGCGCGCCTACACTTCCCCCATCTGGTACACGCCGGCGAAGTGAGCCTCCTATGCGGGCGACCCTGCGAAAGCTGATCCGTGAGCCGCTGTTTCACTTCCTCTTGCTGGGGGTGGTGATCTTTTTCATTGCTGGGCGGTCGCGCAGCATCGGTGGCACCTCTGGGGAGAAGATCGTCGTTACACAAAGCCACATCGAAAGCATCGTCGTCGGTTTCAGCCGTACGTGGATGCGCCCTCCTACCCAGGAAGAAATGCAGGGGCTGGTCGACGACTACGTTCGCGAGGAAGTGCTCTATCGCGAAGCCAAGGCAATGAGGCTGGATCAGGACGACATCATCGTCCGGCGCCGCATGCGGCAGAAATTTGAATTCCTGAGCGAAGATTGGGCGGCGAGAACCGGGCCGCCCAACGAACAGGAACTCGAAGCCCACCTCCGGCAGTACGCGGACAAGTACCGCGAGGAACCGCGCGTTACTTTCGAACACATCTTTTTCAGCCGCGAGAAGCATGGAAAGTCCGCGGAGGCTGATGCGAAGGCGGTACTGGCGCGGCTGACTGGAAAGAACGGTGCTGCCATCGATGTCGAAAAGCTCGGCGACGCCTTCCTCTTGCCATTCCGGTTCGAGAAAGTCTCAGCGGGAGAAACGGAAAGGCTTTTCGGCGAGAACTTCGGGAAGCAACTGGCATCGGTCGAGACGGATAATTGGGCCGGTCCGCTGGTATCAAACTACGGGCTGCATCTGGTGCGCGTCGACGAGCGCGCACCGGGAATAGCCCCACCGCTGGCGAACGTGCGCGAGGCCGTGCTGCGCGACCTGCTGAATGAGCGGCGCAAGCAAGAGCTGGACGCGCAGTATGCCAAGCTGCGCGCGCGGTACACGATCGTGGTCGAGCCTCCTCCAGCGCCAAAGGTAGCGGAGGCACGTTGATGCGGCGCCGGCTCACATTTGGGATGATCCTTCTCATGTTGGCGGTAGTTCAAACAACCTATGCCCACGAAGTCCGCCCCGGGTATCTCGAACTCCGCCAGACAGACGCCGGGATGTACGCGGTCCTATGGAAGGTGCCAGCCGTGGGCGAGATGCGGCTAAGCATCCATCCTCGTTTCCCGGAGAACTGCCGACCGGTTGGCGAGGTAACCAGCTACCGTGGCGGCGATTCGTATGCGGAGCACCTCAGCATCGCGTGCTCCGGCGGGCTAAACGGCGGGACGATTGCCATCGATGGGCTCGCCGCAACGATGACTGACGTGCTTGTCCGGATCGAGTTCAGTGATGGGACGACTTGGACGCAGCGTCTGAAACCGTCTGTACCGGCGGCAATGATTCCCAAGACCGCGTCGCGTCTACAGACGGCTGGTGTTTATCTCAAGCTCGGCGTCGAACACATTTTGTCCGGCGTGGATCATCTGATGTTCGTACTCGCGCTGATTATTATCACGCGCGGCGGTTGGAAACTGGTGAAGACAGTCACTGCGTTCACCCTATCTCACAGCGTCACGCTAACCGCGGCGACACTCGGTTTTGTGCACGTGCCGCAGCGGCCGGTCGAGGCCGTCATTGCCCTGAGCATCGTCTTTGTCGCGACGGAGATTGTTAAGGTGCGGCGCGGCATCAAAAGCATCACCGCCTCCGCGCCATGGATGGTGGCGTTCTCCTTCGGGCTGATACACGGGCTGGGTTTTGCGGGCGGGTTAAGTGATGTGGGGCTGCCAGCTTTACACATTCCAACGGCACTATTGTTCTTCAGCCTGGGCGTCGAGTCCGGCCATTTCCTGTTCATTGGCGTGGTGATGTTCTTGATCGTCCTCATGCGCTGCGTCCGCATTCCATTTCCGCGCTGGACCGAACTCGTCCCGCCCTACGCCATCGGCAGCATCGCCATGTTTTGGGTCATCCAACGCCTCACCGCCTTTTGAACCGATTAGCCAACGAAGGGCAGGAGAAACAAAACGATACGCGGACAACCCTCGTGGCAACGTCCATGGTTAGAACTGTTGCGCTAGAGAGCTACGCTAAAGAATGTTGCGATCTTGGGCCTACTTGTGACCGGACGTATTCCGGTAAAGACTTACCAGGCAACTAGATACCTCGGCGTTCCGTGGATGCAATCCTAGATTACTGAACGGCGCCTCGAATGCTTGCTCAGGTGCGATGCTCAGGGCGTTCCCGCGGGACTGTCAGTTCTTCCAATAGGCGGAGGGTTGGTACCTGGCTTAGCATCAAGCGTGACTGAATTGAATCCCATGATCGGGCAAACGATCTCACACTATCGGGTGCTGGAAAAACTTGGTGGCGGCGGGATGGGTGTGGTCTACAAGGCTGAGGACCTCAACCTTCACCGGTTTGTCGCACTGAAGTTTCTTCCTGACAATCTGGCCCGGGACCAGCAAGCGCTCGAACGATTTCGCCGGGAGGCAAAGGCCGCATCGGCTCTGAACCATCCGAATATCTGCACGATTTATGAGATCGGTGAAGAGAAGGGACAACCGTACATCGCGATGGAGATGCTCGACGGTAAGACGTTGAGGGATCGGATTGCGGGGGGCCCGCTCGAACTGCAAATCCTGTTGGAGCTGGGCATTGAGATTGCCGACGCCCTGGATGCCACACATGGCGAAGGTATAGTCCATCGCGACATCAAACCCGCAAATATTTTTGTGACCAAGCGCGGCCACGCCAAGATTCTGGACTTCGGACTGGCGAAAGTGACATCTGTGGGGAGCCGTCAGGTCGCAATGGCAGGAGCAACGGGCGATGAGACGTGCGAGGTGAGCGCGGAGCACCTGACCAGTGAGGGCACAACACTGGGCACAGTCAGCTACATGTCACCGGAACAGGTTCGCGCCAAGGAGCTGGATGCGCGCACCGATTTGTTCTCATTCGGTATGGTTCTTTACGAAATGGCTACGGGGTTGCAGCCCTTCCGCGGAGAGAGTTCGGGGGTCGTGACGGAAGCGATCTTGAATCGTACTCCGGTGGCCTGCGTTCGTCTGAACCCTGATATTCCCCCGGTGTTCGAAGAGATTATCCGCAAGGCTCTGGAGAAGGATAGAAATCTGCGTTACCAACAGGCGGCCGACGTACGGACCGATCTGCAGCGGCTCAAACGTGATACCGAGAGTGGCCAGGGAAAGGCGACAGATGATGAAAGAGAATCAATCGCATCGCCGGCCACAGCGCACCCGGAATCAGGGGGTCACTCTGCACACAGTTCCCGACCCCCCGCCGGCGGCGCTGCTCCGCAGGCCTCCATTGCCGTGTTGCCGTTCATCAACATGAGCGCTGATGTGGATAACGAGTTCTTCGTTGACGGAATCACAGAAGAGATCATCAACGCTTTATCCCAAATCGAAAATCTCCGGGTGGCAGCGCGCAGTTCCGCATTCTCCTTCAAGGGGAAGCAAGTCGCCTTGCAAGTCATAGGTGGCCGGCTAAACGTTCGAACCGTTCTCGAGGGTAGCGTTCGCAGGGCTGGTAACCGCCTCCGTATCTCGGCCCAACTCGTCAACGTCGCGGATGGATACCACCTCTGGTCCGAACGGTACGACCGAGAAATGAGGGATATCTTTGAAGTTCAGGATGAAATAGCGGGATCTATCGCACAACGGTTGAAGGTTACTTTGAAGAGTGATCGGCAGCCGTCGGAGAGAGCAGGTACAGAAAACCTCGAGGCATATCAGCTTTACTTGAAGGGTCGTGCGTTACTGTATCGCCGGGGGTTACACGTGCGGGGTGCGGTGCAGTGCTTCGAGCGCGCAGTGACCCTTGATCCAGAGTACGCGCTGGCCTGGGCTGGATTAGCGGATGCACACACCATGCTCGGCTTGTACGGTTTCGAGCGGCCAGAAGCGACGATGCCCCAGGCCAAGGAAGCCGCGACGCGAGCGGTTGCGTTCGACCCCTCGTTAGCGGAAGCCCATTGCGCTCTCGCTATGGTTTGCCTCTTGTATGACTGGGAGTGGCCCAAGGCTGAGAGTGAGTTTGTTTGTGCGCTGGCTCTAAATCCGAGATACATCCAGGCGTTGGACTGGTACGGCCTCGTCTATTTGCAGTGGTTCGCCGGACGTTTTGAACACGGCATTCTCCACGCGAAGAAGGCCGTGGAGTCCGACCCGCTTTCCTCCTATGCGAACGCGATTCTAGCTTGCACGTACGGCCAAGCCGGCATGAGCGGCGAGGGCGTGTCGGCTGGACAGACAGCCGTAGAACTTGAAGCGACTTATATAGCGTGTTGGAGTCTCCAAGTGGTCCTGCACTGGGCAGGGCTCTTCGAAAGAGCCGTAGAAACTGGCAAGACGGCACTCGCCGTTTCGGGCCGGCATCCATGGGCCATGGCGGCGTTGGCGATGACTTACGCCGACTGGGGCAAGCCGGCTGAGGCGCAGGCACTTTATGCGGAATTGGTTGCTCGAGCTGCGCGCGAGTATATTCAGCCCTCTCAATTAGCGATTGCGGCTGCCGCTGCGGGAGAGCAGGAGAAAGCCGTGGAGTGTACCCGCCAGGCGTACGAAATTCGCGATCCGATGCTGATAACTGCAAAGTATTGGCCGGACTTCGCGCGCATGCGCGACGTTCCAGGCTTTCAGGACATAGTAACCAGAATGAGGTTCAGCCGAACAACGTAATCTTTAACCTGCCACCATTTTCACCGTCGTAGACTGTCGAAATTCGCAGAATCAGATTCTCAATAACTGTCTAGAACAGGGTTTCCCCCAATTAACGAGCTCAAGTCCCACAACATTAATCAGGCCCTAGGCCAAGATTGTTATTTAATGGAGTATCCGCGAGCGTCCATACATGCAGAGAATGGTCGCTTAAATGTATCGATACCTTGTTGGTATGCGGCCTTTGCTTGAGCTTCCTGCTGCTGTTGTTGTTGCGCAGTGGCCTGCGCTGCTTGCTGCTTGGATGCTTTGTTGGCGCGTCTTTGTTTTGCTCCACCCACCATTGTCCCGGCTGCAGCTCCAGCCGCTGCTCCTTTACCCGCTTCATCGTCAGCGATCGCTCCGACCGCGGCGCCTCCAGCGGCACCCCTCGCAGCACCCTTTACACGGCCCCCTTTTGCCTGCTTGGCATTGTCCGCAGCTGCCTTTTGCTCTGCTTTCTTTTGCTCTTCGGTCTTGGCGGCTGGGGGCGGAGCCTGAGGGTCAACTCCCGATTGTTGTTTGGCCGAAGCGAAGCACTCGTTTTCATCCTTCAGCTGTTGGTCCGCGCTCTGCTGGTTCTTCGGGTACGCAAACATGCCAATACTCTTGGCAGGGGAAGATGCGGCACCGGATTGTTTTGCAGGGGCAGGGGCTGATGTTGGGCTGCTCGCTGACGGGGATTGAGCAAGAAGAGATGTCGCAAGGCATAACGTCGCAACTACTAGAAGGGGTCTTGCCATTGAATGTCTCCTTGGGCTCCGCTTCTGGACTCGCCGACACTTCTGAGCCTGTACCTATTGAAAGTTAATGATGTGGTGCGCGACCGTACCGCTGTCTCCTGGTAAAAATACCAGTGCTGTCTGACGTATGTCATCGGGGGCAAAAATGGCGGCCACGCGAGAGCACAGTGCCGGAGGACGCGCATGCCTAAGCAGGGAAAACCTAAGGCAGTGTCCGCCGGAGACACACACCTAACTCCGATTACGGCAAAGGTTAGCGGAGGAATCTCGACGAGCGCATCAGGAAAAAATACGACCGCTTTCGCCGCAGATACCCCGAGATCCACGGCAAGGTCGTGGACCTTTCGACCCACGACCTTGCCGTCCGCAGGTCGCTGCGGTCGCCACTTCGGGGTCGGGCACTAGATTGCCCACCGTAATGCCAGAATTGTCTTGTCCGGAGAAGTCGTCAGCCATGCGGATTGGGTCGGCAGTGTGCTCCAGTAGCGGACCGCACCGAAAGGTGATGAGGCGCGTGTGACGTGTATAGCGTGTTTAAGAAACTTGAGAACGGCGAGTTCGTACACGTAGCATCCCGCAAGCAGTCATGAACGGAGCACTCAGCTAGAGTGCGCTATCCGAGCCCTGCAAGTTTTGCCAGTAGCCGACCAGCGATCACCAACCGTAGGCTCACGCCCAGGCTGTGGATCTGGGCGGTTTTTCTCGACCTACTCGGTCGGATTGGGGAGAAAAGTGAAAAACTATTTGATATTCGTCGTATTGGCGGGAGCGGGGATGGCGTTCGGAGGTACCGCAAACGCGCAGACAGCCCCGTCCCAGGCGAACGATCCACACGTGATCAGCAATCAAGACTTGGAACTATTGCGGAAGGATATCCGTTCACAGAAAAAGCAGTTGGTGGCAGCGAACCTTAAGCTAACGGATGCAGAAGCCACGAAATTCTGGCCGGTCTGGACGTAGACATTGCCATAGCACAATTGCGTCAGAAGTACGTTCCGGAAGTGGCGCAGGTGCTTAACGGAAGAAAAACAGCCACATTTTTTCAATTGGACCGTCGCATTTCGATGATGATCGATCTGCAGTTGTCATCACAACTTCCGATCATACAGGCTCAGGAATGAACGAGTAATCCCTGCCTGCGATTGGTTTTGCCGGCTGCGGCAATACCTGCTTATTCGGCTTCGTCAACAGTTGGTCCATGCGTTGTAATCGAAGGAGCCGCGAATAGGGGATAGGAGAGAGCGAAACTGCCCTCTTTTGGACTATTTTGGTGCAATTTGCATGCGGGCGCGCGACGGCGTACCGTTGACGCGGAAAATTGGTTAACCGCGTTAATCAGGCGTAGATGCTCAATTCTCTTAAGCATGTGCCACCGGACCAGGAAACAAAAAAGAGCACCACCAGCAGCGCCATGGTGAGAGCCGTGGAGAAATCTTGAATGATGAACAGAATCAAACTCGCTTCCTATCCTCTTGTCGTCAAACAACCGGCGGCAGGTCTCTAGCAACCCTAGATACGCGGGATTTTTTCCCATGAACCGGGGTTTCTGAAACTGCTGTGGGACCGGCTCCCTCCTGCGGATCGGAAGACGCTGCAGCTTGCGCGCGTGGGCGAAGAAAACACGACGATAGCCGAGTGGGACATCGAACGCGCTCTGCAGGCCCGCTACCGCACCGACAACGACGTTTTACAGCGATACTTTTCCATCGGTGAGGGCGAACCTCGTGATGTGATACAGAAGATAAGGCCGGTGTTGGAGGGTTTCTGCAGGAATCTCTTTCCCGCTCAGTTTCTGGATGGCGACATGATGGGCGTCATAGTGGGAAAAATCAGGATAGCCGGACCTTCGCATACCCTCTATGCGATTGCCGATGACCTAGATGAGATAAATATTTATTGCCGGTCGATATCATCACGCGGAGAATCCGAACGCTGCGAACGAAACAATCGACGATACCGAGCTTCAGGGGTATGTAAGGCGCACGCTCTCTTTGACGGGCTGCCTTCTCTAGCGCACCCGCTGATCAGAGCGCCGGAATTAATAGTTGAGGAATAGTGATGAAATCGAACAAAGCGCCTGTTAACGACGCCATTATCGTGGCGGTGTCGCGGGTCGTTGATGATGCCCAGAGCGGAACCAGAGAGCCCAGCGGCTTCGTTCAAGTCGCCAAACCGGACAAGTCACCGGTCCGCTTTCCCGCTGAATTCCACATGAACGATTACCGCGTTTGGACGTAGCCGCCCGGCGGCGGACGCTTCGCGTGAGGTAGTGGAGCGTTTGGTTGCTTGATGGCTTAGATGTAAGTGTGGGTCACAGGAGGTGTTCCCGTGACCCATCTACGCAAAATGATGCTGGACGAA
>WNGO01002330.1_pt1 | contig 12123 bp, 10 predicted proteins | sample 5400511 | NCBI WGS metagenome assembly WNGO01 (sample SAMN13153380, study PRJNA577476) | soil metagenome | isolation source: 20 cm soil or saprolite under Garry oak tree replicate 2 | place: USA:California | collected 2016-06-15
CAATTGATGGTCACTCAGTCTTGCTCACTTCAGCAATGCGGCACCCGCAAAGCGAACATTGGGCTAAGTCTTCTTGTCGGCGGAGCATCGAATCGCACTGCCGTGGAAGCCCGTTTGCACTCGGTTCTTCGTCTGATGTGTCAGGAAGATTCGACTAGAAGTGAGGTAGGGTCATGCATGCGGGTAAACAAATGTTGTGCAACATCGGGTTCGTTGCGGTAGCGGTGATGATGAATATGTCGATACTGAGCGCACAAAGCGCCATCGATGAGGTTCACATTCAGCCCCGGGCGCAGAGCGGCAAACCCGAGGTTCCGGGCGATCTGGCCCAGGGTGCTACGGCAATCATTCGCAAGAGCGTCGAACTAGTACTAGTGCCGGTGACAGTCCTGGATGAATCCAACCGCATCGTTACTGGGCTGGAGCGGGAAAACTTCCAGCTGTACGAGGGCAAGCAAGCACAGCCAATCAAACACTTCTGGAAAGAGGACGTGCCCGTTTCGGTCGGCATAGTACTCGATGTAAGCGGCAGTATGGAGACGAAAATCGAGCGGGCACGGGATGCGGTCGTGGCGATGTTGACCGCCTCTAATCCTCAGGACGAGTTCTTTCTGGTGACCTTTGCCGATCGGCCGACGCTCGTCCAGGACTTTACGCCTAACGTCGACGACATTCGCGGCCACTTGTTGTTCACGAAGGCGAAGGGATCCACTTCGTTGATAGACGCGATCGTCATGGCCATCAGCCATATGAGAAGCGCACGCTACCAAAGGCGGGCGCTGGTAATCATCTCAGACGGCGGCGACAATCGAAGTCGCTATACCGAAAAAGAGGTCAAATCATTAATTAAAGAAGCCGATGTACTCGTGTATTCAGTTGGTGTTTTCGATACGGAGTTCCGCACAATGGAAGAACGACTCGGACCGGAACTGCTCGCGACGATTAGCGGTTTAACAGGTGCCAGCGCCTATGCTCTCGACAACCCCAAGCACCTTCCAGCGGTCGCTGAACACATTGCAAACGAGCTACGCAATCAGTACATCCTTGGCTACAGACCCGAAGAGCCTCGACGCGACGGGAAGTGGAGAAAGATCAAGGTGAAATTAGCGCTTCCACGAGGACTCCAAGCGCTTCGGGTGCAAGCGAGAAGTGGCTATTACGGCCCCTCTCAGTGAGTGGCTGTGCAATTGTCGTGTGAGTCCAAGCCGCGTTAACGTCGACTGGGTACTGTGCTGGTCTTCCTCGCCTCGACAGCCTGAAAAGATAGATGAAGTCGCATCGTATGCGCAGTGACTACGGGCCGGACAATTGCACTGGCAACCCGGTGACCTAGCTGATTATTTTTGCGTCGCTTCCTGCGACTGTTCCAAACCTGAAATGTGTCCGTGAAGAAGCTGATCCAAAGAGACTTTCCCCGCGCCCTCGACGACTATCACCAAAGCCAGCGCGATGGTGAGCAGATGATACTCAATCCCGTGTCCTTCCTTGGTTCCGAACCAGTTCAAGAACAAGCCGAATCGAAAATGAACTGTTGCAATAGCGCCTACCATCGTAAGCACGATGACCAGCGCGGCAATTCTGGTGAACAGACCGACAATCAGTCCGACTCCGCTGAACAATTCCCCAGCGATGACCAGAAATGCCAGAGAGGGTGGAAGGTGCAGATGTTCGGTGAACGTGCGCATGCTGCTGGCGAGACCAGGTCCGCCATACCAACCCAACATTTTTTGAGCGCCGTGGGCAAAAAATACGATTCCCAATACGATTCGAGCAACTCCCAGAACCCATCCGGCGTGAGTATCCGTTAAACTAGCGATCATCAACTATTCTCCACAGTATCCATTTCTTTCGTGGGCTGCACGGGCCTATGTCTTGCGCTCCACAATCGTGCACACCTTGCACGGCTGGCAAATAGAGAGCTTTATTGCTCGATCCCTTCGTCCTTACTTCTGTGTCCGGGATTCCATCTCCTGGATCACAACTGAGAAATCAAGGTCGGGCCAGAAAATGAATGCATCGGAATTGACTTGGAAAGCCGCCTCCGTCGCAGGTAATGTAAGGTCCGATTGTGAAGCAGCCTCAAGAATCAAGCGGAAATCCTTGTTCATCAGCCGCAAGGGGAATTGTGGACTGTAATCGTTCCGCATCGCACGGGGTAGCTTACCCACATGAGCAGGAGCAACGACCGCAGTCTTGCCCAAGACAGTCAAAAGTTGGTCGCGATCCAGCCCCTCTTTCTCTCCCAAGGCACAGGCTTCAGCAATCGCCTGCATACCGATGCCGAGTAGCGCGTTGACGACCAGCTTTGCGGCTGTCCCAGATCCGCTTGCACCCAGATGGAAGTACTGCTTGGCAATTGTCTTAAAGATGGGCTCAAGGGCCGCGAAGATGTTTGAGTCGCCGCCACCCAGTAGCGTGACCGTGCCCTGTTCTACCGCGGGAGTGCTGCCGGAGATCGCGACGTCGAGTAGGCGCACGCCACGATCCGCGGCCTCGCGAGCCACTTCACGGCTGGTCCGCGGACGAATCGTGCTCATTTCGAGAACGACTGTGCCGGATGTGGCATGGGAAAGGAGTCCGTCAGGGCCCAGATACACTCTGCGCACCGCTTCATCGTTGGTCAGGCAAGACAAGATGATTTCGGCAGTGCTTGCAAGATCTGCGAGACTGTTCGAAACGGTTGCGCCGTCGATGACCAGGGCCTCAGCTTTTTCGCGAGAAAGATCATAGACTGCGACTTTGTATCCACTTGACAGGAGCCGCCGGACGATACGACTACCCATCGCACCGACTCCTATAAAGCCAAGCTGCGTGTTTGCATCAATTCGATTCATAATTATTCCTCTGCTTTCTTTTCGACCTGATCGCTATTTGTAGACGGATGATTGTTGATCCATTGATCCAGCGATACTCCTTCCCTCCGACAATGACTGGGGAAAGGATGTCCAATCAGCCATCAACATTTGAGATATAGCAAGCCCGTCTCCAAAGCCCTCGTAGCTGTGTCGGATGCAACCGTTACTGCTGCGAGCTTTTCCCGCCCGAAATACGCAACGAGCACAGGGTTGCAGCAGCGGTATGTGTCAATCGCGGGACACAGTGTCGGCATTCCGCCTAAAGCTCTGCGTGGCAAGCCCGAACTACCTACCCGTTCCGTCACGGAGGTATGGCATATCAAGTGCTTTGAAAGCGTGGAGAGGTGTTCGATGAAGAAGATCCAGCAGAACTCTATTAGGACGCTTTGTTGTGGGACCTTATTTGCATTGTTGGCACTCTTTTCTTCGTTCCAAGGGACCGTGCTAGCGGCGCCCCAGGACCAAACGGGACAGACGTTATTCAAAGGCAATTGCGCTACATGCCACAGTCAGAACGGCACTCCAACGGCGGTGGGAAAAAGCCTGAACGCACCCGACCTCGGGTCGGCGCCTGTGCAAAGCCAAACCAAAGCGCAACTCCAGCAGATCATCAGCAACGGAAAAGGTAATATGCCTGCGTTCAAGGACAAGCTGTCAGAGGCCGAGATCGATTCACTGGTTGCGTACGTCCATACACTTTCAAAGCGGAACAAATAAGCTCTCACCATTCGGGTGTTCGATTCGGAACCGAAGGTGAGGCGGAGTAAAATATGCAGCACGAGAGAGTGGATGTGGCAAAGGCAACGTGATAATTGCCCATCCGGGCATTCCCTACTTTTGATGGCCGAAGTTAAAGAACCGGTTGGTCACGAGGGTGGAGGGCCAGACGAGCGGCTCTCCGCAGCTCGTTCCAGGCCGCGCGTTGAACAACGAACGCCCATTGATCGGTTGTTGCGGCTGATCCGGCTTGACCGTGATCGCACACTGATTGTTCGGGTCCATGCTCCATGTGGAAATGAAAGGATGACGACGGACGAATCAACGAAAGGAATAGAGTCATGCCTCAGACAGAGCGGTATGAGGTCCTCATTATTGGGAGCGGGGAAGCCGGAAAGTATATGGCGTGGACGATGGCGAAGGCGGGACATCGTACCGCGGTCATCGAGCGCAGGCTCGTGGGCGGCTCCTGCCCCAACATCGCTTGCCTTCCCAGCAAGAACATCATTCACAGTGCCAAGGTGGCTTCTTTTGCAAGGCGCGCGGAGGAATTTGGGCTGGAACTAGGATCGCCTTCAGTGAATATGGCAAGTGTCCAGCGCCGCAAACGAAAGATGGTTGAGGATCTGATTCAGCTTCATCTCGATCGCTACAAAGCCAGCGGCGCGGAGCTGATCATGGGCTCTGCCCACTTTGTGGGTCCCAGAACGGTCGAGGTTTCACTCAGTGGTGGGGGCTCAAGAGTCATCTCGGGCGAGCGTGTATTCCTCAATTTAGGAACTCACGCCACCATTCCAGACGTCCCGGGACTCGTGGCGTCGCAACCGATGACTCACGTGGAAGCACTGGATTTGGACAGGCTACCCGAACATCTCGTTGTCCTGGGAGGCGGTTACGTTGGCCTTGAACTGGCGCAAGCGTTTCGACGCTTCGGATCGCGCGTGACGGTCATCGAGAGAGAGCCGCAACTCGCCAGTCGTGAAGACAGCGACGTGGGAGCCGCGCTGCTGGAGTTGTTCGGCGACGAAGGAATCGAAGTATTGCTGCAAACAGAAGTCCAGAAGGTTCAAGGTCGCTCAGGGCAGAAGATCCGACTGGACTGCCAGAACGCGAACGGTTGGACAGTTATCGAAGCGACCGACGTTCTCGTTGCTGCCGGGCGAACACCGAACACTGCCGGCGTGGGGCTAGATCAAACAGGCGTGGAGTTGGCCGAAAGGGGATATGTGCGCGTCAACGAGCGATTGGAAACCACCGCCCCGAATATCTGGGCTATGGGTGATTGCGCAGGCAGTCCACATTTCACGCACGTCGCATTCGACGATTTTCGCATTGTGCGTGACAATCTGGGTGGTGGTAGTCGCACAACCAAAGGTCGGCTGGTGCCGTTCTGTATCTTCACTGATCCGGAACTCGCCCGGGTTGGTTTGAACGAATCGGAGGCAAAGAGTCGCGGGCTTGAATATCGAGTGGCGAAGATGCCGATGGGCGCGGTGCTACGAACAAGAACTCTGTCTGAACCACGCGGTTTCATGAAGATGCTGATTGAAGAAGACAGCGATCGTATTCTCGGGTTTACCGCATTCGGGGTAGAGGCCAGCGAACCGATGTCGATTGTTCAGACCGCAATGTTGACAGAGCTGCCCTATACGGCGCTGCGCGATGCAATCTTTACCCATCCCACCATTGCGGAAGGACTGACCGTGTTGTTGTCCAGCGTGGCCGCAAACGAGGCACGCCGAGCCGCTTGATCACAAATGTCGATGGCCGATTCCCCACGTTCTTGGTAGATCGATTGCACAGCATCGATGCCTGCGTTGCTGGTGGAATGTCGGCCGGAACAGTACTACTGCGTGAAATCGGATGATCCTATGGAGGTTATGAAGTCAGGCGACCACCGCCTGATGCGCCGTGACTTCGCTGGGCAATGTGAACAGGAAGACTGCGCCAAGGCCGGAATTTGGAGTAGCCCATAAACGGCCGCCATGCGATTCGACGATCGAGCGACTGATGGGCAATCCCATGCCTGTGCCCTGGGGCTTGGTGGTGTAGAAGGCATCGAAAATGTTCGCCGCAATCTCTGGCGGCAGACCCACGCCCGCATCAGCGACCGAAATTAGAACTTGAGCGGCCTCACCCCGCTGAGAGCTGACGGTAAGTTCGCTTCCAGTCGCGATATCCTTCATGGCCTCGATGCCGTTGAGCATGAGATTCATGAATACCTGCTGCAATTGGACACGGTCGGCGACGACCTTGGGAAGGTCGTCGGCGAGATCGGAGCGAATCGAAATCGAGTATCGAGCGGCCTCGTTGCGCAGAAGAATGATCATTTCCCGAATGAGCTCATTTACATCCACCAGTTCCCGTTGCGGCGCAACCTTCTTGAACAGCAAGCTGATCCGGCTAATGATTTCTGCCGCACGGCTCACATCTGTTACCAGCCTCGATGCGGCTTCGCGCGCTTCGGACACGTCGGGTACATCGCGCCTAAGCCAGCGCATGCAGGTCCGGGCATCGGTGAGGGCAGCAGTCATCGGCTGTTTGATTTCGTGCGCCAAGGAGGCAGTCAGTTCGCCCATAGTGGTCACCCTGTTTATGTGTGCAAGATCCGCCTGCAGTTGCCGTAATCTCTCTCGCTCTTGTTCGGCTAGTTTGCGCTCTGTCACGTCGACCTGCGTGCCGACAACTTCAAGCAGGTCCCCGGTCGAACTGAAGACCGGGTGGCCTAACCCATGGATGTATTTGATCGTTCCCTCGGGCAGCACGATTCTGAAGTCGGCGGCGTAATCCTCTTTGTCACGCACCGCTTTCAGGGCGTGTTCGAGCACTCTATCTCGGTCCTCGGGATGGATCCGTTGCAACACGACTTCGCGATCCGGAAGGCCCTGCTGCGGATCGAGACCCCAAATCCGGAAAGTTTCCTCTGACCAGTACACAGGCCCTCTCGCGTTGAAAGCCCAACTGCCAGTGTGGCTCAGCCTTTGCGCTTCAGCCAGGTATGCTTCACTTCGCTGTAGGCGTTCATGTGTCAATTTACGTTCAATGGCAATGCCGGCGAGGTGGGTTGCCATCTCAAGGGCTCGGGTCTCGGCCGGACCGGGACTGCGCGGTTCGCGGTAATACATAGCGTACGAACCGAGCACCTTGCCCGAATGCGCAAGAATGGGCGTAGACCAGCAAGAGCGCAACCCGTGGGGCTCAGCCACGTTTCGATACTGCTCCCAGAGTGGATCCTGCAAAATATCGGTGACGACAACAGGCTCTTTGCGGTACATAGCGGTGCCGCAAGATCCCGCCTGTGGCCCGATGGAAAGCCCATTGATGGCATCAACGTAGGACTTGGGGAGGTTCGGAGCGGCGCCATGCCGCACATGTTGTCCGTCGTTGTCGAGGAGAAGAACAGAACAAAGCATGCCAGCGAATTGGGCTTCCACAACCCGCACCAGCCTCTCAAGGGCTTCCTCTAGAGGAGCCTCTCTGGCTATCATCTCCAAAACACGGCTCTCTCCGTCCCGCAGTGCCTCCGCCCGCTTGCGCTCAGTTACATCCATCAAGGTGCCGACGATCTCGATGATCTCGCCCGACTCGTCCATCACGGGGTGAGCGATCGAATGAAGGTGTTTTATGCCTCCATCCGGAAGAACAATTCTCCAATCAAACTCAGAATCCTTCTTCCGTGTGGTCTCTAATTTTGCTTGTTGGTCGATTGCTTCTCGATCCTCAGGGTGAGTTCGTTCGAGAATGTCAGACCATGTGGGTGTCATCTTTTCGGGGTCATAGCCGAAGATGCGAAAGGTCTCTTGCGACCAGAAGCGAGCGTTGGTGTGGACATTCCAAGCCCAACTTCCACTCTGGGTCAGGGTTTGCGCTTGAGCCAGATAACCTTCGCTCCGCCTGAGCGCCTCCTCTACTCGCTTTCGATCCGTGATATCGGCCACCGCTCCTACGAATTCAAAGTCACCCGATTCATGATTGGTCGATGGATGACCGACAACTCGAACGTATTTGATCGAGCCATCGGACATCAGCAGCCGATGTTCAACATCAAGAGGCTTCCTTTCGCACGCTACCTGATCGAGCATTCTTTGGACGAAGGCTCTGTCCTCCGGATGAGTTCGGTGCAATACGAATTCCACGGTGGGTTTGTTGACGCGTTCGAGTTCGAGAATTCGAAACGTTTCGTCGGACCATACGATGTCCCCATTCGAAACGCTCCATCCGAAACTACCGGTATGACTCGCTCTCTGCGCTTCCGCTAAATAGGACTCGCTCCGCAGCAGTGCCTTTTCGGCACGCTGACGTTGGAGGACCTCTTTGGTCAGTTCGGTGTTGAGGGCTGTTAATTCGCTGGTCCGTTCTACGACGCGATGCTCCAGTTCCTCATTCAGGCGCTTGATTTCAGCCTTCGCTTGTTTGTGGCCCGCGGTTTCGATCACATCCCAATTTCCTCGCCTGTGCGTCACGGCAAACTGATGGTTTCGCACTACATCCAGGATTTCTGCAGCGCTACATGAGGAGAGCGGATAGGTGCATAGCACAGCGATTCGCTGGTTTGTGACTGCATGGTTCAGTAATTCTTCGTACTCACAAAAGTCTCTCCAGCCCTTCTGCTCGAGCCATGCAGTATCGCCGGTGACCCTTACGCCCGCATAACCTCTGGTCAATGCGCGCGCCAGTTTCTCGTTCCAACCACACATCACTCGGTGTAGATCGAATGTGCCATCCGGCAGATACCAGTCGGAGGCCGGTACAATCTCTATACTCTCGTCAGCGAAGTATCGATCGCAGTCAGGTACGGCTTGTTTCAATGCGCGCGTGGCTTCTTCTACTGTAAGAGGGGCGGCGACGACCCATAAGCAGAACTCCTGGGCTTTCAGTCCGGCTTGGCAGTAGGCGACGCCTATCTCGAGCAGATCCGCCTTCGTTTCGTAGAAGAGACAAAAGTGTGTACCCCACGGTATGTCGCCGACAACGTCAAACCCAGTTTTTCGGATGTCCATGCTCATCGGCGCGTATTTCCTGAATTCCATTTCGAGGTACGATTCGTGCTTCAGAGATCCAGCGCCGCTGCTCGCTGGCTCCTGAAGCCGAACCGTTGTCATTGCACTCGCGAGTCCGACTCCGACTCTCGAGATCCTGTCCTCATCGGGGCGGGGGAGCATTGGTAATCGGCTCGGAAAATACCCAACTTCTGCATCTTGTGAATCAGTGTGGTGCGCTTCAACCCCAGTTTCGCAGCGGCTCCTTTCACCCCGCCGATCACCCATCCAACCGATTCAAGCGTGTGCAGAATCAGAATCCGTTCGGAGTCCTTTAAAGTGGTTGGTGACGAAGGGGTGTGGGGAGCCAAAGTTCCCCCAGTCGGCAGAGGATTTGGAAGCACGCCATCGTTGGACAGGATCACGGCGCGTTCGATCAGATTTTGCAGTTCGCGTATGTTGCCTGGCCAGTGATATGACGTCAGCGCAGACATAGTTGTCGGAGGAATGTGCTCGATCGCACGACTCATCCGGCGCCCGTAAATTTCCACAAAATGAGCAACCAGCGCGGGAATGTCTTCGCTGCGTTCACGCAAAGGTGGCAGCATGATCGGAAATACATTCAGTCGATAGTACAGATCGCTGCGGAAGTCACCTCGCTTCGCCATCTCCATCAGATTACGATTTGTGGCAGCGACCAACCGAACGTCTACCTGATGAGTGCGAGTACTGCCGAGGCGCTCGAACTCCTGTTCCTGCAGAACGCGCAGCAACTTCGGCTGCAGGGCGGGCGGGATATCGCCGACTTCGTCCAGGAAAAGCGTGCCCTTGTCGGCCAACTCGAAGCGACCAATTTTTTGCGCGATGGCGCCGGTGAATGCGCCCTTCTCGTGACCAAAGAGTTCACTCTCTAATAAATCCAGCGGAATGGCTGCACAATTCAACCTTACAAAGGGTCGTCCACACCGTGAGCTGAGGTTATGTATCGCGTGCGCAATCAACTCCTTGCCAGTGCCCGTTTCCCCCTGGATAATAACCGTGGAATCCGTGGGCGCAACCCGCTCGACCTGTTGGAGCACCGATTCGAGAGCAGGGCTGTTGCCAATCACCTGCTCGAATTTGCGCTCGTTAGACGCTTGCTCACCACTACCGAATCTTTCGAAAGCTGCCACAGAGAACCTCCTGGCGCGCGGACCCAATCGTTTCGGCTCAACTCTCCAGAGCCGCTCGTACGCTTTCGAGCAGGACCTCATCGTCAAACGGCTTGGCCAGAAACTCCACTGCGCCTGCTCTTAGCGCCTGCATTCGCATTTTTGTGTCGCCATGTGCGGTGATGAAGATGGTCGGAATTCTGCAGTGTTCGGCGTTCAATTGGGCCTGCAATTCGAGCCCGGACATCCCCGGCATGCGGATATCAGCGATCAAGCATGAAGTCTCATGCTGCTGGCCTGATTTGAGGAAGTCTTCGGCCGAAGCAAATGCTTTTGATGGTAATCCGACGGATTTCAGCATGCCCTGCAGTGCCCCGCGCATCAGTTCATCGTCATCAACAATCGCGACCATTTTTCCCTTCCTCTGAATAGCCATGTTTGCAAACTATCGCTTTGCTGCGGGGCCAGCAATCATACGTTGGTATGAAGTCCGTAATACGGGTCTAAATGACGTGGAAGCAGCCGCGACTGTTATTCATGGCCCTCGGCTTTGGCAGGAAGGGTGAGGTGAAAGGTTGCGCCCCGGGAAGAGTTGGTGGCAGCCCATAAGCGTCCGCCATGCGATTCCACGATGGAGCGGCTGATCCGGAGTCCCATGCCAGTCCCTTGAGGTTTGGTGGTGAAAAATGGGTTGAAGATCTGCTCAACTTGCTCCGGTGGGAGTCCCACGCCGGTATCGCTCACTGATACCATGAGTTGGCCGTCATCGGTTTGCTGCGAACGAATGATCAGCTGGCGCGTCCCCTTTATATCCCTCATCGCGTCAACACTGTTAACGATGAGGTTCATCAGCACCTGCTGCAATTGCAATCGGTCCCCTATGACATGGGGAAGATTGGCCACCAGGTCAGTACGGACTGTTATGGAGTAGCGGGTGGTTTCACCGCGCAACAGGAGCACCATCTCCCGGATGATTTCGTTGACATCAACTAACTCTCGCTCGGGAGGCCCTTTCTTGAAGAGCTGGCGGACACGGTTGATGATCTCCGCCGCGCGTGTCACATCTTTAATCGTTCTCGATGCAGCTTCGCGTGCCTCTTCCAGGTCGGGTGCCTCGCGTGTGAGCCATCGCAGGCATGTGTTGGCGTCGGTTACCGCGGCCGCTATTGGTTGGTTCACCTCGTGCGCCAAAGAGGCAGTGAGCTCTCCGAGGGTAGTCGCACGGCTGACGCGCGCGAGATCCGAATTCGCCTGACGAAGAGCCTCCTCGGCGCGGCCGCGGGAATGTTCGGCGCGCCGTTTCGTTTCCATTAATCCGGTGACCAGCAAAGTCGCTACCAGGAAGGCTGCAAATCGGAAGAAGGCAGCTGGTTCGTGAACTGGAGGAGCGGTCCTCCACAGGAAGAAGTGTTCGTAGGCTATAGCGGAAAGAGCGACCGATAGAAGACCCGGCCCCAAACCTCCGAAGAGACTGCTTACCATGACAGCGAGAAGGAAACACGATGCAGGTGCATCGATAGGCCAGGCCACGGGCAACGCGATCCCGCAGGAAATCACAGCCAGGCCATAACGTTGAATTTTGGAAACCACGTTCATTCGCGGCCAGTCCCGGATGGCCTTGGACTCCTTCCAGGCGAAAGCTCAAGCTTCCCAGCCATTCTCACTAATTCCGCCAGTGATTCCGCCTGCATCTTCCGCATGACCTGGCCGCGTTGGATCTTCACGGTGATTTCGCTGGTTCCCAGCTCAAACGCCACCTGCTTATTGAGCATGCCTGAAACCACAAGGCTCATCACCTCGCGCTCGCGTGCGGTCAGAGATTCATAGCGCCTTCGTAACTCGGCAAGCTCACTCTGCTGTTGGCGAGTTACCCGGTCCCGATCCAGGGCCTGGTAGATCGCATCCAGCAAGTCCTGATCGCGGAAGGGTTTCGTCAGGAACTCAACCGCACCGGATTTCATCGCCTTGACGGACATGGGAATATCTCCGTAACCGGTGATGAAGATAATGGGAATCCGGATGCCCGCATCTGCTAACTCATGCTGAAATTCGAGACCGTTGGCGCCAGGAAGTCTCACGTCCAGAATAAGACAACTTGGTCCGTCCGGCCGATTCCTGCCTAGGAATTCCTGCGGCGTCTCGAAGGCCTCGGAATGCTGGCCAACCGACTTCAGCATGCCTTGAATGGCGGCACGTACCAAAGGATCGTCATCAATAACGAACACCGTGGATGTGTCTGGACGCTTCATCCATGCCTCAGGTCTTGCAGGGAGCGTAATGCGAACGCTGCCTCTGTCCGTAACTCTAGCTCGGTTTCATGGCGATGACAATTGCCCGTACGGGGATCAGAACCTAGGTAGGGTGAGTGCTGTTAACTGCGCAGCGGTTCCCCTGCGCCGCCTAATCTCAAGATCATGTATC
>WNGO01002331.1_pt1 | contig 12122 bp, 10 predicted proteins | sample 5400511 | NCBI WGS metagenome assembly WNGO01 (sample SAMN13153380, study PRJNA577476) | soil metagenome | isolation source: 20 cm soil or saprolite under Garry oak tree replicate 2 | place: USA:California | collected 2016-06-15
CCTGCACAAAGCTGCGTCGATCCAATTCAGTGGTCATCGTCAGCCTCCATACCGATGGTGCGTCAGTCGAGCGGGGTGATCGAGATCGCGTCGAAATGGGTCACGCTGTCGGCCTTGGTCCATAGTGCCACCTTGCCGGGATTGGCGAAGGCGCCGTCCTCGGCGGTGTAGAGTGGCTTGCCGTCGAACGACACCGTGAACCGGTTGCCCTCGGCGCGCAGCCCGAGCGTGTGCCATTGGCTCGGCACAACCTTCACATCCGCGCCTTCGATCTGCTGTCGTCGCCCGTTCACGACACGATAAAAGCGGACATTGTCTTCGAGCGCATTAGCGCGCACGACATAGTAATTATCCGGGCTGGCGAGCCGCACCGCGATCCCGCCGGCTTGATCGACTGTCCCCTCCACAGGCTTGAAGTGAACCGTCACGTCCACGTCCTTGGCTGTGATGGGCTGATAAACCGCGAGCGGGAAGCGGTAATCGGTGCGGTCCTGACTGGTCTGCGCGATCGCCTTCTGGGTGGCGGCAGTCGCGTCGGCCACGACTTTCCAGGCGCTGATCGGGCCACCGCCGGTGAGCGTAAATTCAAAGCCAGGCGGCGCAGTTCCCGGCTGCATACTGGCGATGTCGACCCGGATCGTCCGTGGCTGGGCGTCTGCGGCAGCAGTCACGAGGACACCTCCTATGATCAGCGCAACAAATGCGACACGGCTATTCATGGCGTGGCGAGCCCCACCAGATAGAGCAGGATGCCGGCCGCGGAACAGGCTGCGAGCGTCTGGATCGTGCCGGCCTTGAAGCGGAAGATCGCGACAATCGCGGCGAGCGACAGGATGAATGCCCACGGATTGATGCTCGCCAAGATCGGCATGTCGAAGCCGATCCCATACCAGCGCAGCGGCGCCGTCTCGCGAAAGATCGTGTGCAATGCGAACCAGATCGCCAGATTGAGGATGACGCCGACGACCGCGGCGGTGATGCCGGCGAGCGCGCCCGACAGCGGCTTGTTGTCGCGCAAGCGCTCGATAAAGGGCGCGCCGAGCCCGATCCACAGCCAACACGGCACGAAGGTCGTCCAGGTCGCGAGGAGGCCGCCCAAGGTGCCGGCGAGCAGCGGCGGCAACGAGCCGGGATCGCGGTAGGCGGCCATAAAGCCGACGAACTGCACGACCATGATCAGCGGGCCCGGCGTCGTTTCCGCCATGCCGAGCCCGTCGAGCATTTCGCCCGGCCGGAGCCAGCCATAGTGCTCGACCGCCTGCTGCGCCATATAGGCGAGCACCGCATAGGCGCCGCCAAAGGTGACGACCGCCATCTTCGAGAAGAACAGGCCAATGTCGCTGAAGGTGTGGCCGAGGCCGAGGGTCGCGAGGATCGCGATGACCGGGCCCAGCCACAGCACGAGCCAGACTGCCGAAACCCGCAGCGCGCGCCCGATGGTCGGGCGGGCATGTTCGGGAAGATCCTCGCCGAGCCGGCTCTCCCCGGCCGCAGCCGCACCGGATGGGCCGTGCCCCCCGCCGACGACAAAAGCCGCCGAGCCGGCGCGGGCGCCGACAAAGCCGATCACACCGGCCGCAAGCACGATCAGCGGGAACGGCACGTGGCTGAAAAAGATCGCGACAAAGGCGAGCGCCGCCACTGCGATCATCGCGCCGCTTTTCAAGGCGCGGCTGCCGACGCGGTAGACCGCAAAGAGCACGATCGCCAATACCGCTGCCTTCAGCCCGAAGAACAAGGCCGCGACGATCGGCACCTGGCCATACAAAGCATAGATCCAGCTCAGCACCATGATCGAGACGATGCCGGGCACGACGAACAAGCCGCCGGCGGCGATCGCGCCCGGCCAGCGATGCATCAGCCAGCCGATATAGATCGCGAGCTGCTGCGCCTCGGGGCCGGGCAGCAGCATGCAGTAGCTCAGCGCATGCAGAAACCGGCTCTCGCCAATCCATTTCTTCTCGTCGACGATGATGCGGTGCATGACCGCGATCTGCCCGGCCGGACCGCCAAAGGACAATGCCGCGACGCGCAGCCAGACGCGCAGCGCCTCGCCGAACGAGACGCCATGCGCCGGAAGCCGCCGGGTCGTGCCGTTGGCGGTCAGATCGGTCACGCGCTTCTCCTCCGGTTCACGCCGCCGCCGGGTTCCAATTGTGCTTCTCGTCCTGACAGCTGCGGCACCAGGCGTAGAGCGCATCGTACATCACGAGGCCGTGCTCCAGCATCTCATGGTCGTCCGCGAAATTCGCCGAAAGACCGAGCGACAAGGCCAGAAGGCCCGCCGACTGCGGCGCCAGTTCCGGCCGCGACGTATCGGCGCCGCGCACGATGACGGCAAGCGCATCGAGCGTCGGGTCCTTGATGCCGTAGATCTTCAGAAAGGCATCAAAGCTGCACAGCTCGCCCTCATGCGAGAACGGCTCGGAGCCCGGGATGTCGTAAGCGACCGCGCCCGTCACCCGCGCGACATCAAACACCTGCTCGGTCGGGACATAGAGAAACGCCGCTTCCGGGTCGATAAAGCGGCGGATCAGCCATGGGCAGGCGATGCGGTCGATCTTCGGACGCTCGCGCGTGACCCAGCCGCGGTCGCCGAGCGGCACTTTCTTGCGCAGCGGCAAGCGGTGCTCGGCCCACCCGGCGATGCCGCCTTCGAGATAGCGCGCATCGACGCCGATGCCGCGCAGGCTCGCCGCCACGTTGCGACTGACTTCCTGCCCGTGCGCGCAGTACACGACAACGGGCTGGCCTTTCGGCGTATCCGCGCTCCATTCGGCGACCGAATCGGGCGGGCGGCGGATCGCGCCGGCAATCATCCATTCGTCATCGTCGAAGGCCGGCCGGCGCCGCACATCGATTAAAACAGGCGCGGTGCCGAGCCGGGCATAAAGAGAGGCTGCTGAAACGGAAAAACGGCCTTCGTCCATAATGCGCTCCCTCGCGGTGCGAGTGCGCAGAACTTGGACGATAGGCCGTCTGACGGGGTGTCTGCATAACCCCGTTGCGCGCCATGTAGGCGATAATAGTGCCGCCGACAAGACCCGCATTTTCCTGCAAGGCTAGGGGTGCGCGCGAAGCAAGAAGTGCCCCATCATGCATCCCAGCAGCTTGCCTATTCGAACAGTTTTACCGGGCCCTTGATTGCCTTCCACGCGTAATGGCCGCCCGCCATGTACCGAGCATCGAACCCCGCGGCCTTCAGCGCCGCGGCACTTTGGCAGCCGATGTGAAAGCCATACACGCAGAACGTCACGACGGGGGCTTCCTTGGAAAGAGTGCCGATCCACTCATCGAGGCGTTCCGGATCCCGCCAAACGGCACCATCGACGATGTCCTGGGCTCGCGTACTGTAGTGCCGTGGTCGTGTATCGATGATCTGCACGGGTTGGCCGGCGGCGAGCATCCCCTGCACTTCCTCGGCTGTGATTGACGGCACATCTTTGAATTCTGATTGTTGCAGCGGCCTTGGCGGGGCAACCTTGACCGCATCGTTATATCGCGCCTCGACCGACGCCCAATCGATGTTGCGCATAAAGGCCGCGATGTAGGCCGTCGTGTTCGGCCCATATTCGATGTGATAGGCGTGCTCGTACATGTCGAGCGCCAGGATGGGAATGCCGCCGGCGATGCTCTGCGTGTGGTCGGAGGCACTTTGATTGATCAGCCGGCCATCTCGGGGCACGTAGGTAAGCAGAATCCACCCCGCGTCGCCGGCCAAGGCCTCGGCCAATGCAATGAACTCCTGCCGCCAATGGCTTACCGAGCGAAAATCTCGGGTGATTGCGTTGGCAATTACCTCGGGAAGCGTTCGCCCGTCACCGCCAAGGCTCGCGAAATAGAGTTCGTGCAACAGGGTCGAGTTGAGCAGGTCGATTTGCTCCCGCTTTAGACGGCCGATCGCTTGCGGCGTTGCGATCCCGAAATCGATCCCCTCCAGTTCCCGTGTAACGGCGTTCAAGCGGGTAAGGGCGGCGCCATAATTGTGCTCATAATGGCTCTCGATCAATCGAGGCGAGATGCCGTTAAGAGTCCATGGGCGGCAGAACAGCGGCGCCACGCGAAACTGGGCTGAAACGGAAAGACGGCCTTCGTCCATGATCGCGCTCCCTCGCGGTGCGAGTGCGCAGAACTTGGACGATCGGCCGTCTGACGGGGCGCCTGCACAACCCCGTGCGGGATAGGTAGGCGAACGTCACCGCGTCCGCAAGAGCCAAAACTTTGCACAACGTGCGATTGACTTCGACGCGGGGCATGCCAGAAGATGAACTCAGGCCATGGCAACCGCCCCCTAGCCACTTCGGTCGGCCAAGCGTTGCCCCATCCCCCGTCGCGCCATAGGCCCGGCGGGCCAGCATGGGGTACGCCATGGACCAATTTCATACGCTCGATCTTGCGCTGTTTCTCGCCGGGGCCTTTGCCGCCGCGTTTGTCACCGGGCTTGCCGGGTTTGCCTTCGCGATCGTCGCAGCCGCGGTCTGGCTGCATTTTATGGCGCCGGCGCAGGCGACGCCCTTGATCATCGCGTTCGGCCTCATCGTGCAGGGCGTCTCGGTATGGAAGCTGCGCCGCGCGATCCAATGGAAACGCCTCATGCCGTTTCTGGTCGGCGGCGTCATCGGCGTGCCGATCGGCGCTGAGCTCCTGCGCTGGGCGAGTCCCGGCGATCTGCGTCTCGCCGTCGGCGCGATCCTCGTCTTGTTCAGCCTGTGGAATCTGTTCCGCCCGAGCCTCGCCTCGATGGCGCGCGCCGGCATCGTCGCGGATGGCGCGGTCGGGTTCGTCAATGGAATCATTGGCGGCTCGACCGGGCTCGCCGGCATCGCCGCGGTCATCTGGTGCAGCCTGCGCGGCTGGCCGCCCGCCGAGCAGCGCGCCGTCTTTCAGCCCTCCGGGGTCGCGGTGTTCGCGATGAGTGCGCTGTGGCTCGGCGGCGCCGGCATGATCGGCGGCGACACGCTGATCCTGTTCCTGATCGGTCTGCCGGCGCTCGCGCTCGGCACCTGGGCCGGGCTCCAGCTGTTCGGCAAGCTCGACGACCAGGCGTTCCGCCGCATCGTGCTCGTGCTCTTGCTGATCTCCGGGGCGAGTCTGCTGGTCCTCGGGAGGTGAATGGCAATCGCAGTGCAGATCGCAATTCACGGAGGTGGACATGATATCCTATCGAGTTGCCATTCTATGGCGCGGCGATCGCGACGCGCGACAGGCCGCGACTCCGCAGAACAATCGCTATTACCGTATATTCGAGGAGCTGGCGTCGCTCGGCATCTCGGCCGAGCCGGCGGTCTATGACGAGGACTTCGCCGATGAGGTGCGGGCGCAGCTGCTCGGCGTGGACGGTGTCCTCGTCTGGGTCGATCCGCTGAGCCGCGGCAAGACTCGCGCTGCGCTCGATCCGCTGCTGCGAGAGATCGCCACGCGCGGTCCATGGGTCAGCGCACATCCCAATGTCATTCTGCAGATGGGCGTCAAGGAGGTTCTGTACCGAACCAAGCACCTCGGCTGGGGCACGGATACGCATATCTATCGCAGCGCGGCGGAGTTTCACGACGAGTTCCCAGCGCAGCTCCAGAAGACCGGAACGCGGGTATTAAAACAAAACCGCGGCAATGACGGCCAGGGCGTTTGGAAGGTCGAGCTTTTAAACACATCATTCAGCCGAGATGACAGCGAGGTCCGCGTGCTGCATGCGCTGCGCGGTAGTGTCCCGGAGCAACTGGCGCTCGCAAACTTCATGGGTCGCTGCGAGCATTATTTCGGCTGGGGCGGCTGTATCGTTGATCAGCCATTTCAACCGCGCCTACCGGACGGCATGATCCGCTGTTACATGGGGGAGGACCGCGTCGTCGGATTCGGACACCAGTATATTAAGGCGCTCATCGAACCGCCGCCGGAAGGACCGGATGCGCCAGCAGCACAACCTGGACCGCGTATCATGCATGGGCCGGATGCCCCAGCGTTTCAGCCGCTGCGAGCGAAGATGGAAGCGGAATGGGTGCCGCAGATGATGCAGATCCTAGGCCTCGACCTGACAGCGCTGCCCATCATCTGGGACGCTGATTTCCTCTATGGCCCGCGGGATGCGGCAGGCTTGGACAGCTATGTCCTGTGCGAGATTAATGTCAGTTCCTGCTTCGCGATCCCCGACGAGGCGCCGGCGGCGATCGCAAAGCTGGCGCTAGCCCGCTGCCAAAGCGTGCCGAAACGATCGTGACCATTCATGCCGGCGGTACTTCAGGTTCGCGATCTCCGCACGAGCATTCTCAAGCGGGTCTCATTCACCCTGTCTGCGGCCGAATGTATTGCGGTCAAAGGGCCGTCCGGCGCAGGCAAAACCTTGCTGCTGCGTGCCATCGCGGATCTCGATCCCAATCAAGGTGTGGTGACCCTGGACGGCCGCGATCGTTCGACAATTGCCGCACCGGAGTGGCGCCGCCTGGTCGGTTATGTGCCGGCGGAACCAGGCTGGTGGGCCGAAACCGTCGGAGAACATTTTCGCGAATGGCAAGCGGCATCCGCTTGCCTGCGAAAGCTGGGGTTTTCTGAGGAGACCAGAACCTGGCCGATAACGAGGATGTCCACCGGCGAGCGGCTGCGGCTCGCCCTTGTTCGCGCTCTCATGGTGCGACCGAAGGTCTTGCTGCTCGATGAGCCTACCGCGGCCCTCGATGCCGCTTCTGAGGCAGCGGTCGAATCGTTGATCTCTTCCCGCATACAAGCCGGTGTCGCTGTTCTGTGGGTTACGCACGATGAAGCGCAAGCCAAGCGCATCGCGCGCCGACGACTTGTGGTCGAGGCTGGACGCGTTTGCCAGGAGACCGACCAATGGCCAGCTACATAGAGTTAAGCTATTGGGATCTTGCGGCAGCAAGTGTCCTTGTCCTGATCGATGCGGCCCTGTCGATCATCTTCGGTCTGAGGATTCACCGCAGCCTGTTGGTCGCAGCAACCCGGATGACAGTGCAGCTCGCATTGGTAGGCTTGGTACTGACATTTCTGTTCGCGGTTGTGTCGCCGTTGTGGACGGGTCTGGCGGCACTCGGAATGATCCTCTTTGCCGGGCTAGAAATCACACAGCGTCAGGAGCGGCGCCTTTCAGGCTGGTGGTCCTACGGCTTGGGCACCGGCTGTATGATGATTGCGTCAGTTGTGGTCACGGTCTTTGCCCTCCTGACCGCGTTGCGGCCAACGCCATGGTATGACCCGCGCTACGCGATACCCTTGCTCGGTATGATTCTAGGTAATTGCATGACCGGCATCGCTTTGGGCCTGCACACGCTGACGACGAGCCTCGTGAGCCGGCGGGCAAGCGTGGAGGCTCAGCTCATGCTCGGTGCGACGCGATGGGATGCCGCAGCGCCTGTGACCCGGGAGGCGCTTCGCAGCGCATTGATGCCCACGATCAATTCCATGTCGGCGACAGGCCTGGTGTCGTTGCCGGGCATGATGACAGGGCAGATCCTGGGCGGGGTACCCCCGACCGAGGCGGTAAAGTACCAGATCCTGGTGATGTTCCTGATTGCAGGGGGTACGGCGTTGGGGGCTGTAGCAGCGGTGCTTGGCGGCGTCTTCCGCCTGACCGACGGGCGGCATCGGCTGCGTCTCGATCGCATAACCGCTGTGAAGCCCACTTAGCCGATCTCTTGCAGACACGCGCTGAGCGGCGGTGGATGCAAAATGCGTTGCTCTCAACTTGCCGCATGTCGAGGCCTCAATCGAGCCACCGCTATGACTTGCTGTTGGGCAGAACCGGGCAACAGAGCGCACCATCAATGGCTGCTTCGGGGGCAAGACCGGAAGCAGCAAATTTCAACATGGGCTTCCGCTCAGCGCCGTTTTCGGCGGATGCAATAGGACGGCAAGCGTGGTGCTTGTCTTCCCAGCTGGACGGCCCCTTACAACACAGCCTTCCTGATGGATCGATCGTCTCGCAGTAGCGCTCAACATTACCCGTCCCGCCGATGACCGTAGAGCTGCGTGGTGCGCCGCCGCCTCTCCGAGCAAGCCGCCGTTCTTGAGCTAGGCCGTGATTGCAGTTGCCTGGAAATTAGTTGTCGCTCCTGCTCTGGCCGAGGCTTTGCAACGATTTGGCCGTCAGAGGCGTTTAAAATGTGCCGGAACGTTCACGGGTGTTCCCTAGGGAACCACCTCGTGCGCAAAGGGGATAGACCGCATGCTGACATCGGCGGTCTTGCGGATGGTCGGCTTCTGTACGCGCTATCCGTGGCCAGTCATAGTCATCGCGGCGTTGCTGGCGATCGGTTCTGCGCTCTATACGGCCGCGCATTTCGCCATCACCACCGATACCGGCCAGCTCCTGCCAAAAGATCTGCCATGGCGCCAGCATGAGCAGGCCTACCGGAACGCGTTCCCGCAGGATCAGATCCTCGTCGTTGTACAAGGCCCGACGACGGAACTCGTGGAGATGGCGGCCGACCGGCTAGCGGCGGAACTTCTGACGCGTCATGACCGCTTTTCCTCGGTCCGCCGGCCGCAGGGCAGCGAGTTTCTACAGCGTACCGCCTTGCTGTTTCTTCCCGTCGATCAGGTGTCGGATACGGTAGGCCGGCTCGCCGCGTCCAAGCCGCTGATCGAGGCGCTCAGCGCGGATCCGAGCCTCCGTGGCGTGATGCACGCCCTCACGATCGGCATCGGGGCCGGGAAGGCCCGCGGCATGCCGCTGGATGCGCTCGCTCGGCCGATGAACATGCTGTCGGACACGCTGGACGACCTGTTCGCCGGCCGCTTCCCCAGCTTCTCTTGGCGTGTGCTGATGAATGGCAAGCCCGCGGCGCCGGACGAGCTGCGGGGATTCATCCAGATCGAACCAAGACTCGATTTCGGTGCTCTGGAGCCTGGCCGCGCGGCGATAGACGCGATCAGGCAGGCGGCGGACGAGCTGGAGCTCGGCCCAAATTTTGGCGCAAGGCTGCGGCTGACCGGGCAGGTTGCGATCAACGACGAGCAGTTCGTGACGCTCGGCAAGGGGATGTTGCCTAATTTCGCCGGAGCGGTCCTCGCGCTGCTCTTAATCCTCTGGCTGGCGCTGCGCTCCGCCCACATTAACCTCGCCGTGTTTGTCAGCTTATGCGTCGGCTTTGTCGTGACTGCGGCCGCCGGACTGCTGATGGTTGGCGCATTCAACATGATCTCGGTCGCCTTCGGGATCCTGTTCTTCGGCCTCGGTGCCGATTTCTGCATCCAGTTCACCGTGCGCTACCGGTCCGAGCGGCACGAGCGGGACGAGGTTCGCGCGGCGCTACGGGGTGCGGCAGCGAGGGCCGGAGGACCCCTGGCGCTGGCCGCCGCCGGCACGATGTTTGGGTTCTTCTCGTTCGTGCCAACGGCCTACCGCGGCATCGCCGAGCTCGGCCTGATCGCCGGGTTCGGCATGATGTGCGCGTTCATCACCACGATTACGCTGCTGCCAGCCCTGCTGACCGTCGTCGGTACGCCGGGCGAACCGGAACGGATGGGCTTCGCCGCACTCGCGCCGGCCGATCGATTCCTGGCGCGGCACCGCGTTGCCGTCATCGCGGGAACCATCGTCGTGGTGCTGGGCGGCATGCCCCTGCTGTCGCGAATGCATTTCGACTTCGATCCGATTCACCTGCAGGACCCGGACGGTGAGGCGGTCAGCACCTACCGCGAGCTGATCACGGTCCCGGAGATCGGGATCAGCTCGGCGAACATCGTCGCGCCTTCGGTCGCCGAGGTTGACGAGATCATCCGACGTGCCGCTGGCCTTCCCGAGGTTTCGGGAACGCGGTCGATCCAGAACCTGGTGCCGAGCGACCAGGACGCGAAGCTCCCTGCGATCCAGAGGGCTGCGGCCGCGCTCGGCCCGGCGATCAAGCCTTCGGCGACGCGTCCGGCGCCGTCTGACGAGGAGACCATCGGCGCGATCCGCGCGGCGCTAACCGATTTACGACGCCTCGCCTCCGCGGGGGCGGATGATGCCGCCGCCGCGGCCTCCCGGCTAGCGGGCCTTCTGGATCGACTAGCCAATGGGGATGCCGCCATGCGTGACAAGGCGCGGGATGCCTTAGTCGCGCCGCTCATGCTCGATCTCAACCGTCTCCGCAACATGCTTCGGCCGGAGCGCGTCACCGTGCAGTCGGTGCCATCGGAGCTTGCGCGCGACTGGGTGTCTCCGGATGGCCGTGCGCGCATCGAGGTAATGCCGCAGGGCGACCCGAACGACACCGCTACATTGCGGCAGTTCGCTGCCGCTGCGCTTGCGATCGCGCCGGACGTTACCGGCACACCGGTCTGGCTCATCGAGGCGGAGCACACAATTGTCCGAGCCTTCATCGAGGCGGGTGCCTTGGCGGTTCTCTCGATCGCCGTCATGCTGTGGATCGCCTTACGTCGCTTCCGCGACGTGGTGTTGACCCTCCTACCTCTCATCGTCGCCGGCGCCGTCACCTTGGAGCTTATGGTGTTGATCGGCGAGCCGCTGAATTTCGCCAACGTCATTGCACTGCCGCTGCTACTCGGCGTCGGGGTGGCGTTCAAGATCTACTACATCATGGCGTGGCGCGCGGGCCGGACCAATCTGCTGCAGTCAACCCTGACGCGCGCCGTGTTTTACAGCGCGCTGACGACGGTGACGGCGTTCGGCAGCCTTTGGCTCTCCAAACAGCCGGGCCTGTCGAGCATGGGCAAGCTGATGGCTCTGGCACTGGCCTGCACGCTGGCCGCCGCAGTTCTGTTCCAACCGGCGCTGATGGGGCCGCCGCGCGGCGACAACGCCCGGAAGGTGACGTGAAAGTGTGCATGGCCGCTGCCCGGAAGAAACGGCCGTGGTGATACGTCTCTCCCCCTTATCCAGGGAAACGTCAGCTGTCCACCCGATTGAGCCGATCCCAACCCCGCCGCCAAGGGTCTGCATTACGATCCGGAACTAGACCTCCGGCCAGCCCCGCGCCAGCGCGCATCTTCGACCCAAAGGAGCCGTTCGCCTGGCCTCGCGCATTCGACCCGTCATGCCTCCTAAGCTTTCATTTCGAGTGAGGCGCGCTCCCGGACCCTCGCTTAATTCACCTTTTGGACAACCTCTCCACCCGCGAGGTGCCGCTCGATGAAACTCGTGAACGCGCGGGCTTTGGCGCTGGCCTGTCGTCCGGCCGGAAAGAGCGCCCATAGATCCATAGCCGGCAGCGACCAATCCTGCAGCACGGAAATGACCGCCCCGGATTTCAGCTCCGGGGTGAACAGCCATTCCGAGCCGCCAATCGAAAGGCCCAGATCGGCGAGCACCCCCTCACGAACCCCCTCCGCCGCGCTGACCCGCAGTCGACCGCGGGCCGTGACGGTCGTTTCTATCGTCTCCTGGCGAAAGGTCCAGGTAGGACCGCCGGGACGCTGCTCGTAGATGACAGCTTGATGCTCGATGAGGTCGCCGGGGACCTTCGGTCGACCGTGCGCCGCGAAATAGGAGGGCGTCCCCACCACACAGCTTCGGCAGTGTCCGATTTTGCGGACGGTTGTGCCGGAATCGTCGAGCCGGCCCATACGCAGCGCGACATCTATTCCGGCCTCGATCAGATCGATATCCCGATCATCGAGCACAACGTCGACGTCGAGCGATGGGTGCTCCGCCATAAAAATCGGCAGCCGCGGTATGACGTGGAGACGGGCGAAGGTCACCGGTGCATTGACCCGCAGTCGCCCCGACAACGATACGGCGGCGCCGCGAGCCGCGGCTTCCGCCTCCTCGACATCCTCGATCGACCGTTTGGCGTGCTCATAGAAGTCGCGGCCTGCATCGGTCGGCGTCAACCCGTGCGTCGATCGCATCAACAGACGCACGCCGAGCCGGTCTTCAAGCTGTGCGATGGTTTTGGAGACAGCGGGTTGCCCGACGCGAAGCTGCTTGGCCGCGCCGGAAAAAGAGCCTGCCTCGACCACCCGAACAAAGGCCTCCATCGCCGCCAATCGGTCCATCTCGACACCCCCGCGGACAGTCATTCCTGACAGGAATAACTGATAATCCACGGAGGCGGCTACTGCGGCATCGGTCAAAGCGCAAGTTCACCCATGGCGGCGACACACGTTGCTGGACGCCGCCATGGGTATCGCGCAGTCACAGGAGATCTCACGATGACCAGCAAGCTATC
>WNGO01002635.1_pt1 | contig 12119 bp, 9 predicted proteins | sample 5400511 | NCBI WGS metagenome assembly WNGO01 (sample SAMN13153380, study PRJNA577476) | soil metagenome | isolation source: 20 cm soil or saprolite under Garry oak tree replicate 2 | place: USA:California | collected 2016-06-15
TAAGCTTCGAATCCGCAATGGCAAAGACTCATTATCCTGTTGATGCGGGGCTCGTGATGCTAGAGCTTTCACGCGCGGACCGTCGTCTCGCGCGAGTGATCCGCCGGATTGGAAGCTTCCCCACGAAGAAACGCAAACCGCAGCACCCGTATGCAAGCTTGCTGCAGGCCATCGTCTACCAGCAAATTGCCGGAAAAGCGGCGGAGGCAATTTTCGGGCGCGTGAAGGCGCTGGGCGCCACCGGCTTTCCGACTCCGGAAGAAATTCTGCGCGCGCCCAAAACGAAATTGCGGCGCGCCGGGCTTTCACGGCAAAAAATCGCGGCCGTGAGGGACCTGGCGGCAAAGACACTCGATGGCACCGTCCCGCCGCTTGCCAAGATTCGCCGCATGAGCGAGGAAGAGATCCACGAACGTCTCACCCAGGTGCACGGGATCGGCGAGTGGTCCGTGCAGATGTTTCTGATGTCGCGGCTCGGCAGGCCAGACGTCCTTCCAGCACACGACTACGGAATTCGAAAGGGTTTCCAGCGGGTGTATGGACACAAGGACGTCCCCAAACCTCAAGCAATTCTTGAACACGGCGAGCGCTGGCGCCCCTACCGCTCGATCGCAAGCTGGTATCTGTGGCGTGCCCTGGAAGAAAAGCGAACGAAGCCGCAGCGCAAGTCGAAAGCTAGGAAGATTTCTGCCGCGCGGTGAGGAACAGGGCGACGAGGCCGGAGAGAAGGACGGCGCTTTCGAGCCAGACTGAGTATTGGTGCAGTCGATCGAACGCGGCGCGAAGCGAGTTGCTGGCGGCTGTCGCTTCAATCGAGCCCATCTGCGCGCGCAGCAGCACATCCATCCGAGCGATCACGCCATATTGCGAAACTATCGTGAGCACGATCATGGCGAAGACCAGCAGCGCGGCGGGATGCGCGAGCGCTTCAACGGATCGCTCGCTGACGGCCGTCGCCAGCAAGTAGATGACGCCAGCCATGATCCCGATCATGTGCAGCTTGGCCAGAGTGTAGCCCACGAGCGCTCCCGCCAGGTCGCTGTTGGGCAAAACGGAAAATGCGCCGCGCGTAACCACAAAACTGAAATAGAGAATGCTGCCCACCCACGCGCCTAATGAAAAAAACTGAAGAAATCGCAGAGTAGTGGCCACAATGGAATCCTTTACAGCAAGCCCAGACTATCACAGGCTTCTGCAGGCGATTGAAACAATTCAAAGCGTTCCCGATTTTTCATGTCCGTTTGAGCAGGCGATGGGCATAATGCTGTTGTGGCCAAGGACTGATGCGGATTGCTTTAAGCTACTTGTGTTTATGCCTGGGCGCCTACGCTCACTCCGCCGCCGCGCAGTCCAGCGCGTCAGACGGGCCGGCAGCGAATCCCGGACGCCCAACCGTTTCGACTCCAGCAACGCTGACTCCAGTGGGTTACCTCCAATTTGAAACCGGGGTGCTCGCCGCGAATCACTCGCCGGAATTTTCGTCGAGCTACAGTTTGAACGAAGTCCTCAAACTTTCCGTGGCTCCGCATTTGGAATTGCTGGCTTTTGGCGTGCCGATCGCGCGCTCCACCGTTGGTGGAAGCATCGCAAACAAAGTGGCCGATGTATTTCTTGGCGCGCAGGCCGTGATCATACCAGGCGAGGGATCGAAGCCCACAGTCGCGGCGAGCTACTTCCATCGAGTCTATAGCGGCGGTGCGCCAGATCTGGATTTCGGCAGTCCCACGAACTCTTTCCTGCTGCTTGCCAGCGCTGAAGTGAAAGGATTCCACTATGACGCAAACGCATTTCTCACTGAACTGGTCCAGGAACCGGTTCGCAGAGCGCAGTTTGGCCAGACGCTGTCCATTTCCCACCCGGTCGCGGGAAAGTTTACGGTGTCGGGTGAAATCTGGCACTTTACCCAACCCTTTGTCCGCGGCCATGCGGTGGGGAATCTTTGGGCGGTGAGCTACGCGGCTCGAAAAACGCTCGTGCTAGATGCGGGATTCAACCGGGGGTTAACTGGCACCTCTACCCGATGGGAAGCATTCGTGGGATTCACTTACTTGTTTCCGCACAGGCTTTTCTGACGATGACCGCCCCGAACACTGCGGACGCACATTCGCGCCCGGGCCGTGTTGTCCCATGTGTTGCCGCTTTTTGAACACAAGTACCCGGCCAATGTTTTCAAATGTCCGTGAAATGATGGCAGAATGGAATGGACATGGTGGGCGATCAAGGATTTGAACCTTGGACCTCTCGCGTGTGAGGCGAGCGCTCTAACCACTGAGCTAATCGCCCATGAGCTGGATACTATTGTAGCAGGCTCCACGTCCCGATCAGATCGGGACGTTCAGCGTAAAAGTAGAGCCCGCACCCGATGTTTGTAACAGAAGCGACCAGGATTTTCAACCCTATGACCACGGCCACGGCAAACCAGATTGCTCAGTTGCAGAGTTCGATCGCGCGCGTCATTCGCGGCAAGGACGAAGTCATCCGCCTCGCCATCGTGGCAATGTTGGCCAAGGGCCACCTGCTGGTCGAAGACGTGCCCGGCGTGGGCAAGACGACGCTGGCACAGGCGCTGGCGAACTCGTTCCACTGCTCGTTCCAACGCATCCAGTTTACTTCGGACCTGCTGCCTTCGGACGTGGTTGGCACCAGCATATTCAACCAGATCGAGCAGCGATTCGATTTCAAGCCGGGCCCGATTTTCGCCAACATTGTACTGGCGGACGAAATCAACCGCACGACGCCGAAAACGCAGTCCGCGCTGCTGGAAGCCATGAACGAAGCGCAAGTAACGGTGGACAACCACACGCACAAGCTGCCGCGGCCGTTCATGGTGCTCGCGACGCAGAACCCCATCGAGCACCACGGGACGTATCCCCTCCCCGAATCGCAGCTCGACCGGTTTCTGCTGCGCACAGGCATGGGGTATCCATCGCGTGAAAGCGAGCGGGAGATTATGCAGCAGCACAGTGGCGGACGCGATGCGGCGTCGGAGGTCACCGCCGTTATGGAGGCGGGCGACGTCGAAATGATGCAGCGCGCGGTGGAACTGGTGCGCGTCGACGACAGCTTGCGCGACTATGCCATCGACATTGTCGAGCGCACGCGCCGCACGGAACAGCTCACGCTCGGCGTTAGCCCTCGGGGCCTGCTGATGCTGCAGCGCGCCGCGCAGGCTCGGGCTTTTCTGGAAGGCCGCGAATTCTGCACGCCCGACGACTTCAAGCAATTGATCGTGCCGGTTTTCGCGCATCGCGTGGTGGTGAACACGCGCTTTGCGTCCACACAAAAGAAGGCGGCGCAAGTGGAAGCGATCCTTCGCGAAATTGTCGAATCCACGCGCGTTCCCCTCTGAGGAAATCCTGAAAGGGTGCGGGCTCTGCTGGTTTACCCTGAGTTCCGAAGGGGAGCCCACCGTAATTTGATGAATTTCGAAACCCTCGAACGACGGGCAATTACTCGAGTTGGTCCCCCCCAGAATCAACGGTGGCATGGCCTCGACCGGCCCAGTTGGCGTAGTTTCGCCGTCGCCTTGGTGGCGCTGGGGGCCGCGCTATTCATGGCCTTGTACTCCGGCGCGGCAGCGGAAGGAGGGCACCTTCTCCTGGCCGGCATCTCGGCGCTTGCGGCGCTGGCGCTGGCGGGCTGGGTAGCGCTGACGATCGTGCCGGTGCTGGCGCGGCGCACGCCGCTGTGGTGGCTTTCCTACCAGATTGATTACAGGCTCACGCGCGAGGGCATGATTTACCTGGGCGCAGTTCTGGTCGTAGCGCTGGCGGCCCTTAATACAGGAAATAACCTTCTCTTCATGATCCTCGCGTGTCTGCTGGCAGGGGTGTTGATTTCGGGTCTGCTTTCGCGGCTGGTGCTGAGCGGGGTCGATGTCCGGCTCGAACTGCCCGAGCACATCTTTGCCGGACGGCCGATCATGGCGATCGCCGAGCTCCACAATTCGAAGCAGACGATGCCGTCATTTTCCGTATTGCTGGTGAACGAAGAAAAAAAGAAAACGAAGAAAGCAATTCCCTCCGCGGGAGCGCCGCATATTCTTGCCCGGCCGGTGTACTTCCCGCACGTTCCGCGCCAGCAGACGGTGCGGCAAAACGTGGAGATGACGTTTCCCCGGCGAGGGATTTACCGGCAGGAAGCGCTCGGTTTGCGCACAAAGTTCCCGTTTGGCTTTCTCCAAAAAACACGCCGCGTCGATTTGGAAGTCGAAGCCCTGGTGTATCCTCCCGTCGAGCCGACCGCGGAATTTTGTGAAATTTTGCCGCTGGTCAGCGGAGAACTGGAAAGTTATCAGCGCGGGCGCGGGAACGACCTCTATTCGATCCGCGACTACCAATTCAATGACAGCGCCCGGCATGTCGACTGGAAAGCCACGGCCAGGACTGGAGTCCTGCAAGTCCGCGAGTATGCGCGCGAGGACGAGCGGCGCGTACTTCTGGCCTTTGATCCGTTCATGAATTCGCGCGAAGAGATCACCGAGCTGGCCGCCGGGCGATTCGAGCGCGCCGTGGCGATTTGCGCGGGCCTGGCTTGGCATTTTTATGAGATCAATTCGGTGCTGGAGTTCCGTTCCGCGGGTTTTGCCACGCCGCGAGCCGGTGCCGGAGAAATCGTCTACGACGTGCTGCGGTGCCTGGCACGCGTCTCGCCGCTGAAGGCGCAGCCGGATCGCAGCTTTCTCGATTCGCTGTCCGATGCGCCCGACATTTTCAAAATTGTTCTGACCAGCCAGCCGCGTGGCTCGATTCCCACGCAGCTATGGAGTTCCTCGTACATTTTGTTCGTGCCGTCGCTCTAGTTTTGCATTCAGGTGCTGATTCAGCTTGAAATGAAACATGCCCTCTCCGTCCCGAAGAACACGGGACGGAGAGGCCTCTACAAAATCGTCCCTATTTGTGGCAGTTGGTCTTGTAGCGGCCGCCCGACTTTTGGGCGGGCAGCTTTGCAATTTTTCCAGAATCAAATTGAATCACTAACTGTCATTGAGGACGATTCACGCTGAAAATCACGATGTGCGACAATGTGGGCCGTGAGTATCGTGGCACTATCCGCGCCGGAAATCGGGAAGTTCAGGCGCCGATTGCTCGCCTGGTTTTCCGCGCGCAAACGCGACCTACCCTGGCGAAGAACGAAAGACCCTTACCGCATCTGGCTTTCGGAAATCATGCTGCAGCAGACGCGCGTTGCGGCGGTCGTGCCCTACTACAACAGCTTTCTCCTGCGGTTCCCGGACATGCAGGCGCTGGCGCGCGCACGGGCGGAAGCCGTTCTCAGCCACTGGGCAGGACTCGGATATTACAGTCGCGCAAGAAATCTGCTTAGAGCGGCGCAGGAAATCGATGCGCGCCACGGCGGGCGTTTCCCGAGCGAGTATGACGCGGCGCTCGCCCTTCCGGGCATCGGGCGCTACACGGCTGCGGCGGTGCTTAGCATTGCCTATGACCAGCCGCTGGCCGTGCTGGATGGAAATGTGGCGCGCGTCCTGGCGCGATTGGGCGCTCTGCGTGGCGAACTTCGCGCGCCCGCGGTTTGGAGGAAGCTGGAAGCGACGGCGCAGAATTTGCTCGCGCGAAGAACGCCCGGCGACTGGAACCAGGCCATGATGGAATTGGGCGCGACGGTCTGCGTACCAAAATCGCCGAAGTGCGGGGAATGTCCGATCGCCAAATGGTGCCGAGCGCGCAAACTGGGTATTGAGGAGCAGTTGCCCGATGCGAGAAAGAAACGCGCGCCGATGAAAATCACGCTCGCGGCTGCGGTGTTGGTGGACCCGCGCGGGCGGACCATACTCGTGCGGCAAGCCGGCAATGATGGAGCTCTCTTCTCACGGATGTGGCAGTTCCCCGCCCTCGAAACAAGGTCTGATGCCGCTTCCGGTCTCGCAAATTACCTACGGAGGAAATTCAAGTTGAAAGTCGCGGACGAACAATTGATACAACTCAAGACCGCGCGTCATGCCGTGACCTTCCGCGAGATTCGCCTGGAGTCATTTCTGATTCCAGTGGAACGCCTGCCGAAGATTTCGGGCGCGCGCACGCCTGTCCTCGGGCGTTTCGGCCACCTCCCGATTTCGAGTGCCACGCGAAAAATCGCCGGCGCAGCAATCGCACATTCCAAAGACTCGTCGAGGGCATAACCTGAATGCGAGCGCGTTGAATTGCGCGGAATCAAACTCGTGGGCCAGTTTCCGAGAAACAATTGACTGGGCTCCGCCCAGACAGGGGCGGAAGAAAGTGGCTTTACGCCTCCCTGAAGAATGAATAACTTAGCAGCCACTCTCTTAGAAGCGGACTTATCGGGACTTGGCAAGCGTTGCCGCATCTTTAGCTCCCACATTAAGGTGCGGCAACCGAAGACATATGGGTCAGAAGATTCTTCCTTTTGTAGACATGGGTATTGGCGCGGTGTAGATATATACTTATGTTACTTTCGACCCCGGAGACTTTAAATCCTGAAAAAGGAGACGCACATGCGTGGATTTACCGCAGCCCTGCTCGCTGTTTTGGCTTTGGAAATTTCGGCAATCGTGTCGGCTCAGCAAGACGCAGGGGCGCCGAAGGTTAGCGTCACACTCGTTAGTGAACCGTGGATTTTGGCTTTCGACGTAAAGGATTTCGCGGTTAAAACCAACGAGTTGCAACCTGACGGACGAGCTTATCTGTTAGCCGAAAATCAAAAGACGAGTATCACCCTATCTGTGTACTTGGAAAGGATTCCGGGTGTAGCCACTTCCGTCGATTGTGCCGAAATCCAGAAGAAGCGAGTCGAGGAAAAAGCAGATTTTAAGCGGGAGAAGATCGAGACAAGAGAATCGTCGGGAATGGCAATCGTGGAATACACCATCCCGGAATTCAGCGGTGCACCTATTCAGCAACGAAACCTATTTGCCTGCTTGCCCAAAGACGATGTTTACGTGGATATCCATCTTTCGAAGGTACTGTTCAAGCCTAAAGATGAAGAACTGTTCAACAGTATTTTGAGCGCGGCTCATTTTATTCTGAAACCTCCGACAGGCACAAAGTAGCTCGGGCAAAACTGTTTTACCCCCAGTTCGCCGAGCGGCCTGACGCAGTTTGGCGCTTATTCGTGGGTCGTCCGTGGCCAACCGCTCGGCGAATCTCCGTAATTGGTCACATTCCGAGAAGGTGAATTCACAGGACCTATCGGTCATTCCCAGCCGATTGCCTTAGGTTTGGCCAATTAGGAACGCTTGTAAGTTACCCGCTGCAAGCATAAACTTTGAGTGGTATGGCTCGAAGGGTAGTGCTGACGATCGGCCTTCTGGCTGTAACGAACGGCCTCCTCATTTGTGCGCCCAGTCGGGCTCAATTTCCTGCGGTTTCCCAAGGTTGCTCTTCGCCTCGCGTTACGAACGGAAAACTGCAGATCAACGCTGATGGAAAAGTTCAGAGTTTGGTTGGAAAGGGTGATGCTCACCGCAAAGTCATCGTTGAGCGGATCGAGTTCGACCAGCCGGTCCAATTATCCAATTCCGATGTGGAGCAAATTATAAAGACAGCGAACGAACATGAGTGGGACGCTGATTCCTCCGCTTGGATTGATGAATTGACTGAGGTCGGATTGCGTAGTGCTTGGCAGGACCAGGGTTATTTCAAGATAGCCCTGACCGCGCACGCCCAATCCATCGGCGGCGACACGGACTATGAACGATTTCTGGTAGCCGTTCATGTGGAAAACGAAGGTCCTCAATTTTACCTGGGGGATCTTCAATTTACGGGTGGCACGACGATTCCCGAGGCCGAACTCCGACAAGTCTTTCCACTGCGCGAAGGAGAATTGTTTAGCGTAGAACGAGTCAGGGCGGGTCTTGGGGTGCTCACGAAATTATACAGCTCGCATGGGTATATTGATTTCACAGCTAGTCCAGAAACAGATGTCGATGACAACCTCCATCGGATTTCACTTGTGCTGCGCCTCGATGAGCAGAGGCAATACCGCGTAGGCACCCTTGAAATCCGAGGACTTGACCCAAGCCTCGAATCGCGTTTGACGTCGATCATAGTGCCCGGTGAAATCATCAACTACCAGCCCATTGTTGCCTTTTTCAAGGAGAACCGATCGGTTTTGCCTTCTCGTGGCTTAGATAATTTCCAAATCCGTCGCAATCCAAAGACAGGCATTGTTGATCTGACGTTTGACCCTCGATCCTGCCATTGATTTGGAATCAACAAGACTTTTCTCCAAGATTGGGCGATTCGCAGCACCAGTCCTTCTCAAGTCCCGAGAAACGGGATTCTCGGTAACTGGACCACCACCAGAATCAAGCAAATCCTGACCTCGCAAACATTGGCACATTAGCTGATTGGTGCCACGCACGCATGGCGCGCAACAGGAATGCTAAACTTATAGTTCGCGCCATGGACCCCGCAGGCCCCATTCCCGAGGCTCAACCCGCTAGCGGGCTCCAATCCCGCGAAGTGAGCGGGACCGCGCCCGTTTCGGAGGATCTCTCCGCCCTCAAGCGTCATTTTGAAATTTCTCTCTACTTCCTGCTCCTGACAGGCGTCCTGACGCTGGGTGCGACTGGAAAACTGGATCTGGTGTCGATCCTGGTGCCACCGGCCGCCTTGTTAATCAAGGGCTACCGATGGTGGCGCGGGAAGGGACCGGAGCTTTCCAACCGCATGGGAGGCTGGATCACCATCGGGTATTTCATATTTTTCCCGTTCGACCTTTGGATCATCTCACGCGCGCTGGCCGCCGACTCGCAAAACCCCGGACTCTACGGAGCTTTGCTGGCAACCGTTCATTTGATGCTGTTCGCCATCCTGGTGCGGCTCTACAGCGCCACGAAAACACGCGATTATCTTTTTCTGACGCTGATGGCATTCACGTCAATGCTGGCGGCCGCGATTCTAACGGTCGATACCGGGTTTCTGGTCTTTTTCTTTTTGTTCATGGCCCTCGCTGTTTCCACATTTGTCGGACTTGAAATGTGGCGCAGCGCGCAGGGCGCCGTCGCCCAGCCGCTCCAGAACGGCACGCGCGCCGCGCAACGGCTGCACAACGCGTTGGGAGTAACCTCCGCCGGCATCGCTTTCGGGTCGCTGGCGATTGGCGCCGTCATTTTCTTGTTCCTCCCGCGATTCTCGGGCGGCTACTTGTCCGGCCTCAATTTGCAGCCCACGCTGATTTCCGGGTTCAGCGATGATGTCGAGCTTGGCGAAATTGGCGAAATCAAGAAGAGCAGCGCGGTGGTCATGCGAATCAACGTGGAGGGCGGCCCGGAAGCGGCTCGCGACGTGCATTGGCGCGGGATTGCCTTGACCACGTTCGACGGCAGGCGATGGTACAACGGATCGCACGACCCGGCGACGATCCAGCCCTCCTCGGAAAGCGGCTGGTTTCCTCTAGACACCGGCGAAGTTCCCAAGCGAAGAATCGGCAGGCGGATTCAGTACACGGTACTGCTCGAGCCGATCGCCAGTACTGCGCTGTTCTTCACCAACCAGGCGGAAGGCGTGCGCGGACGGTTCAATGGCGAGGCCGGTTCGGGTTTCCTGAACCAACGGCGGACCTACCTTCTGGAGGACTCGACCGGCTCCGTCTCCAACCCCTACCACAATTTTTCACGGATGCAGTACGAGGCGCGTTCGTTGTTACCAGCTCCCCCGGCAGCGGCCCTGCGCGTGGCCGGATCGGATTATCCCGCCTCCATGCGTGAAACGTATCTGCAGTTGCCGAAGCTCGACCCGCGTATTCCGGAACTGGCAAAACAAATCATCGGGCGCACCGGCAATCCCTACGACCAGGCACGCGCCGTGGAGAGCTATCTGCGTTCGCACTATGGCTACACACTCGACCTGTCCGGAACTCCGCCGCCCGACCCGCTTGCCTACTTCCTGTTCCAGAGGCGCGCGGGACATTGCGAATATTTCGCCTCCGCCATGACCGTCATGCTGAGATCGCTTGGCATCCCGGCGCGCCTGGTCAATGGATTCCTTACCGGGGAGTATAACGATGTCGGTGGCGACTTTATCGTGCGCGCCAGCGATGCCCACAGCTGGGTCGAAGTTTTCTTCCCCTCCATCGGATGGCTGACCTTTGACCCCACCCCGCCGAGTATTGAAGCGGCGCCGGGAATGTTCTCGCGAGTGGGACGCTATTGGGACTGGTTCCAACTGCAGTGGAGCGAATGGATCATCAACTACGACTTCGTGCACCAGGTCACGCTGGCGCAAAATCTGCAACGCGTGTCACGCGACTGGACGGAGCGGGTCCGGAAGTCATTTGCAGATGCGCGGCGCTTGGCGACCGACCGGCTGGAACTCTGGCAGTCCCGGGCCATCCACACGGCCGGGTTTCTGCCGGCTTCCTTTGCGATCCTCGCTGGACTCGGTATCTTCGTACTCTTGCTGCAACCAAATGTACGGCAGAGGTTGAGGACTCTGTGGCACCTGCGCGTTTCGACCTCCACCGCGATGACGCCGCACCTGGCCACGCTTCAGTACAATGAAATGCTCCGGCTGCTCTCGCGGCGAGGGCTCCGCAAGGCGCCGGGGCAGACGCCGCTCGAGTTTGCCGGTTCGGTGGCGGACGGGAACCTTGCCGAACCCGTGTACGAATTGACCGCGATGTACCACGCGGCGCGGTTCGGCGGCCAGGCTTCGGACCCGCGGCGGGCCACTTCGCTGCTCACCGAGATTCAAACGCGCATTCAGTCGCTCCTCCGCAGGCGCTGAGGCAGACCGAGGGCGGCAAACTCCACGCCATGCTAGAATAATCCTCTTGCCCCGCGGTTGCGGGGCCGCCCTTCATGCCGAAAGCCGGATTCATCAGCCTGGGATGCCCGAAAAACCTCGTGGATAGCGAGGTCATGATGGGCATTCTCGCGCGCAATGGGTACGAATTCACGCCGCGCGCGGAAGAAGCCGAGGTGCTCGTCGTCAATACGTGCAGCTTCATCGCGCCGGCGCAAAAAGAATCGATCGATACGATTCTGGAGATGGCCGAATATAAAAAGTTTGGCGCGGCGAAAAAATTGATCGTGGCCGGATGCCTGGTGGAGCGCTACCGGCAACAAATCATCGAACAGATCCCCGAAGTGGACGCGGTGGTTGCCACCGGCGAAATCGAAAACATTCTTGCGGCCGTCGAAGGACAATTGCGATTCGACGCAGGCGCCACGGCAGCCCTTCCCTCGTATCTCTACCACGACCTTACGCCGCGGATCCTCTCGACGCCGCGGCACGCCGCGTACATCAAGATCGCCGAAGGCTGCGATCATCCCTGCACGTTCTGCATCATCCCGCAACTGCGAGGAAAATTCCGCAGCCGGCGATTTGAGTCGGTGGTGCGCGAAGCGGAAAGCCTGGCCGGCGCCGGGGTCCGTGAAGTCACGCTGATCGGCCAGGACACTACATCGTACGGGGAAGACCTTGGACTTCGTGACGGCTTGGCGCTGCTGCTCGAACGTCTGGCGGGCGTCGAGGGCCTGCAATGGGTGCGATCCCTCTACTGCTATCCGAACCGCGTGACGCAGCGGCTGCTCGATACCATCGCCGCACACCCGCGCGTTGCGAAATACATGGACATGCCGCTGCAGCACGCGAGCCGCAACGTCCTGGCTCGAATGAAGCGCGGCTCAAACGGCGACGCGTTCCTTCAGTTGCTCGACCGCATTCGTAAGACGATTCCCGGCGTGGCGCTACGCACTTCGTTCATCGTCGGCTTTCCCGGCGAAACCGATGCGGACTTCCGCGAATTGTGCGGCTTCGTGCAAGCGGCGGAGTTTGACTGGATGGGCGTGTTTCCGTACTCCGATGTGGACAATGCGTCGAGCTTCGCGCTCGATGAAAAAGTTGACGAGGATACGATTCAGGACCGGCAGAATCGCCTGATGGAAATTCAGCAGAAAATATCGGCACGCAAACTGCGGCGTTTTCGCGGCACGCGCGCGATAGCCCTGGTCGAAGGGCCTTCGAAGGACACTCCGCTGGTCTGGGAAGCGCGGCTCGAATGCATGGCGCCGGAAATCGACGGCAAGTTGTACCTGAATGATATCGAGGTTGTAGGGGCACGGCATGCCGTGCCCCTACAAGGGCCGAAGTCTCACAGGACAGCGCGGCCGGGCGACCTTGTAACCGTCGAAATCA
>WNGO01004093.1_pt1 | contig 12117 bp, 9 predicted proteins | sample 5400511 | NCBI WGS metagenome assembly WNGO01 (sample SAMN13153380, study PRJNA577476) | soil metagenome | isolation source: 20 cm soil or saprolite under Garry oak tree replicate 2 | place: USA:California | collected 2016-06-15
GAGGGTGTTGAGGTGACGGTGGGCGCCCAGAAAAACCAGGTGTTCTTCAAAACCCGCGACGTTGAGCTGATGAGCCGGTTGATCGAGGGCACCTATCCCAACTATCAGCAGGTCATCCCCGGTCAGAGCACGACGACCATCACGGCCAAGACCCAGGAGCTGCTATTCACAACCAAGATGGTGTCGCTCTTTTCAAAGGACGCGGCCAATGTCGTCAAGTTCAAAGCCGAGGGTGGCAAGCTGACGTTAACGGCGAACACCAGCGAAGTCGGACAGAACGTGGCTGCCGTGGAGGCCAGGATCGAGGGCCAGGACCTGCAGGTGGCGTTCAACTCCAAGTACCTGCTCGACGTGCTGGCCATCATCGGAAGCGAAGAAGTGCAACTGGGCTTTACCGGCCCGTTGAATCCCGGCTTGATCAAACCGGTTGGCAAGGACAACTACCTCTATATCATCATGCCCGTCCGCGTTGCTATGTAGTAGTCGAAGCCGAGCAGGCTTCCGACCGAAGGGACCGGTTGTTTCTCTCCAACGTCTCACTCTTTGACTTTCGAAATTACGCGGAACTGGATCTAACGCTGGAGCGCTCCGCCACGGTGTTCTTCGGCGGCAACGCGCAGGGAAAGACCAACCTCCTCGAGGCGGTGGCCCTGACCGCGCTGACCCGCTCGCCCCGGACCCAGCAGGCGGCCGAGCTGGTTCGTTTCGGACAGCCAGCCGCCCGCGTCACCTGCGGCGTGCAGACCGAGACGGATCGCGACGAGCTCGAGGTTCGAGTCATGTTGAGCCCGACCGCGGCCGGTGCGCGCGCCTCTCGGAGATTCACCGTCAACGGCATTCCGCGGCGATCGAGTGACATGATCGGCTCGCTTCGGGTCGTCCTGTTCTGGCCGGACGACCTTCAGCTCATCAAGGGATCGGGCGAGGGCCGACGCCGCTTTCTCAACACGCTCCTCGCCCAGCTCGACGCCGGTCACGCGCGAGAACTGAATCGCTACGGCCATCTGCTCGAGCAGCGCAACGCGCTGCTGCGGGCAATTCGGGACGGCCGCCAGCCGCTCGACGAGCTGGAGGTCTGGACGACCGCCCTTGCCGAGTCGGGTGCCGCCATCATGGTCGAACGGCAGCGGCGCCTGCTTGAACTGCAGCCGATTGCGGCGGCCTTCCACCGCGAGCTCAGCGATGATCGCGAGCGCCTCGAGCTGCGCTATCGGCCGGCCGGTGCCCGCATCGGCGAGGCGCCGCAGGAGCTCGTGACCGAGCAGCTCAAGGCGGCGATGCGGGACGCCCGTGACGAAGAGATCGGGCGCGGACAGACAGTTGTCGGACCGCAGCGGGATGATGTCGAGGTGTGGCTCGACGACCATGAGGCCCGGCTCTTCGCCAGCCAGGGTCAGCAGCGGAGCGCCGTGCTCAGCCTGAAGCTGGCGGAATTGCACTACCTGGCAGAGGTGACCAGCGAGCAGCCGGTCCTCTTGCTCGACGACGTGATGTCGGAGCTCGACCCGGCGCGTCGCGAGCGGCTGCTCGCGGCACTGGAGCCGGGACCGCAGGCGATGATCACCGCGGCCGACCTCAACGACCTGCCCAGGAGCATCCTGGAACGGGCGGCGGTATTTCGCGTGGAGCAGGGCACCGTCCATGCGTAGCGTGGCGGAGGCGTTGCCGCGGGCGCTGAAATCGCTTGGCATCGCCCGACGGACCCGCGAGGCCCAGGCGCTCTGGCTCTGGCCACAGCTGGTCGGCCCGCACCTCGCCAGGGAGACGAGCGCCCAGGCACTGCGCGGCGGCACGCTGTGGGTGAACGCGAGCAGCACCCCGCTCGCCCATCAGCTTCACCTCGAACGGCGTGGTCTGATTGATCGGCTCAACGAGATGATCGGCGCTCCGGTCGTGCGCGAGATCCGCTTCCGGCAGACGGGCCCGTCGCGATGATCGCGTCAGCTGCCGGGTTGACCGACGCCCAGAAGACCGCTGTGGCCCACACCCGGGGACCGTTACTCATCGTGGCCGGCGCCGGGACCGGCAAGACACGCGTCCTGGTCGAGCGTTACCGCCGGCTTCGAACCCAGGGCGTGCCGGCCGAGCAGATCCTGCTACTGACGTTCACCGAAAAAGCCGCCCGTGAAGTGCTGGACCGCGTCGAGCTCGAAGACGAGCTGCCGGCGGGCGAGCGCTTTGTGCTGACCTACCACGCGTTTGCCCAACGGTTCCTTCAGGAAGAAGGCTGGTTGTGCGGAATCCCGAAGGCGTTTCGCATCGTCTCTGAGGTTCGCAAGTGGGAGCTCATGCGCGACGTGCTCCTGACGCAGCGCCCGCCGCACCTCTTCCACGCCCAGCGCCCCTACGAGCGGATCGCCGAGCTTCTCAAACTGGTCGAGCGCCTCAAGCAAGAGCTCGTTTCACCCGATGAGTTCGTTTCCTGGGCCGGTCGCATGGCCGATGTCGAGGACCCGGTGGTCGCTGCCCAGCGTGAAGCCGCCCTCGTCTACCGCGACTACCAGCAACGACTGTTGGTGGAGGAGCGTCTCGATTTCGATGACACCATCTATTACACGGTCCAACTGCTGATCAACCAACCCTCGGTCGCGGCGCGTCAGTCCCAGCGATTCACCCACCTGATGGTCGATGAGTTTCAAGACACGAACTTTGGCCAGAGCCGACTGCTGGAGCTGCTCGCCGGACCAGAAAGAAACCTGTGCGTGGTGGGTGACGATGACCAGAGTATCTACAAGTTTCGTGGCGCCTCGGTTGCCAACCTGCGCCGCTTTCGGTCGGTGTTTCCTGATGCCGCCATGGTTCGGCTGGAACAGAACTTCCGGAGTCGCGGCCCTATCCTGCGCGCCGCCGGCCGGCTGATCGCTCTGGACCCGGAGCGGCTGGAGAAACGGCTCGAGACCACGCGGGGCGAGGGCCGCCCAGTCAGTGTGTTGACGGCAACCAGCGTGACCGACGAGGCGGATGCGGTGGCGGCCTACGTCAAGACCGCGATCGACGAGGGGCGTCACCGGCCGAATGCGATCGCGATCCTGCTCCGCGCCAATGCGCACCTCCACAATTTCGCCCGCGCCCTGCAGCGGATCGGCGTCGCCTATCAGGTGAGTGGCGGTCGCGGCTTTTACCAGCAGCCCGAGATCAAAGACTGCCTGGCGTTCCTGCGGGCGACAGACAGCCCGGATGACACGGTCTGCCTGATGCGGCTGCTCAGCCTGCCGCGCTACGCCGTCGATCCGGTCCAGGCCGGCCGCTGGTCGCGCCGGGCGCGGGATGAAGGCCGGCGGTTCTTTGACATCCTGGAGGAGGCCGAAGATGGCGGGGCCGGCCGCCTGACCATGGACCTGCGGCACTTTGCCGGGCAGGCGCTCCGGCTTGCCGTCGATGATCTCTTCTACGAGGTCATGGAGCAGACCCGCTATCTTGACCTTCCACGCTTTACCGGGCCGATCGAGTCGCTGCAGGTCAGCGCGAACGTCCAGAAGCTGGCCGAGCTGATCGGTGCCTATTGCGACGAGCACCCGGACCAGCGCCTGGCGGCATATCTCAAGCACCTGAATGCCACGGAGGCGGCGCAGGCGGATGAGGAGATCGCCCCCCTGGACGAGACGGTGAATGCCGTCCACCTGATGACCGTGCACCAGGCCAAGGGTCTCGAGTTCGGGCTCGTGATCGTCCCGCATCTGGTCGAGGGCAGGTTTCCCTCGAGCCGGCGAAGCGAAGGCCTGACCCTGCCGAACGATCTCCTGAAGGAGGAGCTGCCGCCGGCCGAGCTGCACATGGCGGAAGAGCGCCGCCTCGCCTATGTCGCGCTCACCCGGGCTCGCGAAGAGGTCGTCTGCACCCTGGCGGGTCGATACGAAGGGGTCAAAGACTGGCGACCGTCGCGCTTCCTGCAGCCGATTCGCGGTGATGAGGGCCGGGAACTGGCCGCCCGCCAGCTGCTCACGCCGCCGGTCGGTGGGTTGGTTGAGGTCGCGCGCCAGGTCGAGCTCCCCCTCAACGACGCACCGCCGATCGCCGCGCTCTCCTACACGCAGGTCGACACCTACCTTCGCTGTCCGCAGATGTATCAATACCGTTTCGTCTTCCGCTTGCCCACCCGACCGCGGCCGCAAATGCAGTTCGGTCGCATCCTCCACGAGGCGCTCAAAGATTCACTGGGCAGCATCGAGCGGGACCGGCCGCTGACCTGGGAGATGGTGAACGCCGCCTATGTGGCGGCCTGGGCGCGCGAGCGGTTCTGCGCACCGGAGCAAGCGCCCTCATTGCAGGACCTCGGCCGGAGCTACTTGCGCCGGGCCTTCGATGCGGGCGACCTGAGCAAGCCGCTCCTGCTGGAGCAACCGTTCAGCCTGCGGGTCGATGGGCTACGGCTCAGCGGCCGCATCGATCGGGTGGACCGCCACGCCGACGGGATGTATGAGGTCATCGATTACAAGACCGGTTCGACCCGGCGAGCCACCGAGCTGCAGCGCGACCTTCAGCTGGGTGTCTACGCGCTCGCCGCGCGTGAGGTGTTCCGCTTCGAACCGCTGACGCTCTCTTACTACTACCTGGAGACGAGCGAGCGCGTCACGGTCGACAAACCATCGGAACGGCTCGAGGAAGACCGGCAGACAATCGTGCGGGTGGCCGATGGGATTCGTGCCGAGCTCTTCCCTGCCAAGCCCGACCGGATGAAATGTTCGGGCTGCGACTTCAAGCTGCTCTGTCCCAGCGCGGCCGTGTAGCCAGCAACACTCAGTCACTCATCCGATTGAGGACGTCGGCAATCTCAAAGGCGGCGGCCGGGTCCGCCGCCGCCCGCGCCCGCTCCGCGTCGTCCATTCGCTCCGACTCGGGCTTGGCAAACCAGGCCGCGACCGCGTCGACCAGGTCACGCGGCCGAGGGACATAACGGCCAAGGTTCCGTCCGGTGACCTCCCGAACATTTCCCGCTTCCTGTCCGGGAAGATACCCGGTCAAGAGCAACGGGCAGCCGCAAGCGAGCCCTTCGGCGATCATGCCGGGACCGGCACGCGTCCCCAGCAGGTCGGCGGCGAGCAGGAGCTCGGGCATGTTGTCGACGAACCCGAAGACGTGCACGCCGGCGTGGTTGTCCTCGCGGATTCGCTGGGCGAGCGTCGTGTTGCGCCCGCAGACGGCCAGCACCTGGACGTCGAGCGGCGAACGGGCCAGCGCGGCCGCGTACTTCCGCAAGGGCTCCGTCCCATCGCCACCGCCGGTCAGCAGCACGGTGGGTGCGTGCGGTCGCAACCGGAGTCGGAGCCGCATCGCGGTCTTGTCGGTGAAGCGACGGATGGCCTCCGAAAAGCGGGGATGGATCGGGAGTCCCGCCCTGACCAGCCGATCGGCCGGCACACCCCGCCGCCGGCAGAGGTCGTAGGCCGCCTGCGAAGGGCAAATGATGGAGTCTGCGGTCAGGTCGGTCCAGGCTTGGTGAAAGTCGATCCAATCCGTGATGACCGTCACCCGCGGCACCCCGTGGGGCATGACATCGGCGGCGACGTGGTTGAGCAGAGGATGGAAGCTGGCAACCAGCGCCGGACGGGGTTCGAGTGCCCGGCGCAGCTTGCGCCGAAGGCCGCGGCCGATGGCGTGTTGGAAGAGCCGCACCGTGGGCTGTACGTTCGTGAGGTTATAGGCGAGCCCCCAGAGGACTGGTACGTGCCGCGTGATCGGTCCATACAGCGCGGTCAGCCGCCCGGCCACGACCCGCTGGTCCGCCATGGGGTCGAAGCAGTCGATCATAAACCGGTTCGGGTAGCGCAGTTGCAACGCCGCGGCGACCGCCTCCGCGGCGGCGCGATGCCCAGCACCGGTGTCGGAGAACAGAAAGAGAAGGCGCTTGGGGGCGGACACGGCCGAGGCGCATCCTAGCGTACCGTCCGCGCTAGAGCGCGATCGTACGTTTGGGCTCAGCCGACGGTGGCTAAGAATTGGAATGACCACTGCCAAGGTTGAGGTGACCGGCCCTGTCAAGCGGACGGTGCAGGTTTGCTGCCGGTTCGCCGCCCCCTTGTACTGATTTGAAGTTGACCGGATGACAACCAAACCGCGACGATGGAGTGGGCGCTCGATCGCCACGCAAGGAGGGACGGCGCTGAAACCGCTCGCCATCGTGAGCCTGCATGCCTCGCCGGTTGCCGCCCTGGGGGCGGGAGAAAACGGCGGGATGAACGTCTATGTCCGGGCGGTCTGCGAGGAGCTCAGCCGGCGCGGTATCCCCACCGAGGTCTTCACCAGGCGGACCAGCGTCGACGGACCCGAGCGGGTGCGGCTGGCAGAGAAGAGCTGGGTAACCCGGCTGCGGGTTGGGCCCGCCGAAGACCTCGATAAGGGCGGACTCTTCGACTTGCTCCCCAGCTTCACCGAGGCGGTGCTCGGCGAGCAGCGGCGGCGCCGTATCGGCTACGGCCTGGTCCACAGCCATTACTGGCTGTCCGGTTGGGTCGGCGCGCGGCTACGTGACGAGTGGAAGGTCCCCTGGTTCCATACGTTCCACACCTTGGCGCGGGTCAAGAACGAGCGCGCGGCGGAGGGCGCGATCGTCGAACCCGAGCACCGGATCGCAGTCGAGCAGGCCATCGTGCGCAACAGTGATCGGCTGATTGCCTCCAGTCTCCAGGAGGCCGACGACCTGGTGCGCCTGTATGGCGCGTCGCGCAGCCGGGTCAGCGTGGTCGCGCCTGGCGTCGATCTACGCCTTTTCGCCCCCCGGCCGACCGAGGCTTTGCGAATCGGGCTGCGGTTGGGCGATGCGCCCGTGGTCGTCTTCGCCGGCCGGCTCGAGCGGCTCAAGGGAGCAGAGATCGTCATCCGCGCGGTCGCACTCCTGGCTGGGTCCAGCGAGGCTTCCGAACGGCCAGTTCTGATCGTGATCGGGGCGGACAGCCACAACGGCGCCAGTGAAAGCCGCGCCAGCGGCGGCGAGCGAGCGCGGCTGGAGGCGCTGGCTCGGGCGCTGGGCGTCGACGGCCAGGTCCGGTTCCTGGGATCGGTCGAGCAGGCGGAGCTGGCCAGCTACCTCAGCCTGGGCGCGGTCTGCGTGGTGCCCTCGTACAGCGAGTCGTTCGGCCTGGTGGCCCTCGAGGCCAGCGCATGCGGCACTCCGGTGGTGGCCGCCCGCGTGGGTGGCGTGCCAGCCATCGTGAAGGATGGCCTGACCGGTTTCACGCTCAGTTCCCACGATCCCGCGCAATATGCGGAGCGGATCGGTCGACTCCTTCACGATGAGGAGCTGCGGCGGTGCTTCAGCCGGCGGAGCCGGCTGGTGGCCACCCAGTTCAGCTGGACCGACACGGTTGACCGGTTGGTCGCCGAATACGGCGCGCCTCGCCTGCCCGAGCTGCGGCCGGCTGTCGCCGGCTGAAACTTGACGCCAGGGCCAGTGTTTGATTGAATGACCAAAGCCTTTGATTGATTGACCAACTAAGCAGAGGGGAGGTCGCTCGTGCCCGATCAGACCAAGGACCGGATCATCGATGCGGCCTACCGTGCCCTGGTCAGGCAGGGGTACCACGAAACCTCGATGAAGGATATCGCCGCCGAGGCCGGGGTCGCGCCCGGGCTGGCGCATTATTACTTCGAGACCAAAGAGGATCTGCTGGTGGCGGCGATCGAGCGTGGGTGCGAGCCGGCGATGCGCGCCTGGGAGCAGGCCGGCCTGAATCTCACGGGACCCCTGCCGGAGGATGCCGATCCGATGGCGTTCGCCCGCATCGGCTTCGAGCTGGCAAAACAGGAGCTCAAGGCCTATTCAGGGCTGTTCGTGCTGACGTTCGACATGTTCGGCGTGGGCCTGCACAATCCGAAAATCGCGTCGGCGGTACGGACCTTCATCGATGAGCGCCGGGCCTTTGTCGCCCGTATCACCCAGGGGGTCATTGCGGGCATGGCCGAGCCGCCGGCCGCGTCGGTTGACGCGATCGCGGCGAGCATCTGGGGCAGCCTGCACGGCATCTATCTGCAGAAGGTGATGAATCCGGTGTTTGATGCGGACGCCGCGATCGACGCCCTGTGCGAAATGACGATGGCTTTCGCCAACAGGCGACGCCGGCTGTCGGTGGAGGGCTGAGATGTTTGCCTGGTGGGGTCAATTCGTGTATCGGCACCGATGGGCAGTCCTGGGCGTTTCCGCCGTCATGCTGGCCGGCTCGATCGTCGGCCTCTTCGACGGCGGCACCCTGAAGAACAGCGGCGGCCATAATACCGAGTCGGGACGGGCCCTCGCGCTGATGCAGGACCAGCTGCCACAGAATGGCGCCGGCTCCTCATTCGTGCTCGTCTTCGGCAGCGACTCTATGGCCGTCGGCGACCCCGCCTTCAAGCAAGCCATGCTGACCGCGCTGCAACCGTTGAAAGCGGATCCTCGCGTCAAGACCGTCGAGACCCCCTTTGATCTGCCGGCCGAACAAGCCCGCGCCATGACCTCGACCGACGGCCACCATGCCTTCGCCCAGGTCTCCCTCAAGGACGATTACCCCACTGCACGACAGTACTACGCGCAGCTGCGCGCCGAGGTCCGCTCGGACCGGCTCCAGGTGCTCGGCACGGGGAACGTCGCGATCGGTTCCGACTTCGACAAGTACCTGGCCTCCGACCTGCAGCGCGCCGAGGTGGTCTCGCTGGTCATCATCGTTCCGCTGCTGCTGATCGTCTTCGCCACCCTGGTGAGCATGTTGCTGCCGCTCGGGGTGGGCGGGCTTGCGGTGGTTGGCGGCCTGGCCGGGGTTGGCGTGCTGGCGCATTTCACCGATGTCTCGACCTATTCCACCAACATCGTCACCCTGATCGGCTTGGGGGTGGCGATCGACTACTCGCTCTTCATCGTCAACCGGTTCCGCGAAGAGCTGTCCGGGGGAAGCTCCCCTGAGCAGGCGCTGATCGCCAGCATGCGAACCTCCGGTCGGGCGGTGACGTTTTCGGGGATCACGGTCGCCATCGGGCTGAGTGCCATGCTCTTTTTCCAGGGCTCCTTCCTGGCGTCGATGGGCTTTGCCGGCGCCATTGTGGTCGCGATCGCCGTGCTCTACGCGCTGACCTTCCTGGCGTCGCTCCTGGCGATCCTCGGCCATCGAGTGAACTGGGCACGCCTTCCGTTGCCACGACGTGCCACCGGCCGCGGGTTGTGGCACGGCCTCGCCATCCGGGTGATGCGGCACCCCGTGCTGGTGTTGGTTCCCGTCGTGGCGCTACTGCTGTTGATGGTCCTGCCCTTCTTCCAGATCCGGATTGCGAACGGCGACGTCGGCATGCTGCCGCCCAACGCCGAGACCCGGCGCGGCTATGACCAGCTCCAAACCTTTCCGGGGCAGGGTCAGACCTTCTTCAGCGTCGTCGTACGCTACGGCAGCGGCGGCCCGCTGACCAGGGATCGGGTGGGCGAGCTCTACGACCTGGCCCAGCGAATCAAGCGGGTCCCGGGGGTGGAGGGCGTCGAGCGAGTACCAGACCTTACTGACGCAGCCGGCGTCTGCACAGCCGGCCCGGGTCCAGGCGATCGTTCACGGCACGACAGGCTCTCGGATCGCCGTGCTCTCCGTGGTGACCAAGCACGGCCAGGAAAGCGATGCGGCGCGCTCCATCGTTCGTTCGTTGCGAAGCATGCCGCCGCCTGCCGGAAGCTCGATGCTGGTGGCGGCCTTCTCAATCGACTTCACCGACTTCATCCTTGCGCGCATCCCGCTGGCGGTGGCGTACGTGATGGTCGTCACCTACCTTGTGCTGTTCCTGCTGACCGGGTCCGTGGTCTTGCCCTTGAAGGCGGTGATCATGAACATCCTGTCAATTGGCGCCTCCTTCGGGGCGCTGGTTTGGATCTTCCAGCAGGGCCATCTCAGCTCGTTGCTCAACTTCACCGCCGCTCCGCTCGACCCCTCGGTCCCGGTTCTGTTGTTCTGCATCGTCTTCGGGCTGTCGATGGACTACGAGGTGCTCCTGATCAGCCGGATCCAGGAGGAGTACCGGCGCACTCGGGACACGACCCAGGCGGTGGCCGATGGACTGGAGAGAAGCGGACGGCTGATCACCGGCGCGGCGGCCATCATGGTGGCGGTCTTCCTGGCGTTCGGGCTGGCGGACGTCGTCTTGATCAAGTCGATCGGGCTGGGGCTGGCTATCGCCGTGGCCCTCGACGCCACGCTGGTGCGGGCGCTGATCGTGCCGGCGGTGATGCGGCTGCTGGGCCGCGCCAACTGGTGGGCGCCCCGGCGGCTGGCGCGGCTGCACCGGCGGATCAGCATGGATGAGCCGCTGGCAGCGTAGCGACCGCGCTGCCTAAACCCTTCACGGCTTCGTCGCCGCACGCCCGATGGGTCGTCGAATGCGGCGCGATATATCAGGGTGCGCCCCGCCCGGGTACCCCGTTCCCGACCGGCCCCCATCGGCGGACACCGGCCAGAAACCCGGGTCCGGATCGATCGCGGCGGCTGGCTCCTCTTCTTCGCCCACGGGCTCTCGGGCCTCGGCGCGGGCCCCTTTGTCGCCTTTGGAGCCATCTACCAGCATGATCTGGGCGCCAGCGCCTTCGAGATCGGGCTCGTCGCCGCGGTCGGCATGCTCGTGGCAACCCTCGTGATCTTCCCCGGCACCCGCCTGGCCGAGCGCCGCGACCTTCACAAGACGATCATCGCCGGCTGGTTGATCGCGATCCCCGGCCCGCTCTGCTTCGCCCTCGCGCCTCACTGGGCCTGGACCGCACTCGGCGTCGCCTTGATGCAGGCTGCCGTCATCAACACCCCGGCCATCAGCGTCTACCTCACGCTGGGCGTGCCCCGGGATCGGATCGCCATGGTGATGACGACCGTGCTGTCCGCCTATTCCCTGGGGCTGATCGCCTCCACCTTGCTCACCGGGGTGCTGGCCCAGGTCATTTCATTGCGAGCCCTGTTCTGGATGGCGACCGGATTCTCCGCGCTGGCGGCGCTCTGTATCTGGTTCTTGCCGGCGAAGGAGCCGCCGCGGCTGGTCCTGCCGGCCTTGCGTTACCGCGACCTGATGCGGTATCCGGCGTTCCGGGTGCTGCTGGTGCTGTTCTCAGTCGTGACCGTCATCATCTTCATCCCCTGGACCTTCACGGCCCTGTATGCGCGCGAAGCGGCCCATGTCGACAACGTCTGGATCGGCGTCCTGATGAGCATCCTGTATCTGGGATCGGTGCTCTTAGGGCTCAGCCTTGGCCGCTTGCGACGGTCGCTGGGCAGTGTCGGCATCGTCCTCTGCTTCGAGGCCGCCTACGTCGTGTCCGCGGTGCTGCTGCTCTCCTCGACGGCGCTGCCGATCCTCGGCCTGGCCTTCTTCCTGCGGGGCGCGTTCTGGTCGTTCCGCCAGGTGATGACCGCCGTCATCGGCGAGGTGCTCCCCGACCATGCCATGGCGCGGGGCTACGGCCTGTTCGCATTGATCACGGGGGCGGTGGTGGTGGCGGCCTACCCGATCGGCGGCTGGATGTACGGGATCGGGGCGGGGACACCGTTCTGGTCATCGGCGGCGCTGATGGCGGTCGCCGTGCTGATCACGGTCGTCGTCCGGGCCTACTTCCACGCGAACTATCTGAAGCCGCCACAGATCGACGTGGTCCAGGACGACGCCAAGCCACTGGCGGCCTAGCCGGCCGGGTTCCAGTTCGGCGAGGTCCCGGTGTATGGGTAATCCGCTTCCCATTCGGTGAGCTGCTGGGGGCGCGAGCCGTCGCCGTTCATCAGGTAAATCTGCGGTAGCTCACCAACCTCGCTGGTAAAGCTAACCCGGCGATCGTACGCGGGGGTATTCGGGGTCGATCCGTTGGGCGCGTCCTTGCCTCCGGTGACCTTGACCACGCCACCGACCTCGCCCGCGGAAAAAATGTTGACCCGATAGAGCGCTGCCGAGACGCCCACGCCGGTGGCGGCAAAGAGAGTGCTGTTGTCGCTCAGCCAGGCGGCCGCGCTGATGTCGAGCGGACCACCGCGGCGATAGGCACTCGCCCCGCTGGCGGAGAGGTCGTAGACCCACAGCTCCGGACCGGTGGCCGTCATCCGGCGAAAGGCGAGCTTGGTGCCGTTCGGCGACCAGGCCGGATGGTCCGCGGGGTCATCGAGGCCGGCCAGCCGGTAGCGACTACGCAGGTCGAGATTCATG
>WNGO01009459.1_pt1 | contig 12114 bp, 11 predicted proteins | sample 5400511 | NCBI WGS metagenome assembly WNGO01 (sample SAMN13153380, study PRJNA577476) | soil metagenome | isolation source: 20 cm soil or saprolite under Garry oak tree replicate 2 | place: USA:California | collected 2016-06-15
GACGATTGCCGCGAGCCCACCGAATCGGACGGCCGTGGTGACGGTCACCACGAAGTAGGCGAGGAAGAAGGGTGAGGCCAGGGGGCCTGCCGTGCCGCCGGTGACGGCCACGCCGCCGGTCACGAGCAGGACGTCGCCGATGGCCGAGATATACCCGCTCGTCAGCCATTGCGGCTTGCGCGGCAGCAGCACGACGAGCAGCGTCAGGTTGTAGATCGCACCCAGGCCGATCAGGGCCAGCAGGGTCACCAGTGACTGGCGGTTGAGGCTCGATGCCAGGAAGGGAAGGGCACCGAGCGAGACGAGGATCGCGAGCCAGCGGATCCAGATGATGCGCCGCTCCATCTCGATCGCCGAGGCGTCCGGCGATCCAGCATCGCCCGGCTTCCGGGCGCCGAGCTTCAGGTTGATGGAGCTGCTCATGGTTGTGGGCTAACCCGCCCGCAGCAGCCGATCCGGGCGTGACTTGGGACGCGGGATTTCGTAGAAATCGAGCAACACCTGTGTGCTGTCGATCAGATGGTCGAGGAATGGCTGCGTGACGCCGGTGCGCCGCTCGCGACTAATCGCTTTCTTGAGCTGCTCGAACTCGTCTTCCATCAGGTGACGGACGGCCTCATGTGCGGTCTCGTGCGTCTTGTCGCCCGCACCGAAAATCAGGTCGACGGCGTTGAAGCGGCCCTGGGCAGCCTCACGCTCGTGGGTGCGCAGGTCGTTGGCCAGCCGCACAACACGCGCCGCCTGGCAGATGTGACCGAAGATCCGGTTCTTCAGCTCCTGGGAGACGTCCTGATACGAAAAGGCCAGGATCGATACCTGGACGATGGGGAAGGAGCTGCTGTACATGCCGTTGGCCAGGTAGGCGTCGAGCGTGACCCGCTCCTTGTGCTTGAGCCAGTGATTCTCCTGGAGCATGGTCCAGATCGATTTCTCCCAGACCAGCCGGCGCATCGCCGTCCATTCCTCCGGGACCTCGTCTTCGCGGAACTGCTCCTCGATCTTGCGCGTTACCGTGGCATTGACCAGGGGCATCTGGCTGAGATCGCGGTTGGGCCAGAGCAAAAAGTTCTGGCAGACCCGCCGGTAGTCGGCCAGATCCAGCTCGGGATGTTCCTCCTCCAGATAGTCGTCGATGTAGACGATGTAGGCCATCGTGCGGGCCATGGTCAGGGACTGCTCGAAGCTGGCGCTCGGGTGCAGCAGGACCGCGGCCCGGCAGACCTCGCCCAGCATGTCGTCGCCCCGCGGGTTGTCCTCGACCAGGTGGCGGATGACCGGCATCTCATCCGTCTGGACCAGCAGTCGTTCCTTCAGCCGGTTAATCCGCCGATCTTGCATGTTCGCTCCTCGCCAGCAGGATCTGAGCCGAGAGCACCGCCGATCGAACCACCTGGGTGGGGCCGTACAGGGTTTTGCCCACCCACATAGGAATGACGGGCTCGGCCTCGGTTTCATTCAGGTAGGCGGCGGCTCGGCGCAGCGGCTCGGTCATCGCCGCGAGCGTCTCGGCCGGAGCCGTCATCAGGGCCTGGACCGCGTAAGCCGTCTCTTCGGGAGTCCCCTGACCAAACCAGCCCCAGGAGCCGTTCTCCCGCTGGCTGTTCTTGAACCAGGTGTACGCCGGCCGGCAAAGATCGGGTGCCGACGCGGTGAGCGCGAAGACGGCGTGGGCGGTGGCATAGAAGGGGGAACCATGCCACTTGTCGACCCAGTGGTCGCCGTCTACGCGCGCATCACGCAGGTACTTGATGACTTTCTGCTGGATCAGGTGCTGGCGGGGGAAGGGTGGCACAACCTGGAGCACCTCCAGCACATGGGCGTTGGCGGTGACCGAGGCGTCCCGCTCCAGCGGGAAGGTGAAGAAGAAGCCCACCCCCTCGAAGGGACGCAGGGGACCGGCCGAGATCGGATAGCCGTATCGATGCAGGACGGTCAATGTCAGCGCGGTGTCGTCGGCATCCGGACGGAGGCCCTCCCGGGACACGCCCACCCCATCGTCGGTGAGCGCCTGGGCGAGATAGCGCAGGAGCGGCTGGGCTTCGGCCGGCCGCTGACCGCTGCGGGACAGGTTGTACAACACCCACGCGATCTCAAAGACCTCGAAGGGGGCCACCGTCGGCAGGCTGCCGTCGCCGCGGTTGCGGAGCAGCATCGCGATGTATTCGTTGGCCTGCTCGTCGCGAGTTCTCAAGAGGTAGTAGGCCGTTGCCGAAGGCGAGTTGGCGAACGAGCCGTTGGGCGAGAGCTGTGCCCTGGCCGCTTCGAGGTCGATCCGGTTGCCGAGGTACTCGAGGGAGTGGAGCAGTGGCGTGGCGACGTTGTAGATCAGCCGGGGCGGGATGTGGCCAATCTTGGCGTCCCGCTGCGCGGAGATTCCCATGAAGCGCTCGTAGGGCAGCGGCAGCTCGCGGGCCCGGGCCTCATCGAGCAGCGCCGGGAGGATGAGCTCGAACCCGGCCAGGTCCGCGCCGGTCTGCCAGTTGCCGGTGTCTTCGTAAATAAAGCGCAGCGCTTTGGCCCGGGCCCGGTGCGCAGCCCCATCCTGCAGTGGCTGTGGCAGATCGGCCAGCGCCACGAGCGCGCTCAGGGTCGAGATCAACTTGTCTTTGGGAATCGAGAGCGCGGTCCCGAAGCTGCCGTCGGTGTTCTGGCTGCGGAGCAGCCAGCCCAGCGTCTGCGGGTAGGCCAGCGCGTTGGGATCGTCGGTCGCCCGTAGCCGGGCACCGAACGCCGTGTCATAGGCCGCGGCCGAAATGGCCCCCTGCTGGAGCGATGCCAGCAGGTGCCGGATGGCCGTCGGCAGCGGCACATCCGCGGGCCGCGGCAGGACGCCCCGGCTGGTGTAGTGGACGCCGTTGATTTCCGTACTGAGCCCCCTTTTGGCAGCGCCTGGTTTGCGCCTAGGGCGAGGCTACTGCCGTCCCCTTTCGGGACACGTAACGCCTCAAACGCTCGCCTGGCACCGAACGTCTCAAACGCTCGTATGGCACTAAAGCGCCACTCGCGTGGGGCGACGCCCCGGCGCCGCTCGCGTGGGCCGGCGGGCCCGTCGACTTGCCGTCACCTGGCCGTGTTGCCGGTCACAGGCCAATGACCCGGGAAAGTGGCTGCCGGCCGAGGCGTTGTCTGGATACGGGTCTGCGGGACGGGCCCGGAAGAAGGGTCGGCTTTGCGGCGGATACGGTTTTTAAGCGGGCTGGACCGGCGGGCCAGCTTGATGGTGCTGATTCACGGCGCCTACACGGCGGCGAACCTGCTGGCCGGGACCTTCCTGTCCATCTTTCTCTGGCGGGCGGGCCACGACCTGGTCCCGATCGCGATTTACAGCGGACTGAGCGCCCTGATGATCCCGGCGGCGTTCGTGGCCAACGGGCTGATCTGGCGGGGCATCGGCGCCGGCGCCTCGATTCGGGTGGGCCTGTTCGGCAACGGCTTCGTTTACCTCCTGATCCTGGTGCTCGGCAGCGCCACCCCCCAGTGGGTCGTGGCGCTCGGCCTGCTGCGGGGCCTGGCCGAGGGCTTCTACTGGTCCGGATTCCACCTGGTGACCTACGACACGACCTGCGAGCGGGACCGCGACCGCTATTTCGGTGCGCAGGCGAGCGCGACCTGGTTCCTGACGGCGCTCCTCCCGCCTGCGGCCGGGGCCGTCATCGTCGCCGGGACCCACGTCGGCGGGCCATACCGCGGTTATGAGCTCGTCTTTGCGCTCGCAGCCGTCCTGCTGATGGCGGCCATGGTGGTGGCCGGGCGGCTGCCGTCGGCGGCCCGCGAACGGCTCTCCGCTCGCCGGGTCATGACCCTGGTCCGGCGCAATCCCGACTGGCACTGGGTGACCCGGGCGCGCCTGGCCGATGGGTTTACCGGGAGCTTGATGGGGCTGGTGCTCACCATCCTGACCTACCTGGTGCTGAAAAACGAGCAGCAGGTAGGCAACTTCAATGGCCTGATGGGGCTCCTGGGGGTGGCGATCAGCCTCGGACTGGCCGCCTTCATGAAGCCCCGGCACCGAACGGCCTGCGCGCTGGTGGGCGGCGCCTTGCTGGTGCTGTCGACGCTCCTGCTGCCGCTCTACCTGACCGCTTGGGCGCTGATCGGCTTTGGACTGCTCCGTGCCATCGGCGGCCCACTGCATGGGAACGCGCTGGCGCCGATGGCACTGCAGGTGATCGACCGGGATCCCACGCCGAAGGCGATGCGCTACGACTACATCGTTCACCAGGAACTGTGTCTGGGCGTCGGACGGGTGCTGAGCATCGGCTGTTTCTTACTGCTCGCGGCGCCGGTGGACCAGATGCTGCTGGCTCGGATCGTGGTCGCCGTGGCGGGCGCGGCGCCCATCGTCGTCTGGGCCGCCTTCGCGCGGATTCCCCAACGGGCGGCGATGCCCGAGGTCGACAACCGGGCGCTGCCCGCCGCGGCGTAGGGGCTGCGTGAGCCCGCTCCCCGTTAGGCCCTTCGCAACATTCGCAACGTTGACGCGGTAACGACTCGGACACATCCTGAGCAGCATTGAACTCGGGCACCAGACTCGCAACGCGGGCTGCAAGGGGTTCCAACGTTAAGTGGTATGAGGGCGGACCATCGCGGCCCGCAGCTCAGATGAAAATGATGAAGTTATCTCGACAGCACATTCGGCGGAGAGGCCAGTCGATGGTGGAATTCGCCTTGATCCTGTGCCTGGTCGCCGTGGTGGCGATCACCACCATCACGGTGACCGGAAACCAGCTGGCGCTGACGTTTCAGGATATCGAAGAGGCGGTCATGAACCCTGGGGACGCCGGGGCAGACGCGGTCTTCACCTGTCCGGACAGCACGCAGGCGGTCCTGCACGGCCACAAGTACCACTGCCACCCCTGAACGGGGGATGTTGGTGGAGCGAAAGAGACTCGAACTCTCGACCTCCGCAATGCGAGTGCGGCGCTCTGCCAGCTGAGCTATCGCCCCAAGTACGCGATTATATGCAGGCTATGCCTGATCTATCTTGTTTGATTCTCATGGGGCGCGCATAGACTAAGCCTATGGCCCAGTTCCGGCCCGATCAGACTCCGCCCACCCAACCGCCGCGGAATCCGCGCCAGGCCGGCTCCTGGCTGCGGCTGGCGCTGCTTGCCGGGCTCGGCCTGTACCTGGTGATCGTGTTCTTCCCCTTCCTCGTGCGGCTCGGTGGACCGGCACGGGTCGAGCTCAACTACTCCCAGCTGGTATCTCAGGTGGAGAACGGCAACGTGACCGACATCACCATCCAGGGCCAGACGGCGCAGGGTGATCTCAAGGCCTCGGTCACCAACAACGGCGTCACCAACACCCAGTTCACGGCAACCATCCCGGACGCGGTCGGGCTTAACGATCCCAGCTTCTTCCCCCTGCTGAAGAGCAATCATGTCGATACCCAGGTCAAGGAGGACACGGGCGGCCTGGGCAGCCTGCTCATCAATTTTCTGCCCTTCCTGGCTTTGATCGCCATCTGGATCTGGTTCGTGCGGCGCAGCGGCCAGGCGGCCCAGGGCATTTTCACGTTCGGCCGCAGCCGGGCGCGGATGCAGGAACCCGGTACGCCGAAGACCACCTTCAATGATGTGGCCGGCGTGGAGCAGGCGCAGTTTGAGCTCCAGGAGATGGTGGACTTCCTGCGCGACCCGCAGAAATTCCAGAAACTGGGCGGCCGGATGCCGAAGGGGGTCTTGCTGATCGGTCCGCCGGGCACCGGCAAGACGCTGCTTGCCCGCGCCATCGCCGGCGAGGCAAGTGTTCCCTTCTTCAGTATCTCGGCCTCCGAGTTCGTCGAGATGTTCGTCGGCGTCGGGGCCTCGCGCGTCCGCAGCCTGTTCGAGGACGCCAAGAAGCACGCGCCGTCGGTGATCTTCGTCGACGAGCTGGACGCGGTCGGTCGCCAGCGCGGCGCCGGCCTGGGCGGCGGCAACGATGAACGCGAGCAGACCTTGAATCAGCTCTGCTCCGGCCCGGCCGGTTCGATCGCCGCGTGGTCGTCGATCGGCCGGACCGCCGGGGGCGCTCCGCGATCCTCAAAGTCCACACCCGCAGCGTGCCACTGGCCAACGACGTCGACCTGGACATCATCGCCCGCTCGACGCCTGGACTGGTCGGCGCCGACCTGGCCAACCTCGTCAACGAGGCGGCCTTGCACGCCTCCCGGACGAATCGAACCACGGTCGCGATGCAGGACTTCGAAGAGTCGTTCGACCGGGTGGTGCTCGGCTCGGAGCGCAAGATCTATCTCAGCGAATCCGAGCGGCGGGTGATCGCCTACCACGAATCGGGGCACGCGCTGGTGGCCTGGTACCAGCCGCAGGCAGACCCGGTCCACAAGATCACGATCGTCCCGCGTGGCATGGCGTTGGGCGTCACCCAATCGATCCCAACCGACGACCGGCATAACCTGTCCGAGGAGTATCTCGAGGCGCGGATCGCGATGGCGCTCGGTGGACGGGCCGCCGAACAGCTCGGGCTCGGATCGATCACGACCGGGGCGCAGAACGACCTGGAAACCGCGACCGAACTGGCGCGGCACATGGTGGTGAGCTGGGGGATGAGCCAGAAGATGGGCCTCTTCTCCTTCGACGACTCGCCGCAGGCCGTGTTCCTGGGCCGGGAGCTGGCCGGTAGCCCGCACATCAGCCAGCGGACCGCGGCGATCATCGACGAGGAAGTCACCCGGTTGCTCAGCGAGGGGTACGACACGGCCCACAGCATCCTGACTGCCAACCGGTCAAAGTTGGACACCCTGGCCGCCGCCCTGCTCCAGGAGGAAGTCCTCGACGAAGATCAGATCGCCCGGCTGATCGGGCCGCGCGCCCTGGAAGGCGGCATTGCGACGCCCAAGGCCTGGAAAGCCGCCGGGACCGACGCGGGGGAGCAGGTCTAAGAGATGGCCGACGCAGTCAAAGAGACCCCCCACCCGGACCCTCCGGAGCTTCAGCTGCGGCGGCTCCCGCTAGTGCCGCTGCGCGATGACGTCGTCTTTCCCAAGCTGATCGTCCCGCTGTCGGTGGGCCGGCGGACGTCGATCGCCGCCATCAGCTTCGCAATGGACCATGACAAGCAAGTTCTGCTGGTCGCCCAGAAGGACCCGCAGGTCGACGACACGGCCGACGCGGACCTGTACACGACCGGCACGATCGCCGAGATCAATGGCATGCGACAGACGCCGGCCGGCGTGCAGATGCTGGTGGCCGGGTCGCAGCGGGCGCGGATTGTCCGCTTCAACCAGTTCAAGCCGTTCATCGAAGTCGACGTCGAGCCGATTGTTGACCAGGTGGGGGAGGGCCTCGAGCTCGAGGCGCACATGCGTTCGGTCAAGAGCCTCTACGAAAAATACGTCGAGTCGGGCGCGGCCGTCGCCCCGGAAGTCGCGGCTACGGTCTCGAAGACCGACGATCCCGTCTACCTGGCCGACCTGGTCTCGGCGGCGCCGGACCAGACGCTGGAGCAGAAGCAGCACATGCTGGAAACCCCCAACGTGCTGGAGCGGCTGCGGCTGCTCTCCCTCTTCCTCAGCAAGCAGGTCGAGATCCTCGAGCTCAAAGCGAAGATCCAGAACGAGGTGCAGAGCACGATCGGCAAGCTGCAGCGCGACCAGATCCTCCGCGAGCAGCTGAAGGCGATCCGCAAAGAACTGGGTGAAGACGAAGAAGGGGCGGACCTGCACAACCTGCGCGAGAAGATCGAGTCCTCCGGGATGCCGGACGCGGTCAAGGAACGTGCGCTGAAGGAGGTTGACCGGATGCAGAGCATTCCGGCCGCCTCGCCTGAAGTCGGCATCATCCGCACCTACGTCGATTGGCTGATCGCCTTGCCCTGGGGCACGCCGGCCGCCGAGAGTTGGGACATCAAGCAGGCGGCGAAGGTGCTGGACGAGGACCACTACGGCGTGGAGAAAATCAAAGAACGGATCCTGGAGTACATGGCCGTCCGGCAGCGGTCGCAGAGCCTGCGGTCGCCCATCCTCTGCTTTGTCGGGCCACCCGGGGTGGGGAAGACCAGCCTCGGCAAGTCGATCGCGCGGGCGCTGGGGCGAAAGTTCGTGCGGCTGTCGCTGGGCGGCATCCACGATGAGGCCGAGATCCGCGGCCACCGGCGGACCTACATCGGGGCCATGCCTGGCCGGATCCTGCAACAGATGAAGGTCGCCGGCGCGCGCAATCCGGTCTTCATGCTGGATGAGATCGATAAGGTCGGCGCCGACTGGCGGGGCGACCCCTCGTCGGCGCTGCTCGAGGTGCTCGATCCGGAGCAGAACAAGGATTTCTCGGATCACTACCTGGAGGTCCCCTACGACCTGTCCCAGGTGCTGTTCATCACGACCGGCAACGTCGTCGACACGATCATCCCGCCGTTGCGCGATCGGATGGAGGTCATCCGGCTTCCCGGCTACACCGAAGACGAAAAGATGCATATCGCGCAACAGTTCCTCGTGCCTCGCCAGTTGCGCGAGCACGGGTTGACCGAAGAGAACCTCGAGCTGCCGGAGGCGGCGTTGCGGGTGCTGATTCGCGAGTACACCCATGAAGCCGGCGTCCGAAATCTCGAGCGGGAGATTGCCAACATCGCCCGCAAGATCCCACGGCGCATCGCCGAAGGCGAAACCGAAAAAGTCATTGTCAGGCCCGAGGACCTGTTTGCCTATCTCGGCCCCTCCCGATTCGAGTTCGGTGTCGCCGAGCTGGAGGACCAGGTGGGGGCTGCCACGGGCGTCGCCGTCAACGAATACGGCGGCGACGTGATGACGGTCGAGGCGATCGCGATGCAGGGCCGCGGCGAGTTCGCGCTCACCGGCCAGATCGGCAAGGTGATGGAGGAGTCGGCCCGGGCGGCGGTCAGCTATGCGCGGGCGCACGCGCTGGAGCTCGGGGTGAAGCCGGCGTTTTTCGACGAGAATTTCTTTCACATCCACGTGCCGGCCGGCGCGATCCCGAAAGACGGGCCCTCGGCCGGCATCACGATGGCGACCGCGGTGGTGTCGGTTCTCACGGATCGGCCGGTGCGGCGCGACGTGGCGATGACCGGTGAAATCACGCTCCGTGGGAAGGTCCTGCCCATCGGCGGGCTGAAAGAGAAACTTCTGGCCGCGCATCGGGCCGGGATCAAGACGTTCATCTTGCCCGAGAAAAATCGCAAAGACCTGCACGAGGTGCCGGACGAGGTCAAACAATCGATGGAGCTCGTCCTGGTCAGGCACATCGACGAAGTCCTCGAGAAGGCCCTGTTGCCGGCGGTGCCGCGGGCGGCCGGGCCCGGACTCGGCTTTCGCCGACCGCTCGGCGAGTCCCAGCCTGGTACGGTCAACTAGCGCCGCCATCCTCCTGGCAGCCGCGCTCCTGCTGAGCAGCTGCACGCTCCAGCCGGACGTTTCCCAGGCGGCGCCCAACGGTCGAGTCGGGACGGCGGCCCCGGCGCTCTCGGCCGAAACGCTCGAGGGAGCCGCTCTCACCATTGATTTCCATCAGGGCAAATCGGTGCTCGTCTTCTGGGCCGCCTGGTGCGGGCCGTGCCGCAAGGAGCAGCCCGGACTCAACGCGCTGGCAGCCCGCTACGCGACGCGCGGGGTCCATTTCTACGGCATCGACATGCTGGACCACGATCGAGCCCTGGCGCGCGCCTTCGTGCAAGAGTTCAAGGTCTCGTACCCGAGCCTCTACGACCCCTCCGGCACCATGGCGGCGGCCTACGAAGTCGATGCGCCGCCATCGTTCGTGCTGGTGGACCAAAAGGGGATCGTGGTCGGCCGGTATCCGGGGGAGGCGTCCAGCGCGCAGCTGGAACGACTCATGAATCAGAAGCTGGCTATTTCGTCCGGCGCTGCCAGCGCGTCGCCTTGAGCATCTTCTTGTGCTTGTGTTTGCGCATTTTCTTTCTGCGCTTCTTTATTACCGAGCCCAATCGCGAGCCTTTGTCGTCACTGCGCCGCCGTGCATGTCGCGGAACATTCTAGACGATGCCGGAGTTTAGACTGATAGAAGCATGAGTGACGCCGTCATCGTCGAAGCCGTTCGTACCGCCATTGGCCGACGCAACGGTAGGCTGAGCCCCGTCCGGCCGGACGATCTCCTGGCGCTGACGCTTGCCGAAGTTGTCAAGCGTGCCGGTGTCGATCCTGCCCAGGTCGATGACGTGGTCGTCGGTTGCGTAACCCAAACCGGCGAGCAGGGCATGAATATCGGGCGCGCCGCGGTCCTGATCGCCGGCTTTCCCATCGAGGTGCCGGGTACGACCATCAACCGCTTCTGCGGCTCCGGCCAGCAGGCCGTGAACTTCGCCGCCCAGGGCGTGCTCTCGGGGGCGCAGGATGTCGTGATTGGCGCTGGGGTCGAGAGCATGTCGCGGGTGCCGATGGGCTCCGATGCGTTCGGCCCCGGCGAAGGCCCCGTCAGTCCCAAACTGACCGACCTCTTCGAGATCATCCCGCAGGGCAATTCTGCGGAGATGATCGCGAAGAAGTGGGGGTTTTCCCGAGCGCAGCTGGACGAGTTCGCCTACCAGAGTCACGCCAAAGCCGGGCAGGCGATCCAGGACGGTCGTTTTCGCCGCGAGATCCTCCCCATCGACGTGAAGAGCAACGGCACGAGCGATCGGTTCGAGACCGACGAGGGCGTGCGCATTCCACCGTCGCGCGAAAAGATGGCGCAGTTGAAGCCCTCGTTCCAGGAGGACGGGGTCGTGACAGCCGGTAACTCGAGCCAGATCAGCGACGGCGCTTCCGCCGTGCTGGTCATGAGCGCCGAGAAAGCGAAGTCCCTCGGCCTCAAGCCACGAGCCCGGATCGTGGCCCAGGCCATCGTCGGTTCCGAGCCGACCATCATGCTGACCGGCCCGATTCCGGCGACCCAGAAAGTCTTGAAGAAGGCCGGCCTGCAGCTCAAAGACATCGATCTGTTCGAGGTGAACGAAGCGTTCGCGCCCGTGGTGCTCGCCTGGCAGCACGAGACCGGCGCCGACATGGAGAAGGTCAACTACAACGGCGGCGCCATCGCCCTGGGCCACCCGCTGGGCGCCAGCGGCGCGCGGCTGATCACGACGATGCTGCACGAGCTGGAGCGCCAGGATGCCCGCTACGGGCTGAGCACGATGTGCATCGGCTATGGGATGGGGATCGCCACCATAATCGAGCGCCTGAAGAACTAGGGCCTGGTCCGGTTACCTCGACCGGCGGTCGGGAAAATCGATCGCCTGTGTCTGCCGGCGGCGCTCCACCACGATGGAGAGGACGAACAGAAAGATCACCTGGACCACGAAATACATCGCGACGACCAGGTCGATCACGGCAGCGAGCGTCCCGCCACTCTCCCGGATGTCCGCGATGGCGAGGCCGAAGAACAGGAACGAGCACAGGTAGGTGATGAACGCGATCGAGTAAATCGTGTTCTTCCAGAGCTGCCGGTTTGCCAGCAGGCGGCTGAACCAGTTCGGCGCCGGCTGGCGCTGGAACTCGATCGGGTCCGGCTCTATTTGCACTTCCACCTGTGTCCTCTCAGTTCGAGCGTCTGCCCGGGCGCACAATCCGAAGCCGGCGGGGTGGTGCCGGGACTCAGGGTCGTCCCGTCCGGTGCCAGCGTGGTGGCATCGGTGAGATGCGTGAACTCGTAGGTGACTTCGCCGTAGAGGCCGCTGAGCTGGCTGCCGGCCAGGGCAATCACGGCGAAGCTGATGGTCGCCAGCAACACCATGAGAAATGCATATTCGATCAGCGCCTGGCCGGACTGCTTACCACGTCGTGTCATGACTAAACGACGGTAGCACCGCATTCCGTGCGGCCTATCCGCCGTTCGACCTAATTGCACGGCGATCAACTTACGATTGCCGTTACGTGATCCGGTCGAACCCCGCCCGGAGCTGGTGATAACTGGTCGCAAGGGTTTCGTTAAGGACTTTCGTGTCAGCGGTCACCGGCATGAAATTCGTGTCGCCATCCCAGCGCGGCACAACGTGCTGGTGGACATGGTCGGCGACCCCGGCGCCGGCAATCTTGCCGGCGTTGATCCCCAGGTTGAAGCCGTGCGGGCTCAGCACGTCGCGGAGGACGCGCAGCGAGCGCTGGGTCAGGAGCGTCATGTCGCTCGCGGTCGCTGGCGGCAGGTCTTCCAGGTTTGCCAGGTG
>WNGO01008693.1_pt1 | contig 12112 bp, 7 predicted proteins | sample 5400511 | NCBI WGS metagenome assembly WNGO01 (sample SAMN13153380, study PRJNA577476) | soil metagenome | isolation source: 20 cm soil or saprolite under Garry oak tree replicate 2 | place: USA:California | collected 2016-06-15
CTGAACCGCGTGCTGTGTGAACTCGCGATCACGGCCGTAGTCTGCCGCCAGATTGGCGATCACCGCGAGTGTGTACGCATCAGTTGCGCCATCCGAGTGTTTTTCGACAAACTCAATGGCACGGTCAACCGCAGGCCCCTTGTATTCCGTGTTTTGGAGCGACCATGCGATGTAAGCAGTGATCCGGAGTACACCCGAGCTGTAACGGTCGGTGGCGCGTCATTGATGTTATGCGTATCGGGTTTCCAACTCCCGTCAGGGAGCTGCTGCCCGGCCAGCCATTGTTGCGTGCGCTGCAGGAGTTTCGGATCCACGTCGTACACGTTCGACATGTCATGAAACTCCATCAGGCCATAGGCGGTGAGAATCTTGTTCGCCGGCGCATCCCCAAACCACGAGAACCCACCACCGGGAACTTCAAAGGTCAGCAGCCTCTGATAACCGTTGGCAATATAACCTTCGGCCTTCGCGTGAATCTCAGGTGTTAGCTTATTCGTACGCTTCATATAGTCGAGCGCCAGTACGTTGGGATAAGTAGTTGAAGAAGTTTGTTCGAAGCAACCGCTTGGCATTTGCAGGATGCTATCCATGCCCTCAACGATCTGGCTGAGGGGGCTAGGATAGAGTCGAACGAGGATCTTGCTGGCGTCGGGAATGGAGCCAGCCGGGAATGTTAGTTGATGCTCCACCATATTTTCCAGGCGCCCGTTGAAGACGAGCGCCTGTTCTCGACCGTTCGGGATTACTTCGATCTCCCGTACGACAACATCGGCGCGGGCTGGATCATCCTTCATACTAGCCAAAAGCGTCAGTTTGTACTTGCCAATCCGATTCGCCTGAAGCATGAACTGCGAGCCTCCGACGCGGGCTGAATTCAAGGTAATGGTTTTTTCCGCAACGTCATCCACAAGGGCAAACCAGTCCTCCGGTTGAAGATGCAGAGTGACATCTCCGGGTGATCCCGAGTAGTTGTAAATCGCAATCGGAATCGACACGCGGTCCTCCTGGGTAAGCGTGACCGGAAGATCCAGATCGACGAAGAAGTCCTGAAACACTTTCAAAGCTGAAGTCGAAGTGCCGAGCGCTCCGTGCTGAGTTGACGCAATCATTGCCATGCGCCACGTCGTGATGGAGTCAGCCGCTGGAATCACGATGCTTGACCGGCCTTCGCGGTCAGTGATGATCTCAGGATTGACATACAGCGACTCCGGAAAATACGAGCGGACTGTCGCAAGAGTATTGGAGGCGATGAGGCCACCAATCACGCCTCCCATCTGTCCGCCTGGTACACCTCCTGGGACACCGCCTATGACGCCCGCTGACATCGTCTGCAGTACCGGTACCTCTGCCGTAACCTTGACAGTCTCCGTGGTCTCTCCTACGGACAGCGTCGCGGACATCACGGCGCGATCCTGTGCTTTGAGGGTGATTGACTGAGCTGCGATTCGGAAGCCCGGCGCAGTTACCTGGACTACGTAGTCTCTGACTGGTAGCCCCGAGAAGCTAAACTGACCAGAGGCATTTGTTCTTGCCTTGCGGATCTTGCCGCCATTGACTGCTCGGACCTCCACTTTCGCGCGAGGCACGACCGCTCCTGACTTGTCCAGCACAGTCCCAACAATCTCCGCAAGTCGATTCAGTGTTCCGGGATTGTGCTCGACTCTTACATCGATCGGTGTGGGGGCGGAACCGATCTTCTTTCGCCGACTGAGCAGATTGACCTGAAGGTCGTCGGATGTGTTCAGTTTCCGGTCTGGGCCGGCGCTGTGCACCAAAAGGTTTGTCTTTGTAGAGTCCCAGGGAACCGGGTCCAGTACGAGCTTCGTACCCCACCTATCGCGAAACTCTGGTCCGCCTTCCTTTTGCCAGCTTGGCATAGACCTGGAGTGGGTCTGTGTTCTTCCGGTCTTCCTTGAACGCGCGATTCAGATCTTCTGCCAGCCGACCAGCCTGCTTCTGAAGCCGCGCACGATAGCGCTGAGCGTATTCCCAATATTTGGTCATCGGCAGGTCGCTGCCGAGCTCGACGTCAAACTTCTCGGGGCTTGCCATCTCGGTTGCCGCAAACAAGGCCTGCGCTGCTCTGTCCTGCTGTTCACGTTGCGATTCCGGAACCGGCTCAACGATTCCCGGCATTCCGAGCGCGTGAATCTCATAGCGCGGCTTCATGAGTTCCTGCTCAAGATAGAAGAAGACCTTGGCAAATCCCGGCTGCTTCTCCGCCAGGGCGAATATAGCTTCATCAACGATCTGGAGACCGAGGGCAGCGTGGACAGCTTCACCGCGGGAGTTTGTCACGTGAAAGCTCACTCGCGCTTCCGCCCCCGGTTTGTACAGCGGAGCATCGGCGACGGTCTCAATCCTCAGTTCATCTGCCGGGTGCACGAAAATGAGCCGGTGATCTGCTACGGGCTGGGCACCACCGCCGAAAAGGTACGCGCCCAGATCCAGCGTCCCCGTCATCTCTGGGGGCGCTGTCAACGTTAGTTCTGCCTGGCCGTTTTCAATGTCCACGTCGCGGGTCAGGAGGGTCTGCCCCTCTCGGACAATGTCCAGATACACCGTCCCTCGCTTCCGGGTGGAGAAGATCTTGAGTTGAATGTGGTCACCCGCCCGATACAATGCGCGCTCGGTCCGTAGCAGGATTTGTTCATCAGTTGCTCGGACCTCTAATTTCACTTGGCTCGATGCACGGTCTCCTTCCTGATCAGAGGCTTCGATCTGAAGGGATTCGCTTTCCCCTGAGGGTGCGATATTGATCATGGCGATTCCGCCATCATCAGTTGCAACGTGTTGATCAGGATTTCCAGACGCATGAATGGTCATGTCGGCCTGTGCGGGCGTGCCATCAGGATACGAGGCCAGTACAAACACGCGATTCACGAGTCCCCGAATCAACGTGCCTCCCTCCGGAACTGCCGTGAACATGAGAGGAGATTCGTTCACGAAGATTGGTTCCCCTCGGGTTTCCGAATGCCCAGCAGAGTCTTTGACAGTGGCTTCAACCACCACGTGCGCGGCCCCATGGTTTAGGGGCCGTCCAACGAAGTACTTCGGGAGTTCTAGCTCAAAGTGATAAGTGCCGTCCGAGTCCGTCTTGCCCTGCACTGATCCCGCTTCAAATAGGGCAACATCTAACGCTACGGCTCTAACGCTGATTTCCGCATTCTCGACCGGCTTCCCAAAGAAATAGTTGGCGTGTACTGTGCCGGTGACGCGATCACCGTGCTGGTAGCCGTGCTTCTGCTTTTTCCCTTTCTCAGTGAACTCCACTCCGACCTTGAACTTTGGAAGGACATAGCGTTCTACATTGATCGCTATCTCCGCTCTGTTTGTGGGGGCGTCGGGGTCACCCATCTGGGCACGCACGTGATATGTGCCCAAGTTCACTTCATCCGCCAGGCCAAACTCGGCTGAGGCGACCCCGAACTGATCGGTCTTTGTCGCCTTCTTGAAGACCTTGTTACCGCGCGAATCCTCCAGTTCGAATGTCAGCTTGCGATTGGCCGACGCTTCATGGTTCGATCTGTCGAGCGCAAGCGCTCGCACATGAATCATCTGCCCTGGCTGATAGATGGGCTTTTCCGTCGTAAGAAGGATCGACGCCTTGTCCTGCAGGTGGACTGGTTGAGTCAACTCTGTGGAGCCGATGAGAGTATCCACGAGATAACGCAGCTGGTAGCGTCCTGTCGTGCCGGTCGGAAACCGGAATTGGGCCTCAGTTGTTCCGCGCTGATTCAGGTGCCCTGTGAAGAGATGTTTCGGCTTCTTGCCAGCGCCGAGAAGATCAATTCTCACCGACGCGCGACCGGCAATGGGTTGGTCGTTCGAGTCGGTGACGATGACTCGTACTGCTGCCAAACTGCCGGACAGGTAAGACTGCTGTCCGAGGACACGCATCGCCGGTCTTTGTAGGATTTGCGATATCGACTCAATTCCTTCGAGAGCCGACTTGCCCTTGTCGTCATATTCGAAGCGGTAGTGAACGCGATGCCAAATCAGGTCTTCCAGTGGCAGAGATTTGGCCAGCTTGATCTCGTCTTTCCAGCGCCCCGGTCCTGTCGAGACCGACAGCTGTCGCTCCGCACGACCGAGAACTTGGTCGTCCGGGTCGAGAACTTCCAGGATAAGGTGCCCGTTTCCTGCGCTAGGGACGTGGTATGGAATGGTCAGGTACAGCGAGCCATGGGAATACGTTGCAACCGGGGAAGGCGAACTCCCTTCGACCTGCATGAGCTGTAGAGTAACTAGTGCAGTAATTGTCAGAGCCGCGACAGTAATGACAGGAATGAATGTGGTGATTCGGAAGTCCCTTTTGGGATTGTCCATTGTCTCTCCGTTGGGAATTTCTCCAGCCCTGTTTGCCGTTCCGATCAGAAGAACGCGGTCAGGAGCCGCCCTTGCGGGCTACGATTCTGACGCTGCCGACGAACACAATTTCATCCGCTCCGCGATTTTGGCCAAGAGCATAACGTGGAATCTATTCTTTTTGGGCCTCGTCTTCGAGTTACGATGTCACAATGCCTTGTGATATTCCCACCCAGTAAAATCACTTCGGTTCGGCAGCTGCGAAATACCAGGCTCCTGGTCGAACAGTAGCCAAACCACACTCCTCCTTACCTGGAGTGACGGCTCAATATTGACTGACTCCGATTTTGTCGCGAAAGTTCCCAACGTCACGAGCCTTTCTATCCGCTTGCGGTTTGCTGCAGCTCAGTCTAAATTCAGGTTCTTAACATGCATATTGCCCTGGAATCTCTCTCAAAGCGCTACAGGTACGCGCACTCGACAAAGTGTCACTCGAAATTGCGGCTGGACAGATTGTTTCGATTCTGGGACCGAACGGTGCTGGCAAAACTACACTGCTTCGCTGTTTGAGTGGAATCGTGACGCCGACATCAGGCCAAATTCGATAAGAGGGTTGTTCCAGCGGCTGCGGGAGTCGGCACAGTGAAACTGCAATCTCCGGCACTTGAGAAAAGACTCAGAAAAGTTGCCAGAGACGAGATGCGTCTGGATAAGGCTCTCTGGAAGGACTGCAAACGACATCGAAAATCCTGGCTCAGGCGCAAGCTCGAAACTGGCAATAAGCTGCTGTTTGTTCTTCCATTGTTTTGGGTTCTAATCTTCGCGGGGTTCCGTGAACACGGAAAAGAGACCATTCTGGTTGCTATTGCCCTTTACACTACGGCAACAACCCTGTTTCGCGGGCTGAATTTCCGTTTGAACGTGGTCGAGGGATACGACCGCGCTCTCTTTCTTCACTTTCCTGTGTCAGACAACGACTTCTTGAAGTACGAGTGGAAGAAATTCGGCCGATCCTGGCTTGGGGCATTCTGCGTATTTCTCCTGGCTTACTGGATCGTCGCCTTACGGTCTGATCTCGTGCCGGAGAATTTGGGGCAAGTTCTGTTGGCTGCAGTGCTTCAGACTCTCTGTGGCGCGTCGCTTTCGATGTTGGTGCTGGCGTTCTTCCCGAAACTAAAGATTGTCTCCTCTTGCTCGTGCCAGCGGGATGGATCTTGCATTACTTCGCATCGACGGGTGTTGCGTTAAGACCGGAAAACCTGTTGGTAGTTCCCGTTGCGGCGGTCTGCCTGACGCTGCCGCCCGCCTTTCACATTGCTCGTAAAGCACTGTCCGCCGAATTGGATCGCCAAACGAGAGATGGTTCCGATAAGTTGGAACCGATCTTCGCTGGTTCAGAAGCTGCCGATGAGCCTCGTACCTAGCCGATCTCGTCGGAACAGCCATTCAGGATTGCGTACGAACACCTTACGGAGAAACCCAAGTGGGTAGCAGGCTGGATCGAAAAACTTGTCGCACGCTCATTGACCGCCGAGGAGAGGACAACTGCGGAATTCATGCTCGCTCAGAATGTCGGGGAGTGGTCGAAGAGACGACTCACGGCGGCCCTGATGTCAGCGGTCGGGGTATTAGTCACAGCTCTTGCACCCCGACCTCCATGGATATTGTTTCTACCAATGGTCGCGGGAGGACTGTGGGGAGCACCGCTATTTGGCGAAATTTGGCCGGGGTTTAACGGAGCAGCGACTTTTGGCGGCGTCATTCCAACCTACGCAGTGTTCCCAGTCGGCTATGGCCAGATTTCGCGCGTCATGTTTAAGGCAAACACGATTCGCATCCTTGTCTGGGCGCCCCTCCTCATCGCGTACGCAACGGTGCTCGCAACACGGTTAGGCAACGGCCCCAGTTATGGTTTCCTGCTCGGGATTGATGGGACTGTGCTGGCCCTGACACTTCAGCCGGTGTTGATTACTGCTCATTTCTCAGGCGGGACGAACGACACGAGACAGATCAATCGTCACACATTGGCATTCTTCGGCCTCGCGATATTTTTGCTTATACCGACAATTGCTTCGGTGGTTGGCCTCTTTGTCGCAGATTCCTTGCTGATTAAGTCTGTCGCGGCGACAGGAGTCCTTGGGTGCACTGTGTTGGCTTGGGCAGCCTATATGCGCCTTTTCAACCGCGGTCGAATCGATCTCCTTTCCCGCGCTCGATGATCAACAATCAACTAACCGAACCAATTCCAGTGCGCAAAAACGCGCAACGATGTGTGCCGTAAATGTGTCGTACGCTCCGATCCGCTACGCGCTAAATCGAGCCTTTTCAATACCTCGTCAAAGTGCTTCCGTGCGGGCTTGAGTTGGAGGTAAGTGATTGATTCATCAGCATGAAACCAGGGATTTTTGCCCTTGTGATCCATTAACTCTGGATCAGCATATCGGGGTTCGAATCCCTGGGGGCAGCCAAATCTTTTCAGATATTTGCGAGCTCTCCTGCCCAGAGTCCTTGCCTGTTGCTGTTTTTGTTGCTGTTTGTTGCTGACTTGAGCCCCGGTCCAGTCGATCCACCCATGCGATGTCGGCTCCGGGAATCAGATGCCCGTACGTATCAACAGTAATTTGAATTGCCGAAAATAGGGGTTTTTCGCTGCGAAATTACGTGTGTTAGAAACCGTGTAGTTTTCTAATGAAGCCTTTCGAGCTTCAATCTGACCGTCACCTCACTACTGAAATAGAAACTGCCCCGGCCCTGAGGAGGGTGGATGGCAAAATCTGGAACGATGGAAAGAACCTGAGTGAACAGGAATCCGGTAGCCCGGCCTCTCACTTTGCTGCAGTACCGAGTGCTAATCCGATCTTTTTATCGCGGCCGGAGGTTCTCCAGTTTGATTCAATAAATGCGCCAATACTTTCCGCCCGCATGGGTTCTGCAAACAAGTGTCCCTGGGCTAAGCCACAACCCGCCGACGCCAGCAGTCGACGTTGGTTTATTGTTTCCACCCCTTCGGCGACGACTTTGAGGTCCAAATTATGCGCCAACCCGATGATGGTCTTCACAATGGCGTAGTTTTCAGCATCCATCGTCTTCACGAACGACTGATCGATCTTCAGGGTGTCGACTGGAAAACGACGCAGATAACTCAGCGAGGAGTATCCGGTGCCAAAATCATCGATACTCAGCTTAACTCCCAGCAGTCTCAGCTGCGACATCGTTTCGCTGGTCCCTGCAACGTCGCTCATCGCCACGCTCTCCGTGAGCTCGATCGTTATGCATCGTGGATCGACACCACTCTCTTCTAGTGCGTCTTGGAGGTGCCTAACAAACCCGGCGTGAGAGAAGTGCTTTGCGCTGACGTTGATGCAGACATATAACGGCGGCTCAGCAGGATAGCGTCGTTGCCATTTCGCCGCCTCAAAGCACGCTGTCCTTAAGACCCAAACACTAATAGGAACAATTAAACCGGACTCTTCCGCCACGGGAACAAAGGTACTTGGTGGTACTGAACTCGAGTCCGGGGGCTGCCACCGCAAGAGTGCCTCGAAGCCCTGTACAACCCCGGTGTCTACCGCGACAATTGGCTGATAGTGCAGTGAAAGTTCTTTGTTCTCGAGGGCATATCTCAGCTTCGCTTCCAGGCGAAGTCTGTCTAAAACCTGCTCATGCATCGCGCGGTCAAAGATCTCACTACAAGCCTTGCCATTGTCTTTTGCACGATACATGGCGATATCGGCATTCTGCAGGACGGCTTCGGCAGATGTCCCCTGCGATGTTAGAGCGATGCCGATGGACGCACTCTTGAAGATCTCAAGTCCATCCAATAGGAGCGGCTGTCTAAGTGAGGACTGGATTCTGTCGGCCACCCGAATGGCATCGCTTGGATCACTAATGTCTTCCACAAGAACCGTGAATTCATCACCGCCCATTCTGGCGACTGTGCCGTCGCCACGTATGCACGCTCGCAGCCGGCCGCTCACTTCTTTAATGAGGGCGTCCCCGACGGCGTGGCCATAGCAGTCATTGACGATCTTAAAATCGTCGATATCAACGAAAAGGACGGCGGCGGCTAGGTGCGGGTGCCTTTTCATCTGATCCACGACGCTTTGCAGCCGGCCGAGAAACAACACCCGGTTGGGAAGACCGGTGAGCACATCGTGGGTGGCGTTAAAGACTAATTCCTCCTGTGCATATTTTCGCTCCGTTATGTCGCGGGCGTTGTAGACGATACCGCCAATGTTTTTGTGCTGAATCAGGTCTCGAACAACGCACTCGAAATGGAGCCACCTTCCATCTGCATGTCGCAGCCGGACCTCAACTATCCGGTTCTGTTCCGGACTCGGTCCGTACGCTATTGATCGCGATCCGGTGCTCATCGTCTTCGGGATATCGTCCGGATGCACTAGATCGCTCATGTTCGTTCCCACAAGACTGTCTCCATGTACCGCGAGAACCGCACGAACGGAAGGGCTAGTGTAGTTGAGTCGACCGGAGGGATCAGCGATGAGGATGATGTCGGTTGACTGCTCGGTGAGAGCTCGGAAACGCTCTTCGCTCTCGCGGAGGACATTGCGTTCGGTTTCCTGTAGCTGACCGAGGTGCTCTTGCTTTTGGAGGCGAAGAAAAAGTATCAGGACGGCAGTCGCTGCCATCACTGCGGTCGCCAGCAATTCGTATCTCGCTTTCAGAGCAGCATCCTGAGCCCATTTGTCTTCCGCTTCAATCGCAACCTGCACATGGTGTTGCATCAAGTCGAACTGTGAGCCGACCGCCTGGAATTCCGCCTGCTTGCCCTCGTCAAAGTTCCCAACTTGGATCAGGAGCCATTGCCGGTCGGCTGACATTATGTAGCTATCGAACGCAGGCCAGATTTCCTCCAGGGCAGCGGTGTGATGAGTATGAAGTTGCGCCGCCAGAGCTGCCTCACGAAGTGTCGCTCTGGCCGACCCTCTCTCGGTTTCTACCCCGGGAGTCAAGTCCTGTCTTTGTAAGGCTGTTAACTTGAGATTATTGATTTGTCGCGTAAGAACTGAAATTTGATTGAGAGGTAATTGGTTAGCGTAAGCTTCGTCGGCTTGACGCCTGTGAAACCACGAGAGCGCAGCCAAAACGGCAATAGCCGTTGCGAGAAGGACAAAGACACGGGTCAATCCCGACCGCGCTACTAGAGCTCCCAATCGCGAGTTGAGAATTCTCTTTGTAGCCAGAGCCATCCTAGTCGGATAGATCTGGATATGGCTTTTCACTGCACCCTGCGCAAAATTTGCTGTCCGAAGCTTCATGAATCGCTTTCCGTAAGTGTCAGATACGAGTATCGAGGATCAAATCCGGATGCCAAGTTACATTCGTCACCAGACCTCTGGTACTGGAGTCCCGGTGCGACATCCTTCTCAGTCGAATGAGCGAGATATGCGTCCCTGGCACTGCGTAGGGGCAGAAAAAAATCTACCAGGGGAAGTCAGTTGTTTGTGGAACGAACGAAACAGCGCCAGCAGGCTTGGTACGCGGTCCGCATGCCCGCAAAAGCCGCAGCTGCCCTACACAATGAACTCTGCAGTCAATCAGTTTGCCTGCGGTTCGGCAGCGCGAATTTCGAAGCCATGGTTTTTTTCGGTCTCCGAAATATGTTCCTTCAGGGGCAGCCCGCAATTCGGTCAGAACTTTTTCCAATTCTGGGGGATCTGCTGTCCCAAGTCCTTGTCGATGCAGTGTGCGAATCCTATCATCAGACGGTCTTGATTTCACGTTGTCGCCACGCTGGTGGCTCTTCTTAGGCTGATGTGCTGGTCGATCAGCCGCAGCTGTTGCGCGATCTTTGGACCAGGGTCGAACGGGGAAGGAAGGTACGTATTCAGGTGACCTCGCGAGTTCTTGATGCGCGCGGTAGTAACAATCACGGCGTTACGTTCGTCGTCTACCATCGGCGTATTCCCAATGCTAGCGTTTGGAAAATGAGGCCCGAGGACGAAGCACGCATGGCCGAATTGCTTAAATTGATCGCCCGTGAGCGCGACCCGCGAAGGGTGTTGATCCTGGCGAAGGAATTGGAGCAACTATTGGCGTCTGAACCAGCACCGCCGGAGGAGCCGCGCGGCAGCTAAAGGGGGGCTGCATCTGACCAATCGGAGGTGCGCGTTGGGTGTTTCCACGACGCCGCTTAAAGGCTCGCCATACGAACGAGAGTTCGCCCACATTCCACTTTACTGGTGCATCGCGATTTGATGGGCTTAGTGAGCGAAAGCGTTTTTCTGTATCGTCCGCAGAGCCCTCTAATACTCACATCACGCATCTCGCTGAATAGGGCTTTATGGGCTCCACTGCAGTGAGCCTTCGCAAAATTAGATTAAGCAAATTCTCGACTGTTAGTCCGGCATTCAGGTACCCGATCATGTCCTCAAGGCTGAATCCTGCTTTTTCGCCTGCAACCGCCAGCTCGTAGAAACTTGTCACAATGGAAGAATTCATAAAGCACCCCCACTAGCTGGGGCAATGCTAGAGCCTTTGTGATCACGTGTCTGTGACCCGTCCTTACGAATCCGGCATCCAAAACCTTGGAGACACTCCGAATAACGAAACGTGCGAAAGGGTGCAACCCTTTCGGATTGCATAACCTGCAGGCGCAAGGATTTGCTCTGCAAATATTTCCAGTCGCTCGACTTCTTTTCCTACGGCTCCCAAGAAGAAGCTCTCCCGCGTTCCACCGATTGTCCCGGTGTGCCGATGAGCGCACGCTCGTAAGTGAATTCGAGAAACGAGCGGAACCAGCACTACTTTCATCCCGATGTCCGCGACCGTGACGTGACCCGGCTGGCAACTGGTCCCGAAAACAAAGGGGAATCGCATGCGAATCAAACGTACGCTTCTGTCGCTCCTGTTCGCTGTCTTCCTGACAGGCGCATCCTTTGGCCAGGTCCTGATCTCCGTGAGCCTCGCTCCGCCCGAGCTGCCGGTTTACGAGCAGCCCCTCTGCCCAGGCGAAGGGTACATCTGGACGCCGGGATACTGGGCCTGGGATGACGACGAAGCATATTACTGGGTTCCGGGTACGTGGGTGCTCGCGCCCGAACCCGGCTTCTTGTGGACTCCCGGATACTGGGCCTTCACCGATAGCTTCTACATCTGGCACCCGGGCTTTTGGGGACCTGTCGTCGGCTTCTACGGCGGCATTGATTACGGTTATGGCTACTTCGGCAACGGCTACGAGGGCGGTTACTGGCGCGATCGCCAGTTCTACTACAATCGCGCGGTGAACAACGTGAACGTCACCAACGTTCACAATGTGTACAACACCACAGTGGTCAATCGGACCACGGTCAACCGCGTCAGCTTCAACGGGGCTGGTGGTGTTGTCGCTCGTCCAACTCCCCAGCAGGAAGCGGCCGCGCGCCAACGCCGTGTCGACATGACACCCGCTCAGACACAGCACCTGCAAACCGCACGCCGAGATCCCCAGTTGCAGGCGGCTGTGAATCATGGAAGACCGCCAGTGGCAGCAACGCCAAGGCCCGCTGTTCTGCACGGTGGCGATGTAAAGCCTGCAACTTCAGCCGCGACCTACACCCCGCCGCCACACGGCGCTGCAGCACGACCGAATAACGCGAATCCGAACAATAATCCGGCACGTCCGAACAACGCTGGTCCGGAAAACGCGCCTCGACAGAACCCGAATACAGCGCGTCCGCCGGAAGAGAATCGCGCACCTACGCGCAACGAAGCTCCCGAGAGACGCGAGGAAAATAATCCACGGCCGAACGCGCAACCGTCTCCGCGCCCAAATGCGCAACCGGCTCCGCGGCCGCAACCTCGT
>WNGO01005894.1_pt1 | contig 12111 bp, 12 predicted proteins | sample 5400511 | NCBI WGS metagenome assembly WNGO01 (sample SAMN13153380, study PRJNA577476) | soil metagenome | isolation source: 20 cm soil or saprolite under Garry oak tree replicate 2 | place: USA:California | collected 2016-06-15
TATTCTCGATAGTCCCCGGCCACGCGTGGAGATATCAACCGAGCCGGCGACGCGGGGGATAGCGTCCACTATGTGGAACCAGAATCGATAGCATAAATCCAGGCCAGGCGTCACCGGTCTCTGGGGCGAACTAAGCTACGGCGTACTGCAGTCGTACATCAGATCACGCTCGGGCAGGCCATCCGCCAAGAGCGGGAGGAGCCGGGGCTATCACAACGGGAATAGAGTTACAGAACACAGCAGGTGCCCGGAGAAGGGATTGCAGCGGATCACGTGTTCCGCCATCATCGACAACCCGTCGAAGGAACGCCGCATGTCGCACGGCACCGTGCACAGGTAGACCTTAATCGCCGCCGGGAAACTCAGCATCCTTATTTATTCCCTGACGGCTCCATGGCCGCCAGTACCGCTCGCAAGGTCTCTTCCTGAACTCCCTGGCTGATGCGCAGCCGACGTCCGTCCCCAAGCACCAGCTCCAGACCGGCCGGCATGCTGGCAGCGTCTTCACTGACCAGGGCAAAGCTTGCTGCTCCTCCCGGGCCGCCTGGCCGCCCCTGACGGCTGACCTTCAGTTTGCGTTGCCACCCAATAAAACTGGCTTTCCTTCAAGCGACGCTGCCGGCAAAACTCTCGAATCGACATCCCGCTCCGGGCGGCGTCCCCAATGGTCCTTTGCCAATACCGTTGCTTCTCAACATCGTGATTCTTCCTGTAAGGCGATTCTCGATTCTCATAATCCCAGGTATAGCTCGTTGTTCCGCCGGACGCTGCTTTCGTCAGGGTATTCCCGTCGTTGTCTAACAAATTCACAAGTGTGGCAACAGAATTCTACCATCTCAATTCGCAGTACCCGCTGACTAGGCCACCGTCTCGTTTCACCAGGACGCGTATCGGAGCATTGCCTATAGGCAGCGGCTGACCATTGAAAAATACTTGGGAAGAAGTAACGTTAATAACCGCCCCGTGATGACTTATCTCTCCGAGACCACTGACACTGAAAGTGGAATTTCTAGGGTCGTATTCATGACGTAAGCCACTGCCGACGAACTGAATTGACCGTGAATCTCGTTCACCCTCGACCGAGAAAATATATTGGCAGGGCTTTGATGCGGGTGTCACGTCGCCACACGAAGGAACACTAATTTGAACCTTAACGTTCTTTGCAAAACTATGCTGCTTGTAGGCGCAGGTAGCAACGGGGCCAAAAACCAAGATCAAAGCGCCAGACAGGAACAACGCAGCGAAAAGCAGAACTCCCTTTCGGCTCACCCCCATTGCGTCTCCAGTTCAGTTCAACATTCACTTCTTGCGCGTCTGTCAATTGCACCCGCAAGGGCTTTTTCCCACCACGGAGTCTACTTCGTGTTGTACAACACTTCTCATGATACTGTTCGACATCATGTGGCCAGAGTGGTTACCGCGAGAAAGAATCCCGTAGTCGTCTGGCAGAAATAACAAGTGGCCCACTTCATGAGCGACATCCCACGGAAGCATGTTTTGTGACCAATATCCGAAATTAGAGTAAGTTATGCCCTGGATATCGAATGGAAGAGTATCAGGCTCGACGAAAATGAGATTCTGAGGTCCGACGCCCGTTGCCTGGTGGAAGTTCGGCAAATAGTTGAAAGTAAAATCGAGGCGGACGTTACAGCGTCCCTTCTTCCAATTACCTTTGTTCCAGGCATCATTTGCCGATTTTTGCCACGAGTTGGCAAGTTGACCGCTGGCGTTCGATCCGTAAATTCCAATTGTGGCAGTAACAATCAACGTGTTCGTCTTCGGATCGTAGGTAGTGTTGTAATCTAGGCCCATTGGATCGCTAAACTTCGCAGGGTTGTTACCCATGGCAGCAAAATGGTTCACTCCTACTGATAGACCAAGTGGGTCTTCACTATTGAAGCGCCCGATGTTCGGATCAAAATATCTGGCGCGGTAGTAGTACAGGCCGGTTTCCGTATCCGATTCGCGGGAGGTGTATCGGAACGGATTTACGAGCGAGCCTGTCGAAGCGGTCAGCTTGCCGAAGGAGTCGTAGCTGTAGGTGTTTGCTATGAACCCGGCAGCGTTGCTGAGCGAAGTGACCGAGCCTAAGCCATCGGCGTGGTAGTAGCTTGTCGCGCCTGAGCGCAGCATAGCCAACGGCTCATCAATGTTCTGTGTCTGCTCATAGCGGGCAACGACGGCTCCCGCAGCGTTGGTCTCTTCGACCAAATTGTCACCGTCATACGCAAAGACACTGGTTCCTGCGGACGAAGACTTGTAGATACGCCGCCCGAACGGGTCATATTTGAAGCTGACCGTGCCGCCAGTCCCGGGCAGAGTCACGCTCGTCAGGCGGTTCTCGAAGTCCCAGGCATAGGTGGTGGTGTTCGAGCCGGTGACGCTCGTCAACGTGTTGCCGTTGGAGTCGAAGGTGAAGGTAGACACGCTGGAGGACGTGAGTTCGTTCGAGTTGTTATTGACGTAAGATGGCACCCCGAGCGAACTCAGGCGGTTGCCAACTACGTCATACGAATAGCTTTCTTTCGTCGTGCTACCCTGGGTGGCACTTAGCAACTCGTAGATGGCGTCGTAGGCGTAGTTTGTGGCGGTCCCACCTGGAAGAGGCGTTCGGCTGGTCCGGTTTCCGGCAGCATCCACCGTGTAGCTAACGCCGTCGAGCGTCGACTTGCTGGTTCCATGCGTTACCGAAAGCAGACGGGAAAGCGCATCGTAGCTGTAGGTGCTGTTCACATTATTTGGGCGCGTCAAGTGCGTGCGGCGGCTTATCGCATCATAGCTAAAGCCGAATGAGCCGCTGGACAATGCACTTGGCGGAGTCAAGGACGTGAGCCGGTTCAAAGTGTCATATACGTATGAGGTGCTACCAGACTCGGGATCCGTAAAGGACTTTCGATTTGATGCGGCATCATAGCCGTAATGAGTGGTGAAATTGCGGCCGGAGAGGAAAGCGTAGCTAGTGGTCGTGGCCGTTAGCCGGCCCATGTTGTCGAACGTGAACGAGTACGTCCCAGTAGGGTCGTTGACCTGTGTCAAACGGCTGTCGGCGTCATACGTGTAATTCACGGCAGTGGAATTGGGATAAGACTTCTGGGTTAGACGGTTCACCTGGTCATAGACGTAATTGGTGGCGTTCCCGTTCCTATTTGTCTTGCTCACGAGGTTGCCATTGTTGTCGTACGAATAGGCTTCGAAGAGATTCGATGGGAACAAAGTTTCTGTTACGCGACGGAGAAAATCATAGGTGAAAGTCGTGGTGTGATTGAGAGCGTCGGTGATGGATGTAAGGTTATTCTCAGTGTCATATGCGTACTGGGTAACATTTGTAGCAGGATCGGTAGTGGAAGTGAGCCGGTCGGCGTCGTCATACGTGTACGTCGTGGTTTTGCTATTTGCATCCGTGGCGGACGTTCGTCGCCCCCTCTTGTCGTATGCCATCTGGGTCGTTGAAGTGTTTGGGTAGGTTATTTTTGTCAACCGGTTCATCGAGTCATAGGCAAAGGTCGTCGTGTTGTTCAGCGCATCTTTTACCGACGTCCGATTTCCTCTGCCATTGTACGCGAAAGTGGTCACATTTCGCTGCGTATCTTTGATCGTGTTAAGCAGCCCCGTCGAAAAGTAAGTAAGAGTCGTGACGTCACCTAGGGGATCGGAGAAGGTGAGCAGTTCGCCTTTCGTGTCGTATGTGAACTGCGTTTTGGAGCCTGCGGTTGTGCCGCCATCTGGAGAAGGCGTGGTTGTGGACGTGAGGTTCCCCTTTGCGTCATAGACATTCATGGTTGTGTTGCCCAACGGATCTTTGGCGGTGAGGACTTCACTGAAGTTGTTGTACGTATATGTCCAGGTTCCAGCCCAATCTGTTTTTGTTAGAACATTCCCGTTAGCGTCGTAGGTGTACGAAGTAGTGTTTCCATTGGGGTCGCTGGCTGTTAATCGATTGCCGGAAGCGTCTTGAGTAAAGGACTGATTGTTGCGGCCACCGCAGGAGTCACAGCCGGGGCCCTGAATTCCCGTGATAAAGCCTCGGCCGGCTATAGTTTTGGAAGAATACGTGGTGGAGTTGCTCAGAGTGTCGGTGAGCGTGGTTGTGCCGGGGGATGGGTACTGGACAGTCACTAAGTCAACGCCGTTGGCGCGTGCTGACGTCAGGCCCCGGCCGCCGCTGTCGTGGCCGCCATCCGGGTAAGCCACCTGGATCATTTGACTCCCGCTATAAGCGAACGTGGCGACCGTGCCGACCGAGTCCTGCGCCGCCGTCGCCAGATTTACGTAGGTGCTGTTGCCGTAGCTGAAGGTCAACGACTGGCCGCCCGGTGCGGTGACTTTGCTGATGCGGTTGGAGCTATCGTAGGTGATAGCCGTCTTATTTCCATTGTGGTCCGTCAAGGCGGTTAGATAGCCCGTGGAGTTGAACGTCTTGATTGTGCCATCGATGAAAGTTAGCGTGTACAGCGCGGTGCTGGTGTTATATGTGAGAGAGGCGTGCTCGTTGAGCGGCGCCGCCACGCTGTAGCCGCATCCTGAACAGGTGGTCTGAAAGACCCAGGCGTTCCCCGAGCTGAGCCAATACCTCAGGTGGGTTGTATCCAGCGTCTGCAATCGCTCCTCGAAGTTGCTGGTCCATCCGGCCCCGAACATACCCGCCAGGAAGGGCGGCTGATTTTGCACCCATAGACTGTTCCAAGTGCGCGTAAGCGAGAGGCCGCGGCTCAGGCCCGGTACTGCATAGTCGGTTTTAGAAATCCAAACGTTGCCGGTCGATAGATTGATCGGCTGACCGGCGACGGATTCGCACTCTGTGCAGGGGCCGAGGTCCTGCGGCGGCGCAAATTGAATTTGAGCGGTGCGAGACCCGCCGCCGCCCAAATCAGCCGTCAGAGAGATCGTCTCGGGCTGGGTGCTCTGAATAGAGGCGGCGATTTGGAAGGTAAAGGTTGTTTGCCCGCCTGGTGGGGTATTCCACTGGAGTTGACAGAAAGTTTGAGAGGGGATGGGGCACGAGCCGGCGGCGTTGGATACGACGAATGAGTCGCCCGTGGCAGCACCACTGACGCTAGGTATCAGATAGAAGGTAAAATTTCCTATGTACGGCGCGTCGAGGACCATCGTGGCTGTAAGCTGGGCGCCAGTGGTGTGAATTTGAGAGGGAGTAACGGAAAACGTCGGGTTAAAGGGCAGTTCGGTAAATGACGTGGTGGCGGTCGACACGATTGGCCCGTTGGCGGTCACGTCAGCCAGAATGGTGAAAGTGGTCGGGCTCGTGACGAGGAATCTTGGAGCTCCCAAAGCGCAATAGACGGTCTGTGGAGCGTAATTTGTTACCCAAACATCACAGATTACCTCGTCTACGATGCCGGGTGCCTGAATTCTAACATCTAGACCAGACTCCGGGTCGCCGGCACAGCTCTGAGCCGTAGTCGTAACCATGCCGTACGCATAAAACCCCGGACTTCCGTCGGGCGGCTGGAAAAAGGAAGGGTTGGTAGCGTTTATCATACTCCCAGGAGAGACGGAAACGCTGAAAACCTGGCCGCAAGTCTGTGCCTTCGCATTGGAGGCAAGAAGGAGTGAGAGTCCGAAGAGGAGGATGAAAGCTGCGAGGGCTCCTCTCAGAACAAGAACGGAAGTTTTGCACAGCGGGTGCTCATCCGAGCCGACGTCTACCGTATCTGGGAAGCCGTTGTACGTCCCGAATTTCGGGACGGCCACGGTCGTCTGGTAGTCCGCGTATGGAATAATAGCGGCGATTGCGGATGTTAGGGAGCCTCGGAACAGGGACATGGGACCTCCAAGAGATGTAGCTGTAAGCCGTTTGTGGGAAGACGGCGGGTACCGTGAAATGGTCCGCCGATGGCGACCCGATGGGAGCTGGTCGAATGGCAGAATGCAACTATATATACAAATAAGAACGATAATGTCAAATCAATTTATATATCTGTTTAAGAAATCTATGAATAATCTGTGGAAAAAAGTGCGCTGCTACAAAACTGGTTCATCCCTCCAGTCCCTACCAAAAACCTCGTTCTGATTGAACTGGTTGAATTTAGACAGCCGTCGCTGTAGCTTTTCGGCGACATGCTCACGATCATTCTCTCGCTGTTTTCTTCTGCTCGCCAAGCCTTTCAAACTCGAGCAGCGCTGCAAGCTGAGATTCTTGCCCTCCGACATCTGCTCTTGGTCCTCCAACCCTCCAGCCGTGGCCATCGGCTGCGTGAGTCGCGCGGATCGATTCCTTTGGGTATGGCTCACGATTGTGGAGCGGCTGGCGATCGCCATTGCTTATCGTGAAGCCCGAGACCGTCATCGCCTGGCATCGCAAGGGATTCCGACTGTACTGGAAGTGGAAGAGTCGCCATCGGGAAGGACCACCCTCCGTGTCGGTTGAAGTCATCGACCTGATTCGTAAGATGAGCTTGGCGAATCCTGGCTGGGGCGCTCCACGGATTCATGGAGAACTGTTGAAACTAGGATTCAAATTGTCCCAAGCCACGGTGGCCAAATACCTGGTCCGGCACCGGAAGCCGCCGTCGCAGAATTGGCGCACCTTTCTGATAAACCACATGCAAGCTTGGTCTCGGCCGATTTCTTCGTGGTTCCCACCATCACCTTCCGGCTTCTGTTTGTTTTTGTGATTCTCTCACATGATCGCCGGCGTCCTATTCATCTCGCGGTAACCGCGAATCCCACCGCGGAATGGACGACCCGGCAACTGCTGCAAGCTTTCCCTTGGGACAGTGCGCCTCGCTATCTGCTTCGTGATCGCGACGCGTGCTACGGAGAGGAATTCCACAAAGCGACAGGATGGCTGGGCATTCGCGAAGTCCTCACGCCTCAGGTCGGCGACTCCATCACCGATATGAACGCCGGGCAGCCTAGCCTTCCCGGATCGGTTCTCTCCTACACTTAAATCTGGCGGAGAACTCCGCTTTGTGGTGCCCTGACCAAGGTCCTGGCGCCTGTATCAAACAACATCACCACATACAGGTCGATCTGAATTCTTCGCTTCCCTCTCGCAGCAGCTTTTGACGACTCAGACGGGAATATTGGTAGGGACAGGTTCAACGAGTGTGACCGGGGAAATGTATTACAGCGGCTGTTGTGCTTCGAGCTCACCGCCAGGAAACGTTTGCGACTTCTATTTCGACCCGAACAGAGTGGCTACTCATTGGCGATGATTTGCGCCGAGGTGGTCTTCCCCAGCCCCGGCGGTCCGTCCAGCAGCACGTGGTCCAGCGCCTCGCCGCGGCTCCGCGCCGCATCGATGGCAATCTGAATATTTTCTTTGACGCGTATCTGCCCGATGTACTCGTCAAGCCGCTTGGGCCGCACGCTCACTTCGATGCTGTCTTCGTCAAACGCCTGCGGCATAAAGGCTTTCTTCGACGCCGGTTTCCCGGCCGCGGCTTGTTCGAGTGCTCCGGCAAGCTGCTTCGCGTGATCAATCTTGCCTTTGATCTTCGCGGTCGTTTCTTCAGTATTCTTAATCAGAGCCTCGAGGAGATCGGGGATCTTTTCAACACCCTCGACTCTTAGCCATCGCGGCGCATCGTTAAAGAGCCACGACTCAAATTCTTCTTCATCGGGATTGTTATAGTCACCTTTACGCGTGCAGAGCGCGATGCCCCATCGGTTGCCGATTTTTGCGTACCCAACGTCACGGCTCCAATACTCCATGCCTGTGTACTGGTCTTCGCCACCGTGAATTTTGACCCATGTGGGAACACCCAAATTTAGCCTCTGGAGAATATAGTCGATAGCCGTGATCGCTCGGCCTAGCTCGTCTGAAACGTTGTTGAGGTTCTTTGCAGCGGAGGAAAGCTTCTCAAAAGAGGAAATTACACGCTCAGTGAGAGCGTTGGGATCCGAATTCATTTTCTGCTCCTTTGATCTACGAACACAAGGAATCTCGCCATATCGGGCGAGGGATCGTCTGGTGCCTAACTTCCGTCAGGCGCGGCTTTGACCGTCTTCAATCCGAGCAGGAGTATATCACTTTTTGGAGCCGAGGGTGGGTGGTCAGTAGGCGTCAACGTGTCAACGGCCCCTTGGGAGGTTCAGCGTCCCAATTAAAGTTCCAGCGGCGTCTTCACAAGCCGTGCGACAGCAGATCCGGGCCTTGTAAAATCGCGGACATTCCAGGTCAACAAAATATCCGCTCCCGCTTTCAGGGCGCAATGAGCAATCAGTGCATCATAGGCGGCTGCACCGACGATGGTCCCAGAGGAAGCTTGCTCAAGAGCGGAAACATATTCCTGCTCACTGAGAGTAATCAGAGTGAGCCTTTCGCGTATTTGTTTTACGATGCTTATGCCCTCCGGTCCAGTGATGCGGGGCCGAAGTGGCAGGCCAGTGAGTGTGGCGTAGACCTCGCCGAGTGTGCGAAGCGCGCAGAAATCGTCTTTTCCTGCCTCAAGGAATAATTTTGTACTAGATGAGTGCTGTGGATGGTCAGCGTAAAAGACTGGAACCAAGACAGAACTGTCGAAGAACAGGTTCAAGAATGCTTGCCCAAGATGTGCTGCGCCCTTTCTTCGCGGACTTGGCGGATAGCATCATCGACTACACCCAATGGCAGGGGTCTGCCGGTACGGTAGACAAATAGCCCGTTTTCCAAAACCATGCCACTGCCCTCCGGACGTGTCGGATCTTCCGGCTTGAGCGGTAGCTGATTTTCTACGAGCTGCTCAAGGTAGTCTTCCACAGACAACCCTTTGGCAGAAGCTAGGGCTTCCAGTGCGGCGGCGATTTCGGGTTTTACGTCCAGGGTCATGAAGTACTTCTCCAGCTTACCCCCTAAGTTTAAGTGACGCATTGCTCCCTGTCACGCGGAAATCCATCCTGTGCGATACGCTACGCGGTCGCCGGGCCTTTCAAAATCGCTCCAAACTCTTCAAACACGCCTTTCACCTTGGTTGCCGCGAACACGCGCGCTAGCAGCACCAGCAGATCCTTGTCCTTGGAACTGTGCAAAACAAAAATCTGCGCCATACTCAACACAAGACGGGCGCATGATTACTAGGCATTTTAGGAGCGAAACCTTGTCCCGAGTGTCCCATTTCCAGCGTTTCTCACAACCAGAGAACCATGCCACCAATAACACGCTGTTGTTGCTTCGTTATTTCTACCAGTCATCTCCGTTTAAGATTCAGAGCCTTTTAACATCTCTGCTTGAAACCGATCTTTCCATTGGCCTTACTTTCGAACAGCAGATCAAGGGTGATGCCAGCGTCCCAGACGCTCTGATCACCCAGGAACCGATGCGCATCTTTATCGAGACAAAACGCGGTGGAGATCTGGACTCCGATCAGATTCGACGCCACTTCAAGAGCATCGCGCAGCATCCAGCCGGGGCCAGCCGTGGGCAGGGCACCATACTCATCGGCCTTACAAAGGAACCGATTGCGGAATCCGCCCGTAAGGCGCTCGCGACCGATGCCGCCTTGCAAGGCATCACATTCGCGGCTGTGACTTTCTCGCAGATCGTCGAGGCACTGAGGGCGCAAAGCGCCGACTTCGAGCGCGAACTTCTCTCCATTGTCGAGGACTATGAGAGCTATCTGGCTGAAGAAAGACTGCTAGAGGAGCGCAACCAATGGATCGTAATCTTCCCATGCGGCACATCAATCACCGAGAACGCGCGCTTCGGTCTCTACTATGAGCCGCCGTCCAGGCCGTGCAAGCGCAATTACCGATTCATCGGCGTGTACAACCGCAAGACTGTCGCGTACGTTGGCACTGTTGATGCGATAGCGGTGGCAACCACTTGCGATGGCGTAATCAGTTTTACCGAAGAGGCAGGACAACTGACGGACATTCAAAAAAAGCGGATCACTAGTGCAATTGAGGAAACGCCGTACTACGACCTGAAGGCGGACACACACCGCTTTTACGTCGTCGATTCATTCGTTTCGACCGATGCAAAAAAGACCTCGGCGGGCGGGATCATGGGCTTGCGATATCTCGACCTGTCGAAGATTGTTCCTGCTTACAATCCCCGCAAAAACTACACCAGTGAAGAACTGGCAGCGGCCCTCAAAGGCGCTACTTGGGAATGAGCCGGATGTGATTTTATCCCCGCAAGAGGTCGTCGTCGAAGCGGACGCGGAACTTTCAAGGGCCCCTTCGAAGCGCTTAAACCGTCGCTCGGCGTCCGGAACTGCGCGCGTTTCTCCCACGGAGACTCGACACAACGTCGGTCTTGTATCTACGACCAGTTCAAGGATGGCCTCTGGCTAGTCGGCGCTTGCAGGGGAAGCGACGATATTGCATCTGAACAGTTTGAGTACCGAGCAACGCTCACCGTTGGAATTCTCGGCCTATCCGGCGCTCTGTTATATAGGGGAGCTATCTGGCGATCCCGTGTTCGCGCAGTGATTTCTCCTTTGGAACATCGAAAGGCCATCTCAATTCTCGTGTGGGAGAAAGGAGGGGACAACCCATCGTTGACACGAAAGTGGGGAGGAGAGCAGGATCTGCCTCTCGATTCGGACTCGGTCGCTTATTTAACGAAGGAATTCTTTTTGAAACAGATCGCGTCCCTGCCAGAGCGGACGGACCAGAGCGAACTTCAGGCTGCGATTGTCCGGTCTATCTACTGGTTCGCTGACGCCTACAAAGACAGGAATCCAACGATGCAATTCGTAAAACTCTGGACATGCGCAGAATGCTTTTTCGCAATTGATACAGAAGGAGTCACCGACCTCAATACGAAGGGTCTTGCAGCGATTCTTGCCTTTGCAGGATTTAAGATTATTGACGTGAAAGAGTACCCCAGTTTCAAACGGCGCGTTAAAGGCCTTTACGATTTGAGATCAAAGGCGCTTCATCGTGCTTCGTTTGGCCATATCCAGGGCAAAGACCTTGATGACTTGTCGTACTGGATCGCATGGATAATCATCTGTATGGTTTCTCTTTCAGAACGCGGTTTCCGAACGGCGCTACGTCAACTCCACGAGCAAGTCGCACGGCTCGACCGGATATGTACTGCCACAAATTCCACGTAGCCAGGTAACGCCAGCTAAAATTGTTCGTGCAACATCAGGCCGGAACTGGCTCGAAGAAGGTCCGAAATACAATGCCTTTATACAACTCCCGCAGGATTGTGCGATTGTCCCTATCGAAAATGTTATCCAGCGCGAATGCCTTTAAAATCAGCGACATTCAAGAAGATGAAACTGAGTGCGGCTAACCAGGCAATCGGAATGTGACAATGCGTTACATTGGGTTGGAAAATCGCTGGATGGAGTTTTCGGTGGCACAGCTATCGGCGTACACAAAGCGGACCATTGGAATCGTGAATTCTTAAACATCCGCGCTCTGAGCACACACAAAAATCATGGGACATTTTGTATCGCAAATCGTAGCGCACTTTAGTGAGAGGGTTGCACAGGGGAACTTGAGCCAATTCAACAGCTTAGATTTGGCACTGCCATGGTTCGTAGCCAGACGCTCTATCCAACTGAGCTACGGGCGCGCAGCGAAACACTTCAGTGTCAACAGTTTACGGCAAGTTCTTCTTCGATTTCAACCTCGAGTTTTGGCTCATTATGGGCGCTTGTGAGAAATCGCAGGGTGCGCTATCTATCTCATACGAAAAAACTTAAATAAATTGAATTCATGCATGAGCGTCTAACTTTCTACCAGACGCTCGACTCGCGGGGAGCAAGCGGACGAGGGCGTTGAAGTGGATGAAGAACGACCAGATTGCGCTTCGCAGAATGCGTAGCAGGACGGGAAATCCTCAGGAATGATGAGCGAAATAGCAATTCGCCAGAGACACCCCCAATGCCCTTGACATAGGCCGCTAACCATTCGACACTTGGCATAGTCTAGCTATGCTACGGAGTCACGATTTGCATCGAGACGAAATTCCCCCTGGAACACTCTATCTGTTGATCTTGAAAACTCTGGCCCGCTCTCGCGAGCTCCACGGATATGAGATCGCCAATTCTATTCAGCGGATGTCGGATGATGTTCTTCAAGTAGAAGAAGGATCGCTGTACCCTGCGCTGCAGCGGATGCTAATCAAAGGTTGGGTGACTGCGAAGTGGGGCACGACGGCTGGAAACCGCCGCGCCCGCTACTATCAGCTGACCACAGCGGGCCGCAAAC
>WNGO01004404.1_pt1 | contig 12109 bp, 10 predicted proteins | sample 5400511 | NCBI WGS metagenome assembly WNGO01 (sample SAMN13153380, study PRJNA577476) | soil metagenome | isolation source: 20 cm soil or saprolite under Garry oak tree replicate 2 | place: USA:California | collected 2016-06-15
ATGGCCGCATCAAGCTGCTGTACGTCTTCGTCGATCCAGGCGCCCACTGACAGCATTCGGTCGATTGGTACCTTCGATGACGGGCATGGAGCACTCCGATGGAACATGCGATTGCAAAGATGGAGCGGCGCCGCTACGAGGCGATGAGGCAGGCGGACATCGCCGTATTGCGAGGTTCTGGACGACCAACTGGTTTACCCGCATTCGAACGCGGCGATAGATGACAAGGAATCCTATCTGGCGAAAGTGCAGGCCGGATACTTTCGCTATGAATCCATCTCGGTCGAAGACCAAAGCTCTCTGCTGCTTTCGGACGTGGCGCTGCTTCGCGGTCGGATGCGGGCACGCGGATTGCTCAACGGTTCGCCGTTGATGCTGGATAACCGCTTCCTGGCCGTGGTTCGCAACTCGGGAGGACAATGGCGTCTGCTGAGCTATCAACCGACGCCGGTAAGGTGAAGGACTTACTGCTTCGCAGAGAGAATGACGCTTGCCGAAGAAAGCGGACGCAGATCGTGTTCGTTGCGGGCAGCACTCGGGTTCAAGCACCGGACGTCCGCAACGATCGAAAAGAAACAAAATGCTTTTTCTTCGAAGCTCGGCACGGACTGCGAGATGGACCTGAAACGGGCAGCTTTGGCGTAAAGCGGTCGTTTTAGTCCTATGTTAGATTCACGCTGGCTGGACCTAGCTCAAACTTCCCCATGATGGATTGGAGCGAGAGTTCAAGTTTTTCAATTGGTTAGAAGGCGCCGTGTGCACGAAGTGTGCACCGAGAGATCACAGAAAATCTAGAGACAACCAACCTGAGCAGGCTGAACTGAACGCGCTGCGGTGTCAGCGGCGGGCCGGTGTTTCGGGGAGGGGAGTAACTTCGTCGCCAAGCCAAGTTTGCGCCGATCACTTGTCGGAGATTTAATTCGTTGAATGGGCGTTTATGGAACGATCGCTCCGGAGTACACCTGCATTAGCCTGCGGGAGCGAACCTCGGCTCACTTCGTTCGCTTGCGAACGCCCGATTTGAGACTGACCTTTGTTCTGGATTGAAAGGTTGCGATGACGGCCTCTGCCGTGGCGGTGAATTTAGCGCTCGGACCTTTGCTGCCGGCCGCCTGACGGCTGACGCGGGCGCCTTCCAGGAGAAGGGTGAGGGTGTCGGCCAGCACTTCCGGTTGGGAGATGCCGGCGCGGCGGCAGAGCGAAGCGAGACGATTGCGGTGCTCGGTCTTCAATTCTTCGATGATGCGGCGTCCCGGGTGATCGTCCGCGGTTAGTTCGACAGCGGCATTTGCGAGGTCGCAGCCGCGTTCGTCTGATGTCACACACTCTTCCGCACAGATCAGCCACGCCTTCAGTTGGCCGTGCATGTCGCCAGGATGGTCGCGCTCGAAATCCCGCCACATTTCGTCGACCTCGGCGGCGACGCCGCGCAGATAGGCGACGATGAGATCGTCCTTCGAATCGAAGTGGCGGTAGAGCGTCATCTTATTGGTGCCGGCAGCCTCCGCGATTGTTTCGACCCCCACGCCGCGGATGCCGTACCGATGAAACAGATCCCTGGCCGCCAAGAGAATTCGCTCGCGGGGCCGAACAACGTCGGAATGGGCTACAGACATCTCGTTTCCTCAAGAAATATTGATTGTATCGCCCCGCTTGACCACGGTGTTACCGGTCGGTAATGTCCGCCGTTACCGACCAGTAACATTTCTCCACACTTCGGGTCAAGATCGGACCATTTAATGGTTAGCTTCTTTATTCATCGTCCGATCTTCGCGTCGTCGATCGCCGTCATCATGGTCCTGGCCGGGGCCATCTGCTATTTCCTGCTGCCGGTCTCGCAATTTCCCGATATCACGCCGCCCCAGGTCGTGGTCAGCGCGGCCTATCCGGGCGCCAGCGCCCAGGTCGTCGCCGATACCGTGACGACGCCGCTCGAACAGCAGATCAACGGCGTGCAGGGGATGACCTACATGTCGTCCTCGAGTTCCAACGACGGTTCTTCGACCATCACGATCACGTTCGATGTCGGATATCCCCTGAGCATCGCCGCGGTCGACGTCCAGAACCGCGTGGCGCAAGCTGCGGCTTCGCTTCCGCCGATCGTGAATCAGGGCGGCGTCATCATCAAGAAGCAGAACCCGAATTTCGTGCTGATCGTGAACCTGGTGTCGCCGGACAGCTCGGTCGATCCGGTCGCGCTCAGCAACTATGCCTATCTTCAGGTGGTGGACCCGCTGAAACGGGTTCCGGGGGTCGGCGACGTCCAGATCTTCGGTGAGCGGCGCTACTCGATGCGCATCTGGCTCGATCCCGACAAGCTCGCCAAGCTCGGTATCACCGCGGTCGACGTGCAGCAGGCGGTGGCCGAACAGAACGTCCAGGTTGCCGCCGGCAAGATCGGGCAGTCCCCGGCGCCCGAGGGCACGCCTTTCGAAATGCAGGTGAATGCAACCGGGCGGCTCAGCGACCCCGAGCAGTTCGGCGACATCGTGGTGCGCTCTGACCCCGCAAGCGGGGCGATCGTCAGGATGAAGGATATTGCCCGGATCGAACTAGGCGCGCTGCAATATTCCTCGACCGCCGTGTTCGGCAAGGATCCGACCGTCGTGCTGGCCGTGTACCAGATGCCGGGTTCGAACGCGCTGGATCTGCAGCAGCACGTCAAGGACAAGATGGAGGAACTCTCGAAGCGCTTCCCGAAGGGGATCGAGTACGGGCTGCATTACGACACGACGCGTTTCGTCAAGGCGGCGAAACGCGACGTGATCATCACGCTCAGCGAAGCATTGGCCCTTGTCATCCTCGTCGTCTTTATCTTTTTGCAGAACTGGCGCACCACGCTGATCCCCACCATCGCTATTCCGGTTTCGTTGATCGCGACGTTGGCCGTCATGCAGGTGATGGGCTTCTCTCTGAACATGCTGAGCCTGCTCGGCATGGTGCTGGCGATCGGGCTGGTCGTGGACGACGCCATCGTGGTGGTGGAGAACGTCGAACGGCAACTCGAAAACGGTCTCCCGCCACTGAAGGCGGCGCAGGCCGCCATGGCTGAAGTGACAGGGCCAATCATCGCGACGACCGCCGTGCTGATGGCAGTCTTTGTGCCAGTGGCGTTCATCCCCGGCGTGACCGGCCGTCTTTATAATCAGTTCGCGCTGACGGTCGCGATTTCGGTCGGAATCTCCGCGTTCAATTCGCTGACACTTAGTCCGGCGCTGAGCGCTGCATTTCTGCGGCACCGGCCGCCGGGCAATTTCGCGCCGTTCCGCTGGTTCAATGCCGGGTTCGATCGTCTCTCGCACGGTTACGCAAAATTGGTGCGGGTGCTGATCGGATGGCGATGGGCCGTCTTGGCAGTATTCGTTGGCGTTCTTGGCGCAACCTACTTTCTCTCACAGCGCATTCCGTCGAGCTTCCTGCCGGTCGAGGATCAGGGCTACTTCTTCGTCGTCATCCAACTTCCGGACGGCGCCTCGCTGCAGCGCACCGATGCGGTTGCCGAAAAGGTGAGGGGCATACTGGAAGGCACGCCGGGGGTCGACATCGTCGGATCGATCAGCGGCCTCAACTTCCTGACCAATGCCGCCCAATCGAATTCGGCGGTGGAATTCGGAATTCTCAAGCCTTGGGACGAGCGACCGGCTTCCCAGACCGCTTCACGTATCGTGGCAGACGTCCGGATGAAGCTGTTGATGGTTCCAGAGGCGTTTGTCCTCAGCTTCGACCCGCCATCGATTCCGGGCCTCGGTGCGACGGGTGGTTTTGAATTCCAGGTCGAGGATCTGACGGGCAGGGGCAGTTTTGCGCTGAACGAGGCCACGCAGGCGCTGATCGCGGAAGCGCGCAAGCAGCCCGAACTCAATCCGATGCAGTTGTTCAGTTCGTTCTCGACCTCGACGCCACAGTTCAAATATGACCTCGATCGTACCAAGGCGAAACTGCTCGGACTCAATGTGCCCGACGTCTTCAATACCCTGCAGATATTTTTGGGCTCGCTGTACGTGAACGACTTTAACCTGTTCGGGCGCACCTTTCGCGTCACATTGCAGGCCGACAAGGATTCGCGAGCGGCGGCGACGGACCTTAACCGGCTCTACGTCCGTAACTCCAGCGGCAGCATGGTCCCGCTGAGCACGCTCGGCCTGCTCAAGCCCATCGTCGGTCCGGAGACTGTTCCGCACTACAACAACTACGCTTCCGCGCTTGTCAACGGTGGCGCTGCGCCGGGCTACAGTTCGGGACAGGCGGTTACGGCGATGGAGCGGGCCGCCGCGATCGCGCTTCCGCGCGATTTCGCATTCGAATGGACCGGCATTACCTATCAGGAACTGAAGGCGGGATCGATCGCCACGGTAGTGTTCGTGCTGGCGATCGTCTTCGTGTTCCTGATCCTGGCCGCGCAATATGAGAGCTGGTCCATGCCGTTCATGGTGCTGTTCGCGGTGCCGCTGGCGCTGTTCGGTGCGTTCCTGGCGCTCTTCGTGCGCGGCCTGCAGACCGACGTCTATTCTCAGATCGGTTTCGTCATGCTGATTGGCCTTTCCGCTAAGAACGCGATTCTGATCGTTGAGTTCGCCAAGCGTCGGCGCCAGGAGGGGTTGACCATCGTGGACGCCGCGATGGAAGCGGCCCGTCTCCGGCTTCGGCCGATCCTGATGACGGCATTCGCATTCATACTCGGTGTCGTGCCGCTGATGATAGCGAGCGGGGCAGGCGCGGCCAGCCGGCAATCGATCGGAACGACAGTTTTCGGCGGCATGCTCGCCGCGACGATCCTGACGCTGCTGTTCGTGCCCGTGTTCTACGCCGTCATCGAAGGCCTGCGGGAGCGTGGCCAATCACACGAAAATTCGAATGTATCCAGGCCGCATCAGATCGCGGCCGAGTGAAAATCAGGAATATCCCATGAAAGCCTGGAAAGTCTTACTCGGTGGCGCCGCCATCATTTGCATCGGCGCTGCCATCGCCGCCTACTCAGTCCATACCGGGCCCGTTGCCGCAGCGGCACCGGCCGGCCCGCCCGCCATGCCGGTTCCCGTCGCGGCCGTCGTCAAGCGAACGATTCCGGTCTACCTTGAGTATTCCGCTCGCACGGAATCGATCCGCGAGGTCTCGCTGCAGGCCAAGGTCGCCGGATACATTCAGTCGCAGCCGGCGGCCGACGGCGCCGACGTGAAGGGCGACGAACTCCTCTACAAGATCGATGAGCGCGACTACCGGGCCGCCCTCGACCAGGCCAAGGCGCAGGCGCAGCGCAACGTCGCGGCGCTTGGGTATGCGCGTTCGAACTTCAATCGTGGCGACGAGCTGGTCAAGACCGGCTTCCTTGCCAAGGACAACTACGATCAGCGCGCCAGCACGCTGGGTCAAAGCGAGGCGTCGGTTGCGATGGACAGTGCGGCGGTCCGCTCCGCCGAGATCAATCTCGCCTATACGGAAATCCGCGCACCGTTTTCCGGCCGCCTCGGCCGCAACCGGGCTCCCGCGGGTACGCTCGTCGGGGGATCGGGCTTCACCCTCAACACGCTGGTGCAGCTCGACCCCCTCTACGTGACCTTCAATCCCAGCGAACGGGACCTTGGCGTCATCCAGACGGCCCGCAGCGCCCGCAAGGTGGTGGCCAAGGTTTCGCTTCCCGACGACGCTTCGGCGGACTACTCGGGTGAGCTCACCTTCATCGACAACGGGGTCGACCGGGCGACGGGAACGATCACCGCACGGGCGACCGTACCCAATCCGAAGTTCACGCTTCTTCCGGGCCAATACGTCCGCGTACGCCTGCACGTCCGCGACGAGCCCGACGCGCTTCTGGTGCCTCAGATCGCCTTGGGGTCTAGCCAGCTCGGGAAGTATGTCTACGTCGTCGGTCCGGACAGCAAGGCCGAACAGAAGATCGTGACGCTCGGTCCGACGGAAGGCGATTCCGTCAGTGTGACCGGTCTCGCCGAAAACGACCGGGTGATCACCGGCAATCTGCAAAAGATCGGCCCGGGTTCACCAGTCTCTCCTATTGCGCAGAAGGAGGCTTCTGCGTCGGACGCGAAATGAGGAACCTGCGTGTAATCTTTCGTTTGATGCGGCGCGCCTGGAGGCGGTGGTCGAAGCCTTCGCCTGAGACCAGCTTGCTTTCCTCGATCGATCCGCGGGAGTTTTCGGACCTGTTGCTCAGCGGGCGGAAGAGGGATCTGAAGACCCTGGCAGATAGGCTCAGCGAGCACGCTCGGGCTTCACAGGGCAAGGTCCCGGCCAAACCGTTGCACCAGCATGGCAGCAATTCAAAAGGGTCGGGCATTGCAAAGTAGACGGCGCAGTGGGGGTCAGTCGAAATGTTGGCTGGCTTTCGGCGAGACCGACAACGGAGGGCCGAGACTGCGCAAGCAATACTCACCTAACTACTATGCCGCATTCGTGCTCGATCCAGATGGCAACAATAAGGGGGTCTACCGAGGCGCATAAGCTTCGTGGCCCGGCGCCGGCGCAGTTCGGCTTTGCGAAAGCATTAATGCGCTGGTGCGGAGTATCCGTCTCGCGACGAGTTTCCACCAGTTGCTCCGGGAAGCGTCAAGCGATGGGGGTGGCCGTCGATCGTTAGACCACACATCACTATCAGCGTTGTTGCGTCGATAAGAACGGCTGCCATTGGCGCAAAGCAGCGCTGCCTATCGTCAATGAATGAGCGCTGGAGGTGCCCCGAAGCCGCCCCTTCAACGAAGGGATGGGCGAAGAGCGCTAAGTCGCAAGCCGGGGAATCGCCTGACACCGCTGCGACGGATGACCCGACCAACGTCCGGACACAAAAAACCGGACGCATGTGCATCGGGTCGTAGGCTTCTTGAGCCGTGTGCACATGGGGCCGGTCTGATCGTCGCCGCGTTTTCGGCCAGAGACATCTTGCGATGCGTCAAGCTCACCAGCGATGGTGGTCGCGATACCGCAGCGGCTTTGGTTTGCGGAAAACCGCGCCCTTACTTCTTCATCTTCTTGGTCTTCTTGGCGACTTTCTTGGTCGCCTTGCCAGTCTTCTTTGCATTCTTCGCTTTCTTTGCCATGTCTTCCTCGTGGGGTTGGTTGGCTTGACGAATGTGCGGACGCTGCGAACCAGCGCGCGCGCCATCAAGCTAACACGAAACCAGCAAAAACTATACCACGTTAGATTAACGCGCGTCCTTGAGCGTTGCAGTCTTGCGATTATGAGTAGCGCAGACGTCGCGCCGACGCGCGGGCTACGCGATATCAACGACGGTGCCGATGATGCTCCACAATTCGTCGACAGCCACCGGTGGCTGTTAGAGCTCGATCTGCTCGGCGATATCTAGAGCGTCATCTACCTCAATCCCGAGATATCGGACGGTGCTCTCCAGCTTTGTATGGCCGAGGAGAAGTTGCACGGCGCGGAGGTTTCCGGTTTTGCGGTAATCTGGGCGGCCTTCGTCCGCCTCATCGAATGCGTGCCATAAACAGCTCGCTCCAAGCCGATGCTTTCGACCCAACGGTGCACCAGTCGGGCATATTGCCTATTGATATGTGTGGGCTCGCGTGAAGCCGACTTGGAAAGAGGTATCGAGAACCGGCGGCCCGGAGCGATGGTAGCCACGCTTCGACGGAATTCTTCGACTGCTCCGTGATCTCGAATTGGACTGGTCGACCAGTCTTCTTTTGCACGATCGTTGCTCGTTGCCGCACTCTTAACCCAGAGCAAATGTCATCCAGCCGTAATTTGACCAGATCGCAAGCGCGCAGCTTGCTGTCGATTGCTAGATTAAAGATTGCAAGATCGCGCTTTGATCCTGCGATTTCTAACCGAACTCGAATCGACCATACATGCTTCGGTTCGAGAGGCTTCTTCTGGCCGACGAGCAATCCTTTGTTCCAAGGTTGACGACTGGGGCTGACGCGTACAGGCATGGGAGGATCCACCGCCATCCCGCCCACCGCGTCGCTCTTTCGTGAGCGGTTCATCTATGACGAGCAACCATTTTTGTGCGGTTATGAACGTGCGACCGGCCGCTTCTGGCGGATAGTGTTGCAAAAGTCTTTTGGGAAGGCGAACGAAAATTCTTAGACCCGCTGATGCGCTTTGCGTGCGGCGAAGTAAGGGACATGGCGGCCTCTGGCACGCCAAATAGTTCGTGCGCTTTTGACAATTCAATGCCGCGAACACATCTCTCACTCAGGCAAGCCCGCCAGCCGCAAACCGTTTGCGAGACTGGCGCGATGCTCCGGCAGCCGGATCGGGATCCAAGCGTCAAGCGTGGAGATACGAAACGCGGGATCAAGCTTGCGCAAATGGTCGGCCGCCTCTCGAGCCTTATCTATTCGTCCGGCAAGCGCATGACATGCGGCGATGATAAGCAGTACGAACGCAAAGCTTGGCAGTTGCCGGAAGGATTGTTCCGCCCAAGATAGGGCCAAGTCGAAACGTCCGCCAAACAGGTGTGACATAGCCATGCCGGCCTGCATCCGGAACATCTCAGGATCCAGCGGGCTAAAACGCATTGCCTGCGTAAAGAACTCGATCGCGGCCTCGGGATCACCGCGCTCTGCCCTGAGGAATCCGCCTAGGAACCACGCCGCCGCCAAATTTGGATTAAGCACCAGTGCCTTGTCGAGCAGGGCGACGGCGCCATCCAAGTCCCCGGCAAGATGTGCCAGCGTGTGCCCGGCCCGTGTCAGCGCGACGGCGTCGTCCTGGCCCAGTTCCACCGCCAGACGGGCCAACCGGATGCCCTCGGCGAACTCCCGCGGTTGATCGGTCATCCAGCCGTTGATCTTGCGCCAGCAAAGACACCATGCCGCCATGGCATGGGCCGAGGCAAACTCTGGATCCAGGGCCATGGCCTTGTGAAATAGCGGCAACGCCGATTCAATCGCCTCGCGCGTTCCACGATGCAGATACGGCATGGCCCGCAGATAGTGATCGTAGGCACTGAGATTACCGGTCGGCTTCCGCCGCGCGCGCTCGATCTCCGCGCGCTCGAGTTGGGAGGCAATTGCGCCGACGATGCTGGTTGCGATCTGGTCCTGCAGCTCGAAGATGTCGTCGAGCCTTCCTTCAAATCGCTCAGCCCAAAGATGGGTGCCTGTTGCAGCATCCACGAGCTGTCCTGTGATGCGCACTCGGCGCTGTGACTGGAGCACGGCCTTTGTAAGTAAAACTCGAGTTGCGAGCGATCACGAACAGCCAGCGGATGCGCGACAAGGCGGTGATGATATCTTCCACGACGCCGTCGGCAAAATAATCCTGCTCGGCGTCGCCGCTAAGATTTCGAAACGGCAACACCGCGATGGAAGGAGAATCCGGAAGTGCCAGCATACTGCCAGATTTTTCGGCCACGATGTCCGCAACCGCCGTTCGCCCGGTTGGGAGCTCCTCCCGGACCGGGCCGACAAAGCGAAGTCCTTTCCGCGCAACGGTCCGGATCAGGCGTTGCTGCTTGCCGGTGTCTCCGATCGCCTTGCGCACCGCATTGACGTGACTCGTCAATGTGGATTCCGAGACAATCCGGCCTTGCCAAATGGCCTGCAGCAAGTCGTCGCGCGTGACGACCTGGTCTCGGTTCTGAACCAGATAGAGCAGCAAATCGAAAACTTTCGGGCCGATCGCGATGAGCTCCGAACCGCATGCGAGTTCGCGTCGGTCGGCGTCCAGACAATAATTTTCAAACAAGAAACGCACGTCCATTCCCCTCTTGGACAAGAATCCAATGGTAATTCAAGGCCAATTTAACCTGGTTGCAAGGCTTTCCCACCGGTCTGAGCTCATCCTCCCCCTACATTCAAGCGCAGGGCCCATTGGCGGCCGGTAAAGTGAGGGAAAGCCATGAAGATTGTCATCATCGGTGGGACTGGCCTGATCGGCACGAAGCTCGCGAGCCGGCTCCGCGAGAAGGGCCACGACGTGCTGCAAGCCTCTCCCAGCACGGGCATCAACGCGATCACGGGCGAGGGCCTCGATAGGGCGCTTACCGATGCAGAGATCGTCGTGGATGTCGCGAATTCCCCATCCTTTGAAGACCGTGCAGTCCTCGCGTTCTTCGATACATCGAGCCGCAATCTTCTCGCGGCAGAGGCCACCGCCAAGGTGCGGCACCATGTCGCCCTTTCCGTCGTTGGGACCGACCGCCTACCGCAATGCGGCTATTTTCGCGCCAAGCTGGCACAGGAGAACCTGATCCGACGTTCGGCAATTCCATATACTATCCTACGCGCCACTCAATTTTTCGAGTTCGTCGGCAGCATCGTCGAGACCTCGTCAGATAGTCAGATTGCCCGGCTATCACCCGCCTTGTTTCAGCCGGTGGCCTCGGACGACGTCGCAGCCACCCTCGCTGAAGTCACGCTTGCCGATCCCATCAACGGCATGATCGAACTCGCTGGCCCGGAACAATTGAGCCTCGACGAATTCGGTCGGAAATACCTGGCGGCGACCAAGGACCCGCGCAAGGTCGTCGCCGATATCCACGCCCGCTATTTCGGAGCAGAGTTGGACGACCGGTCGCTCACGCCCGGCGAACATCCGTGGCTTGGCGCAATCCGCTTCGAGGATTGGCTGACCACCCGTCGCAAATAACGCGCCCGTTTGTAGCCAACCCTTTTACGACCGTCATGAAGCATTTGATGCGAGCCAATTTCCATGACCAAGCCTCTATCGCACGATCTTTCACGGGAGGAGCCCGCGGCTGATTTCGAAGCGCGCCAGATCGCTCCACCTTCAGTTGACCGGCGTCTGGCCGATGCGGAAATGGCCCGCGTACTCGGAACCGAACCGTACCGCGTGGCACTGGATTCATCCGGCGGCGGCATAGCTCACTGGAGGCATGATCCGCTGCACGACGTCGTCGAGCCCATGACGCACCACGTAGTCATGGCCTACAACGGCGCTGTGCAACGCATGGAGCGGCGTTCGGGACGATTTGCTTCGACTGGAACGTTTCGTCCCGGGGTCGTGATCATCATCCCCGAGGGATCAAGCTCCCGATGGGATATTCCGAAGCCCGTCGATGTCGTTCAGCTCTATCTTCCGCACAGAACGCTGGTGCGCGTGGCCGCCGAAGCCGATACGGCCAAGCCGATCGATCTACTGGAGAGAACAGCACACCCCGATCCCATCACGTCTCGGTTGCTCCTGAGCGCCGCGGACGTCCTAGAAGGCAATGAGGCTCTGGATTCGCTTTTCAGGCAGCAACTGACAGACCTCCTGGCGACGCGTCTGCTGGCGGCGCATGCCGGCGCGCCGGCCGCGGTTCAGCCGGTTGTGGGCGGATTGGCGCCGAAAGCGCTGCTACGTGCCATCGATCGCTTGCGCTCGGACAGCGATGCCGATGTCTCGCTTGCGGCACTCGCCGCGGAGGCAGGGTTGTCGCGCTTCCACTTCTGCCGTGCGTTCAAGGAGAGCACCGGACTCTCGCCGCACGCCTGGCTGCGCCAGCTTAGGCTCGAGCAGGCGATGCAAATGCTGCGCGAGACGGATGCCGCCGTCGTGACGGTCGCTGCTGCGCTTGGCTACGCCTCGCAGACTGCCTTCGCCGCTGCGTTCAAGCGATTAACTGGCGATACTCCGACCGACTGGCGGCGCCGCATGCGTTAGCAGCAATCGCTCTGCAATCTCCGCAATGACGCTGGGGCAGGGACACACCCGGTTCGCTAGATGAGCACGGTGCCCGAGCCAACCACATGGAGAAGTTAAGTGGCCTGGAATGTCCCGTTCAATCGGCTTGCAAACACCTCGCGCCGGAAGGTTCTCGCGACCTCGGTCATGTCCGCAATTTCACTCACGGTCCGCTCTTCAACGGCGACCAGCGAAGAAAACCGCGCGAAATCCGTTGGGCAATGGACCGATCCGACGACGTCAGTGACTACGAAGGATGGCGTACGGATCTTCTACAAGGACTGGGGACCGAAATCGGCCCAGCCGATCGTCTTTCATCATGGCTGGCCACTCTGCGCCGACGACTGGGACACCCAGATGCTGTATTTCGCCGCCAAGGGATTTCGGGTGATCGCCCACGATCGACGCGGTCATGGACGCTCGAGCCAGGGCGGCGACGGCCACGACATGGATCATTACTCAGCCGACGCTGCGGCGGTCGTCGACCACCTTGACCTCCAC
>WNGO01002486.1_pt1 | contig 12108 bp, 11 predicted proteins | sample 5400511 | NCBI WGS metagenome assembly WNGO01 (sample SAMN13153380, study PRJNA577476) | soil metagenome | isolation source: 20 cm soil or saprolite under Garry oak tree replicate 2 | place: USA:California | collected 2016-06-15
TGTTAGGCGGCACATTCACCGGCCAGTGCTCAAAAGACAACGCTAAGCCCGGCCTCTGATTGCCAGGACTCCGCATAGGTCACCTGGCTGTAGATCCGAAGTCGCTGGGCCGCGAGAATCCGGCCACCGGCGATGGCTCCCACATTGTGCAAGGAGGAACCGTGGGATGGGATGCCAGATGGCGGATATTGCGTGAGCCGATCGATGATGTAAGCCGGAGCTGCCCAGAGGTCGACCTGCTGACCCAGAACGGGAAACCGCCTACTCAGGCCGACGCTGATGGCGAGTTGGCTGGTCCGCTTGCTGTAGCGCTCAGCCGACTGGTCAAGGTACGCGAGATCGTGGAAGTGGAGGTTCAAGCCGAAATCCAGGGTGCCTACGTGAATCGGCCTATAGGTAACACCGGCGCCGAAGCTAAAGTCGAAGTAGTCCCGGCTCGGGAATAGATGCGTGCCGCCACGATGCCATGCCAAGCCGCTGACGTCAACGCCGAGGTCGTCGGTGAGAGTGAGTCGCAGAAAGGCGGCGAGCCGATTCCAGCCGCCTGGTCCGACGGATCCATTGGTCGACGATTCCAACCTCAACCCTTCGCGCGTCGAGAGGCGAGGCCCATCCCTGCGCAACAACCTGCATAGGACAGGTGAGCCAAAGTGCGATTACGGCAACCTTGCTGGCCATGTGTGCCGCCTAACGGACTGCGCCTAAGCTGCGGCGCCAAACCGGAACGTTCACAAACGCAATTCTACAACAGATGACGGGCGCCGTCAGCTTCAGGCGCGTGTTAGGCCGCACCCCTTCCACAGCACTCACGACCTACTTCGGCAACTGCCAAGCACCCGAGAGGGAATAAATGCGGCTGCCACCTTCAGCAGGTCGCCCCTTGTAAACGCCCTCTCCAGCGATCCCCCTTAACGCGCCCGTGCCCTCGACGAACATCCAAGTCCCTTGCGCAGTGACGGAGCCTTCACGCTGGACGCTGGTTCCACTAAAGCGAAAAGTCGCGGAGTTCCCGTCCGCAAATGCGATTACGCCATAGCCGCGGAGGCGTGAGATGCTGTCTTGGGTCTCGAGAGTCGCCGTGCCGGTGTAAGCCGTGCTGCGAACGCTTCGAATCTCAATGGGCTTTACCCAGGTGCATTTTGTCTGGAACGTTCCTAACGAATGGTTGGGATGATCGCCGACATCAATCGAGAGTGCTTGCGCCACCTCCGCGCACCCCAAGGTTCCCGAGAACGTCGTCTGGCCACTCGAGGCGAGCGAGGAGACTAGAGTCACGGCCGTAACCAGCCTAGCTCGCATAGGCCCTCCGCTAAGTCAGGATTGGCATGGCACCGTCGCGCCGTCGGGCGAAGTATGGGTCGGTGACGGCTCCAAAGCGAACGGAAGCGGTGTGAGGCGTGCGTGCCGCCTAACGGATCGCGCTTAAGCTGCGGCGCCGAGCTGGAATGTTCACAAACAGAATTCTACAACACCACATGTCAGCGTGCGGGACAAATGTATTGAGGACGGGCGCCGGCAGCTTCAAGCGCGTGTTAGGCGGCCCCCAAGCAATTTCTACGCTGACCGCATCGCGACTATGAACCCGATTAAGAGAAGAATCACGATACTGGGGGAGGGCAGCATCCATAGTGTGAGAACTACCTTACGAATGGAGGCCATGTTCTATGTTGAACGCGTCAGGTAACCAACCGGCGGAGCCGGCTAGCGATCGCGCTAAAGCTTCGGCGCACGTGAAACGGGAGCTACGGACCGACCGGCGACCATGCCGGACTCCAGTTGCCACCCGTGTTCGTGAGCCTAGTGGGGGCGCTCCCGTCCGCGTTCATGACGTAGATCTCGAGGATCCCGCCAAACCTGTCGCGGTCGGAGTGGAAGAGGATCTTCTGGCCATCGGGGGACCACGCCGGCGCGCCGTCGATAGCCGCGTTGTTCGTGAGCCTGGTCTGAGCGCTCCCGTCCGCGCTCATGACGTAAATTTCAGGGGCTCCGTCGCGACTCGACACAAACGCAATCTTTTCGCCGTCGGGGGACCACGCGGGCTCGTGGTCGTCGAACGCGTTGTTCGTGAGTCTGGTCTGAGCGCTCCCGTCCGCGCTCATGACATAAATCTCAACGTTTCCGTCGCGACTCGACTCGAACGCGATCTTCCGGCCGTCGGGCGACCACCTCGGCGAGATGTCGTTACTCGAAGTGTTCGCGAGCCTGGTGGGCGCGCTTCCGTCCACATTCATTACGTAGATCTGGTAAGGCCCGTCGCGGTTGGAGCTGAAGAGGAGCTTCTGGCCGTCGGGAGACCACGCCGGCGTGATGTCGCTAGCCGGATTGTTCGTGAGCTCGGTCTGAGCGCTCCCGTCCGCCTTCATGATGTAAACCTCCGGGGTGCCGGGGGGATCGCGGTAGGCGTAGAAGGTGATCCTTTTGCCATCGGGCGACCACGCCGGTCCCAACTCTACGACGGCATTGTTCGTAAGCCTGATCGGATTGCTCCCGTCCACGCTCATGACGTAGACCTCGGCGCCCCCATCGCGCCCGGACACGAACATGATCGGGCTTAGGGGCGACGCGGGACCCGTTGCGCCTCCGCCGCATGACAAGATTCCTAGCATCGTCAGTGTGAGCGCGCTCTCCCATACCGCAAAAGCGCGATTGGTGAGGCGGTCTCTTCCAAGCGCCTTCAGATAACCCTCCCTGATGGGCACCCGACCAGCTGTTCCGGCTTGCTTCCCGCCAGTTGCCTGGTCTGGACCGATCGGCATCCCGCCGCGTGCGTCGAAAGACGAGACACCTCGCCGAGTCAGCGTTGGGCTCGTAACGGTGCGCCCCGTAGCACGAAGGCGGGACCCCTCTGGCCGCCTAACGGATGGCGCTTAAGCTGCGGCGCGCTGAAGAAAGATTCATTCCTTAATCTACGCGCGCCGACAGCTTCAAGCGCTTGTTAGACAGCCGCCGGCGAGCGCGTGGGGCGCGCTGCCCAGCACAAATACCCGAAATAGTAAAAGAACGGCGATAGGGCGTTCGCAAATAGGATCAAGCCGACCACTGCGATTCGTTGTCCTGTCGACTTAAACGCCGGATTGACCGCAGCGTGCCAGACAGTAGCGCCCCAGCCGCCCAGCAAGATGACCATCACAACGACTGTAAGAACCTTGATGAGCAGATAGCTGACGCTTCCCGGCGTGACTGCGTTGACTGCTTCTAGGATTGAAGGGATGAAAGCCTCTGTGACCGCGAAGACGACCAAGGCCAGGGTAAACCAAGCTGCGACGGCGACTAGGTCACGAGCGATCCGTTCCGATTTCATTTGTTCGGGACCTCGGCGGCTGTCTAACTAGTAATTAACCTGATTCATTCAGGACTCCTGCTACATCAAGTCTTGTCGCGATAATGTCGACCTTCCAACTCGCCGACGCGTGTTAGGCTGCGTCTTCTGCAAGATAACACGCGAGGCCGCGCGTTAGACTGCGAAATCCTAGAGGTGCTCAGAGCGCATCCCCAGGGCTACGGACCGCCAGACGACCCCGATTGAGTACGTGAGTGTACATCATCGTCGTTCGCACATCCTGGTGTCCGAGCAACTCCTGCACGGTCCGAATGTCGTACCCCCCCTCGAGCAGATGAGTCGCGAAGGAGTGGCGCAGCGTGTGGCAAGACGCCGGCTTAGAGACGCCGCTTGCCTTAACGGCCGCGCGAAACGCTCGCTGCACCGCGGTGGGATGTAAATGATAGCGACCTCCTCGGCCCGGAAACACCCACTGCCACGCCCACTCACGCTCCGCATTCGGATACTTCTGCCGGAGCGCGTCGGGTAGCTCCACCGTCGTGCGAGTTTCCTGAAATCGCTCCCGTAACCCGTCCAAATACCTTGCCAATGGCAGGCGCTGAGCATCCGCCAGGATCGTAATGCGGTCCTTGGCACCCTTCCCTCGGCGCACCATGACCTCGCGACGCTCAAAATCCACGTCCTTCACGCGTAGTTGTAGTGCCTCGAGCAACCGTAAGCCCGATCCGTACAATAACCCGGCCACCAGCCGTTCCACGCCCCGCATCCGCCCAAGCACCGACCGCACCTCGGCACGCGTCAGTACACACGGCATCCGCCGGGGGCGCTGCGCCCGCGGTACGACACCGATCCAGCCCACGGGCTGGTCCATCACGATCCGATACAAAAACAAGATCGCCGCGAGCGCCTGATTCTGCGTCGAGGAACTCACGGCGAGACTGGCAAGAAATGCCGATACGTCTTGGGGGCCGAGGTCAGCAGGATGCCGATTGCCGTGAAACCGTATGAATCGGCGAACCCACTGCACGTACGCCAACTCCGTACGCGAGCTGTAATGCCGAAGCCGTAATGCTTGCCGTAGTCGTGCCAGTAGCTTCACGGCCCAGCATAGAGCGCTGAAAGCCTACCGCATCATCATTTTAGTCTTTGTACGGATCGAATTCATTCGCGCCCGCCATGACGACAATCAGCGGCCGCAGCGTATGCAACACCTCGACGGTCGACCCCTGAGCCTTCAACACATCCGGCAGCCGGCGGTAGACATGCGGGCTCTCATCCGCGCCTCCACCACGCAGGATCACACCCTTCCCCTTGACCCACTCGTGCATCATTTCGCGCGAGATCGCACCAGGCTTCAGGACCTTACCCTTGCGCGTGCGCTTCCCCGCCGCGGCGGTACGACTCATCACTCGGCCAGCTCCGTGCACCGTCGAGTAGAGCGCGCGCGCCTGGAGGTCCCGCGTCGCGGGATCCGCCGGCTTCGCCCCCTGAAGAATCACCGCGTTGTCACCCATCGAGCCGCCGACGAACCCCTTCTGCCCCGGAAACGCCGGCGTGGCGCCCTTGCGGACGACGTACAGCTTTTCGCCGCCATGCTCCTCGATCCACGCGAAGTTGTGATGGTTGTGCACCAGCTCGACTTCGCGGCCGCCGAGCAGCGAGACGACCTTACGCGCAACCCACTCTCGGCCCGCATACGCGTAGCGCCCGGCCAGATTCATCAGCTGCCAGTAGGCGTCGCCAATAGGGGAATGCACGTCGAGCAGCACCTCGCGCTCCGGCGCGCGCTCGCCCCACTGCTTGTTCTGTGACAGCGCGAGAAAGCCGTGCGCGACGCCAAAGCCAAAGCCCCGCGAGCCGAAGTGCACGCCGACCCAGATTCGGGTCTCGTCATCGGCGAACACGTCGACATAGTGATTGCCGCTGCCGACGGTGCCGAGCTGCTCGCGCGCCTTGGCGCGCAAGCGGTCGCGTTCGTGCTTCTCTGGTACCGCGTCCCACGCCGGATCGTCGAAGAGCGGATCGTCCGTCGGCGCATCGTCCGCGCAGTTCCTGCGACCGATCCCGAACGACAGCGACGCCTGAATCTCGTCGGCCAGCTCGCGCAGCTGGCCCTGGATCGCGGGCAGCTTGAGATCGGTGCGGATCGCCGCGTTGCCGCAGGCGATGTCGAACCCCACGCCCACGACCGACACCTTGTCCCGATACGCGGCGACGCCACCGATGGGCATGACGTAGCCCAAATGCCCGTCCGCCATCAGCGCGGCACGCTCGGCGCGGCTCGCGACATCGCGCAGCTGCTCGAGCGTGTTGGGCTCGTGAGAGCCGAAAACCTGGACGTCAGTCATGCTGCGTCTTCGTGATGCGGACGTGGCTGAACATGGCCCGCTCGGTGACGGTGTCGTTGTGCGAGCACACGAACAGACCGATGTAAACCGTATCGGAGAGAGACACACCCGTGAGTCGCTGCGTCACGAGCGAATCCCCGAATCGCGCCACCGACAAGATGTACTCGCCACCCCGTCGCTCGAGCTGGATCACCGCGTCGGCGTCGGGAAGACTGTCGGCCGACTTGTTCTCCTCGGTGATCCCGCCAGCCTGCCGGCGGAACTGGAGCGACATCAAGCCATTGCCATGGAACGCGGCAGTCACGTGCGCGCTACGCGGGTCGAGCGAGGGACGAATGGTCCAGCCGGTTTTGCGATGCGGCTCAACGCCTGCCCCGATGAAGCGCGCACGCGTCGAGAGGATGAAGTTGCCGCTGATCCGCTTCCAGACGAAATGAAAGTCGTCGCGGGTATCCCACATGTTCTGCCCAGACCCCGCGATGGTATACATCTGCTGCTGCGGGTCGTACGACGCGGTACCCGTCGCGCGGCCCACATTCGTATGCGCGGTAAAGATGCCGATGGGGCCTTGAGCCCCGAGGATACAGGCGAGGACCGCGGAGCTCAGAGTCATGGCCACAGCCGATATAGCGTTCTTGGGAACGCGATTGCCTCCCGAATGTGCGGGATGCCGCAGATCCACGCGACGGTACGCTCCACTCCCAAGCCGAACCCCGCGTGCACGAACGTGCCGTACTTCCGCAAATCCAGATACCAGGAGTACGCCTCTTCCGGCAACTTCTCGGCCCGAATGCGCGCGCGCAGCTTCTCGTAATCGTCCTCGCGCTGGCTGCCGCCGATGATCTCGCCGTATCCCTCGGGCGCGAGGCAGTCGTTGTTCAGCACGGTGCGCGGATCGGCCGGATTCTCCTTCATATAGAAGGCCTTCACCGCCTTGGGATAGTTGTAGACGAACACCGGCCGGTCATACTGCTTCGCCAGCGTCGTCTCGTCTTCGCCGCCCAAGTCCCTGCCCCACTCCATGTCCGCGCCCAGCCCCTTCAGCTTCTCGACAGCGTCCGTGTACGAGATCCGATGAAACGGCGGCGCGACGCGCTCGAGCGGCGCGAGATCGCGCCCGAGCTCCGTGAGCTCGTTCTTTCGCTTGTCGAGGCAGCGGCCCACGAGGTACGACACGAAGTCCTCCTGCAGCCGCATGTTCGCGTCGGAATCGTTCCAGGCGACCTCGGGCTCGACCATCCAGAACTCGGTGAGATGGCGGCGCGTCTTCGACTTCTCGGCGCGGAATGTGGGCCCGAAGCAATAGACCTTGCCGAGCGCGGCCGCCGCCGCCTCGACGTACAGTTGGCCGGTCTGCGCGAGATACGCCTTGCCGAGGTCGAAATAGTCGACCGAGAACAGCGTGCCCGCATGCTCCCCGATCGAGCCCGTGAGAATCGGCGTATCGACCAGGGTGAAATGCCGTTCATGAAAGAAATCGCGAATCGCCTGGATGACTTCGTGGCGCACGCGCGCAATCGCGACCTGCTGTTTCGAGCGCAGCCACAGATGACGGTGCTCGAACAGAAACGCGGTCCCGTGCTCCTTCGGGGTGATCGGGAAATCGGGACTTGCGCCGAGGATGCGCAGATCGCTCGTCTGCATCTCGACGCCGCCGGGAGCACGCGGCTCGACGCGCACGACGCCCGTCACCTCGAGCGATGTCTCCTGAGTAAGTTTCCCGAACGCGTCCCAGACTTCCGCGGGCACATCCTTCTTGGAGAGCACGGCTTGCATCAAGCCCGTACCGTCGCGTACCACGACAAACGCGATCTTCCCGCTCGAGCGCGTCGTCGCCACCCAACCACGCACGGCGACGGTCTGTCCCGCCAGCGGCGGAAGCGCTTCGATCCAATGACGTTCGGGCATAGGCGCGGCATACTAGTGGCGAGCCTTTTGAGTGTCAACGCGATCGCGAGCGCGTGCGCGCCGGTCATGAAATTGGGCCCGCCGCGCCAAGCGTCGCACTGGCCCGCGTATCTCGAGACTTTGAATCCCGATCCTCGGCCGTTATGGCACGTCGACATGGGACGCGGCGCCCGCGGCAGCCCCGCCCTCGGCGAGGCGGTGATCGCCGTCGGCACGGCCGACCGCAATCTCGTGCTGCTCGATCGCGCCAGCGGGGACATCCTGTGGCGCTCGCACCTCGACGGCACGGTGCGCGCCGGCCCGCTGCTGGACGAGGACCGGCTGTACGTCGCGACGGAGTCGCAGCCGCAGGGGCGGATTTATGCCGTCCGACTGCGCGACGGGCGACGCCTGTGGCGCGCGCGCACGGGCAGCGTGGCAGCCCCGCTCACCTTCGACGGCGACGCGCTCTACGCGGGCACCGAAGAAGGGCTCGTGCTCCGTGTCGAACCGGAACGCGGGCAGACGACGTGGCGGACGCACGTCAGCGGCGCCGTGCGCGCCGGCCCCGTGATCACGCCCGCCGGCCTGGTCGTTGCGACGACGACCGACACGTTGTATCTCCTCGACCGTCAATCGGGCAGCGTGCGCTCGCGCCTCGCGCTTGCGGGAACGGTGCTCGCCACGCCGGCGACAGATGGACGCCGCGTCTATGTCGCCACAACCAACGGCCGCGTCGTCGCCGTCGACCTCGCGTCCTGGACCATCCTGTGGGACCGCGCCGCGGGCGATGCCGTCTACGGCGCACCTGCGCTCGTGGGTGACACGCTGTTCGTGCTGTCACGCGATGGCCAACTGTGGCGCATCCCCGTCGACGCGCCCGACGCCGCGAGCAGTCACGCGCTCGACATCGTGGCGACCGCGGGACCGACCCCGCTCGCGTCTGGCGTTCTGGTCGCCAGCGTCAGCGGCGAGGTGCTGCTCGTCGACCCAGCGACCGGGGCGATTCGCTGGCGCGCGCAGGTCACGGGGCCCATCGAGGAGCCGCCGCTCGTGCGCGACCGGCAAGTGGTGGTTGTCGCGGGCCGCGGCAATATTTATTCGTATCGATGACGCGCTCGATCTGGATCGTCGCCGTACTCGCGGGCGGTTTCATCCCGACGCTTTCGGGCCAGGCCAGCCTGGCCATCAGCCGTCAGCCATCGGCCATCTGGGCTGACGGCAGACGGCTGATGGCTGACGGCCAACGTGAGACGTTCCGCCGTGCCGTCGTGCATACCGGCAAATGGCTCACGGCCGCAAGCGTCGCCGCGCTGATCATGTTCGCCGAGCGTGAGCACAGCCAATCGCGGCGTGCGTGGAATGCGCTGCTCGATATCTGCCGGTCCACGCAGGACGCCTGCGCTCTCGGACCCGATGGGCGTTACGTCCGCGACGACGCCGAGCAGCTCTATCAGCGTTCGAGGGGCTTCGACCGCCGCGCCAACCACTGGCTGCTGGGAGCGCAGGCCACCCTCCTGGCAACGACGGCATTGTTCATCATTGATCTGCATCCCGGGGAAGGGCCGGGGAATATTCCGTTTGCTCCGTTGCAAGTGGGGCTGCGGATCGCTTTCTAGCCGACTCGGAACAACTCGAATCCTCGCTCGTATCGAGTAACGATCCGCTCTCTATAGGCCGCGTGCTCGCGGGCCTCGAGCGCCGGATCCGTCGCGATCATCGCGGCCGCAGCCGTGCGCGCGGCGTCGAGCAGCGGGAGGTCTGTTTCGAGATTGGCGTAGCGCAGCGGGACGCCTCCCGATTGGCGTGCACCCGCGAGCTCGCCCATCCCCCGCTCGTGCAAATCGAGCTCGGCGATCTTGAAGCCGTCCGTGGTCTCGCAGAACGCCTGCAGCCTCGGCGCCGCGTCCGCGGAGTCGGACAACAGAATGCAATGGCTGGCCGCCGAGCCCCGCCCCACCCGGCCGCGCAACTGATGGAGCTGGGCCAATCCAAAACGCTCGGCATGCTCGATGAGCATCACCGTCGCGTTCGCCACGTCGATGCCGACTTCGATGACACTGGTCGCGACGAGGATGTTGACCTGGTTGTCACGAAAGGCGCGCATCGTCGCATCACGCTCCTCGGCCTTCAAGCGGCCGTGTACCAGTCCCACCCGAAACTCCGCGAAGGTCTTCGCCAGCTTCTCGGCCATGGTCGTCGCGGCCTTCAAATCGGCGCGCTCTGATTCGTCGATCACCGGATAGATCACATACGCCTGTCGCCCCGCCGCGCATTCGGTGCGAATGAAGTCGTAGATCTTGGACCGCGCCGCCTCGGTGCGGAGCGCCGTTTTCACGGTCCCGCGACCGGGCGGCCGCTCGCGGATCTGCGTGACGTCGAGGTCGCCGTACAGCGTGAGGGCGAGCGAACGCGGGATCGGCGTCGCGGTCAGCAGGAGGACGTCGGGGGCATCGCCCTTCTCGACGAGCGCTGCGCGCTGTTCAACCCCAAAACGATGCTGCTCATCGATCACGGCGAGCCCCAGGCGGCGAAACGTGACCGATTCCTGAATGAGGGCATGCGTCCCGACGACGATACGCGGTGCGCCGGTCGCGATGCGCTGGCGCACCGCGGCCTTCTCCGCCGCCGTCATGCGGCCCAGCAGCAGCTCGGGACGGATCGCCAATGGCTCGAGCAGTCGCGTCAACGTGACCCCATGCTGCTCGGCGAGCAACTCCGTCGGCGCCATGATCGCTGCCTGATAGTCGTTCTCCGCCGCCAGCAACATCGCGAACAGGGCGACGACGGTTTTCCCCGTGCCGACGTCGCCCATGAGCAGCCGGTGCATGCGCAGCGGGGCTGTCATGTCGTCGGTGATTTCGCGGACCGCGTGACGTTGATCGGCCGTCAATTCGAACGGCAGATGCTCCTTGAGGCGCGTCGTCAGCTCGCGCTTGAGCGCGAAGCGAATCCCGGCGCGGGAGCGCTTCGCCAAGTGGCGCGCCCGCGCCTGCACGAGCTGCTGATCGAACAGCTCGTCGAACGCCAGGCGACGCCGCCCCAACTCCGCCTCCTCGATTTTCTTCGGCCGGTGCAGCAGCTCGAAGGCGCGCCGCAGCTCGATGAGCTGGTGCGTCGCGCGGAACGCGGCGGGATGGGGGTCCTGGACCAGGGGCAGCAGCTCATCCAGATGCTGCTGCACCAGTGCGCGAATCTGCCGGTGCGTCAGCCCTTCCGTGGCGGGATAAATCGGGAGCACGAGTCCGGGATTGTTCTCAGTGTCGTCGCCGGCCTCGGCCAGGACGATGAACTCGCGCGGCACGATTTGCTTGCCGTGGTAATAGCGCACCGGCCCCGTCACCAGCAACAACTGGCCTTTCTTGATCTGGCGTTCGAGGAACGGGCGGCCGGGCCAGGCGCACTCGAGCAATCCACTGTCATCCTTCAGCACTGCCCGAAAGACGCGCAGGCCGCGCCGCGTCGGCAACACGCCCGTGCTGACAACGCGCCCCACGCACGTCACCTCTTGATTGACGGCGGCGCGCGCCAGCGGCGTGACGGTCGTCGCGTCGAGATAGCGATGCGGAACGTGATAGAGGAGATCGCCGGCGGTGCGGATGCCAAGTCGTTGGAGAGCTTCGGCGCGCTTCGGCCCGACGCCTTTGAGGAACTTTACGGGACTCGTCAAGGTCAGCATAGCCGTCGGCCGTCAGCGCTCAGCCGTCGGCCTGCTGATGGCCGATGGCTGATGACAGATGCCTCATTCACTCACCAGGCGATGCGCGAATTTCACCGGGTCGAATAGTTCCAGGTCCTCGACCGATTCGCCTGTGCCCAGGAGGCGGATTGGCACAGGCACAGCGCGCCGCAGGGCGACGACGCTGCCGCCCTTCGCTGAGCCATCGAGTTTTGTGATGATCAGACCCGTCAGCGGCACCGCGGCGGCGAACGCCTCCGCCTGGCGGACGGCATTCTGCCCCACGGTTGCGTCGAGCACGAGCAGGGACTCGTGTGGCGCGCCCGCCTGTCGCTTGCCAACCACGCGCACCACCTTTTTGAGCTCCTCGCGCAGGCGCTCATCGGTATGGAGGCGCCCGGCCGTATCCACGAGCACAGTATCGATGCCCCGATTCATCGCGGCTTCAACGGCGTCGAAGGCGACGGCGGCGGGATCGCCCCGCTGTGCGGCGCCGACGAATGGCGCGGATAGCCGATCGGCCCAGATCTTCAGCTGCTCCGTCGCGCCCGCGCGAAACGTGTCCGCGGCCGCCAGCAGCACGGTGCGCCCTTCCGCTTGCAGCCGCCTGGCCAACTTGGCGACCGACGTGGTCTTCCCGGTTCCATTGACGCCAAAGATCAGTATGACCGTCGGCGGCTGCGCGGCGCGCGCGAGCGGTGCCGCCGGCGGGCCCAACTGTTCCACAACAATACGCTCGAGTGTCGCCTGATCCACGCGGTCGGCGCGACTCAAGCGCTCCACGATTTCGTTGGTCGCAGCGACACCGAAGTCGGCTTCGACCAGCTGCCGCTGCATCGCTTCGAGCCACTTCCGGTCCGGCGCACCACCGGTGAGGAAGCGGCCGATCCTGTGCCCCAGGCCCCAGGCCCCAG
>WNGO01012636.1_pt1 | contig 12107 bp, 10 predicted proteins | sample 5400511 | NCBI WGS metagenome assembly WNGO01 (sample SAMN13153380, study PRJNA577476) | soil metagenome | isolation source: 20 cm soil or saprolite under Garry oak tree replicate 2 | place: USA:California | collected 2016-06-15
TATCGAGGTCGCGGGCCACGTCGGACAACTCAGCGCTTGCCAGGCGGCGCGTCTGCGCTGCATCAGACAGCTCAACGACCAGCTTGCCGATCACCGCCTGGGTCTCCGCCGGCGTTGGTTCGGCATCGACCTCGTGAGGGCTCAGCGTATTTTGCAGAAAAAAGCTCGCATCCTCGATCAGGGTGAGCTTGGCGTCTTGTTCCTTGGGAACGAAACTTTCCAGCGTCAACACCCGGCCGACCTCCGGCAACTGGCGCAGCTTCTCCGCGGTGGCCGAGGCCTGGGCGAGATCGCTTTTGAGCACATCGATCGTGTTCGGGCTGGTGTCGGGAACTTTCATCAAGTCGAGCAACGTCACGACCGATTCAGCATCCTGTGCCCGCAGGTTGAGCGGATTGAAGTCGAAGCGCAAACCTGCGAGCAGCGGCAAACCGAGGATAGTCGCGGCCAGCGTCGTTCCGACGATCCAGTTGCGCCGCTTCTCCAGAAAGCGATCCAGAAACGCCAGCGCGGCAAAGCCGATCGGTTTCTGCTCGGCGGGTGGTTTGAGCACCGTGAGCAAGGCCGGAAGCAGAGTTAATGTCGTCGCGAGCGCGATGATGATGCCGATTCCGGCGATCAGGCCAAGCTCGGAAAGACCGCGATACGCGGTCGGCAGGAACGAGAAGAACGCGGTCGTGATCGAAGCAGCTGCGAGCAGGAGCGGCGTCGCCATCCCGCGTGCCGTCCCCACAAGTGCGGGCTCGAGGTCACGGGACGCATGCCGCTCGGATCGATAGCGGACGCAGAACTGGATGCCGAAATCAACGCCAAGGCCAACGAAGAGAACAGCGAATGCGATCGAAATGAGGTTTAGCGCTCCCACCAACCACAGGCCGATAGCGGCTGTGTAGAGCAGTCCGCAGACGAGAGTCACGAGGACAGCGAGGATGATGCGTGCCTTCCTCAGCGCCAGCCACAGCACCAAGCCGACAAGAAGCAACGTAATGACGCCGTTGAGGACGGCGCCGTCGGCGACCGTGGCAAACTCCTCGTCGGAAAGGACAGCCGGTCCGGTGAGACGCACCTTGACTCCTCGCTCGGGCGTGAGCCCGAGCGTGGACGCCCCTTCGCGTATCACCGCCGTTGCTTTGCCTCCGGGTTGCAGATCACGGAAATCGAGGACCGGCTCGATGTTCACGAAGCGACGAAGCTCCGAGGACTTGGGCGGTCTACCGGCGATCAGTTCACGCCAGGAGAAAGCAGGGGTCTTGCCTTGCGCCAGGAGTTCGAATGCATCAGCAAGCGCAGCGAAAGCCGGCTCGAGATCTTCCAGCTTTGCTTTCCCCAGGCGCACACCCTCGAGCGACTGAGACAGCGTACGAAAAACACCCCGTAGCGTCGGATCGGCGGCCAGCGTTCCGAGGAAGGGTTGGGCAGAGATCAGGTCTGCGGTGCTGTGCTGCACCTCGTCCAGACCGAGCAAGAGGATGCCATCCCGTTCGAAGAACTCGCCGCCATCGGGTCGACTGACGCTGCGGATCGCGTCCGGCCGAGACGCAAGCCCATGAACCAGCGCCTCGGCGGCGTCATCGGCGGCCTCCGGTGTGCTCGCATCGATGACCGCGATGATCTGGTCGATCCGTTGCGGAAAGGCATCATGGAGCATCCTCTCCTGTTGGCGCCATGGCAGCGAGCTGGACAGGAGCTCTTTGCTGTCCGTGACGATGGCGAAATGGCGCGTGAAATAGGTCGCCGAGACGACTGCCAGCAGCAGGAAGGTCAGGATCGTCGGCCACGCATAGCGACTCGACAGCCGCACGAGGCGCGTGATCACGGCTACGGTCACATTGCGCGCTCGCATCGGAATTCTGCCGGCGCCATCTGCCGGCGCAGGCAAAGTGACGGCCGATACGCGGCTCACGACGCGATGGAAAACGCCTTGCAACTCTTTCATTTGACGCTGCGCGGGCCCCCTGCCACTCGCTTGCAAACATGACCCCAAGATGAAGGCCAACTTTTGTCCCCGCTCGCCATCACGTTGCCGTAATCCCGCCCGATCTCTAAATCCGATTTTGCACAACGATCTGCGGCCGATTGCGGCAATAAAAATGTTGAATACGGCTGGTCACGGCGAAAACCTCACCGCACGAGCGGAAACATCTACACCGAAGAATTTCGAGTTCGGCCTGAGTTCCGTGATGGCCTGGTTAATGGCAGTGGCCTTGATGGTCGATATTCCGACGATGACGCGTCTCGCCGTGGGTCGGGCCTGGAAAGGCTTCTCTGCAGAACAGCAGGCGACGCTCCGGGACGCCTTTGCCCGGTTCATCGTTGCCCAATATGCAAGCCAGATAAAGGATTATTCCGGCGAAAGCTTCGTCGTCGATCCGCAGACGACGCCAGAATCGCGTGGCGGCGGCGAGATCGTCAAAACGAAGCTGCTGCAGCCGGGCGGTCGGACCGTCAACATAAATTACCTGGTCCGCGGCGAGCGGGTGGTCGACATCTATCTCAACGGGACCATCAGCGATCTTGCCATGCGGCGCGACGAATTCGCGTCCGTCATTGCGGCAGGCGGTGCTGACGCCTTGATCAAGAGATTGCGGGATCGAACCGAAAATCTACTTGGGAAGTAATGTTTCGCGCCGGAAGCGGCCCACTCATGTCCGCTATGGGTCAAACTCGACCGAGTTGACCGAGGCGACAAGTCCGTCAATGTCCGCAGTACCTCCCATACCGACCGTAAGTTCAAGGCGCCGGTTCTTCCGCGGTCGGCAATCTCGGCGATCAACGTGGTTCGCCGGCCCATGCCCGTTGCAGTACTGACAGCCGGTCGAGCGCGGCGGGCGGCAGTGGGCCTTTTTGGACCGCGGCGAGCGCATCCTCGAACTGTTGCGGCGTTGCCATACCGACCAGGATGGTGCCGATCGCCGGATGCGAGAGCGCAAACCGCATGGCGGCTTCGGTCAGACTCGCGGCAAACCCCTCCTTGACCAGCGGCATAAGACGGCGGGCGCGCACAACATCGGCGTCGTAGCTCATAGCCGAGCCGATCGGCTCGGGCGGAGGACTCGCAATCGGATGACGCTCGGCCGATCCGGACAGCGCGCCGCCAGCGAGCACGCGGATGCCGACGACGCCGACACCGGCTGCCCTGGTATGATCGAACAGCCGTCCATAATCTTGTGCCGGATAATTCGCCGGCAACTCGGCGGCCGCGGACGGATTGAGCATATTGTAGACCACCTGAGCGCTGTCGAAGGCGCGCGCATCGATGACCTGATGCAGGGCCGCCGTGTCGCCGATTGCGGTGAGCCCAAGAAAGCGCGTCTTGCCCTGCTGGCGCAGCCGCTCGAACGCCGGCACTACATCACTGAGCACCTGTCCGACGCTGAGCGATTCCCCGCCGCCGGTCTCGGTGATCGCATTGTGCAGGTGGAAGATATCGATCCGGTCGAGGCGTAGTCGACCCAGACTGGCTTCGAGCGACTTCGCCACCGCGCCGGCAATGCCCCCGAAGTCGGCGCTTGGCAGCCGCACCTTGGTGCCGACGGCCACGTTGGCCGGCTTGAGCCTTTGCAGCACGCGGCCGAGGTTCTTTTCCGATTCGCCGTTGCCGTATTGCACCGCTGTGTCGAAGTAGTTCACACCAGCGGCAATCGCCCGCGCGATGGTGTGCTCCTGGTCGAGCGGATCGCCGCGTACCATCAGTCCACCCACGGCGCCGCAGCCGAAGCCCAGCACTGAGAGCCGCATTCCGGTGCGCCCGAACACCCGCATTTCCATCGCCGTTCCTCCGCCTGCCGAGCGACGCTCACGATACTCGAAGTTGCGAATATCCGTCATGGCGGCCGTTCTCGCAAAAAAATCAACCGGGCTCCTGGACGCAGGGGCTAACGATGGCCATTTTTGGCGTCTCGGTTTTGATGAGCGCTGCAAACGCTTGCTTGGCTCTCGCGCGAAACCAGGAGGTATTCATGCGTATCGCTATCATTGGCGCCGGATCGGTTGGCGCGACGCTGGGGCGAGCCTGGATCAAGCATGGCGAGGACGTGATCTGGGGACTGCGCAATCCCGCCGATCCGAAACATGCGGCGCTACCCAAGGAGCGCGTCAAAGCGCCAGCCGAGGCCGTCAAGGAGGCCGAGGTCGTCGTGATCGCGACGCCCTGGTCCGCGGCCGAGGCGGCGATCAAGAGCCTGGGCAGCCTCGCGGGTAAGATCGTGATCGACTGCACGAACCCATTGGGCATGGGCCCCGACGGCTTGCAACTTGTCCTCGGTTTCAACACCTCTGCCGGCGAGCAGGTCGCGAGCTGGGCATCGGGCGCCTTTGTCTTCAAGACGCTCAACACGACCGGTGCCGGCAATATGGCCAAGGCGGCCGACTATCCGGTCAAGCCCGTCATGCTGGTCGCCGGCGACGATGCCGGTCGGAAACCGGGAGTGATGCAGCTCGTCGGTAAGCTCGGTTTCGAGCCAGTTGATGCCGGCCCGTTGAAGAACGCGCGCCTGCTGGAGCCGTTCGCTATGGTCTGGATCGACCAAGCGATGAAGCGCGGCCGCGGGCGGGACTTCGCCTTCGCGCTGGTGAACATGAGATGATGTGATGCGATCACGGCCGTTGCACCCGCTAGGACTTATTCCGTCTTTGGCGCGGCGGCTGTGGATTATAGGCCGGGTCGGTATCGTATTTGAACATCTCGGCGACGATGGGACCTCCGACCAAAGGCTTCAGCTCCGCTTCTAACGCGTCCGCTTTATCCTTCTCGTAAACCTCCTTGCCGCCGACATAAAGCCCAAAAGACTTGGTGTATTTTGCCTTCTTGGCAGGGTCATCGATAGTTTTTTTGGTCCATTCATAAAGGGGGAAATTTTCGATGCCGTTGGCCTCAGCCTCGCTGACATAACCTGCGAAAGCATCGAACTGGCATTTCATAACAGCATCATGCCTGTTCAATATATCCGTCAGCCTAGAAATCGACGTGCGCGTATTCCTCGCTCAACGTCAGGCGCAACTGGAATTTCAGATCATCGGTCATAGTGTTATGCCTTTTCGCTCGGACTGCCGGGGGGTGCGTCGATCTCGTGCTCGATTAGGTCGCCCGTCAACTTCGGCAGGGTCAAACCCCACGGGGCTTAGGCCGCTTCGTCCCTCAGCAGACATGCGCGAGCTTACCTCGACACGTCCGTGTGGTGCCAGGAACGGACCAGAGGCAATGCCGCGCGGTCAAGACGCGCTCAAGCAGTCAACGGTCGAATAATGGCATCAAGCGCTTTGCGGGCATCGTTTGGCTCCAGCTCTATCTGCAAGCCACGTTGTCCGCCATTCAGGAACACGGTTGATTCGCTCAGGGCTGCTTCCTCGATGGCAATAGGAACGCGCTTCTTCTGTGCGAAAGGACTGATGCCGCCGATGCGGTAACCGGTCAGCCGTTCGGTGTCGGCTAGACGCATCATCTTTGCGGTCTTGCCTTGGAATGCGAGAGCCAGCTTTTTCAAACTGACTTCACGATCCGACGGGACGACGACACACGCTGGCTTGCCGTCGACCTCAACCATGAGGGTCTTCAAGAGGCGCCGAGGCTCTATGCCGAGAGCCTCCGCAGCCTGCAGACCGACGCGTTCTGCGTCGGGATCGTAGTCGTAACTGTGGAGCGTGAAATTGATGCCAACCTTATCCAGCGCAACAGTGGCGCGCGTACTCTTCGACATGAGGGCGCCTCATCCTGTGCTCACCAACCTTCGTCCCGCGGGCGCACTTCGCTCGTAGTTCAATCTACCTTCAGATTCCTGGTATTTGCCTACGCCTTCATCGGTATCAGCATGGCGATCCGATAACGTGATCGCGTTGGCGATGCTCTGCTGCTGCGCCTCATGCGATAACCCCTCAGGCGCTGTCGAAGGTCCCCAACCTCAGCCCCTGGGAGACTGAGAGCGCTAAGACAAGGCCCCGGCGGTGGCGTGCGCGCTCCCTGGGGCCTTCCATATCCTCTGACGCTGATCGCAGAGCAAGTATCCAAAGTTTCTTGATGTGCGCTTCCGGACAAGGGCCCGCGCTTCCCTCGGGGGACGAGAAACTAAGGGAGCAACTAGAGGGCATGCGCTTCTAGCGGCCGCCGCAAGAGCCACGCTGAGCTTCGTCCCAAGCTTGTCGCCCTGGGCCAATGAACGCGGTCCCTCCAGCCTGCAAGCTCGCGGGTTTTGCCGATTTGCTGACTAACACACTGCAATCTCCCACCCCGGGGGATTATGGCGTGACGGGGGATGATCGCCAATTATCTTGGTGAACCATGAAAACGAACTTGAAGGGGATCCTGCCGACAATAGGCGTCGCCGCGTTGCTGGCGTTTCCTGCGATGGCGAATAGAAAGGACACAAAACCATGAACACTCCCAAACAGGCGGAAGCGATATCATCAATTTGAGCCCAGACCACATGGTCGATCATCCGGCGGGCGCGCATAATGTCCTGTGGAATGGGCCCGACTTCCTTTACGTCGGCGTGCCCGCGGGCGGGTTCGTCCGCTTTGCGCTCGCCAACCTGACGCCGCAATGGACGCTGCTCATGGACGCGCAACACCAGCAGCTACCGGTCGCGGTTCGCTACGATGAGCGCAGCCTGGCGATCTGGTGGCTGCCCTATGACGGACCTGGCGCGCGCCCGGCTGCGCAAACCGGGGGCGGGTTGAGCGATACCGACTATGCGGCAGCCCTGCAAAAGCTCTCGGCGACGCGTTACCAAGGCTTGATGGATGCCGCGTGGGGCATCGGCGGCTGGTCGACGCATCGCGCAAGATAGCCGATTTTCGCGCCCGAGATGTTATCGAAGCGATAGACGCTAAATAGTGTAACCGGCTTTTATCTGTCAGTGACAGCGCGGCGGACGACTGCACAAGCCAAGGCAGTACCAGCACGACCTGGCCAGGCGACGCGACAATTGCTTCCGGTGCGCGAGCGACTAGCTCTTGACCCTCCGCTCGGATGCGCTCGAGATCGGCACCAGTCGCACGAAAATCGATTTCGATAGTTGCGTCCTTAGACTCCCATTGAACCAATTCCACTGCCAATGCGACCAATGATCGAGAGTCTTTGCCGGGATCGGCCGGGAAAGGCGGTTCGATGGGGGGGCTTCATGCATCCTACACGTGTCGCGGCCTATTCGGCCGCGCTCCTGCTTGCCGCAACCGTGCCCCAGCTGGGGCAAGCACGCGAGCTCGTTGGATTTTCGGACGCTTATTCGAACGGCACTGTGGTGGTAAAAACCAGCGAGCGAGCGCTCTATTACGTGCTCGGCAGCGGCAAGGCGGTACGCTATCCGGTCGGTGTCGGCCGGGCCGGTAAGCAATGGACCGGCACGGCTAGGATCAGCGGCAAGTACCTAAAACCGGCGTGGTCGCCGCCTGACGAAGTCAAGCGCGACAAACCCTCGCTGCCAAATGTGATTCCGGGTGGAAGCCCCAGCAATCCCATGGGAGCAGCCGCCCTGACGCTCAGCGGCGGCGGGGAATACGCCATTCACGGCACCAATAACCCGGACTCGGTCGGCGGCTTCGTCTCCTATGGCTGCATTCGCATGTACAATGCGGACGTGATCGATCTCTACAACCGCGTCAGCTGGGGCGCGCCGGTGGCGCACAACGTGCATCCGGAATTTGGTTGTTTTCGTCAGTCGCCCAATTTGCGTCGGAAGGCGGGATTCGTTCTCGCCTTCATCGTATTCGGATCGATCGGAGGCGCCAGCGGTGTCGTTGTGCAAATGGCTGGCCATGAGCCCCATATCGACGGCAGATCGGTGATTGCGACAATTCCTCTCAACTCCGGCGCCACACTCTCCACTATCGTCTCGCCGGCTTCGCGCCCGGTGAGCGCGCCGGATAGTCGACAAGATTCCGCATCGCCGTCCGATTGACCGCAAGCCGCACCGGTCGATGCAAACACCACAGCGGTGACAGCGTCGGCTCCGGCAGCAAAGACAGAGCTACCCCAGCAGCCCATAGCTGCTTCCGAGAAGTCACAAAAACCGGCGCGCACCCCGAATCGGGGCGACCGAGGGTGGTACGACGCCTCTGCGTGGCGCCGCTACGGCCACGAACGACCAAGTTCGAGCTGGTGATCAACCTCAAGACCGCCAGAGCGCTCGGCCTCGACGTGGCGCCGACGCTGCTCTCGACCGCCGACGAGGTGATCGAGTAAATCGGTTTAAACGCCGACATGCTGCAGAATCTGCGATGGCAAGCTAAGGAATCCGCGACTGGCTCGGCGTGGCGGTGGATCACTCTGAGCTGGCTCGCGGTCGGAATCGGTAGCGTCTATATCCTCGCGGCAAGGCTTAGCCTTTCCCTACTCACTCCCGACGGCGTGGCGGTGTTCTGGCCGGCCGCCGGGGTTGCGGCGGGCGCACTAATCGCTTTTGGACCGCCTGCGCGATGGGCGGTCGTGGCCGGGACGATGGTCGCGACTATCGTGGCCAATCTCCTGGGCGATCGAAACCTTTGGAGCTCTCTTTTCTTTGCCCTATGCAATGCGGGAGAAGCTTTGCTGGTCGCTTGGCTGATCGACCGCTTCTTTGGTTCTCCGTTCAGTCTCGACCGGTTGCGCCACGTCCTCGGCCTGCTGGGGGCAGCGACTGTAGCGACAGCTATCTCCGGGATCGGCGGAACCCTGAGCTTCGTCCTTTTTCATAGCGCGACGACATCGATCTTCGTCACGTGGCAGGAATGGTTCGCATCCGACGCTCTCGGCATCGTCACGATCGCGCCGCTCATAATCGGGCTCGCCTCTGCAACACGCGAGCCGCCACCGCGGGGCGAAGCCATCGAAGGTTGCGTCGCACTGACGTTGCTCATTGTCATGAGCTTCTTCGTCATTACCCTGCCGCCGGAGCCTTGGACAACGGTCGTGCCGATCGCGCTGCTGTTTCCGGTCCTGTTGTGGATTTCGGCTCGATGCCAGCCGGTCTTCGCTGCGGCAGCGGCCTTCATTGTCACGCTCGCAATCGTCTGGACGACGACGATCGGGGTCGGTCACTTTGGTGATCCCAGTCTTCCGATGGCGGACCGGGTGTTTGCCGCTCGCGCCGGAATCCTGGCGGTGGCGCTGTGTGCATACGTCCTTGCGGCGCTGTTCGCTGAGCGCCGGCAGCACGAAGCCGCGCTCGCGGAGAGCGAAGCCCGTTTACAGGAGGCACTGACAGCAGGAGCGGTCACGACATTCGTATGGGATCTCGTCACAGGTTCTTCACAGCGCAGCGCGAACGCGGTGCAGATCCTGGGGCTCGACACCCGCCAAAGCTTTACCCCGAGTAACTTTCTTTCGCGGGTCCACCCGGACGATCGTGAACGGTTCAAGGCGCGTGTGCGCGGCGTCACCCCCACACGCCCTGCCTACACTGTCATCTTCCGCTTCAAGCAGCTCGACGGCCGGGAAGTCTGGCTGGAGGAAACAGCGAAGGCCGAATTCGACGCCCTAGGCCGCCTTGTACGCCTTAAGGGGCTCACACTCGACGTGACTGCACGCAAGCGATCCGATGATCAACAAAGGCTGCTCATCGCCGCGCTCGACCAGCGCGTCAAGAATCTCTTGGCGCGGGTCGCCGGGGTTGCAAAGGACATGCGACAAAGCAGTGGCTCGCTCGACGAGTACATTCGAGCACTCGATCTGCGCATACAATCTATGGCTCACGTCCACACGCTGCTCAGCCAAAATCACTGGGAAGGGATCGACTTCGCGGAACTTGTCCGCCATCAGCTTGCACCCGATGGAACGGACGCAAACACGATCATCGACGGGCCGAAAGTCATGCTCACGGTCGAGGCGACGCAGGCGCTGGCGATGGTGCTACACGAGCTAGTGACGAACGCTGCTAAGTACGGCGCGCTGTCGACCCCACATGGGCGGGTGGAGGTGGAATGGAACCGCGGAGCCGGCGAGGAGGTCGCGAACCTCTTAATCGCATGGCGTGAGATCGGCGGGCCCGCCGTTGCAGCTTTGCCGACCTGCGGATATGGCGTCAGCATCATTCGCAATCTCATTTCGCAAGAGCTCGGCGGTTCGGTCGACCTTGCATTCGCATCCGGCGGCGTCTGCTGTAACATTCGAATTCCCCTCGAGCCCGCCCGTGACGCCGGCCGTTGAAAATGTCCAGCTTCGTCGATAGCCGGACCCGGTCGCCGTCCTGCGTCATCATGACGTTCCAGAACTGGCCCGTGAAGTTGCCGCAATTGACGAGGTGAGGCTGGTTGTTGTTGGCCCACTCATCATCAGCCATTGTCTTTCTCCGATTGCTCGGCTGTTTCTAACTCTAGAGGCCGATCCGGTAGGAATGCTCTCTCAGTCTGCAGGCGCTCTTATGTTCTTCCTTCGTCCCGCGAAGCATTGGCGCATCCATTGGCGCAGCAGCCGAAATTTTTGCTAAGTGATGGTCGGAGTGGCAGGATTTGAACCTGCGACCCCCTCGTCCCGAACGAGGTGCGCTACCAGACTGCGCTACACTCCGCCTGAAGGCCCGTCTTATAACCCGCGTCGGTAAATGGCCGCAAGCACGCAGCCGAAGCAAAGATATGACCGCGCAACCCGCGACCCCAGTGCTCAAGATAGAGCCGCAGGCCATCGTGCCTGGCGCCGCCGCCGCTGTCGAACGCGCGGCGCGCACCCTCGCGGCGGGCGGCCTGGTCGCGTTTCCGACCGAGACCGTCTACGGGCTCGGCGCCGACGCCACGGACGGCGCGGCGGTCGCGCGCCTCTATGAGGCCAAGGACCGCCCTTCGTTCAATCCGCTGATCGCCCATGTCGCCGACGCCGCCGCGGCGCGCGCGCTCGCGCGCTTCGATTCGGCCGCGCGGCGGCTCGCGGCAGCGTTCTGGCCGGGGCCGCTCACCTTGGTGCTGCCCAAGCGCGCGGACTGCCCGGTCGCGGAGCTCGCCACCGCCGGGCTCGACACCATCGCCGTGCGCGTGCCCAGCCATCCCATTGCGCGCGCCATTCTCATGGCGCTCGGCCGCCCCGTGGTGGCGCCGTCGGCCAACCGCTCCGGGCACGTCTCGCCGACGACGGCGCAGCATGTGCTCGCCGATCTGCGCGGGCGCATCGAGCTGATCCTCGACGGCGGGCCGACGCCGATGGGGCTCGAATCGACCATCGTTGCCTGCCTCGAGCGACCGATGCTGCTGCGGCCCGGGGCGCTCCCGCGCGCGGACATCGAGCGGTTGGTGAAGCTGGCGCAAGGGCCGGTCGCGCCGCCGGCGCATGTCGACGAGCTGCCGATCGCGCCCGGCGCGCTCGCCTCCCATTACGCCCCGCGGGCGCGGCTGCGGCTCAACGCGCGGCACGTCGAGGCGTACGAGGCGCGTGATGCCGGTGCCGCGCGCGGGCCTGGGCGAGGCGATCAACGACCGCCTCGAACGGGCCGCGGCGCCGCGCGCATAGGAATTCGTGCAGGCGCCGCGCTATAGTCTTTCTTGAAGCCATGACCGAGCTCGCGCGATGAACATTGCAGAGACGCCTCCCAAGCTGCTCGCCGCCGACCTGCTGGCGCGCTTCGTCGCGATCGTGGGGGAGAAAAACGCCATCACCGATCGAGAGGCGCAGGCGCCCTACCTCACCGAGCCGCGCGACATGTTCCGCGGGGCAAGCCCCGTGGTGCTGCGGCCGGGCTCGCTCGCCGAGGTCTCCGCGATCCTCAAGCTCGCGCACGAGACCTCGACCGCGATCGTGCCCCAGGGCGGCAATACCGGGCTGGTCGGCGGGCAGATTCCGCAGCACGGCGAGATCGTGCTTGCGCACAACCGCCTCGACCGCGTGCGCGAGGTCGAACCGCCTCGATCGCGTGCGCGAGGTCGACCCGGTCTCCAACACCATGACCTGCGAGGCCGGCGTGACCTTGCTCAAGGCGCGCGAGGCGGCCGCCGCGGTCGACCGGCTCTATCCGCAATTGCTGCCGTCGGAAGGCAGTTGCACCATCGGCGGCAATCTTTCGACCAATGCCGGCGGGACCGCCGCGCTCGCCCACGGGATCGCGCGGTCGCACGCGCTCGGCATCGAGGTGGTGCTGCCCGACGGGCGCGTGCTCAACGCCCTCAACAAGCTCAAGAAGGACAACACCGGCTACGATCTCAAGGACCTGTTC
>WNGO01002338.1_pt1 | contig 12103 bp, 10 predicted proteins | sample 5400511 | NCBI WGS metagenome assembly WNGO01 (sample SAMN13153380, study PRJNA577476) | soil metagenome | isolation source: 20 cm soil or saprolite under Garry oak tree replicate 2 | place: USA:California | collected 2016-06-15
TGAAATCAGGTTGGGATAGTCCTTGGCCGTAAGCCTGGCGGGGAGATAGTCGCCCTGCAGCGGCTTCTCGTAATCGACCGTCACCAAATGGAACCGATCGTCCTTGAAACCGCTCACGGACTTGTACGGCTTGCCCCCACAAACGATCACGGCGTCGATCTCGCCGGCCTTCAATTTCTCCAGCGCGATGCGTTGCTCAATATACACGACCTTTGGTTTCATTCCGAGCCGCTCGAACACGGTCAGCGCGGTAACGAACGTGCCGCCATTGGGAAGGTCGACGCTAACGGTCTTGCCATTTAGATCCCTGAGATTGCCGATCGATTTCGACGCGATGACATGCATCTCTTCGTTGTAGAGCTTGGTCACATAGGTGAATTGTTTCTTGATGTCCTTGGAGAAGCCCTTTCTCTCGAGATAGTCGAGCGTGTCGGACCGCACGATCCCGAGATCGACGCCCTGAAGAAACAGAATATCGGCGACGCTTTGCACCGAGCCGCGGCCGACAATCGGAAGCACGCGCAGATTGTTTCCGTCGTCGAGCACGGACGCCAGGTCCGCGCCGAATTGAACGTAGGTGCCGCCGATGGTGCCGGATATCAAGGTCACCGTGTTGGCGTTCAGGGCCTGTTTGGTGGCTGCCGAGCCGAACTGAAAGATGGCCTTGAGGCTTTCGCTGACCTTGGCCGGGTCATATTCGGTCTGTTCAGCGCGGGCGGTGAAGCCGCAAGCCATCACCATGGCCAAGATCGCCATTCCAAGTAATCGTCGCATTGATGTCCCCTGCCTTGGTAAAAACTACTTCTGCATTTGAGCGAGTCGCTGCGTTGCATCTGGCGAGCCGAGTTGCGCAGCCTTCTGGTACCAGGTGCGCGCCGCCGCCGGATCGGGAGTGATGCTCCGCGTATCCTGCGGGCCAAGCACGGCTGGATCGTAGGTTTGAGCCAGCAGGAGGGCAGCGCTGGCCTCCTGCGCGTCCGCCGCTCGCTCGAGCAATAGTCGCGCAGACGCGATGTCGCCGATTGCAATCAGACCCTTTGCCCTTTTCATCAAGGCGGCGAGTTCGTCGGCATCGAGCCTTCTTGTTGCCGGCGACGAAGCGACCGGTGGGGCAGCGACCGGCGGAGCAGCGACCGGCAATGCGGCAGCCGGTGCCGCAGCGGACGGAGTGCGGCCCTGCAGCGCGCTCTGGTAAGCCGTTGTGATCTCCTCACGCGTCGGCGCCACCGCAACCGTTGTGACGTTTCGAACGCCAGGTGTCTGACTTGCCGGCGCCGATAGCCGGGCGGCATCCTTGGGATTCCTCAACTGTGCGTCACCGGCCGTCAATTGCGCGGAATCGGGCTTGGCTGCCGCATAGGGAGCCGGAAGGGCGGCCGCAATTGAAGCCTTGGCGTTAACGATGATGTCGTGTGTGACATCCGCAGAAAACATCGCGAATAGAGCTGCCACCGCTGCAGCGGCCAAAACGCCCGCCAGAATTCGTGTCGAGAGCGAACGTCTTCGGGCCCGCAAGGGAGCCAAGTATTCGCTCGGGTCCGGTTCACCGTCATAATCGGAAAGAAACAGCGGGACAGGCTCTTCCGGATGAAAATCTGCCCGGGGTGATTGTCCGAACCTGTAGGGCGCCACGCGACGATCGATCGGGGTTTTATCGGGTATATCGACGTCAGTATCGTATGACCGATAACGCGGTGTCTGGTCCGCCATGTTGATGCTCCCCATTAACTGTAACGCAACGATTGGGGCATCCACGGAAATCGGTTTCTTGTTGTTCTTGTTGCTCAGAAGCGCCCCGCTACCGAAGCCGTTACCTCGCATTTTGAATCAGTCCAAAAAGCGACAATCGCCGGCACGATTTGGGAGATATTTAGGTTTGATTGCGGCGCAGGAGCGAAATGCACCGGCATTGGTGGCGGTGAAGCCATCCGGTTTGGCAGGAATTTTCCAATTTGTTGAAATTCTTGCAACGATTGATCGATTTGCGGTTGCGAAAACGCGCGCGCGGCCCGTCATTGGCCCGCTTTGCGCCGACACGTTGGCGCTTTTTGGCCGCATGACAGTCGAGGCGTCCGTCAAATTTTACGGATGGAGGATCACCTTGCCCATCGCCTTGCGGCCCGCCAGCACTTTCAGGGCGTCGGCGGTTTGCGCCAGCGGGAAGGTGCGGTCGACATGCGATGAGATCTTGCCTTCCGCCGTCCACTTCACGAGCTTTTCGAGGTTGGCGCGGTTCTTCTCCGGATTGAGCCGCGCCCACGCGCCCCAGAACACGCCTCTGATGTCGCAGCCTTTCAAGAGCACGAGATTGAGCGGCATCTTCGGAATGTCGCCGGCGGCGAACCCGATCACGAGGAAGCGGCCCTCCCACGCGATCGAGCGTAGCGCTGCCTCGGCGTAAGTGCCGCCGACCGGGTCGAAAATGATATCGGCGCCCTTGCCGCCGGTGAGCCGCCGCAAGCCGTCCTTGAGATCTTCGGTGGCGTAGTTCAAGCCGAGCTCGGCGCCGTGTTGCTTTGCGAATTCAAGCTTTTCGTCCGACGACGCGCAGGCGATCACCTTCAGGCCCATCAGCCTGCCGAGCTCGCATGCCGCCAGACCCGTGCCGCCGGCGGCCCCGAGCACTGCCAGGGTCTCGCCGGGTTTCAGGCTGGCGCGATCCTCCAGCGCATGCAGCGCCGTGCCGTAGATGATGATGATGCCGGCGGCGCGATCGAAATCCAGATTGTCGGGAATCTTGACGATGGAATTCGCCGGCAGCGCGATCTTTTCGCGCGCGCCATTGTGGCCGGACGACGCCACCACGCGGTCCCCGGCCTTCAGGCCGGCAACGCCCGAGCCGACGCTTTCGATGACGCCCGCGACTTCCGCCGCCGGCGAAAACGGGAACGGCGGCTTGATCTGGTATTTGCCCTGGATCATCAACAGGTCGAAGAAATTCAGCGCCGCGGATTTGATTGCGATCACGGCCTCGCCGGGGCCCGCCACCGGATCCGGCACCTCGGTCAAAACGAGGTCGTCGGGGCCGCAATACTGCGTGCAGAGAATGGCTTTCATGGACACACCTGAGTTTCGGACGCACAAGGGAGCGTCGCAAGCTTCATGCCGGATTTGGAGCCGCGCTACAATCTGATTCGAGTATCCTCATTACGTCATTCCGGGGCGCGCGTAGCGCGAACCCGGAATCTCGCGGAAGGATTTTCTCATTGACTTCTAGATTCCGGATCCAGTGCTGCGCACTGGTCCGGAATGACGGAAGAAGAAAACGACAAGGGATGAAACAATGTTTGAAAAAGGCCTTCTGGCAGGAAAGCGGATACTGGTCACCGGCGGCGGCTCCGGGCTCGGCGCGGCGATGGGACGCCGCTTCGTCGCGCTTGGCGCCGAGCTGATTATCTGCGGACGCCGGCTCGAATTGCTGGAGGCGGCGGCAGCCGAGATGCGCAGCGATTTCGGCGGCAAGGTCGCCGCGGTCAGATACGACATTCGCGACGGCGCCGCGGTCGACGCGATGATGGACGCGATCTGGCGCGAGGCGCCGCTCGACGTTCTCGTCAACAATGCCGCAGCAACCTTCATCGCGCAGACCGAGCGGCTGTCGTTTCGCGCCGCGGACGCGATTCTGGCGCCGACGCTGCACGGCGCGATGTATTGTACGCTCGCAGCCGGCAAGCGCTGGATCGAAGGAAAACACCAGGGCGTCGTGCTCAGCATCCTCTCGACCTCGACCATCACGGGCCGCGCTTTCACGGTGCCGTCGGCGATGGCGAAGTCCGCTGTTCTCGCGATGACCAAAAGCCTGGCGGTGGAGTGGGGACCCAGGGGCATCCGCACGGTGGCGATCGCGCCCGGCGCGTTTCCGACGCCAGGGGCATCGGGGCAGCTTCGGCCCAAGGGCCGCGACGAATCGTGGGCATCGAGAAATCCGCTGGGTCGCACCGGCGAACACGGCGAGCTTGCCGATCTTGCAAGCTTCCTGATCTCTGATCGGGCCGGTTACATCAACGGCGAGATGGTGGTGCAGGATGGCGGCGCGCACCTGCGCGGTTCCGGCGCCGAGGATCTCCTGCAATGGAGCGATGAGCAGTGGGAGAAGCAGCGGGCGGCGCGATCGAAAGGCTCTGGATGAATGTCGCCGCGAGCATCGCAATTCCGGATGTGCTGTTTCCGAGCCCCGTAACTGCGTCCCCAATCCATCGGCCGCATGCGAGGCGATGTCGGGCCATCTTCCAGTCACAATCATGAGGGAACCAGACTTTATCATGTCCATGCCGCGAATACTGACAGCCCTGGTGGCGAGTGTGCTGGTGGGTGGGGGAACTCACCTTGCGCAGGCGCAGACTGCGGCGCCGAAAGCCGCGAAAAGTGCGGCCAAGCCCGCGCCTGCAAAACCGGAAGCGGCAAAGCCGGAAGCCAAGCCCGCTGCGGCGGTCGCCGGTAACGCCGAGCCGACATTGATCGGCCAGTTCGGCACCTGGGGAGCCTATACCGCGATGCCGAAGGGCAAGAAAGTTTGCTTCGCGCTGGCCAAGCCGGCGTCATCGAAAACCAACCCGCCGAATCGTCCGCGCGACCCGGCCTATGCGTTTGTCTCCACCCGTCCGGCCGAGAAAGTCACCAACGAAGTTTCCATCATGATCGGCTACGCGCTCAAGCCGGGCTCGGAATCGACGCTGGAGGTGGGCGGTGCTTCCTACGCGATGTACACCCAGGGCGACGGCCTCTGGATCAAGAACGCCGCCGAGGAAGAGCGGATGGTGGACGCCATGCGCAAGGCCTCCGACGCGGTGGTCAAGGGCATGTCGGCGAAGGGCACCGAGACCACGGACACCTTCTCGCTGAAGGGCCTTTCCCAGGCGCTCGATAAACTGGCGCAGGATTGCAGGCGCTAACCTGGTCGCAATTGCTTTGCCGGTTGCTATATAAGGGAACCTTATTGGTCGTCACGGCCGGGCTTGTCCCGGCCACCCACGTCGTGACCAGCCGCTGAAAAGACGTGGATGCCCGGCACGAGGCCGGGCATGACGGTCTCAATGAGATGCCAAGCAATGCAGACAATCCTCGAAACGCCTAATGCCCCGGCTCCCCTGGAAAAGGTCGCGCTCGAGACCTATGTGCCGCCGGCAAAGCCGTCGCTGATCGGAGCGTCGCGCGCCGAGATTGCGGAACGGCTGGCGGCGATCGGCGTGGCGCCGGCGCAGCGCAGGATGCGCGTGCAGCAGCTCTGGCACTGGATCTACGTCCGCGGCGCGAAGAACTTCGACGAGATGACCAGCATCTCCAGGGAAATGCGCGCGCAGCTTGAGGCGCATTTCACGGTCGCGCGTCCCGAGGTCGCCGCCGAACAAGTTTCCAGCGACGGCACCCGCAAATGGCTGTTGCGCTTGCCGAGCGGCGACAGCCTCGAGAAGGCGCATGAAGTCGAGTGCGTCTACATTCCGGAAACCGATCGCGGCACGCTGTGCGTTTCCTCGCAGGTCGGCTGCACGCTGAATTGTTCGTTCTGCCACACCGGCACGCAGCGGCTGGTGCGCAATCTCACCGCGGGTGAAATCGTCGGCCAGATCATGGTGGCGCGCGACCGCCTCAACGATTGGGCCGACCGCGAAACGCCTTCCGGCGGCCGTCTCGTCACCAACGTGGTGATGATGGGCATGGGCGAGCCGTTGTATAATTTTGACGCGGTACGCGATGCGCTGCTGATCGTTTCCGACAATGAGGGCATCGGCATTTCCCGCCGCCGCATCACGCTGTCGCCCTCCGGCGTGGTGCCCAACATCGTCCGCACCGGGGAGGAAATCGGGGTGATGCTGGCGATCTCGCTGCACGCGGTGCGAGACGAGTTGCGCAACGAGCTGGTGCCGCTGAACCGGAAATATCCGATTGCCGAATTGCTGCAGGCCTGTCGCGACTATCCCGGCTCCTCCAATGCGCGGCGCATCACCTTCGAATATGTGATGCTGAAGGGCGTCAACGATTCAATGGAAGACGCGAAACTCCTGGTGAAGATGCTGAAGGGGATTCCAGCCAAGATCAACCTGATTCCATTCAATCCTTGGCCGGGCACGCGCTACCAATGCTCGGACTGGGACCAGATCGAAAGGTTCTCGGAATATATTTTCAACGCCGGCTATTCCTCGCCGGTGCGCACCCCGCGCGGCCGCGACATCCTTGCCGCCTGCGGCCAATTGAAGTCGGAGACCGAAAAATTGTCGGTGCGCGAGCGCCAGGCGCTACGCGCCATGGCGATGACGGATTAGGGCAGAAAAGGTAAAGTTCGTCATGGCCGGGCGGAAGCGCGAAGCGCGTCTTCGCGCTAGATGTCCCGGCCATCCACGTCTTGTCTTTTTGCAACACCGAGGAAGACGTGGACGCCCGGGACAAGCCCGGGCATGACGGTTGAGAGGATAGTGCCCATGTTCTCAAAGGACTTGGCTGCATGGCGCTGATCGGCCGGCTGTTCGTCATTCTGTTCGGATTTCTCGCCGCATGTCTGGTGGCGGGGATGATCGTGGTCGGCGCGGTGCTGTTTCCGGAATTCAGCGATCTCGGCACCGGTCCGGTCGACCCCGGCGCGTTGAACATCGTGCTCGGCTTCGGCTTTATCTTCATCAGCGGTTTTGCCTTGCTGCCGGCGATGATCGTGGTCGCGATCACCGAAGCGTTTTATGTCAGGAGCGCATTGGCCTACGCGGTCGGCGGCGGCGTGGTCGGGCTCGCCTGCTATCTCGGCCTGGTGCCATTCGATCCCGCAACGCTTCGCTTCGACGGCATCGTCCGCCGTCATCTCGAAATCATGACCGGCGCGGGGATCGTCGCCGGTCTCGTCTACTGGATGATCGCCGGCCGCAACGCCGGCGCCTGGCGCGATCCATCGCCCCCGCCACCGCCATTGCCGCCGATGCCGTCGCATTCGCCGCAACCGTCGGCGCCGCCACAATCGCCGCCGTCGTGATCGTCCCCGCTGTCATTGCGAGGAGCCAACGGGTCGCGCGAATGCGCGCCCGATGACAGGCTCCGCGACGAAGCAATCCATTTTTCTTCCCGATGACGCTCTTGGATTGCTTCGCTTGCGCTCGCGATGACGGGCTTTTCATCACGACCCTCCTCGGCTAAACCCTGCGCCATGAACCGGAGCGGACTTTTCGTCGCGCTGAGCCTGGCGCTTGTCATCGGACTGCTGTTTGGGATTTATCCCGAACTCGATTTGAAGCTGGCTGCGTTGTTCTATGATGCCGCGGCAAAATCCTTTCCGCTCAAGCTCAACGCGCTGGCCGCGATCGCGCGCGACGGCGCGATGTGGATCGCATGGGGGCTAGCGCTGCCGGCGATTGTCGCGCTGGTCATCAAGCTGGCGCGGCCGGACAAACCACTCTTGATATCCGGGCGGGCGATCATCTTCCTGCTCGTCACGCTGGCTTTTTCCGCGGGCGTTCTCACCAATTTGACCTTCAAGACCTATTGGGGCCGGCCGCGCCCGGTCGTGGTCGCTGAGTTCAACGGAGCGGAGCCTTTCGTGCCGTGGTGGGATCCGCGCGGCAGCTGCGAGCGAAACTGTTCGTTTTTCTCCGGCGAAGGCGCCACCGCATTCTGGACCTACGCGCCGGCGGCGCTGACGCCGCCGGCATGGCGGCCGCTGGCTTTTGCCGCCGCGACCATGTTCGGCGTCATCACCAGCGGGCTCCGGATGGCGTTCGGCGGGCATTTTTTCACCGATGTCGCGACCGCCGGCCTGGTTACGTTTCTGGTGATCTGGCTGGCATATCGCTTGATCTACCGCTGGCCTCAGACCCGGCTGTCCGACGAGAGCATCGATGCGGCGCTGACGCGGCTTGCCTGGCCCTGCTATCGGCTGGTGCAGCGCTGGCGCGGCCGCGAGGTCGGAGCCAGTCCGGCCGCGTGAGCGCTTGCGCGGGAGGCCTTTCCGCCTATAGTCCCGGCAAATTCGGCGGCATTCAAATTCAACAGGATTTTCATGGGCAAGGACGTGAAGAGGGTGGTGCTCGCCTATTCGGGCGGGCTCGACACCTCGATCATCTTGAAGTGGCTGCAGGCCACCTACGGCTGCGAGGTCGTGACCTTCACCGCCGATCTCGGCCAGGGCGCAGAGCTCGAGCCCGCGCGGGCGAAGGCGCTGCTGCTCGGCATCAAGCCGGAAAATATCTTCGTCGAGGATTTGCGCGAGGAATTCGTCCGCGATTACGTGTTTCCGATGTTCCGCGCCAACGCGGTCTATGAGGGGCAGTATCTTCTGGGCACGTCGATCGCGCGGCCCCTGATTGCGAAAAAGCAGATCGAGATCGCCGAAAAGGTCGGCGCCGACGCGGTCTCCCATGGCGCAACCGGCAAGGGCAACGATCAGGTGCGCTTCGAGCTTGGTTACTATGCGCTAAAGCCCGACATCACCATCATCTCGCCGTGGCGCGAATGGGACCTTCGCTCGCGCGAGCAGCTGATCGCGTTCGCGGAAGCGCATCAGATTCCGATTGCGAAGGACAAGCGTGGCGAGGCGCCGTTCTCGGTCGACGCCAATCTCTTGCACGCCTCAAGCGAAGGCAAGGTGCTGGAGGATCCCGCGCGGGAAGTGCCCGATTACGTCTATTCGCGCACCGTCGATCCCGAGAAAGCGCCGGATCGGGCGACCATCATTTCAATCGATTTCGAAAAGGGTGATGCGACAGCGATCGATGGCAAGAAATTGTCGCCGGCCACCCTGCTGGCAAAACTCAACGAACTCGGCCGCGCCAACGGCATCGGGCGGCTTGATCTCGTCGAAAATCGTTTCGTCGGCATGAAGTCGCGCGGGATGTACGAGACGCCGGGCGGCACCATTTTGCTTAGCGGCCATCGCGGCATCGAATCGATCACGCTCGATGGCGGCGCCGCCCATCTCAAGGACGAGCTGATGCCGAAATATGCCGAACTCGTCTATAACGGCTTCTGGTTTGCGCCCGAGCGCGAGATGCTGCAGGCGGCGATCGATCACAGCCAGCAATACGTCACCGGCCGCGTGCGCTTAAAACTCTACAAGGGTAACGTCATCGTGGTCGGCCGCGAGAGCAAGTACTCGCTGTACGATCAGGACCTCGTCACCTTCGAGGAAGGCGCGGTCGCCTACGATCATCGCGACGCCGCGGGCTTCATCAAGCTCAACGCGCTGCGGCTGCGCACGCTCGCCCAACGCAAGAAGAAGTTGGGATTGTAGAGGGCGGACTCGCTGCTCGTCGTCCCGGCCAAGCGAAGCGCGAGCCGGGATCCATAACCAGCGATGCTTGTGCTTGGCCGAGCTGGAGCCGCTATCTCACTCCCAACTGACGGCAGTGGTTATGGGTCCTCGCTTTCGCGAGGACGACGGGTGGAGGTAGTCGAAAACAAAAATGGCCGGGATTGCTCCCGGCCATTTTGATTTGAGCGATCGAATTGCCTGTCACCGCGGCGGCGCGGTGCCGGGGGGCGGGGGCGGCAGCGATGCCGTTCCGCCGTTGAGCAGAGGTGTGATGCGGCGGATGGTGACGCGGCGGTTGATGCGGCTTGGGCCGTCGGTCTGTTCCTTCAGATATTGCTCGCCGTAGCCTTGCGAGGTCAGGTTTTCCGCAGGGACCTGGAATTGCTGCGTCAGCAAGGTGGCGGCGGATTCGGCGCGCCGATCCGACAGCGACAGATTGTCGACGTCCGATCCGACCGCGTCAGTGTGGCCCTCGATCAGAAACACCTCGCGCGGATTGCGCTGGATGGCGCGGTTGAGCCCGTCCGCAATCACCTGCAGCTTCGCCGCCTGATCGGGCGGAATCTCCCACGATCCGGTTTCGAAGTTGATGGTGTTGAGATCGATGCTCGGCATCAACTGGCGCACCGACGGGCTGTAGCGGATTTCGTCGAGCGAATAACGCCGCGCGATCCGGTCCACCGGCGGCGCCAGCATGGTCTCGTAGATGACGTCAGGCGGCGCGTCCTCGGCTTCGACGATGTAGCGATTGTAGGGAATTCGGATCACCGGCGGCGGCAGGTCGACGTAGAAACCGCCGACCGCACGAGGATCGCGATAACTGTTGTCGATGATGATGATCTCGCGGCCCCGATCGTCGCGGCGAATCCGCCGCAGCAGCTGTCCGTCGCGGCCAACGACAGTGATGATCTGGGAGCCGTCGGGGCGAACCACGATGGTGCGGGTCTCGCCGCCGACCTGCTGGGTCCGAATGTCGCGCGCGCCGTAGCGGAAGCGCTCCACTTCATTGTGGCGTACGAAAGACTGGCCGCTCGGATCGCGAATGATGATCCGGCCGGGCTCGGTAATGATGGTGCGCCCGCCTTCCTGGGTCTCCCGCCGCGCGCTGCGGAAATCATCGAGGCGTTGCGGTCCCTGTGGCGCGGCACCCGGAGCGACCGGGGTTAGAGCTTGGGCTGGCGGTGGTGGGGCCGGAAGCGGCGCGGCGACTGTAGGCGGCGCGCGGCGGACCAACGGCGCGGCTCCAGGTGGCAGCGACGTCTGCCCACCGGCTCCGCCAGGCGGAGGTGCAGCGCTGGGAGCTGCCGGAGGGCTCGGCGGCGCGCCGGTACCCGGCGATGGCGGCGCACCCGCGCCTCCGCCTGCGGGCGGCGGGGTTGGACTCGGCGGCGCTGCGGCGGGCGGAGTCGGCGCCGATGGCGCTGGCGATTGTTTTGCGCCCGCGGGCGGTGCGGACGGCGGCGGCGTTGGGGTCGGCGGCGCGGCTGCCGGCGGGGTCGGTGGTGGCGCTGGCGATTGCTTCGCACCCGCCGGCGGAGTCGGTGCCGGAGGGGGCTCGCTCTTCTGCTGCTGAGTTTGCGGTGCGGGCGCGGCGCTTGGCGGGGCCGGTGGTTTTGGCGGCGCAGGTGGCGCTGCCGCTGGCGGCGGCGTGGGACGCGGTGGAGGCGCCGCTGAAGGCGGAGCGGGATGCGGCGCAGGTGCCGCCGCAGGAGGTTGTGGCGTGGGACGTGGCGGAGGGGGCGCAGGAGGTTGCGGCGTGGGCCGAGGCGGAGGCGCGGCAGCAGGCGGTGGCGTGGGTCGGGGCGGCGGCGCTGCCGCCGGAGGCGGTGCGGCAGCAGGAGGCGCGGGACGTGGCGGCGCTGCCGCTGGAGGCGGTGCTGCGGGCGGTGCCGGACGCGCGGGCGGCTGAGCCGCGGGCGGCGCGCCCTTCGGCGGTGCCTTGGGTCTTCCGTCGGGACCAAGCTCTTCCTTGGCCTGCGCCACAACCAGCGGTGCGGTTTGAGCGTGCGATGCAGAGCTTGCGAATTGCATTGCCGTCAGCGCTGTCGTGGCAAGCAGTACGAGACGAAGTCTTGTCATGATGATTGGGATCCCGGAAAAAAGTGCAACAAGCTCTGGCGATCAACGAATAAGGTTAGGCCGGATTGTGGCGGCCTTGAAAGGCGGACTTGTTTTTTATTTCGACCACAGAAAGTCTCAATGCGCCCTCGTTCATTGCGCATTCAGACCATCGTTTGAAACGAACTTCACATTGTCCCCTGCGGCTTATCCGGCGTGCCCGGATTCAGATCGGGCTCAGAGCCCGGCCGATCGGCGACCCCGCCATCGGTGGGAGATGGCGCAGGCGGCTGTTGCGGTCCACGCACCGGCAATTCATCCGGCCTGTTGCCCGGCAGCTCGTCAGGCCGTGGCGGCTCGCCGGGGTCTCTTTGCGGCGGCGGCACCTCCGGCCGCGGACTACCCGGCGGGCTTTCCTGCGGCGGCTCGGACGGCTGACCCGGCTTGATCGGCGGATCCTCTTGCGGATCGATCGGCGTTTCGCTCATCCGCAAACAACGGCGCGGCGACGGCAATGTTCCCTTAGCTTTGAGCCTTCACCAGTAGCGTATTGCTGCGGGTTGTGCCGGTCTCGGCGTAGCCGCGCGCGCGCATGTCGGCGATGCAGTCCTCCAGCCATTCGTTCCGCGACAAATGTTCGATCACCACCGCGCGCGGCCACAGCGCTTGCCGGGCTTGGCTGAAAAAGCCGGTCAGAACGCGATCCTCATAACCCTCGACATCGATCTTCAGCGCATCGACGCGCGAAATCCCCGCGTCGTCGAGAATGCGCTGCAGCCGCAACGAGCGCACCTTGATGGCATTGGCCGCGCGTTCGCC
>WNGO01002541.1_pt1 | contig 12102 bp, 13 predicted proteins | sample 5400511 | NCBI WGS metagenome assembly WNGO01 (sample SAMN13153380, study PRJNA577476) | soil metagenome | isolation source: 20 cm soil or saprolite under Garry oak tree replicate 2 | place: USA:California | collected 2016-06-15
CGTCTCGATCGGGAAGGACTCGTCATCGCACGAGCCGATCCGCCGCGCCGGCGGCTGGGCGGCAAGCCTGCTCGGCGGCGATCAGATCCACGTCGCGCAGCACTTCGCCCGCAGCGGCATTCCGCCGGTCGCGCTGTGGGTCGGAGTCGGTGTCCGGAACGCGAGGCGCGGGCCGCTGCTCGAGGGGGCGATCGGCTGGCTCGAGTGCCGCACCGTCTCCGAGCACGAGGCGGGAGACCACACGATCTTCGTCGGCGAGGTCGAGTCGATCGAGCTGGGCGGCGGCGGGCAGGGGCTCGTATACCGCGGCGGCCGGTTCTACGCCGCCTGAGTGACGCGCTACGGAGGAGGCGCGCCCTTCGATTCCCAGTAGCGGTTGAGCGCGCCCTGCACCTGCACGAACCAGATGATGGAGCCGATCAACGGCAACAGGAACCAGAGGCCGTGGATGCCGCGCACAGGGCTCTTCTGCCCGTCGATGTTCTCGTACATGTACCGCACCTCGGACGGGACGATGAAGTACGTGACCGGCGAGATCAGGATGTAGATGACGAGCCCGATGACGCCGCCCACGCCGTTGCCCGAATAGCGCTTGATCTCCTCCTGGGTCTTGTACGTCCAGATGAAGGTGTAGATGCCGAGGGTCAGGATCGCCCAGAGGATCGAGAGGCCGATCGAGCGCGTGTGGCCGACCGGGCCGCGCTGAGCCTGCGCTGCGGTCTGCGACGCCGTGTAGTCGCTCACGTGCCGATCATCTCATGCCCGCCAGACGAGGTTCATCCCGTCCCGGACGGTGAGCAGCACGTTGTTCACGCGCGGGTCGGCGAGGATGTGATCGTTGACCTCCCGGATCGCACGTGTGTTCTCGTCGTTCTCCTCCGGATCGGCGACGCGGCCGGACCAGAGCGTGTTGTCGAGGATCATCAGACCGCGCGGCGCCAGCTTTGGCAGCGTCGCCTCGTAATAGTTGACGTAGTTCGGCTTGTCCGCGTCGATGAAGACGAGGTCGAACTCGCCGTCGAGCTGCTCGATCGAGTCGAGGGCCGGGCCGATGCGGTAGTCGATGCGATCGACGACACCCGCCTCGGCTGCGTAGCGTCGTGCGATCTCCGTCGTCTCCGGATTCACGTCACACGTGACGAGACGGCCGTCGCCGGGCAGCGCCAGCGCCATCGAGATCGAGGAGTAGCCCGTGAACGTGCCCAGCTCGAGTATGCGCTTGGCGCCGGTCGACCGCACGAGCGCACCGAGGAACTGACCCTCGAGCAGCCCCACCATCATCTGCGGCGCGTCCGACTTCTCTTGCGTCTCGGCGGCAAGCCGCGCGAACAGGTCCGCGTTCGGCGAGGAGTGCGCCACCGCGTACTCCTCGACGCGCGGCTCGACGATGAAGCTCAGTCGATCCTCCCGAACAGAACGCAGCCGTTGTGGCCGCCGAGCCCCATGGCGTTCGAGAGCGCGACGTCGACGCGCGCGTCCCGCGCCTCGTTGGGCACGTAGTCGAGGTCGCACTCGGGGTCGGGATTTCGATAGTTGATCGTGGGCGGCAAGGTGCCCTCGTGGATCGCGAGCGCGCACATCATCCCCTCGATCGCCCCCGCCGCGCCGAAGGTATGTCCCATCACGGACTTCGTCGACGACACCGCGAGCCGATACGCATGGTCTCCGAAGACCTGCTTGATCGCGCGCGTCTCGGCGAGGTCGCCGAGGGGTGTCGACGTCCCGTGCGCGTTGATATAGCCGACGCGCTCGGGCTCGACATCCGCGCGGCGCAGCGCGTTCCGCATCATCTCCGCGACGCCCGTCGCTTCGGGCTCGGGCTGAGCCATGTGGTGCGCGTCGTTCGAGCCGCCGTAGCCGAGCACCTCGGCGTAGACCCTCGCGCCGCGCTGCTGGGCCGCCTCGAGGTCCTCGAGGACGAGCACGCAGGCACCCTCGCCCATCACGAACCCTGCGCGCGTCGCATCGAACGGTCGTGAGGCGCGAGGCGGGTCGTCGTTCTCGACGGCGAGCCCGCGCATCGCGGTGAAGCCCGCGAGGATCAGCGGGTGCATACAGGCCTCGCCCCCGCCGGCCAGGACCGCGTCCGCGTCGCCGCGCTTGATGATCTCCGCCGCCTCGCCGATCGCGTGCGAGCCGGTCGCGCAGGCGGAGACGACCGCGTAGTTGAGGCCCTTGATGCCGAGTGAGATCGCGAGCTGGCCGCTGGCCGAGTCGACCAGCACGTTCGGCAGGAAATTCGGGGAGACGCGCTCAGGTCCGCGCTCGCGCAGGATCTCGTCCTGCTCGAGGATGCCGTTCACGCCGCCGATGGCGGTGCCGAAGACGATGCCGACGCGCGTCGGGTCGAAGCCGTCGAGACCGGAATCCTGCATCGCCTCCCGAGCGGCGGCGAGCGCCAGCAGAACGTTCCGCTCGAGCTTGCGCACCTCCTTCGGCGACGCGACCTGGGTCGGGTCGAAGTCCTTCACCTCGGCGGCGATGCGCACCGGGAGCCCGTCGACGTCGAAGGACCGGATCCAGTCGATCCCGCTGCGGCCGGCGACGGCCGCCTCCCACGTGGTCTTCGCGTCGTTTCCGATCGGCGTGACGGCGCCGAGGCCGGTGATGGCAATCCGCTTCATCCGGTGAAGGTTACGAATCGTGAGATTTGGGCAAACAAAGGCATCAATTCCTAGCCAAGGGCCAAGTCCTCGCCCTTCTCAGTTCGGAGGTGCGACATGACAGCGGCCAGCCCCGCTTTAGAGCAACAACCTCGGCTTGTCTTCTTCCACTCGGCACTGTCGGGCCATTGTCGGCGTGTGGAGGGATTCCTGGCGCAGGTGCTCCAGCGTCGGCGCAACCATGGCACGTTCCAGGTGGTGCGGATCGCCGAAGAAGAGCGTCCGGATCTGCTCCAGCGCTTCCACATCGACACCGTCCCGACGCTCGTCGTCGTGGAGGGGCGTTCGGTCGCCGGCCGCCTCGAGCGGCCCCGCGGCTGCCGCGACATCGAGGGGTTCCTCGCTCCGTGGCTGAACTGATCTACGGCAGAGACATGTCCCGGGACTGTCCCGGGACATGTCTCAAACCGTGATTCCCTCTTCCTGGAGCGAGAGCTCGGCGAACTTGTCCCAGTGCTCCTCGATGAGCTTCGCCATCGCGGCTTCTTCCGCGATGATCTCCGCCGCGGCCTGCGCCGTCTCCTCGTCGCCGGCTTTCTGCGCGACGCGGCGAAGCAGCTCGTAGGTCGCGATTTCGAGGTGCTCCGTCGCGTAGCCGTCACGGGCATTGCGTCCCGCCTTCTCGGCGCGCACGAAATCGAGCGGCAGCTTCGCCAACGCGCCGAGCACGCCGCCGATCTGCTTGACGGCAGAGGGCGAGACGTCGTGCGCCTCGAGGCGCTGCGCCATTCGGTCGGCGTGCTGCTGCGTCTGCAGCTTGTGATGCTCGAGCGCGTCGAGGATCTCCGGGTCGTTGGTCGTGGAGATCATCCCGTCGAGCATCCGCAGCACGTTCTCTTCCATCGCGTGCGCCTCGTCGATGTGTTTCAGCAGCTGCGCCTTCAGTTGATCCACCGGAGCCAACCTCCTCAATCTGAATCGGCCGAACTCGCGGCCGAGCATCGTGGCGTGTCCGAGATAGCTGCCGTTCTGCGGCTCGAGCCTGTCGACGAGCATCGCGAACGGCGGGCGGTAATGGAGCTCGAGGCCGCGCACCTCGAACGGCATTCCCGGGAGGCGCGGAAACTCCGTCGTGCCGCGATCGCCGTGAATCCGTTTCACGCAACCGTGCAGCGGCGGCAGGGCGCCGGAGAGACGGTCGACTGCCCACACGCCGTCGAGCTCATTCACGCGGAGTAGGGTCCCCGGCGGTGCCCGGACGAAACGTGCCCTTCCCGCCCATGGAAGCGCAGCTGGTGAAAGAGCTGCCTGCCACGAACGGCTGGCAATTCGAGCCGAAGTGGGACGGTTTCCGGGGAGTGCTGGAGAACGACGGCGGCGAGCTCGCGCTCTGGTCACGCAACGAACGGCCGCTGCTGCGCTACTTCCCGGAGCTGCGCCCGCTCGGCGACCTACTCCAGCCGCACTCCGCGCTCGACGGGGAGATCGTGATCGCTCGCGACGGCGTGCTCGACTTCGATTCGATGCAGATGCGGCTGCATCCCGCCGAGTCGCGGATCCGCAAGCTGTCTGCCGAGATACCGGCCGAGCTCGTCGTCTTCGACGTGCTCCTCTGGGACGGCGAACCGATCCACAAGCAGCCGCTCGAGGAGCGCCGCGCGGAGCTCGAGCGCATCGGCGACGGGTTCCGCCTCTCGCCGACGACGCACGACACCGACGTCGCCGAGGCGTGGCTGTCGAGCTTCGAGGCGGCCGGCCTCGACGGGGTGATCGCGAAGAAGCTGGGGCTGCCGTATCTCCCCGGCTCGCGCGACGGCGTGCTGAAGGTGAAGCCGTTCAAGACGGCGGACTGCGTGATCGTAGGCGTGCGCTGGAAGGAGAAGCCCACGCGCATCGCGACGCTCCTCCTCGGGCTGTACGGCGACGACGGCGACATGGACTACGTCGGCTCGGCCGCGGTCGCGGCGAGCAAGCACGACCAGATCTTCGCCCGCGTCGAGCCGCTGCTGAAGGACGCGCCGGACCGCGGTTTCTCCGAGCCGAATCGCTGGGGCACCGGCGAGCTGGCCGAGTCGGCCGTGCGGCCCGAGCTCGTGGCGGAGGTCCGCTACGACAAGGTGCAGGGCAACCGCTTCCGGCACGGCTCGCGTTTTCTACGCTTCCGCGACGACAAGGATCCGAAGGACTGCACGTGGCGCGAGGTCAGGCCGCCCCGCAGCCCGAACGACCCGACCTTCGAGTCCCTGCTCAGCCGCGCCAGCGCATGAATGCGATCGTCCATCGTGCGGAAGCGCTCGTCCGCCGCGACACCGCGACGGCGGGCGCGGGCTCTCCCTGGGAGAGCCCGCGCCCGGCCCAGCGTTCCTTCAGGTCGTTCTTCACCTGGTGCGCTTGCGACCACGAAGGATGTCAAGTGCGCTTTACACCACTCTTCCCGTTCGGCTTGCCGGACTCCACTCCGAGCTTCGCGAAGAGCGGCTTCAGCGAGCGCTTGCGCCGCCACATGCCCCTCGTCGGATCGCCGACCTCGGCGATCCGCGCGCGCATCGTCGGAACGGTGAACGCCGACGGGTCGACGTCCGCAACCTCCTCCCAGAGGAGCGGCGCCGAGACGCGCGCGTCCGGGGTCGGCCGCACGGAGTACGCGCAGGCGATCGTCTTGTCGCGCGAGTTCTGGCCGAAGTCGACGAAGACGCCGCGGCGCTCGGCGACGCGCCACGTCGTCGTCGCGACCTCCTGGTCGGCGATCCGGCGCTCGACCTCCTCGGCGAGCGCCTTGGCGAAGCGGCGCACGTCCGGAAACGGCAGCTCCTGCTTGATCGGCGCCATGACGTGCAGCCCGGTGGCGCCCGACGTCTTGGGATACGACGCGAGCCCCAGTTCGTCCATCACGTCGCGCACGACGAGCGCGATCTCGCGCACGTACGGCCACTGGCCGTCGCGCGACGGGTCGAGGTCGATCAGCAGATAGTCGGGCTCCTCGATCTTCGGCACGCGGGAATGCCACGTGTGCAGCTCGATGCAGCCGAGGTTGATCACCCACTCGAGCGCCGCCTTGTTGTCGACGATCGCGAAGACGGTCGAGTGGCCGCTCGGAAACCGGACGAACTGCTCGCCTACGAAGTCCGGGTGCGACGGCACGCGCTTCTGGTGGAAGAAGTCGCCGTCGACGCCGTTCGGGTAGCGCACCATGTGGAACGGGCGGCCGCGTAGGTGCGGGAGCGCGCAGTCGGCGACGTCGAGGTAGTACGCGACGAGGTCGCCCTTCGTCAGCCCGACGGCGGGGAAGAAGATCTTGTCCTGATTTGAGACGGCCATGCGGGTGGTAGTGTCGCCCCGTGCGGCGGTCTCTCGCTCTCGTCTTCGTCCTCGCGCTGGCGGGCTGCGGCGGATCGAGCTCGAGCTCGTCCCAGGGAACGACCTCTGGGCATCCGTGTGCGCAGGGCAGCCTCCCGCTCGTCAACGCGGGCCAGCTGACCGTCGGGACGGACAACCCGGCGTTTCCGCCGTGGTTCGGGGGCGCCGAGAAATCCCCGTGGAAAGTCAGCAACCCCGCCTCGGGCCAGGGCTTCGAGTCCGCGGTCGCGTATGCCGTCGCGGGCAAGCTCGGCTTCGTGGAGAGCGACGTGAAGTGGATCGTCGTCCCGTTCAACACGTCGTTCGCGCCGGGGCCGAAGAAGTTCGACTTCGACATCAACCAGATCTCGTACACCCCCGCACGCGCGAAGGTCGTCGACTTCAGCGACTCGTACTACAACGTCGACCAGGCCGTCGTCGCCAGGCGAGGCACGAAGATCGCGACCGCCCAGTCGACCGCCGACCTCCAGCAGTACAAGCTCGGCGCGCAGATCGGCACGACGAGCTACACGTACATCACGGAGTTCATCAAGCCCTCCAAGCAACCTGCCGTCTTCGACACGAACGATGCTGCGGTCGCCGCGCTGAAGAACGGCCAGATCGACGGGCTCGTCGTCGACCTGCCGACGGCGTTCTACGTCACCGCCGCGCAGGTGCCGAACAGCAAGATCGTCGGACAGTTCCCGACCAGCGATGCCGGCGAGCGCTTCGGCATGGTCTTCCAGAAGGGCAATAAGCTCGTCGGCTGCGTGAACCATGCGCTGAATCAGCTGAAGGCCGACGGAACCCTGCAGAAGATCCAGGACAAGTGGCTGGCGAAAGTCGGCGACGCGCCGATCCTGCACTAGACGAGCGCCGTTCCCGAATCCTCGGCAGCCTGATGTCCGGCGCGGAGGGACGCCGCGGCGCGCTGATCGCGACGCTCAGCACCGTCGTCTTCTTCACGGCGCTCGCATTGCTGATCACGCACGCGCCCGGCTGGCCCGAGGTGCAGAAGACGTTCTTCGACTGGGGCCAGTTCAAGGACTCGCTGCCGGACATCGCCCGCGCGTTCCTGCTCAACGTCAAGATCTTCTTGATCGCAGAGGCGTTCATCCTCGTCTTCGCGCTGCTGCTCGCCGTCGTTCGCAGCCTGCCCGGGCCGGCGGCCCTGCCGCTGCGGATCCTCGGAATCGCGTACGCCGACTTCTTCCGCGGTGTGCCGACGATCCTGGTCATCGCGATGCTCGGCTTCGGCGCGCCGGCGTTGCAGCTGAAGGGCGTGCCGCTCTCCACGACGTTCTGGGGCATCGTCGCGCTCGTGCTCGTCTACACGGCGTACGTGTCGGAGGTGTACCGGGCCGGGATCGAATCCGTGCACCCGAGCCAGGACGCCGCGGCGCGCTCGCTCGGCCTGACGCACTGGCAGTCGCTGCGCGCCGTCGTGCTGCCGCAGGCGGTGCGCCGCGTGATCCCGCCGCTCTTGAACGACTTCATCGGCCTGCAAAAGGACACGGCGCTCGTCGGCTTCCTCGGGTCGGTGGAGGCGTTCAAGCAGTCTCAGATCGACGCCGCGGCGACGTTCAACTACACGTCCTACGTCGCGGCGGCGCTGCTGTTCGTTGCGTTGACGGTCCCGCTCGCGCGCTTCACCGATTGGCTCGTCCTGCGCGACCGGCGGCGGCGGCAGGCGGTAGGCACGTGAGCGAGGCCCTGCTCGTCGAGCGGCTGCACAAGTCGTTCGGGACGCTCGAGGTGCTGCGAGGGGTCGAGCTCGCGGTCGCCGACCATGAGGTCGTCTGCCTGATCGGCGCGTCCGGCTCCGGGAAGTCCACCCTGCTGCGCTGCGTGAACCTGCTCGAGCCGATCAACGCCGGGCGCATCGTCGTCGAGGGCGTCGAGATCACCGCGCGGGGGATCGACGTGAACCGCGTCCGCCGGCGCATCGGCATCGTCTTCCAGGCGTACAACCTCTTCCCGCACATGAGCGTCCTCCGCAACGTGACGCTCGCGCCGCAACTCGCGCTCGGGCTCTCGAAGGACGAGGCGACGCGACGCGCGATGGGACTGCTCGAGCGCTTCGGGCTCGCGGACAAGGCGCGCGACTACCCCGACTCCCTGTCCGGCGGACAGCAGCAGCGCGTCGCAATCGTGCGGGCGCTCGCGATGCAGCCGGACCTGATGCTGCTCGACGAGGTGACGAGCGCGCTCGATCCGGAGCTCGTCGCGGAGGTCCTGGAGGTGATCCGGGAGCTCGCCGCCGGCGGCATGACGATGGTGATCGCCACGCACGAGATGAGCTTCGCGCGCGACATCGCCGACCGCGTGTGCTTTCTCGACGGCGGTGTGATCCTCGAGCAAGGACCGCCGGAGCAGATCCTCAGCGCGCCGCGCGAGCCGCGGACGCAGCAGTTCCTTCAGCGGATCATCGAAGCCGGCCGGCTGTAGTTTGCGCCACGTGGACCTGACGCTCGAGCCGCTCGACGACCACGTCGTCATCCAGCCCTCCGACGAGGAGTCCGAGACGAACCTCGGGCTGATCATCCCGGCGTCGGCGGAGGCGGATTGCCGCACCGGCGTCGTCACCGCCGTCGGCGCGGAAGCCACCGGCGTCGAGCCCGGCGACAAGGTGCTGTTCCCGACGGATGCCGGCTACGAGGTTCGGCTCGGCGGCTCGGCCGTGAAGGTGATGCGGCGCGCCGACCTCATCGCACGTGTGCACGACTGACGTCGTCCGGCGACGTGCAGCCGAGCAAGGCGAGCCCGAGCTCGATCTCCGTCTGGAACAGCCGTAGCACGTCGGCGACGCCTTCCTCGCCGGCGACGGCGAGGCCCCAGAGCATCGCGCGGCCGATGAGCACCGCACGGGCGCCGAGCGCAAGTGCCTTGAGCACGTCGCCGCCACGGCGCACGCCGCCGTCCAGCAGCACTTCCGCGCGGCCGTCGACGGCGTCGACGACTTCCTCGAGCGCGTCGAGGGTCGCGGGCACGCCGTCGAGCTGACGGCCGCCGTGGTTCGACACGACGACCGCGGCTGCACCGTGCTCGCACGCGAGCTCCGCGTCCTCCGCGGTCAGCAGGCCCTTGACGACGACGGGAAGACCGTAGCCCGCGAGCCATTCGAGGTCGCGCCAGCTCACCGTTGCATCGAAGCCGCCACCGAAGAGGTCGCCCTGCACGGTGAGGTGCGCCGGAACCTTGAAGTCGACGCGAACGTCGCGCTCGCGCCGTCCGATGTACGGGACGTCCACCGTCAGGACGAGTGCGGAGTAACCGGCGGCGACCGCCTCTTCGATCGCAGCTTCCGTCCGCGAGCGCGGCCGCCACACGTAGACCTGGAACCAGCGCGGCCCGTCCGCCGGCAGTTCCGCCGGCGCACACGTCGCGGCGGACGAGAGGCACATGATCGTTCCCGCTGCGGCCGCGGCGCGGGCGGTCGCCTCCTCCCCGTCGGGATGAGCGATCCGCTGCATCGCCAGCGGCGCGATCAGCACCGGCAGCGCGAGCTCGGCGCCCAGGACGCGTGTCTTCGTCGAGACCGCGCCGACGTCCACCAGGACACGCGGGCGCAGCTTGCGTCGCTCGAACGCGGCGACGTTGTCCCGAAGGGTGACCTCGTCGCCGGCGCCGCCCGCGAAGTACGCGTGGGCGTTCGCGTCGAGCTTCTCCTCGGCGAGGCGCTCGTAGTCCCACACGTTCACCGGCTGCATCGGGGCGACACTAATCCCAGAAAGACGAAACCCGCCTCCGATAGCCGCAGACGGGTTTCAAATGCCGGGGGTATGAGGGGGGAGCCGGCAATCCCTATTTTCGTGGCGACAATGGCCGTTTCCTCCCCCTGAAGGGTGAATCGGAAATTTGAGGCGGAGAGGGCGGGATTTGAACCCGCGACGCACCTTTCAGCACGTACGCGATTTCCAGTCGCGCTCCTTAGGCCACTCGGACACCTCTCCGGGCTGCGAAGCGGAGAAGGAGGGATTCGAACCCTCGATGGAGGTATTCACCCCCATAACGCCTTAGCAGGGCGCCGCCTTCAGCCACTCGGCCACTTCTCCGCGGTTCGCGCAGGATAGCCGAGGGGCTACGGGGAGTCCTGCGGCGACTCGGGCGGTCGAGCGCGATCGCAATGCGCCTGCGGCGATGGGGCCGACGAGCGTCCAACGTGCCCGGCGGCGGAGCTCGGCTTGCTCGGAACGGCGGTACGCCTAGATCAGACCTAGCCATTCGGCTAGGAGTTTTGCAGGGCGTTCTGCCGAAAAAGAGCGCATGGACGAAGAAACTCGAGTTGCCGTATCGACAGCGCTCCACTGCCTCGAGTGCCGGCAGGAGTGGACGGACCGGCACGAGCGATGGCGCATGTACGCGACGCTCGACGAGGTGGCGGAGCTGGGGCTCTTCTGCCCCGTCTGCGCCGCGTTCGAGTTCGACGGTTAGCTCATCGATCGCGGCCGTGCCGGCAATGGATAGTTCGCCGAAGACGCTGTAACTTCACCCCGTTGTCGCCTGAGACTGCTGCTCGTCGGAGCGTTGCTGGCCGCGGAGACATCCGCACGTGCTGCGACGCGTAGACAGCCCGGCGTCGTCGAGCTTTCCCCTGGCGACAATCGCGGCCGCGCTCGCGGCCACCGCTGTCGCGTTCGGCGTCTGGGCGGCAATACGGCCCGCGAACGACTCGGGGTCAGACCTCCCGATCTACGAGGAAGACGCCTCGATCATTCTCCACGGCAACGTGCCGTATCGCGATTTGCCGATCGAGTATCCGCCGGGAGCGCTGCCGATGTTCCTGCTCCCGGCCGTGATGTTCGGCGATGCACGGGACGCGCACTGGTCGCCGCCGAACGACGCGGGCCGCCGGTACCACCTCGCGTTCGACTCGCTCGTGGTCCTCCTCACGGCCGCGATGGTGACGTGCACCGCGTTATCGCTGAGCGCTCTCCGGCGCTCCGCACGCACCCAGGCGGTCTCGCTCGCGGTCGTGGCGTCGGCGCCGCTGCTCGTCGGGCACGTGTTCGTCGAGCGGTTCGACGTGTGGCCGGCCGCACTGACCGCCGCGGCTCTGGCGGCAGCCGTCCGAGGGCGGTATGCGCTGGGTGGCGCGGCGCTCGGGCTCGGCGTGGCGGCGAAGGTCTACCCGGCGCTCCTGTTGCCGGTGCTCGTGATCGTGGCAGTCCGGCATCGCGGCATCCGCGCAGCGGTCGCGTCCGCGGCAGCTGCGGTCGGGACAGCGGTGCTCGTGTTCCTGCCTTTCGCGATCGTCGGCTGGCCAGAGACGTGGGCGACGCTCCGCCACCAGCTCGGCGGCGGGCTCCAGGTCGAGACGCTCGCGAGCTCCGTGCTGGTGATGACCCACCACGTGGCGGAATGGCTCGGGCTGAAGACAACCGGATTGACGGTTGGCTCGGAAGAGCATGGCCTGGGCCGGAGTGTCCTCGAAGGCGTCGGGATCGACGCAACGAAGACGACCTTGAACGTACTGCTCGTCATCGTTCTCTGTTTGCTGTGGCTCGCGCTGGCACGAAGCAAGAACGATCCGCGCGAGGATCTCGCGCGCTATTCGGCCGGGACGATTGCAGCCGCCCTCGTCCTCGGCACCGTCCTCTCCGCGCAGTACATCACCTGGCTGATCCCGCTCGTTCCGCTCGTCGGAGGCCGCCGGGGAACCGTGGCGACGTTTTGCTTTCGTCGCCGCCGCAGCGCTTACGCACGCATGGTTCCCCGGTGACGCATACCGCAGCTACCTGAACGACTTCGACGTGGGCGCCACTTTGCTGCTCCTGGCGCGCAACCTTGCACTGCTCGCCACGGCGGTCGTTCTGGTCGCACCGGACCGCTGGCTATCGCAGGACTCGCGGCGGCGTTCGGGCCGGTTGCGTGCCAGTCGGCACGCGGCAAGGGCGAATTCAGGCGGTCTCGGACGGACGACCGAAGCGCGCGATCTGTAGGCCGAATTCCGCTCAGTGCGCGGCGTCCGGCCCGGTTGAGCGGAGGGGAGGGATTTGAACCCTCTTCGGACCCAAGAGCCCGAACGGTTTTCGAGTGCGTAGGTGCTCGCACCCACTGATCCGCTAGATGCCACCTGGTACCGGGAAGTGCTGTGAACTCGGCCTTCTCATGCCAGCAACTAGCCTTGCGTATCAGCGCATCACGCGTGGTGAGTTTGCAC
>WNGO01011269.1_pt1 | contig 12094 bp, 13 predicted proteins | sample 5400511 | NCBI WGS metagenome assembly WNGO01 (sample SAMN13153380, study PRJNA577476) | soil metagenome | isolation source: 20 cm soil or saprolite under Garry oak tree replicate 2 | place: USA:California | collected 2016-06-15
GCCCGCACCTCCATTACGAAGTCCGCATCAACGACACTCCCGTCAATCCCTACAAATACCTCCGCATGACCGTAGCCCACACCGGCGGCTTCGCCGCAGGAAGCTAGAAAACAGTTCTCAGTTTCCAGTTTTCGGAACGGTCCCATAAGACTGTTTTGAAAGGGCGCGTCTTTAGACGCGCCGTCGAGCACAGCCTCAATGCTGGGCTTCAGCCCCTGAAGTCAACACGCGAAGGCCGGTGCAAAGCCCCAAGGAAATGCGACAAGCGATGGTGACAGCCCAGGGCCCGAGTCACACGTGAACGCGATTGCCGCATTGAGGGTCAGCCGAGGGTCCTGCACGCGAATTTTGGTACTGCACAAGCTCATTACCGAGGTAATGAGTCGCTTTCAACAACCTTCGGGATCATAGCGGCCGAGGCGGTAACATATTAGGAATCCCCCCGGGTGCTTCATGGCAGAAGAGGCTCGCGCTTAAGGATCGTCGATGGAAAAGTCCGAGACGAAGCTGTTTGGCCGATACGAGATCCTTTCTGAGCTCGGCCGCGGCGCCATGGGCGTCGTTTACAAGGCTCGTGATCCCCAGATTGACCGCCTGGTTGCCTTGAAGACTGTGTCTCTGTGGGGCCAGGAAGCCGACGAAGAAAAGGAATTCCGGCTGCGTTTCATGAATGAAGCGCAAGCCGCAGGACGGCTCCACCACTCCGGAATTGTCTCGGTCTTCGATGTCGGCGAAAATCCGGAAAACCATGACCCCTACATTGTCCTGGAGTATGTGCAGGGCGAGTCGCTGAACCGTATTCTTTCCCGCGAAAAGAAATTGTCCCTCGAGCGCTCTTTGAACCAAATTGAACCTGGCCCACTTCACCATCCCCGGCCGAGTCCTTGGCACTCCGGCCTATATGGCTCCTGAGCAATTGAGTGGCGAAGGAGTAGATGGCCGCGCGGACCTATTCTCGCTCGGAGTAATTCTCTACGCCATGGTGACGGGACATTCTCCGTTCCAGGGCACCAGCGCCACTACTGTCTGCTTCAAGGTGGCCAATCGCGAACCCATTGCGGCCAGTGCTCTCGACATGACTCTGCCGCCGCAACTGGACGCTGTGATTTCGCGGGCCATGGCGAAGGATCTCAACGAGCGCTACCAGCGCGGATCGGATTTCGCTGACGACCTGCGCATCCTGCAGCAGAGCTTTAAGATCACCTCGAGCACGACTTCACGCCGCACGTCCACCGGCACGGCAACACGTTCAGCCCTCATCGGTAGCACGAGCGCCATGCATCCCGCAGCCAAAGTGGCCGCAGCCGGAGAAGCAGTTCGATACATTCTTTCCAAAGCGCGAATCAAAGATCTGATTCTCGCTGCCGCCACCGTGTGTCTGCTCGTCATTCTCGCTGCTCAATTGAAGCTGTTCAACAACCGGCCCGAGTCGGCTATCCGCGGCCCGGTGCAGGTGAACAGCGCTGCCACCGTGAACCTTGATTCCTCACTGCCGAGTCAACCGGTGGTCCAGGCCGAAACCGTGCCCACGCAGGCGCAGGCGCCGGTTCCCGCCGTAACCCGTAAGAAGAAGAGTTCCGCGAAAACTCCACCTGCCCCGGCCAAGCAGATCGTGATTCCTTCCTCCACGCTCGAACTAGGCGTGCAACATCAATTCAAGGATGCGACTCTCTACGTGTGGGTCGATGACAAACTCACCCTGACTCTTCCTCTGCACGGCGCAGCCCAGAAGAAACTCGTAGTCTTCAACGGAGTTCGCGGCATAACGTCGGAAACCATGAAAATCCCCGCAGGCAAGCGCGTGCTTCGCTTTCGAGCCTTATCCACCGACCAGACTGTCGATCTGTCGAAGACTCTGTCCGCAGAATTCGTAGGCGGCGACACGAAATCCCTTTCGGTCTCCTTCGAAAAGCGTAATTCCTCAATGCGCCTGAGCTGGCAATAGCCACGGTAGGAAATTCTCTTCAAGGGCCGCCTGAATCACGCAGAGTGATGAAGGACCTTCAAATCTCAACAATCAAGCCGCGGAGCGGCGACAGAAGGTCCAAACCGGGCACAGAATGAGCAAGCTCCGTAGGAGCGAAAGACCAGGCCCATAAGTTCGCAACGAATCCAACGCCTACTGCCGCAACCCCATCCAATTTTCCGACACCACCAGCGAATTCCCCGGATTCTGCGGATCGTACTTCACCGACGTATGCAGCCCCAACCGGCAAGAGTGCAAATTAATCCAATGCCGAAGATAAGTAACATCCTGCGAGCACTCGTAGGAAACGCCCGCCACGTCATATTTATAAATCAACATGACGGCGGCATGATGACCCTTCGCCGCAGCGAGTTCCTGCACGTCGATCACGGTCCCATCCGTAATGCGTCCAGTTCCCTCAAGCCAGGCACGACGCTCGCGCTCCAGTTCATCCGCTGTCCTCGGCTTGCGCCGCAACAACGCGTACGATCCCAGCAGCGCGGCGCCGCTGGCTGCAACCAGTCCATATAATCGAAGCGAATCCATATCAGGGATGGGTCGAGACCAGCGAAGGGCCGCCGACTTCTCTATCAGAATATTCGCAAAGCCAATCGGTTGGAAGAGGTTCGAGGTTACCGAGGTGCCGGGTATCGTGAAAAACTTGGGACGGGATCTCTACCTCGTCTCGTTGCAGATGTTCTTGCTGACCAGCTCGCCAAACCCGCCTTCGGGTGATTTGCCGAACTGATCGTCGTGGTTCGCCTTCTTGCTGACCACGAAACGCCCGCTGTGGTCGCGCGTGTAAAACCATTCGGTCGTGGGATTCGCAGCCCCGCTGACGCAATTGATTCGCACCCGCGCCCGCATCTCAACGAATGGGCCACCCTGAGGAAGCTGCGCCGGATCCTTGTACTCGACCCGCACCAGCGCAGATCGCTGATTGTTCTTGAGTACTCGGACAGAGCTGACGGACACCTTGTCTCCCGCTTCCGTTTGTCCGATCATCCGCCACTCTCCAGCGGCCAGGACGAACGTAACCATCAGGACGGTCGCGAGCGCTACCGCGAAAATGAGGAGGAGGGCTTTTTTCAATGCAAATTTCCCAAGCAGCAATTTGCAGCACTACTTTGGGCTATCCGGCCGTTTCTGTCAATCCGGTTTTGAGGTCACCGCCGCACACCTCTCTCCGTGATATCGTGTATGCGTCCCAGCGAGTTTTGTCCGGGACCTGTCCCGGAGAGCTTCATCACATGGAAACCCTTTATTCCTCTACACTTGCTTCGCGAGTAGGCCCGTTGTTCTTGGCCACTTCCGGGAAGGGACTGGTTGCCCTGGAGTTCGACGCCCGACTACCCGGACAACAGACCATACGTCCAAATCCACGCGACCTGCGCTCCGAATCCGGTGCCGTGCGCTTCGAGGACTCCGACAGAAGACTCTCCGCTTACAAACACGAACTGGAAGAATACTTCGCCGGCAATAGACGGCAGTTCTCATTCCCCCTCGACCTTCGTGGAACTAGGTTTCAGTTGGAATGTTGGCAGGCCCTGCTCGAGATTCCCTACGGCGAGACTCGCACCTACGCCGATATCGCCCGCGCCGTCGGCCGACCTCAGGGATTTCGCGCCGTCGGAATGGCCAACAACCGCAATCCGATAGCGATCGTGGTGCCGTGCCATCGCGTAATCGCATCCGACGGGACACTGTGCGGCTACGGCGGCGGTCTCGACATAAAACGCAGGCTGTTGCAATTGGAAGGAGCGCTAAGCGGCACGCTGGCAGCGTAATGATCCGACCATTTTGATTGCAGATTTTCGATTTCAGATTGCAGATTGAAACCAACCCGCTACGATCTGCAGTCTGAAATCTACAATCCGAAATCCCTTTGACCACTCAAACCAACACCTCCACCCTCCGCAAAGCCGGCCTCTTCTACCTCGTCTTCGTAATGTTCTCCTACACGACCGGTGGCCCCTTTGGCCTCGAAGACATGGTCACCACCTCGGGCCCGGGGATCACCCTCCTCTATTTGCTGATCATTCCCTTCTTCTGGTGCATTCCAGTCTCGCTAGTGTCGGCCGAACTCACGACAGCCATGCCCGTCGAAGGCGGCTTCTATCGCTGGACGCGCGCCGCTTTCGGGGACTTCTGGGGATTCCTCGCCGGATGGTGGAATTGGACTGCGTCGTTCTGTCTCGGCGGTGTGTACGGCGTACTCTTCGCCGATTATCTGAAGTATCCCTTTCCGCGGATGACCTGGTGGGAGCATTACCTCATTTCGGTTGGGCTCATCGCTCTGCTGACATGGGTCAACGTTCGCGGCATTCAGATGGTCGGCCAGGTCGCCACCGCCCTCGAGATCTTCATCTTCATCCCGGTGATTGCGATGGTCGTCATCGCGTTCACGCGCTGGCACTTCAACCCGTTTCACCCCTGGCTTGTGCCCCATCAGGCAACATTCAAAATATTCGGCGTGGGCCTGGCCCTGGGCTTGTGGCTGTACTCCGGATACGAGCAGCTCTCGACGGTCGCCGAAGAAGTGGAGAACCCGCAGCGATCTTATCCTCGCGCCTTGGCGCTGGTCGTGCCGTTGTCGATCGCCGCTTATTTTCTGCCTACGCTCGCCGGACTCGCTTCCGCAGGCAATTGGAACCAATGGCACACCGGATTTTTCTCTGACGCAGCCCGTATGATCGGCGGTCCCTGGCTCGGCACCTGGATGACCTTAGCCGCCATGATCGGCAACGTCGCCCTGCTGAACAGCACCATCCTCACCACGACCCGCATGCCCTTCGCCATGGCCGAGGATGGATACCTTCCCGACCTCCTGACCCGCAAACACGCCCGTTACGGCACACCATGGCTCGCGATCGTCGCCTCAGCGGTCATTTACGCAGCGTTAGCTTGGCAGAGTTTGGGCCAGCTCATCTCCGTCTATATCTGGCTGCGCTCCGCAACAACGATCCTGACCGTTCTCTCGGCTTGGAAGCTACGCCGCAGCCGACCCGACCTGCCACGTTCCTTCGTCGTTCCGGGTGGAGCCGCAGGAATGTTCTATGTAGTCGCCGCGCCAATCCTGATGGCGATCGTGGCCTTGCTGGGAGGAAATCGCTTCGCCACCATCGGCGGCGCCATCGCGATCATAGCGGGTCCGATCGTCTACGGCCTTCTCAAACTCCGGAATCCAAGCACCGCGGAGAATTGATCCGGCTTTCGATAGCCCAAAGAATCATGTGGGGACCGCCGCCCTCGGCTGTCCGTCGAGCGCAGCTCGACAACCTGATCCGGATGAATCATTCCCCAATCTTCCAACATTTTGTCATCAAAGCTTGCGCCCAACGGCAACCTGACCCGCAAGTAGAAAAGTCTTTGGATATTTGCCCTCACCACAAAGCTTGAATGAACCGAAGTCCTTAAACCAGGGACCCTCCGGAACTTCGGGCTTGCTCGCTATCCATAGGCGAAGTTGGTTCAGATGTTCGACGCTGATGTTGCGATCGCGCATACGCTCCACCAGGTGATCGCGCAGCGCCAGAGGAAGGCGAGACCACGTCTCGATCTGCGGCATTACTCACCGAAAATGAATCGACCCATTTTGTCGCCTAACTGTTTTATTTCGTCAGGATCCGAGGCGGCCCGAAAGCGCTCCGCCACTTCGAAGAAAGCCTTTTCTTTCTCTTTCTGTGCTTCCAGACCTTGCTCGAGCAATTCCACCAGCACACGGTTGTCACTGAGCCGTTTCTTGCGCGCGATCCGCTCCACCTGCTCGGCCAATTTGCCGGGCAGCGTCACGCTACGACGGACCTGCTTCATCGATTTCATGACACCATCTTACACCACAATGGTGCACCTCAGCTCACCCAGTCCAGCACCTTGTACCACGCTCCCGCAAACGGCAAAAACCACGGCTTCCCGTTGTACAACCCGAGCGGCGCCCCCGCGAACCGTATCCCCACAAACGGATTCTCCGGCTTATCCCCCGCCATCAACTCGGCGATCTTCTGCCCCTGATACGTCGCCATCGCCACGCCATGCCCCGCATATCCGACCGCGTAGTACATCCCATCCATCTCTCCCGCGTGCGGCATGATGTCAAACGCAAAATCCAGCGTGCCGCCCCACACGTACTCGACCCGCGCATCCCGTAGTTGCGGATACACATCAATCATCCCCCGCCGCAGCAGGTCGGCACTTCGCCGCACCGTCTGATCATTCTCCGGAAAAAATGCCGCCCGTCCTCCGAACAGCATCCGCCGGTCGGGCGTCAGCCGGTAGTAGTAGAGATAATTCTTCGAGTCGTAGATCATCCGGTTGCGCGGGCTCAATTCTTTCGCCAACCCGGCTGGCAGGATCTCAGTCGTGATAATGAACGATCCAATCGGAATGATCCTTCTCTGCAACTCCGGAGTCACAGCCCCGGTGTACCCGCTGGTCCCAACAAACACTTCATGAGCCCACACCGAACCTCGCGACGTCGTAATCTTCCACCCGGCTTCTCCCTGTCGTGAATCGCGCTCGATCGCATTCACGCGAGCATGCTCGTAAATTTCCGCTCCCGCTTTCATGGCCGCACGTGCCAGCCCCGCAACACTGCCTGCCGTTCGTAATTGTCGAAATGCTTCTGCTTGCAAGCGACTTCCAGATGACCGCTACGCGAAAAGTCGCACGCGATCCCCTCTTCTTTGACGATCTGCTCGACACAATCGAGCGAAGCCAGCGACGCCGCGTACATCCGCCGCGTGAGTTCGCGTCCGTACATCGACATGAGCTGCTTGATCCCCAGCTTCATGCCGGTCAGCACCATCCCGCCGTTGCGCGAACTGGCGCCCCATCCAATCGTCTCCGATTCGAACACGGCCACCCGGGCCCCGCGCCTGGCCAGCGTGCGCGCCGCCGAGAGCCCGGTGAAGCCAGCCCCGATCACCGCTACATCCACGGTTTCCGGCACTGGACGCGAGGAATCGGTAGTAGGAAATTCTGTTGTCGTGAGCCAGTAGTTCTGTTCTTGCAGAGCCATGTTGTGAGCGTTCCCCGCGCACCGCCGGAAGCCCAGCCCAGAGCCGAAGACTGGATTCCGACGGCACGACCGAGCATTTTAGCCTAGAGCCGTGTCTGAGGAATGTCTTCGGCAAGGGATGACCCTGCACGGATGGTCTTGGGAACGGCAGGGGCAGGCGAAAGTATCCTCCCGCCGAAAACATGCACTTCTGAGGATTACATCTTTAGGTGCGTTCGGCATCTAATCCTCACGATTTGTCGGGCCAATCACCGAAGCCCCTTAGAGAATTGTGAACGGACGGTTCATGAGTCTCGTGACTTGCCGTGACCACCGTGCACGCTGCTCGCGATTTGTTGGGGTTTTCGGTGTTATCGGCCCCTGAGACCTCTGGCCGGAGGTGCACATTGGGATACACATTGATCAACATCGACAAGGAAGACGAACCGAGCGAAAAATCGTACTGGAAGCTATGGCTGGTCCTCCTTTTAGCCCTGCTGATTGTTGGCTTCCTCCATTGGGGCGGTTATCTGCCCGTAGCGGTGGATTCCGTGCCCGAACACGTCGACGCTGCCGTGGTCCTGCAGGGATCGATAGCCAGCGAGAACGCCCGAACAGCCGCCGCGATGGCACTGTTGCAACGGGGTTCCGCCAACCGAGTCGCAATCAGCGTACCGAGGGAGTCTTATTGGGACCAGGAAATCCCTCCCATTGCCCGCCCGTACCTCGAAAAGAAATATGGAACTGACTTGGCCGGGAGAGTGGATTTCTGCAATACGGAGCCGGACATAACCTCCGCCCAGCAGGAAGCACAGGCGCTTAGCACCTGCATCCAGGAACATGGGTGGAAAAATATTGCGCTGTTGACTTCGAACTACCAGAGTCGCCGGGTGAGAATGATTTGGAGAAAGACTCTGCCCAAGGGTGATCCTTCAGTTTACGTCTCCGTAGAGGGTGTGCCCGATCCCAACTACCAACCGCATGGATGGTGGCAACAACGACTCTACCTGGAAACTTGGCTCAGCGAATCTGCCAAACTCGCATGGGCCAGTCTGTAGTCGGATCTTTCACCGGCCGCCACGAACAACTTTCGGCGCGAGTCGCGATTGCTCTCCCGCATCGATCAAAAGCAACTCCAAAAAGTTGCATCCCTGCCTCTGCGAGTGTGGTCGGTGAGAATTTCTACGACGCTATCGTCCTTACGGGCAGGGGTCCGAGTGTAATGCCCTGGTGTTGACAGTTGATAGTTGATTCCGCCTAAGATCGCGCTATAGCAGGGCGGCTTATGAAAGACGTAACCCCATATCCTACGATCAACACGATGCTGACTGAGTGGGCAGAAGGGCTGAAACGCTTGCTCGGCAAAGCGATTGTCGGCCTTTATCTATCCGGATCGTTGGCCTATGGAGATTTCGTCCCGGGCAGGAGCGATATAGATTTGCAGGCGGTCGTTCGGAATCCACTTACGGGGGATCAACTCCGGTCGGTTGAACAGTTGCACAAAGCGGTAGAGCGACGCTGTCCCGAATGGGCGGATCGGATTGAGTGCTCCTACGTTTCTCTCGAACTCATGCGCGAATTGACGCCTCCTGCAAAAGCGCGACCTTGGTGGGGATTTGGCACTTTCTATGCCGAGGCCCCGGCTGGCAATGAATGGATCATCAATCATTACCTCCTGTCCAAGTACGGCATTGCGCTTGAGGGACCTGACTTCAACGACCTGATACCGCCGATTGACATCCACGCCGTGCGGCAAGCCAGTGCAAGAGATTTGTTCCAAGAATGGGTGCCGAAAATTGATGACACTGCGTGGCTCTCGAATAGCCACTATCAGTCGTACCTCGTTTTGAATCTGTGCCGCATCCTGCACACCGTTATTCATGGCCAGCCGGGCTCCAAAAAGATTGCTGGCCAGTGGGTCAAAGCAACATATCCACAATGGAAAGATTTGATCGAGGAAGCCGAGAGATGGGCGTACGGCGACGAGATGAAGCGGCAAGCTGATACGGTGGCGTTCTTGCGATTCGCAGTCGACCGGGTGAACGAGACGAAAGTGCTGTGAGAGTGACGCTGAAAAATCCCGACATCACTCGTTGACCAGGCGGTCAAAACCTGTAAACGCCTGATAGCGACAGTTGACTTCCGGTTAGCCAGTGACTTGCTAATTACCAATGTCTCCGACATCAGAGGCTCGTTACGGGCTTACAATCTTGCATAATTTCGAGCGCTATTAATCTTCGTCTTTTTCGTCCACCTGACTCGTGTACCGCGGAAGGTCGGTGCTGCGTCGCTTGTCCAAAACAGACAACAGATGCAGTCAAGCAAACAAGGCTGGCCATGATCCGCATGCGAGTAGGCTATCCTTGGCAAGCTTTGCCGTCGACATTACCGCGGTGATTGAAACTTGGTATCGGAACAAGGAGACAGGGCAGATATCCTCACTTCATCCATTTGATAAACCGCCCCGGATTGTGGATGGATGTTGATCCGAACGACTTGATCGAGCCAGGTCAGCGGGTCCAGTGCCCTATCGACGTAACATGCCTTTCAATATCGGCCCATCCCCCAGCTGAGCCAGACAGAGCGCGGGAATCGCTTACGATCCAACGGCTTGCAAAGACGTGTACTCACACTTGGACTCCTACTCCCCGCGCAAAAGTACATGTCCTCGCGTTCTTCCATGGCTGTTCTTTCGGCCACCTCGGTAACTTGTTGCAGTTACGCCCCAGCCCTAGTCTGAATGGGCATGGCCTTGCGCTGCTTCCTGTTTTCCTCTGACGAGGGGACGTCAGATGTGATCCGCCAAGTCTTGACCGGCCTCGGTGTCGAGGGAGAATCCTGCGCCCAGGCCACCACCGCCGTCGAAAAGCTTGCGCAAGAGTTGTTCCAACTCGTTATCATCGACTGGGACCAGCAGCCGGAAGCCGGAATGCTATTGTCGGCAGCCCGCGAAAGGAAAGCTGCGGAGCGTCCCCTGATTCTCGCGATCGTTAGCAACGATGCCAGCGCGCCGAAGGCGCTTCAGGCTGGAGTCAATTCCACCCTCCGCAAGCCGCTGATTTTGAATCAGGTCACTGACACTCTAAAAACCGCGCGCGATCTTTTACGCTCGCGCCAGGAGTCGGCGCCCCCCGCAGCGATCGCAGCCGCCGCCGCGGCAGGTTCTTCCTCAGCTCCCGCGTCCGGCGGATTGCCAGCACCAGCTTCCCCGGGTGGTGAGTTTCTGCAGTCAACTCCGATCCCCACCGGAGGCCAGTTCGAAACCGACTCAGAAGTAGCCTCATTCAAGGAACAAACGGCCGCGGAAGAAACCAATCCACTGAAAGACTTGGAGCCGGTCGCCTCCGCCGTGCCAGAGCGCCTTTCACCATCACAGCCTTCTTCATCGGATGAGCCCAGAGGTCTCGAATGGCATCTGAAAGCTCGCGGAGTTTCACGGCAGCCCGGATCTGTGCTCGGGACTACTCCGGCTCCGCCTCCGCCGCCCAGAGAAAAACCTGAATTACTTGGTTACGATCAACCTTCCTCCGCTCGGGAAACTGGCTCCGCCGAACCTGGATTACCCAAACGCACTCAGGCTGCTGAGCTCGAGCACGCTGCAGCGCAGGAAAAGCAGGAGAAGAAAGAAGAAGCGCAGCTCTTTTCCTACATCACCGGAGAGAACAAGGAAACCGCCGAACACAAGGAATCTCGATACAGAATCCCCAAGGGCGCCATTGTCTTCGCTCTCGTCTTGGCGGCCTGTGCCATTGTGGCCGCGCCTCAAGCACCCTGGCACGGGAACCTCGCAGGCCTGACCGGCCGCGGGCGGCATGCGCTCCACGGCTGGCTCAACCCGCAGCCCGTCACTGCCGTGACCCAGGCGCCCACCAGCCACGAAGATTTCGGCCGTCCCGGCGACGAGTACAAGCTCCCCGTTGCTGAAAACATTCCTGATGCCACTACCGATCCATCGCAGATCAGCGTAGTCCCCGTCGTAGATCCGACGGCTAAGAAACCCACGACAGTCGATGCAGGGTCAGAGCAGCCCGCGGGAACAAACACCTCTTCTACTCCACCGGACACAAGTCAGCCCGGCACGGTTCCGACTCCCGCGCCCCAGCCCGCCCAGAGCGCGCCGGCTCAGGCTCAGCCGTCCGGAACTTCAACCCCAACCTCCGCGGCTCCGGATGGAGCCACCCACCCCGACGTTCCTGCCCCAACTCCCGCTCCTCCAGTCTCGGTTCAGCCAGTCTCGGTTCAGCAGCCAGCAGCGCCCCCTGCACCTAGACCGCAGCCAACGCAGTACACGCCCGCCGCCCCGGCCAAAGTTCCATCGAGCCTGAAGTCGCAGATGGCCACCATGGTGCCCGAAGCGAGCGGCAACAAGCCCGTTGACGCTGCCCTCCCCTCGATCGAACCCGTCGATGTTCCTGAACTCACCGAGCGCGCTCTTCTCACCGATCAGCCCCCCCTGGCGTATCCGGCGAGCGCAGCTGGGAAACAAGGCACCGTGACCCTGCAGGTTCTCATCGGTCGCGATGGCACCGTACAAGATGCGAAATTCCTGCAAGGCTCCTTGGCATTTGCCCGCGCGGCCATAGACAACGTCCGCCAGTGGAAGTTCAATCCCTACACCGTGAACGGCCACCCCGTCTCGGTGCAAACCAATCTGACCCTGAAATTCGCTCCAGCTCAGTGAACTACAGCCGTTTCCGAATAACAGCCGCTACCGAATGACAATCCTTATCAATCAAACCCAATCTAGCCGCGTAGCGGCGGAATGTGAAAGCCCGGGACGGAAGTCCCGGGTGCTGCAGGCAACAAGGCGTGAGTCCCGGTAGGGGACGGCACGTTCTTCCTCTTCGGCGCGCCCCAGGAGCCCAGGAAGTTTAGAGGCCCTAAGTGATAGGATTCCGCACATTGCCTAACTCCCCTGTTATGTTGCGAATGCACGCCATTCGCATTGGAAAACCCCCCGATGACCGAAGACACCAAAGAAACCGCCAAACCTCAAACTCCATCAATGTCCCATTTGCATCTAGAGATATAATAGGAACAGCTCACAGGAAGTAGTTCGTTCCTTCCGGAAGAAGATCACGAAAAGATGTCCATGAAAATTAAAGCAGCGATTCTCGTCACCTCCTTTGCCG
>WNGO01004691.1_pt1 | contig 12092 bp, 9 predicted proteins | sample 5400511 | NCBI WGS metagenome assembly WNGO01 (sample SAMN13153380, study PRJNA577476) | soil metagenome | isolation source: 20 cm soil or saprolite under Garry oak tree replicate 2 | place: USA:California | collected 2016-06-15
CGAGGATGGTCTTCGCCACCAGCGTGATCAGCGCCAGCATTGCCAGCAAGGAGGCGATCGCGAACGACGATACGAATTGATATTCATTGTAGAGGATTTCAACCAGTAGCGGCATGGTGTTGGTCTCGCCGCGAATATGTCCCGAAACCACCGATACCGCGCCGAATTCGCCCATTGCCCGCGCGTTGCACAGCAGTACGCCGTACAGCACGCCCCATTTGATATTCGGCAGCGTGACGCGGAAGAAAGTCTGCAAGCCCGAGGCGCCGAGCGAGATCGCAGCTTCCTCCTCCAGCGTACCCTGTTCCTGCATCAACGGAATCAGCGCGCGCGCCACGAACGGGAACGTCACGAAAATAGTCGCCAGCGCAATGCCCGGAACCGCAAACAGCACATGGATGTTATGGGCCTGCAGCCAGGGTCCCCAATAGCCCTGCGCGCCGAACAGCAGCACGAAGACCAGGCCGGAGATCACCGGGCTGACCGAGAACGGCAGATCGATCAGCGAGATCAGGAAGGTCTTGCCGCGAAAGTCGAATTTTGCGATTGCCCAGGCCGCGATCACGCCGAACACCAGATTGAGACTGACGGAAATCGCCGCGACCAACAGCGTCAGCCTTATCGCCGACAACGCTTCTGAATCGGAAAGTGCCGCGAAATAGGCGCCGATCCCTTTGGAAAAGGCCTGCGCAAACACCACAACCAGCGGCAGCACGACAAAGACCGTGAGGAAGATCACCGCGATCGCGATGATGACGATGCGAATTGGCCTGGGCTCGGTACGCAGATCGTCCCGTGCCGAACGAAGGGAATACTGAAGCTCGCTCATCTGCACGGATCCCTAATGCGCAGGGATTCGGGTTTGCGCCCAGCGCTGGATCCGGTTGACCGCGAAAATGATCAGGAATGACGCCACCAGCATGACCACCGCGATTGCGGTTGCGTCCGCATAGCGAAATTCCGACAAGCGGATCACGATCAACAGCGGCGCGATCTCGGACACATTCGGCAAATTGCCGGCAATGAAGATGACCGAACCGTACTCACCGACGGCACGCGCGAAGGCCAGCGCAAATCCCGTCAGCAGCGCCGGGATCATGCTCGGCAGGATGACCTTGGAGACCGTGTGCCAGCGATTGGCGCCGAGGCTGGCGGCGGCCTCCTCGATCTCGGCATCGAGATCGAGCAGCACCGGCTGGACCGTCCGCACCACGAACGGAATACCGATGAAGATCATCGCGACGAAAATTCCAACCGGGGTGAATGCCACCTTGATGCCGAGTGCGGCAAGCGGCGCCCCGAGCCAGCCTTTTTGCGCGAACAGCGAGGTCAGTGCGACGCCGGCGACCGCGGTGGGCAGCGCAAATGGAATGTCGACGATGGCGTCAAAGATGCGGCGGCCCGGAAAGCGGTATCGCACCAGCGCCCAGACAATGACCATCCCCATCACCAGATTGACGGCGGCGGCGGCGAAGGCGAGGCCGAACGAAATCCTCAGCGCATGGAGCGTGCGTCGGCTTGCGAGGATGCCCCAGAACTGATCGAGGCTCAGTTCTGATGCCTTGAGGAACAGACCAGCAAGCGGAATCAGGATGATGACCGAGAGCCATGTCAGCGTAAGCCCCATGGTAAGACCGAACCCCGGCAAGGTACTCCGTCGTCCGGCCGCTGCGCTCACAATGCCCCCTGCTCAAGCCCGGCAAAATCAGTTCTTGTAAATCTGGTCGAAAATGCCGCCTTCGGCAAAATGTTCCTTCTGCGCCTTGGCCCACCCGCCAAAAACGTCATCGATCGTGAACAGTTCGACCTTGGCGAATGATTTCTCGTATTCCTTCGCGATCTCCGAATCGCGCGGACGATAGGAATTCCGTGCGGCAATTTCCTGACCTTCCCTGGAATACCAGTATTTCAGGTAAGCCTCGGCTACCGCCCGGGTGCCTTTCTTGTTGGCTACCGTATCGACCACGGAAAGCGGGGGCTCGGCCAGGATCGACAGCGGCGGCGACACGATCTCGAACTTGTCCCTGCCGAATTCACGCTGGGCGAGGAATGCTTCGTTCTCCCAAGCCAGCAATACGTCGCCCACACCGCGCTCCACGAACGTGACGGTCGAGCCGCGCGCGCCGGTATCCAGCACCGGCACGTTCTTGTAGAGGTCACCGACGAATTGCTTCGCCTTGTCGGCTGAGCCGTATTTCTTCAGCGCGTAGCCCCAGGCTGCAAGATAATTCCAGCGCGCGCCGCCGGAGGTTTTCGGGTTCGGCGTGATGACGCTGACGCCGGATTTAACCAGATCGTCCCAATCCTTGATGCCCATGGGATTGCCCTTGCGGACCATAAACACGATGGTCGAGGTGTAGGGCGAGGCATTCATTGGCAAGCGCTTCTGCCAGTCCGCAGGGATCAAGCCCTTCGCCGCGATGGCGTCGATATCATAGGCCAGCGCGAGGGTGACGACATCGGCCTGCAACCCGTCGATCACGGCGCGCGTCTGCGAACCGGAGCCGCCATGCGACTGCTTGATCTCGACGCTCTTGCCGGTCTCCTTTTGATAGGCCGACACAAACGCCTTGTTGAAATCCGCATAGAGTTCGCGCGTCGGATCGTACGACACGTTGAGCAGCGTGACATCGGCGGCAAATGCAGAATTTGCAAAGAGCAGTCCAGCGAGGACGGGCAGAATGCGGCGGACCATCTCAATCTCCATTCGGCCTGATGGCAGCGTCGTCACCGGGCCCCGAAGATATAGCTCGGGAACAGGCTGTTCGAAGTCAACGAAACCGCATTTCATTGTTCGCTGCGTTGCAGCGTCATTATCCTACGGAGTCTTGAGCGTGTGGATGCCGCATTCTGTCTTGGGTCTGCCGCGCCAGCGGCCCGCGCGCGCATCTTCGTCGGGCGATGTCCGGCTGGTGCAGGGCATGCAGCCGACCGACAGAAAACCCGATGCCTTGAGCGGATGCGGCGGCAGTTTTGCGGCTGCGTAGATCGCCTCGATCTCTTCGCGGGTAACATTTGCGAACGGATTGAATTTCAGCCTGATGCCGTCCTGCTCGACCACGGGAATGACGGCACGAAGACCGCCCTGAAAACGCTTGCGCCCGTTGATCCATGCGCTGAACGGCGCCAATGCGCGTGCCAATGGTTCTACTTTGCGGATCCGGCAGCAGGCATCGGGATCGGAGAACCACAATTCGCGATCGGGATCCTCGCGCGACAGCGTCTCCTCCAGGGGCTTGATCGACCGGACGTCGCGCAGGCCAAGCGCAGCGATCAGGGTGTCGCGATAGGCCAGCGTCTCCTCGAACAGCCATCCGGTATCGAGAAAGACCACGGGGATGGCCGGATCGACATCGGCCATCACCTTGAGCAGCGCCGCCGATTCGGTGCCGAACGACGAGACCAAAGCGAGGCGCTCGCGACCGACGGCCCGCAAGGCGACTTCGATTACCGCCGCCGGCGACTGGTTGCGAAGCGCCTGATCGAGTTCCTCGGCCGACGGCAAATCCGCTGAGCCTGATATCCGTTCCGGCAATAGTTGAGATGCAAGGACATTCATTGGCTGGCACTTTCGGAATGGCGCAGCTGCATCCGCCGGTGCAGCGCGGTGAGGCGGCCGTCGCCGGTCGGCTGGTAGAATACCGAATAGCGCTGTACCGTCGCGGCAAACGCCTCCGCGTCGCTTTGCTTTTTCACTTCGAACGCGTCAAAGCCGGCGCGCAGCATGAACACGAACTGATCGCGCAGCACCTGGCCGGTAGCACGCAACTCCCCCTTGAAACCATGACGTTCCCGAAGCAGCCGCGCCTGGCTATAGGCGCGGCCGTCGCGGAAGGTCGGAAACACCAACGCGACCGCCGCAATGCGATCGAGATAGGGTACGAGATCATCGACGTCGCGGTTATTTGGCCAGATCACGCCGGTCCGCCCCACCCGCCGCGAAAGCGCTTCAGGATCCTCGAGAAATCGCGCAGCCGAGATCAGGATCCCGCCATCGCCCGGCAGCCCGGCGTCATCGGTCAAATGGACCAACGTATCGTTGGTGATTTTTCCGTGTTTAACGAGTGGCATAAACCCGCTCCCTGAACGGCTCGACGCCAAGCCGCTTGACGGTGTCGATGAAAAGCTCCTCGGGGCGCGCGCGCAACGCAAGATAGGCTTCGACGATGTCCTCGACCACGTCGGCGACTTCGCCATAGGGCACCGCGGGTCCGATCAGGGTTCCAACCTCGGCCTTTTCGTCGGCGCGGCCGCCGATCGTGATCTGATAAAATTCCTCGCCGTTCTTCTCGACGCCGAGGATGCCGATATGGCCGACGTGATGATGGCCGCAGGCATTGATGCAGCCGGAGCTGTTGACGTGCAGCCGCCCGATCATGTTGGCGGTCTCATGATTGGCAAAGCGCCGCGTGAGTTCCTGCGCGATCGGGATCGAACGGGCATTGGCCAGCGAGCAGTAGTCCAGTCCCGGACAGGCGATGATATCGGACACCAGATTGACGTTCGGGGTCGCAACGCCGATCTTGTCGAGCGCTTTCCACAGCACCGGCAAATCGCGCCTGGCGACATGGGGCAGCGCAAGGTTCTGCTCGTGGCCGACGCGGATTTCGCCGAAGGAGTACTTCTCGGCAAGTTCGGCGATGGCATCCATCTGGTCGGCGGTGGCGTCGCCCGGCGGTCCACCCACCGGCTTCAGCGACAGCGTGACGATGGCATAGCCTGGCACCTTGTGCGGGAAGACCGAGTTCTTGCGCCATGCCTCGAAATGCGGATCGTGCGCCGCCTTCTTAAGCTCGTCGGGCATATGCGGCAGCTTTTCGTAGGCCGGGTAGCTGAACCGCGAGCGGATGTCCTCGATGACGGCATCATCGATCGCCAGCGCGCTGTCGCGCATCTGCAGCCACTCTTCTTCAACTTCCTGCGCGAATTTCTCGATGCCGAGCTCGTGCACCAGGATCTTGATGCGCGCCTTGTAGATGTTGTCGCGGCGGCCGTACTGGTTGTAGACGCGCAGGATCGCCTCGACGTAGCTGAGGAGATCATGGCCGTGAACGAACGGCTTGATGGTCTTGCCGATGAAGGGGGTACGGCCGAGCCCGCCTCCGACCAGCACCTCGAATCCGGTCTCGCCAGCTTCGTTCTTGTAAAGCCGCAGGCCGATATCGTGCACCTTGATCGCCGCGCGATCATGGTCCGACGCGGTGATGGCGAATTTGAACTTGCGCGGCAGGAAGGAAAATTCCGGGTGCAGCGTCGTGTACTGCCGCAACAGCTCGGACCAGATACGGGGATCCTCGATCTCGCCAGGCGCCACGCCGGCCCATTGGTCCGAGGTGACGTTGCGCGTGTTGTTGCCTGACGTCTGCATGGCGTGGATGCCGACCTCGGCGAGGTCGGCCAGCGCGTCGGGGAGTTCGGCAAGCTTGATCCAGTTGAACTGGATGTTCTGCCGCGTGGTGAAGTGGCCGTAGCCCCGGTCATAGCGCCGCGCCACATGCGCCAGCGCGCGCAACTGCCTGGCCGACAGCGTTCCGTAGGGGATCGCTACGCGGAACATGTAGGCGTGAAGCTGCAGATAGACGCCATTCTGCAGCCGCAACATCTTGAATTCGTCCTCGGTGAGTTCGCCGGACAGCCGGCGCTTCACCTGATCGCGAAATTCGGTGACACGTTCGTTGATGATCGTGCGATCGAGTTCGTCATATGCATACATCAGAGATGGCCTTATGCCGGAACCGGAAGCTCGATGGTGACGCCCTGGAGCCGGATATGTTCACGCAGATTGCCGGGCTTTATGGCGCCGGAGTCCCTGACCTCCACCGGCGCGATGTAGGCGCCGATCGCGCCGACGTCGTCGGCGACCGATTCGGAAAGCAGCGCCCGCGCTTCATCGGAGGTGCGCACGATGGCGGCGTCCGACAAATCGGCCGACCAATCCTGCCGGGAGGTGCGGTAGATCACGATACCGTCCCAGGTACGGTTGGCGGTCACCACCGACGGGCCGGCAATTCTGATTTTCTTCTGTTCGAGCGGAGAGGTCATTCGGCAGCATCCAATAGTTGGGTGATCACATTGTTGAGATTTGAATCGCGCCATGGCGCGGAGTGCGCGACCACGTCGCCGATGATGAGAATGGCGGGACCGCCGTCGATCTGTTCGACCAGCGCCGGCAATTCATCGAGCGTTCCGACAGCGGCTTGGGCCTCCGGCCGCGTCACCCGTGCGAACACGCCGACCGGGGTTTGCGGCGAGCGTCCCGCGGAGAGCAGCCCGGCGCGAACCGATGGCGCGGCCGTCATCCCCATATAGACGACGACCGTCATCCTCTCGTCCGTCAGCGTCGACCAGTCGACGGTTTGCGCGTCCCTGGCCTTGTGGGCGGTGAGGAAGGTGATGCGCAGCGCCTCGTGGCGGAAAGTGAGCGGCACTTCGAATTGCGCGGCGGCGCCAAGGCCAGCGGTAATGCCCGGCACCACGGAATAGGCGACGCCAGCCTCGCGCAATGCTTCGACTTCCTCGCCGCCACGGCCGAACACGAATGGATCGCCGCCCTTGAGGCGCACCACGCGCTGCCCTGACCTTGCAGCCTCGATCATCAGTCTGTTGATGGCGTCCTGGCCGATGCCCGGCTTTCCGACGCGGCGGCCGACCGGCACGCGCGACGCATCGCGGCGCGCGCGATCGAGAATTTCCGGTGAGACCAGCTCATCGTAAAAGATAACGTCAGCATCCTGCAGCGCGCGCAGCGCCTTGACGGTCAATAAATCCGGATCGCCCGGCCCGGCGCCAACCAGCCTCACGCTGCCCTCCGCGCGGCCGGAGGCCAATCCGCCCGCAAAGGCGGTGGGATCGGAGATATCCTTCAGCGCTGCTTCGGCTTCGTCCTTGCGCCCGGCGAGAACCAGTGCGCCGATCGGGCCATCGACCACGCGCTCCCAGAACCGGCGGCGCAGCGCAAATTCCGGAATGCGATTGTGGATCAGTTTGCGCCAGCGCCCGATAAAGCTGGCGAGATCGCCGATACGAGCGGGCAGCAGCGCTTCGATGCGCTCGCGCACGCGGCGCGCCACTACCGGCGAGGCGCCGCCGGTGCCGATGGCGACGACCACATCACCGCGATCGACGATGGCAGGAAAAATGAAGGTCGAATGCGAAAGATCGTCCATCACATTCACGGGCAGGCCGACGGCCTTTGCGCGCACCGACATCGCAGGCCCGATGGCGCCGGCGCCCGCACATAGAACTGCAATCACCCCGGTGAGATCGGCGTCCAATGGATCGCCCTGGACAAGCTCAATCCGCGCCGCGTCCGTGCAGTCGAGGCCGCTCACATCATGATGATTGTCATCGGTCGCGTACCAGCGAATGCGGGCGCCCGCCGCTGCCAGCAGGCGCAGCTTCGCCCGCACCAGTTCGCCGGCGCCAATGAGCAGCACGGGACCGGCTTGCAGATCGAGAAATACCGGCAGGAATCGCATGCGGCACTCGCTTCCCCAACTTATGGGGTTGACTGGAATTATTTTCTATATATGTCTCTTGCAACGCCCGCAAAGAGAAAATTATTTCTTCTCTATTGCACTGCAACTATAGAAGTTTCGCCTCCAAAGACCAAGGGTCCAGAGATGCATCTTCTCGACACGGATTCCGCCACGGACCAGTTGCGCTGGACCGACCCGACCGAGGGATCTCTGGTCCGGCAAATCTCGACCCATTCCCGCGCATACCAGCCCACGATGGATCACCTCGACGCGCTCGAGGCGCAGAGTATCTACATTTTCCGGGAAGCTTTTGCGCGCCTGAAAAAGCTCGCGCTGCTGTGGTCGCTCGGCAAGGATTCCAACGTGATGATCTGGCTCGCCCGCAAGGCGTTCTTTGGGCGCGTGCCGTTCCCTGCATTGCACGTCGATACCGGAAAGAAATTTCCGGAGATGTATGCGTTTCGCGATCGCTACGGCAAGGAATGGGAGCTCGATCTCAGGGTAGAGCCCTGCCCGCCGCTGGAAACCATCGATCCGACCTTGCCGCCGGCCGCGCGATCCGCCGCGCGCAAGACCGACGGACTAAAACTCGCGCTCGCCAAATATGGTTTTGACGGATTGATCGCCGGCATCCGCCGCGACGAGGAAGCCACTCGCGCCAAGGAGCGGGTGTTCTCGCCTCGCGGCACCGAAGGCGGATGGGACGTGCGCGACCAGCCGCCGGAATTCTGGGACCAGTTCAACGCCTCGCCGCCGCCGGGCGCGCATTTGCGCGTTCACCCGATCCTGCATTGGACCGAAGCCGACATCTGGGCCTACACCAAGCGCGAAAACATCCCGATCATCCCGCTTTATCTCGCCAGGGACGGCAAGCGCTATCGCTCGCTGGGCGATGCCGACATCACCAATCCTGTGGCCTCGACCGCGTCCAGCATCGAGGAAATCCTGACCGAACTCGACGCCACCACGGTGCCGGAACGTGCGGGCCGTGCGCTGGATCATGAAACCGAAGACGCCTTCGAGCGGCTGCGCGTCGCGGGCTATCTCTGAACCGACCCCGAGTGAGTGATCGGATGAACATGATCGTCTCTGCAGCGATACCGGCAACGCCCAACGGCACCACGCGCCCGCAGGTTCGCATCGTCATCGTCGGCCATGTCGACCACGGCAAGTCGACACTGGTCGGGCGGCTGTTACATGAAACCGGCAGCCTGCCCGACGGCAAGCTCGAAATGCTCAAAGCCGTCAGCGCGCGACGCGGCATGCCGTTCGAATGGTCGTTTCTCCTGGACGCACTGCAGACCGAGCGCGACCAGGGCATCACCATCGACACCACGCAGATTCGCTTCCGCACCAGATCACGCGACGTGGTGCTGATCGACGCGCCCGGCCACGCCGAATTTCTGCGCAACATGATCACCGCGCATCTGAGCGGTCTCGGCGTCACGCCCTCGGCGGTCATTCCGATTTCGGCGCGCGACGGCGACGGCGTCACCGAGCGTACCGCGAAAATCCGATGGTATCGCGGTCCTACCGTGGTCGAGGCGCTCGACGCGCTTGAGCCGGCGCGGCCGTTGCAAGCGCTTGCGCTGCGGCTGCCGGTGCAGGCGATCTACAAATTCGACGACCGCCGCATCGTGGCAGGCCGCATCGAATCCGGCAGTCTCGCCGCCGGCGACGAAATCGTCATCATGCCGGCGGGCAAGATCGCGAAGATCAGGACCGTCGAGGGCTGGCCGGCTACGCCCGTCAAAGGCGCGCAGACCGCCGGGCGGTCGGTTGGTATTACGCTCGATCGCGAACTGTTCATCGAGCGCGGCGACGTGATCGCCCATGTCGGGGACAGTCCGCGCGATACCCGCCGAATGCGCGCGCGCATTTTCTGGCTGCACGACAAGCCGCTGACGACGGGCGCCTCCATACTGGTTCGGCTCGGCACAAGGGAAACCCGGGCCACCGTGGTCGCTATAGAGAAAGCCGTCGACCCCGGCGAACTGTCGAGCGTGGAGAACAATTCGATCGCGCGTAATCATGTCGGCGAGATCGATATCTCGCTGGCGAATCCGCTGGCCGCCGATCCCTACACCGACAATCCGCGCACCGGACGCCTGGTGATCGAGGTCAGTGGCCGCATTGCCGGCGGCGGCCTGGTGCTGTCGGTCGATGCCGGGCAACGCGCTATTCCGGTGGATATCGTGCCCGTGGAATCCGCGCTGCGTCCCGACGAGCGCTCGGCGCGCTATCGCCACAACGGCGCGGTGGTCTGGCTGACGGGATTGCCGGCTTCCGGAAAATCGACGCTGGCACGCGCGCTGGAACGCAGGCTGTTTGGCAATGGCGGTTCGCCGGTGCTGCTGGACGGCGATACGCTGCGCGCCGGGCTCAATGGCGACCTCGGCTTCTCCGTTGCCGACCGCACCGAGAATATTCGCCGGCTGGCCGAAGTCGCCACCCATCTCGCCCGCAACGGCCACATCGCGATCGTCGCCGCGGTTTCGCCGTCGGTGGAGGATCGCGCCGCGGCGCGCCGGATCGCCGACACCATGTTCCGCGAAATCTATGTCGCGACGCCCGCCGAAATATGCGAGAGCCGCGATCCCAAGGGCCACTACGCCAAGGCGCGCGCGGGCGCACTGCATGCGTTCACCGGCATCGGCAATGACTACCAGCCGCCCGCCAACAGCGAATTGACGATCGACACCTCGGCGCGCTCTGTCACCGAGGCGACAGACGAGATCGAGCGGATGCTGGCCGGGAGCGGCATTCTGTTCGACGAACTCGTCGATCTCGCTGCCAATATCTGAGCCAAGCGGCGGCCATTGTTTGCGCAAACGGGGCCCGTGAAAGGCCTTCTCATGGCCCCGGCTTTGGCGCTAAAAGGGCCCGAACGCCGCCCTTGCGGCGCTCTTTGTTTTTACCCTGAAAACAGCCTGCAACCGCCGCTCCCCGCGAGAGTTATCGAGAGCCTTATAGAGTTATCGAGAGCCTTATGATGAATCGTATCGATGCCCATGGACTGAAAATCGCACCCGTTCTGTTCGATTTCATCGCCAGGGAAGCCACCCCGAAAACCGGAATTTCCCCCGACGCGTTCTGGGCCGGGCTCGCGGCGATTATCCGCGATCTTGCTCCGAGGAACCGCGAGCTGCTCGCGTTGCGCGACACCTTGCAGGCGAAGATCGACGGCTGGCACCGCGCCAACAAGGGCAAGCCGTTCGACATCAATGCGTACACGGCGTTTCTCAAGGAGATCGGCTATCTGTTGCCGGAGCCGCCGACCCGGAAGGTCGAGACTTCCAATGTCGACGATGAGATCGGTAAAATTTGCGGACCGCAGCTGGTCGTGCCTCTCACCAATGCGCGCTATGCCCTGAACGCCGCCAACGCGCGCTGGGGCAGCCTGTACGATGCGTTTTACGGCACCGATGCGATCCCGCACGAAGCGAACGAAAGCGGCAAGGGTTACAACAAGCTGCGAGGCGACAAGGTGATCGCCAAGGCAAAGGCGTTTCTCGATTCGGCCGCGCCGCTGGCAACCGGAAGCCACACCGATGTGACCTCCTACAGCGTCATCGCCGGGCAACTCGCGGTCAAACTGAAGAGCGGCAACGCCACTGCGCTGAAGTCGAACACGCAGTTTGCCGGTTATCAGGGCGATCCGGCCGCGCCCTCCGCGATCCTTTTGGTCAATAACGGGCTCCACATCGAGATCAGGATCGATCGCGGCCACATGATCGGCAAGGACGATCCGGCCGGCGTTGCCGATATGATTCTGGAAGCCGCGGTCAGCACCATTCTCGACATGGAAGACAGCGTCGCGGCGACCGACGCCAACGACAAGGTGCTGGTCTATCGCAATACGCTGGGTCTGATGAACGGTACCTTGTCCGCCGACTTCGAGAAGGGCGGCAGGACGGTCAAGCGCGCGCTCAACCGTGACCGCGTCTACAAGACGCCAGATGGACGTGAACTGAAGCTCCACGGCCGCAGCCTGCTATTGATGCGCAATGTCGGCCATCACATGTTCACCGACGCGGTGCTCGACGCCACTGGCGCTGAAATTCCGGAAGGCATGCTCGATGCCGCCGTCGCCGGCCTGCTCGCGATCCACGATCTCAAGGGCAATTCGAAAACCCGCAACAGCCGCGCCGGCTCAATTTATATCGTGAAGCCGAAGATGCATGGCCCCGACGAGGTCGCGCTGACCTGCGGGCTGTTCGGCCGGGTCGAGAACCTGCTGTCGCTGCCCGAGAACACCATCAAGGTCGGGATCATGGACGAGGAGCGCCGCACCACGGTCAACCTCAAGGCCTGCATCCAGAACGCCTCGCAGCGCATCATGTTCATCAACACCGGTTTCCTCGATCGTACCGGGGACGAGATCCATACTTCGATGGAAGCAGGCCCCATGATCCGCAAGAACGACATGAAGTCGCAAGCCTGGATCAAGGCCTATGAGGATTGGAATGTCGACATCGGCCTCGCCTGCGGCCTGCCCGGTCATGCCCAGATCGGCAAGGGCATGTGGGCAGCGCCCGACAAGATGGCGGACATGCTGGCGCAGAAGATCGCGCACCCGCAAGCCGGCGCCACCACCGCATGGGTGCCGTCGCC
>WNGO01002341.1_pt1 | contig 12087 bp, 10 predicted proteins | sample 5400511 | NCBI WGS metagenome assembly WNGO01 (sample SAMN13153380, study PRJNA577476) | soil metagenome | isolation source: 20 cm soil or saprolite under Garry oak tree replicate 2 | place: USA:California | collected 2016-06-15
GGCGTCCATCTTGGTTCTACTCGCGACAGGAGGCTGAAGTCAATGCGAACGAGGCTTGCGACAGTTGTCTGCATCGTGGGTTTCGCAATGTGGGGAGCGGCGACTTCGGTGTCGGCGCACCACGCGTTTGCGGCGGAGTTCGACGCGAAAAAATCCGTAAGTTTCAAGGGAACGGTCACGAAAATGGAATGGATTAATCCCCACACCTGGTTGCACGTCGACGTGAAGAAGCCTGATGGCACGGTTGAAAACTGGGCAATCGAGGCGGGCACGCCGAACGTCTTGTTCCGGCGCGGGTTCACCAAGGAATCCTTATTGCCCGGTACCGAGGTCGTGATCGAAGGGTACCAAGCGAAAGACGGGTCGCGCCGAGCCAACGGTCGAAACCTGACGCTTCCGGATGGGAAGATGTTGTTCCTCGGCTCGTCCGGCACCGGCGCGCCCTACGAACTGACGCCAGACAACCAGAAGAAGTAAGCAATTCGCGCACGGTGTGTGCGCCAGAATCCTGGAGGTCTTCGGTCGTAGACCTCCGGGATTCTTCCTCGCCAGGCTGCGCGACACGAACTCTAGTGGATCTCTCCCGCAGTTTTCGATGCAAAAAATTGGCGCACACAAAGCTGACAGCGGCGCACGGCGCAAAGATTGCAGTTGGTAGTGGCGGAAATGCGGGAGGGCCAATTTCAGGAAAATCCGATCCATCTTCCCCCGATACCCACGCCGGCCCACAGTGTGATCGAGACCAAGGCCACTAGCTTGCTCCAGAGCGGGCCCACTCGGGTCTCATCGGCCATCGCCACTTTGCGTCGCACCGTGAAAGTAAAGACGATCGCGAGGAACAGGGACGTCATCTTCATCCAAAACGCCGGGTGGTAGTAACACTTTATGGCCTCCGACGTGAACAGCAGCGACCCCGTGGCGATCATCACCATAAGACTGATGATGAGCCAGCGCTGGGCATCCTGCGCAAGTTGCGCAACAGGTTGGCGCCGCAATCCAAAACCGAAGAGACGCAGGTCAACCACCAAGACGGCTCCACCTATCACAGCTAACCCGAGGAGATGGAAGGCTTCGATAACGGGAAAAAGCCAGCTCGAGCTGCGTATCGTCCCGCCCAGCCCCGAGTTCTCGCACCATGTAAAGAAAGGCAGCAGGGACATTGCGGGAAATCTCCTGGACGAAGGGTTTACTAGATCGTTCGTCCCGCGACCGCACGCTTTCTCAGTATTCTGCTTGGCATGTCGATCCGGCGCTGAAGCTGGCTACCGAGAATCAGTACGACAGCCCGCGGCCAGAATGATTATCGCGCGCTGCGGCTTGTCGCAGTCAAACCAGTTATACGCAATCATTCGTCCCGCAATGACAATGCCAGCCCATACCGCCAAAGACAGGCCGGCCGCCACCCTGGCTCTTCTTGGTGGGACAGGATGCAAATCCCATTCGGCCACCTTGCGATACACCGTCGAGTGAAAAACCCACACATTCAAGCCAGCTGATATCAACAGCACCATTTTGACCCGAAAGAAAATATTCTGGAAGGTTCTCACCGGAATGGCAGAGAACAGAAGCATCCCGCTGATGACCATCAGCACGAATCCTGCCGCAGTCCATGGCAAGAGCTGCCTCACGACCTCCGACACAGCCGCGCGCCGCATCGTCACACCTAGCAGACGCAGGTCCAGCATCACAGCCATCCCAAGAAATAGGCACAAGGACAGAACGTGGACCGACTCGATGATGGAATACGCCCATCTAGATTCGTGGATCGCAATACTCCACGGCGTATTCGCCAACCATTCGCAGAAACCAAGAAGAGACATTCTCGGAACAAGCTCCTAATCCGCGAAGAATCGGATCCTGAATCTAGAAGTCTGACAATGGGCTTTAATAGCAGTGGAACGCCAGATTGTCAACAGCCTCAGAACGCCAGATTACCTTGCCTTCGCATTGCAGCGACGTTTCACAGCTCAGACGGAATTATTTATAAGGACAGGCGGACAGTTCGCTGTACCTTCCCGGTTGAATCAGTGATATTCCGGGGTACGAATAGGGGTTTTACCTGCTGTTCAGGCTACTCAACTCGTTATAAAAAGCCGCTGTAGGTGCATCATCTCGGCGCCGCAAGGCGGTGCGTAGCGTTCCTGCCCAGCCCTAGGTCTACAGATGCGAACTGCGTTCAAGATCGCTCTCTCTTTTTTGATCTGGCCAATGTCGATCACGGCGCAAGATCATCCCGCGTCCGGCCAGTCTGCCCCGCCCGTACAAAACCTCACGGGGGCACAAGATTTCGCGCCTGCTTCAAACATGGCGACCGTGACGACGGCTTCAAGTCCCGCGCCAATGCCAGTTCGCGTATCGATGCAACCAGCTCCTGCGTTTCTATACATTCGGCCAATAAAACAACCTCCCACCGTCCCCGCCGGTTACGCTCCCGCATGGACCATCGGCGCCGGGTTTTCTGTTACCAGTCTCGGATTGCCATCGTCAGGGCGGGCCGTTCTGAGTGGAATGAACGTTAGCGTTTCCACAGATTCCGGCAAGCGCTTTGGAGCAAAATTGGACCTTGGTTATGAGCGCGCCCCGAACGTCTACAGCTCTGGACATCCCATAAGCGTGCTCAGCTACTTGGTTGGTCCCGTGTTTTATCCCTCGAATGGCAACTCGCTGAGCACGTATGCTCATATACTTTTCGGCGGGGCAAGGGTTGGCGGACCCTTTCCAAACGGAAATGGTGGGTTGAACATAGGCTACGCTCACTATCCCGCCTGGGCGTTTGGCGGCGGCGCTGAATACCGCCTTTCCCCTGCCTTTGGGTTTCGCGTCGGCGTCGATTATCTGCATACCCATTTCTATAACTCTTCAGGAGCCGTTCGCGGGCAAAACGACATTCGCATCGTCAATAGCTTCGTTTATTATCCTGGAAATCCTATCAGAAGCCGCCGCCAGCCGAGACCTTAGCAAGGCAATTTGAAACGCTCAACGGGGCGCTTACAAAGACACACCGGAACTTCTATCTGTTGACCGGTTTTCCATTGTTCGTATATGTGCTCAAACTCCTCGATAGCCGGTCCTTCGTCGATCCGAGCTAGAGGAATCAACTCCCCATCCAAGCTAAAGCCAACGTGACGGTGAAGACCAGCGCATTGGCGGGAATGTACAAATTAAAGTCGGCCAAACTGTGCACCAAAATAGCGGTGATACTTCCGATGCAACCGAGACAAACAGCGGTGTCAAAGCGATCTTCCGCCTTCCGGTAACGCCGGACGGCGCGTGCGAGGATCCAGAAAATCGAACCAAACACCAAGATGCCTCCTGGAACGCCAAGTTCGCTGACCACTTCCAAATAGTCGCAGTGGGCGTGGTCCACAAGGTGGTTGAGAAAAGCGGTTTGCACAGAAGTATAAGCCACGGAAAACGTGCCCAAACCCGTACCCAGCAAGGGATGCTGGTGAATCAAGTTAAGGGTGTCGCGCCAGATCGATATGCGATTCTGGCCGGTTTGGGTGTATTCCTGTCCAAGAATCTCAAAGCGCATGACCACGGGATCGCTTCCCACCCAAACAACAATTCCGATGATACCGAGGAAAAACAGTGCACCGACCACGGCTCGAGTCCGCTTCGACAGCGAGGAACTTCCGGCCAGGGCCAAAACGGCCATGAGCGAAGCGAGGGCAGAAAGAATTCCCATGCGTGAGCGCGAGAAGATGAGCGCTGTGAAAATGACGACGGCCAGAAAGAGCAAACAAACCAGGGGAAGCAGTTCCGGAGCGGATAAGAGGCTGCGCGCCTTTGCTTCACTCCGCTGGGTTGCGCGGCGCAGTTTGCCAACCAAGTGCAATCCAAGGGCTACTGTAAATGGCAGCACCATTTCCAACAAGCCCGCAAAATGATTGCGATTGATATAAGTTCCTGTGGCGTCCTCCAGGTAATACTTCTTCACATAAGCAAAAATCTGCTGCCACCCGGTCAGATACTGCACCAAACCGTAGAAAGCCTCGAACCCTCCCAACGCAATGAGAGCGTAAACAAGCCGCTTCTTTGCATCTCTGTGTTCGCACACCAACAGAACTAGATAGAAGGCCGTCAAATAGGTAACTAACAGAAGAAGGTGGGAAACGGTTTGATACGGGGCGACGCTGAGCGTATGGCCGGTATGGCCTGCAAGCGCATAGGTTAATGACTCGACACGCAAACCAGGAAAAGCAGGGATTGGAAGGATTTGCAGCAGTACCAAGGCGACCAGAGAGAGTGGGGTAAGCAGCGGAAAATGGATCGCGGCAAGAGGCGCGCGCAGACTGGCAGATAGGAGTAGAACTCCAAGGCCAAGAATGATTACTTGAGAGACGAAGAAAAAAGGCGGTGAGGTGCCGCCAAACGCCAGCACCGCAATCCATATGGCGATGCTGAGACCCGCTTCAGCAATCCGAAGCACAAGGCGCCTCACACGAGAGCCGCAGCTCACTTCTATTGCTGTAGAGTACCCTGAGAATCCACCTTCAGGAAACCTCCCTCCGCGGGAATGCCGCCAGGCAGGCCATCCCCAGTGTAGTTGTAATAACCAATGGTGTGGAGATCCACGCTGTTCAACGCTACGCCGACGACATTCGCACCCACACTGCGGATGCCGGACAGCGTTTGCTTTACTTGTTCGCGGGGTATCGTGGCGTTCTTCACCACCAGGAGCACGCCACTTACCTGTGTTGCGAGAATGCGGCTGTCCGCCAGAGCCAGCATGGGCGCCGAATCAAGAATTATGAACTCGTATTGTTCCCGCGCGGATCGGATCAACGCTCCCATCCTTCCGGAAGAGAGAAGTTCCGATGGATTTGGGGGTATAGGCCCGCAGAAAATGAGATCGAGGCCGGGAGATCCCGAGGGACGTACAACGGTACGCCAGTCCTGATGACCAGCGAGGCAGCTGACGAGACCCAGGTTCTCTTGCGCTCCGAATAATCGGTGCAGCGAAGGAGATCGCAAATCCGCATCCACGAGCAAGACTCGCTGGCCGACTTGTGCGAGAGCAATGGCCAGATTGCTGGCGATGGTGGTCTTGCCCTCTCCGGGTTGCGTGCTGCTGACGAGCAAGGTACTAGGAGGACGATCGGCGGTCGATAGCAAGATCGACGTTCGCAGACTGCGAAACGCTTCAATCAGCGGTGTATGCTGGGGTCCTTCCGCATCAATTCGATGCCACGCCGCAGCCGGCCTCCGGCCGTTCCCATTTTCTTTGTGGCTTAGAGCTTTGCTGTTTTCCGGCAACTTGTGCATGCCGTGGTGATTGCCATTTAGTTGTGAAACAGTGGGGATCAGACCTACGGCTGCCAGGCCAAGCACCCTCTCTACGTCGTCGGTGCCTTTTAAGGTGTCGTCCAGTCTTTCCTGGAAGAAAGCAGCGCAAATACCCAGCCCCAATCCAAGGATTGCCGCTACGCCCAGATTCAGCGGGATATTCGGCTTCAGCGGCTTCGCGGGCGGTTCGGCAGAATCTACGATGCGGATGTTGCTGGCCTTCAAGCTGGCGGAAACACTTGCCTCTTTCAACCGTTGCAAGAGTCCTTCATACAACTGCTTATTTGTGTCTACTTCGCGCTTGAGAATGTTGTATTGCACGGCCCGCGCGGCCACCTGGTTCATATTTTTTTGCTCCCCGCGGAGTGCCTGCCGGACCAGGTCCTCCCGCCGGACCGCGGCGAGATAGTCGTTTGTGATCTGATTGGCAGCGCTTTTGCGCTGTTCTTGGATCGCGGCAGCGATTTCATCGGCCTGGCTCTGGATCTCCTTTACGCGGGGATAGTCCTCATTAAACGTTGTGGATAGCCGGGCGTATTCTCGCTTGAGTTCCGCCAAACGCTCCGTTAGGTCCTGAATCACCTTGTTTTCAGATATCCTTGGTAAGGACTCGTAGTCACCTGCCTCCACCACGCGATAGAGAGCTTCTTTCTCGAACCTCTGGGCTTCTGCTTTGGTCAGCTCTTCCTGCAATTGCTGGACCAGTTCGTTCTCGACATTCCGGCTTGGACCCTTGTCAGTCTCCAGAAAGACCAGGTCGTTACGCCTCGCATAATTCTGCAGTTGCTCTTCCGATCCCTCCAATTTCCCCTTGACGCCCAACAATTGCTGCGAAAGCCAGTCAGCAGCCTTTTGCGTTACCACCCAACGGGCCTCCAGGTTTTGCTCCACGTAGTTCTCAGCCAGACTATTGGCGACGCGCGCGGCGAGTTCGGCATCGTGGGAATCGAACTGAATTGCCACCAGCCGGCTACGGTTGACCGGATTAATATTGAGCCGGTCTTCAAACCGCTCGAGGACCCGCTGATAGACTTCTCGATTGGCACGACTCGGCCCGGTGGCGAACACTTGCCCCGTGGGTGCTTTCTTTTCTTTGCGCCAGGACCACCACTTTGGAGAATTGAACTCCCCAAGCGCGTCCAATCCGAGATGGTCAATGACGCGGCGCGCCAGGCTCTCACTGCCAAGGATGCTGTACTGCGATCTCAAGTAAGCATCGGAGACGCTGTCAAGCTCGTAGAGCTCCTGAATGGTCGGAATGTCTGGATTTTCTTTTTGAATCTCTAACAACGCCTGAGCCCGGTACACAGGCTTCTGTTTGAGCGTGGCGATGAGAACCACGCTGAACAAAATGAAAAAGACAATTAGGACCGCCTGCAAACGCTTCCGCAAGATGCGCGCGTACGCGCGGAAATTAGGGGCTTCATGGGGTTCCAGAATCTCGTAAGAATCAGCAAACTCTACAAGCCGGCCTTCCAAGGCCCCCGCACCGCCTCCGTTCGACCGGGATCGGTTATACAGCTCGAGTTTATCCTGTTCAGTCATGCTACCAGTGGAAAACCAGGAGTCCTGCGAGTGTTTGAGTCGCCGCTTCTACTCCCCGCGAAAACGCAGCTTTTGCCGCGCTGTCCGGAATGAACACGATATCTCTGGGCCCCAGCATGGGATCCGGGGACTTCCCAGACAGGATATTGCCAAGGTCTATGGGTGTCTCCGTTCGTGTTCCGTTCTGTTCATTGGTGCGGATAATGCGTGCGCTGCCCTTGGCGGCCGTGCGCGTCAAGCCTTCACTCAGAGCGATCACTTGCAGCACCGAGATTTTCTCATTCGTTTTCATTGCGAAACCGCCCGGCCTTTGCACCGAACCCACCACATACACGATTCCCGCTCGGGAAACTTTGACGATGTCTCCCGGATATACCGCTGGGTTGTGGCGCGGATCGGTCGAATCGAGGAGGTCCTTCAAATTTACCTGGACCACCTCCTTGGAATTTGCGCCCACCTTGTCGGAACCAGTGTCCGTTGCGCTGGGCCCGCCAAACTCTTGCAACCGCATCACTGGCGAAGATTCCGCCAACCCGCTCGCTTTCGCAAAAAAGAACTCGGGCGCGTTTTTCTGACCCGCACGCCGCAAAATGATGACGTCCTCCCCGGCATCGTCGGCTAATCCTTCCGCGAGCGAAAGAATCTCCAGCAACGTCTTGCTGCCGCGAATCTGGAAAATACCCGGCTTTCGCACTGCGCCCATCACGGAAACGGGATGGCTTTGCATGTCGCGCACAAACACGCTAACGTGCGGATCTTTCATGTACTTTTGATGAAGCAGTTTTTCAAGGGCCGTTTCCAGCTCCCGTGGCGTAAAGCCGCCTGCCGCAACCGCGCCTAGCAACGGCAAAGAGATTTCGCCGCTCGCTGAAACGCGCACATCGCGATTCATCTCCGGCGCCTCGAACACATTGATGTCCAGCACGTCTTCTGGGCCGATAACGTATTCCCGCGGGTCAAAGCTTGGCATCGGACCCGTCGAGGCAAATCGTTCCCGCAGACGCCGGTTCCAATCTTCAGTGGATTCAAGATTGGGCGGCACATCTGGATGTTCCGTTGTTTGCGAAGTCTTGGTGATTTCTTGTTGGTTCGCAGCAACTCCTACGTTGGTTTTAGCATTGAGATCACTCTTGGCAGAACTCGACACCCCTACCGTGAAAACAAGCAGGATGCAAATACGCAGAGCCAATTGCTGTTGGAATGAATGTCTCAAAGTGGCGCAGGTGGCGCTTCCCAGCTCATTTAGCAGATTGATGGCGAATTGAAAGCTCACCGGCGCACCGTGTGGACCAGGCCCGAGCGCAAGGTAGCTCTCCTTGGGCGCTCGAGAACTTCTGGCCCAATCTGACTGGGTGCCGTTAGCCTAGGGGCTGTGGAAGTTTCCGTCTATAAGGTCCACCCTTGAATTGGAATTCAGGTAAAGACCCTATCCAAGCACAGCCTGCAAATCGAGCTTGAAGAAATCTGTCAATCTTCAAATATTTGACGCACGAAGTTTTGCGAGTTCGGAGTGCGGCAGCCCTGCTGCTTTTTCTTTTCCGGTGGTGTCCCCATTTGAAACTCTCCACACCTGTCTCCAGTACACACGCAAGCCTCCAGATAACTTCGCGGGTGTGGGACTCCGGCGTCCGTAAGCAAAGGGAGTCGTATGCCCCTGAGCTTTTAGTACAAATCTCAAAAAATGAGATGCGGGATTGAGAGGACAGGCGCACTTCTCAGGGTAGGGTCGGAGAGAGTGGAGAATTCGGCGAAGACCATCTCCCGAACCTCATTCGTCCCGCGTCCCTTGCGAGCCCGCCCGCGGCATAGATTGGGCGGAGAGCTTGTCTGTCTCCCTGCCTGCATCGAAGGATTTCAGTCTCAAGCTGTCGAGTCCAAGGTAAACAACGAACCGCGTCCCATCAATCAGATAGCGCCGCCACAGCCGTCGCGGCTCCTGCAAGAGCCGGAATAGCCATTCCAAGCCGTGTTCGCGCATCCATCGTGGCGCCTGGTTTCGTCGTCCCGAGAGGAGGTCAAATGCCGCACCCACGCTCACCAGCACCGGAACATGCAATTTGTCCCGGTGTTCGTGCATCCATCGTTCTTGCTTCGGCGTCCCCAAACCAACCCACAGCACGTCGGGAGCGGCGCGGGAAATCATGGTCACAATCTCTTGGTCTTCCTCCGGATCAAGCGAACGAAAGGGTGGTGAAAAGGTTCCACAAACTTCCATTGTTGGGAATCGGCGCTTGAGCGAACCCGCCAAGCGCTCGGGCACACCCGGCTCACCACCATAAAAAAAGTGCCGGTAGCCGCGTCCAGCGGTTTTCTCGCAGAACTCCAGCATCAAGTCGGGGCCGTAGACCCGTCGAGGCAAATCGCGCCCTCTGCGCCGACCCAGCCAAACCAGGGGCATGCCGTCTGGAACAACCAAATCCGTCAAGTTCAGAGCCTCCTTGAAGGAGGGATCATACTGCGCTTCGACGGTTCCGTGCATGCCGGTCGCGGCGATCGAGTGGCATCCCCCGCGATCGTGAATCCATTCCTCCATCTGAGCGACCACATCCGAGATCTGCAAGGCATCTATCCGTACTCCCAGAACGTGGAAGCAAGCGTGGTCACTTACAATCTGAGTCGGGCGAACCTGGGCGGCCATGGCTAAGGCATCCCCCTGTTTTTGTAACTGTTCATTCCGGTGTTGACTTGGAGCGATCATTTAACGAGCCAGGGCGGATTCATCCTCCACCCCTTCGTTGTGACCCGACGGGTTTCATCCGCGCGGTGCGCTTGCCTGTTGACAGGCGGGGCGCCCGAGCGCTTCTTCATATAACTCAGATATGCGCGCGGCACGCCTTTCCCACGTTTGAGTTCTCGCATAGGCGTGCGCAGCCTCACCCATTTTCAGCCGTTCCTCCGGGCACGACGCAAGACGTCGAATGCCCTTTGCGAGCTCTGCTGCTGTCTGCCGCGGAGAAGTGACAGGAACCTTGATCCCTGCATCAGACAGAACAAAAGTCCCAACACCCTGGTGATCCAAAGTCAAGATCGGAAGGCTGTGAGCCATAGCTTCTAAGACTTGCGAGCCGAAGGAATCTCGCAGGCTCGTGAAGAGGAAAGCGTCTGCTCTTTGATACAAGCGGGACATTTCGTTCCAGGGGACTTGACCGAGAAACTCTACTTTACCCCCAAGGTTCAAGCGCTTCGCGTATCTCTCCCAGTCCCCTCGCATTTCGCCGTCGCCGGCAATGAACAGTCTCGCGTTCAGGTCTTTTGTTTCCGCCAGCGCCTCGAGCGCTAAAGGTAAGGCCTTTCTGGGTTGCATGCGTCCTACCCAAAGCAAAGTGAAAGGCCCACCTCTCGGTCTTGGAATCCGCGGGCTGGAGATGTAGCTGGACGGGATTCCGGAATCCAAGAAGAGCCTGACATTGGGGGCCCCTACTTTTGCGAGTAATCCGTACGTCTCGCGGTTTGTGGCAAGAATGATTGCGCTTGACTTCGCAGTTCTACGCAGGGAAAGAGAAAGAGGTAACAGGGCAGCGCGGATGTTACGAAGGATTTCGCGGCCCGACATGGAACAAATGTAATGACGGAATGCAGAAGGCACTCGCTGAGCTCCTCCGACCGGCCCCCAGACAAAAGGAACAGGCAACTTCCAAGACGGAGGGGGTACGTTGACCGTCCCAAAGCTGACGTGATGAACAACGTCAAAACCCACCTGCCTGTGAAGTTTGATTGCTTTTTTGTAAGCCACTCTCAGCCACATTTGGTAATGAATCGCGAGAACTAGGTTGCTCCGGCGCAGCCTGGGATCGTCCAGCATTTTGGGAAAGCCGACCCACTCAGTACTCAAGGTGGAGTTTGGGTGAGCAGTAAGAAATTCCTCGATCCCGTTGCGGTCGTGTGGGTGCGCCAAAACCCAAACCTGGTGGTAGCGCGAGAGCTCCCAAGCCCAGTTCCACGCATTGCTGGGCTCGCCACCCAGGCGCGGGCTACACGCGAAACCGATGATCAATACCTTCACTTGTTGGCTTCCCGTCCGCTTCTTGAAACAACCTCTCGATTAAGAGAGCCTCCATTTGATGGAAACCTCAGAACACAATGACGCCCATGTCCGAGCGAGCACAAAAACTTCATCCTGACAACCTATGAATCGCCAAAACGTTGGCAATTGTAGGAGGTGGAGACAACAACCTGGAGACAGTTCCGCGTTCATCGACAATAAAGAACTCGTAGCCGTGGCCCTCCAGGAATGTCCAGGCGCCGTTCGGTGACAGGCCCAGACTGGCCGCACCCGCTGGAAAAAACTCAAAGATGACGACAGGACGCGTGGAAGTGATGATTTCGTTTGCGCCCCGCAGAGCTACCTCTTCGGCTCCCTGCACATCCATTTTGATGACATCCACTCGTCTCACGGAGGTCTGCTTGAGCACATCGTCAAGCGATTCTGTGCCAATGTCCTCGGCGTGAGCATCTTGCTCGAAGGAGGCATCCTTGCCCAATGAATCGCAACCGACAGCAGAATGGTAATAAAGCCGCGCCCTTCCCGGTTTGTCGGTGAGCGCTACCGGGAAAGCCAATACATTCTTGAAACCATTCAAGGCAATGTTCCGCCGCAAGACAGGAAACACGCGAGAAGATGGCTCAAAGGAAATCACGCGACCCGCTTCGCCTACGATCTTGCTCGCCAATAGCGTGTAGATTCCGAAGTTGGCTCCTGCATCGACGAAAACTTTTCCTGGCGACAGAACTCTTTCTAAATAAAGCAACTCAGGTTCGTAGTAGTCGCGAAACGCATAAATGAGCTTTCCAACGCCTCGCCAATTCGGGGGTAAAATCATTCGCACACCCGATCTTCTCAAATGTACGGTGGCCGCCGTCCGCAATAGGCACCTAGTCCGCCAAGACGCCAGACGAAGAGTGGTCTGGATCGGAGCCAAGCGAAAAGCTGGATGCATACTGAGGAAATCCCATTTCCCCTTAAACCCGCGAACCAACTCATTTACTGTACTCATCTCGTATGCCCTTTGCGCCTGGCAATCTCTCGGAGACCCGCTGCCGCACTGTATTCCTAGAGACATCCAGCAGTTTCGTTCATTCCAGCATTTCGCTTCGTATTCGATACTTGGTGCCTCGTACATTCAATCCGTTCGAAGAGCCGCTTGCGCTCCCGGAAGTTGCTCCGGGAACTACTCAGAATTCTAGCTACAACTCTTTTCGTCCGAGTTTGTCCATAGACGAAGGCGAAGGATCTTCGGAAGAGCCAATTGGGCA
>WNGO01002342.1_pt1 | contig 12086 bp, 9 predicted proteins | sample 5400511 | NCBI WGS metagenome assembly WNGO01 (sample SAMN13153380, study PRJNA577476) | soil metagenome | isolation source: 20 cm soil or saprolite under Garry oak tree replicate 2 | place: USA:California | collected 2016-06-15
GACGCTTTGAAGGCGCTGCAAGATCTTGGCAAACGGTATTAGCATCGGGAAAATCTGACATCAAAAAGGCCTCCGGCAAAAAAATGACCGGAGGCCTTTTTGTTTGCGCGTCGCGATAAATCGACTTTGAAGTTCCGGCAGTGACCCTTTATGCTATCGTCCACGGTTCAGGGTCAAGGAGGTGCGCAAGTGTTAAATGATAAGATTGGCGTTATCGGGGCGGGTAAAATAGGTTCGGCCATCGCTCGCGGGATCATTCAAGCCGGATTGGCGGTTAAAGAAAACGTTATGGCCAGCGACGTCAGCGACGCGCTGCGGCAGGGAATCGCGAATGAACTCGGCATCAAAGTTACGGCGGATAACGTCGAGCTGTGTACCTTCGCGGATATCGTCATCCTCGCTGTCAAGCCGCAGATTGTCGATCCCGTGGCCAGAGAGATCTCCAAAAAGCTCGGCAAAGCAAAGCTGCTGGTTTCGGTTGCAGCTGGAGTTCCGTTGGTGCGCATCCAAACACACTTGGAGCCCGGCGCGCGCGTGGTGCGCGTGATGCCGAATATTCCCTGTGTCGTTGGCGCAGGCGCGGCAGGTTACGCCGGCGGCGCACACGCGACGGCGGCGGATTTGGAAAAGATCGGCGCGATTCTCAATAGCTTCGGTATCGGCGTGACGGTTGAAGAAAAGTATTTGGATGCGGTCACGGGGCTAAGCGGCAGCGGTCCGGCTTATGTTTTCCTATTTATGGAAGCGCTGGCTGACGGCGGCGTTCAAATGGGGCTAACGCGTGACGTTGCGCTCAAACTTGCCATGCAAACGGTTTATGGCGCCGCGCGCATGGCGATCGACGGCAACAAGCATTTGGCCGAACTGAAAGATGAAGTAACTTCTCCCGGCGGCACGACCATCGCCGGACTCTACGCGCTGGAGCAAAAGGGATTTCGCGGCACGGTGATGGACGCAGTTGTGAAGGCTACGAGGAGGTCGCAGGAGCTGGGAAAGGGGTCCTAAATAATTGCAGTTCAGTCCGTGCCTCACGATTCTGGAATGCGTCAAAGCGCGGTCGAATCGAGATACGGGCAGACCGACGTCTACCTTCCAACATCCACGATGACAAGTCCTTCGACTGCTCTAGTCCGATTTTACTTTGTTCTGTAGGATTACTCTTCACTCGCTGACGATTCTGCTTGTCTCACTGCATGGGAAGTCATGCACGGAGATTTTCACGACCAAAAAGATTTCCATAACTTGCTGAAAAAATGTACGCAGCATTATTTTGGCACATGATTTGCGCCGATTTCGATATTATTCTGTGCAAAGGAGATTGATCATGAAAAGAGTAATTCCGATGGTTCTGGTTGCGATTTTCAGCGCTGGGCTTCTAAGTGTGGCCGTCGCAGCGCAAGCCATGGCGCAGATTGCGCCCAATGAGCCAGCCAAGGTGGATGATCAGCAACTTAGATCCTTTGCTAAAGTCTACGTGCAAGTTGAGAAGATACGGGAAACTTACGCACCGCGCGCGAAACAAGCACCGGGTCCCGAGGAGGGCAAGCAAATTCAACAGGAAGCAGAATCGAAATTTCAGGAGGCGCTGACCAAAGAGGGACTGAACGAAGAGAGCTATAAGCAAATATTCGAGGTTGCCCGTGTCGACCAAGACGTGCGCAAAAAAGTTCTTCAGATGATCGTTGAAGAGAAAGGCAAGTCTTAGGTGGATTGACCGCGTCAAATCCGGTGCCCATGCGAGCCGCGCTTCACGCAACTTTTTTGACTGAGGTGTTGTAACGCAACGCCGCAGTCTGGGGCTCTGTCGGATTTCGTTAGTTAGTTAATTGTCCGGCCAGCGTTCCATGAATCTTTTTTCTACGTAACCCGGCTTGCCGCCCTTTTTGGATTCGACGCGCAGCCAGTCGCCTTCGGCACGGACGACGTTGACTTTGATGTCGGACGGGAGTCTCGCGACCAGCGGATATTTCGTTCCAGGACCTTCGCGAAGTTCGACGTCGACGAGCGTGCGATAGGCGCCGTTCACTGATGTCGTCCTGATGTCCGAAGCAGTGCTTTGTGCGGAGGTTTCGGGCTGCGCAAATTGCTCATCGATAAAGCCCGGCGCGCCGCCGTGCTTCGATTCGACTTTCAACCAGTAACCTTCTCGGCCGACAACGTTGATTTTGATCCCTTTTGGAAGAGTCGTGACGATCCCATAATTCATTCCCGGCCCTGATCTCAACGAGACATCGGTGGTGGTCGTGTAAGTTCCTCGGATCGATTGCGCAAATAGCAGAGCGGCAAAAAATTCAGCGACAGTAGAAACAACCAACCCGATAGCCCATCGTCGTGACAATTTTCGTTGCATGGCGTCTGCCTCCGTTAATTTCACTGGGTCAATCCAATCGCGTGATTTTACGCTGAAGCTTAGAATCAAGCATGAAATTCCATACCACTTAAGCATTTCTTTCATCGTCGATCCACGAATCGCATGTTACAGCGGGCTGTTTCCGTGCTAGAAATGAACGGGTGGCACGACTTTGCAAAATACTCGTGGTGGCGCTGGCCGCAGTGGGTCTTTTTGCCGACGGCGCTGCTGCGGTTTTGCTCGATGCTCTCGACCCGGCGCGTCAATGGAAAGTCGAGCGAATTGAGTTTTCCGGAAATAACACGGTTTCCACCGGCGAGCTGAGTGATGTGATCCTAACCAAAGCGCGGCCCTGGTATCGCTTCTGGGAGGAGCGGCCGGTAATCGATCCGATTACCTTCGCGAGCGATCTCGAACGACTGCGGCGATTCTATGAATCGCGCGGTTACTACGGCACCTCGATAACCTACGACTTGGACGTAGATAATGCTGGCGGATTAATCTCTGTGCGGATCGAGGTGCGAGAGGTTGTGCCCGTGTTAGTTTCAGAAGTCGATGTTCAAGTCGCCGGCGACCGGACGGATCAAAAGCCGCCGCCCTTGCCAAAGGAGTTACCGATCAAGCAAGGCGCGGTCTTCCGCGAAACGGATTACCAGCAGGCGGAACAAGTCTTACGGAGTTTTTTTCTCGAGCATGGTTACGCATATGTAAAAACCGAGCGCAAGGCGGAAGTCGACCCGGACGCCCGAAGCGCGCGAGTGAGCTACACGATTCAGCCGGGGCCGGTCGCGGTTTTCGGCGAGACCACAGTGAAGGGCATGAGTACGGTGGAGCTGGAATTGATCACCCGGGAGCTTGCCTATAAGGCCGGTGAAACTTTCTCGCAGTCAAAAGTCGCTGCGACTCGGGAAAAGTTATTAGCCTTAGATCTCTTTGGCACTGTCCGAGTGGCTCCGCAGGAAACCGAAGGCGCTTCCACGGTCGTGCCCATGGAAGTCGAAGTGGCGGAAAAATCCCACCGCGAAATTAGGCTCGGCTTGGGTTACGGGACGGAGGATCATTTTCGCACGCAATTGGAATGGCGCCATTTGAATTGGCTCGGCGGCGGGCGGCGTCTGTCGATTCTCGCGAAGTACTCGTCCCTCGCGGTTACCGGAGAGATTAATTTCGTTCAGCCACATTTTCTCTCGCCACGCACCCAGGGAATGGCGAATGTCGGCTACAGCCAAGAAAAAGAAGAGACCTATGTGCGCAACGTGGCTCGCTTCGCTCCGCGACTGGAGCATCACTTTACTGCCGCGCTCAGCGCCTTTGTCGGATACCGAGTAGAATACGATAAGCTCAACGAAATCAAAGCGGCAACCGAGCTCGCTCTTGGCGACATTCGGCGCAAAGGTATTCTTTCCGGACCCACCTTGGGATTGATCTGGAATACCGCAGACGATCCGCTCAACCCGAAGAAGGGGGAAGTGATTACCCTCCAATTCGATCAGGCAGGGTGGGGCGGCCAGTACAGTTTTTACAAAATAACCACGGAAGCAAAGAAATACATCGACATCGGCTGGCAAACGATTTTCGCCAGCCGCCTCAAACTTGGTTTGGCTGACTCCATCGGCGCAGAAGAAAACCTCCCATTATTTGAGCGCTTTTATTCGGGCGGAGACAAAAGCGTGCGCGGCTACGGCCGACGGCGCCTCGGTCCCTTGAGCGCCGCCAACGATCCGCTCGGCGGGCTGAGTCTGGTGGAGGGCTCCCTTGAACTGCGCCGGCCAATCTGGAAAGAATTAAACGGGGCGCTGTTTGTCGACTTCGGTCAGGTTTCAAGGCGCTCATTCGACCTTCCCTTCGGGAATTTGCAGTTCTCGCGCGGTTTCGGAGTAAGTTATGCAACGCCCGTTGGTCCTATCAGACTGGACATTGGCTTTCCGATCAAGCCGCCGCGCGGCGATAAACCCTGGCAAATTCACTTCAGCATCGGCGCTTCTTTCTAAGTCATGAAAAGTTTCCTGCGCATAGTGAAATGGCTGGTTCTTGGCTTGGGATTTTTGCTCCTCTTGAGCGCCATTGGAATTGCACTGTATACGCGCACGGAAAATTTTACCCGCTGGGCGCGGCAAGAATCCGTTGCGGCGGTCAATAACCTGATTCGCGGCGCGATCAGCGTCGAACGGTTGGAAGGCTCGATCTGGGGCCACCTCACACTCTATAAGGTGGTACTACACTACGAGGAGCAAGAAATCCTTCAAGTGCCTCGGCTGGACGTTTCGTTTTCGTTATTACCGCTGATTTGGGGTCAGGTCAAAATTGCTGGGATCACCGCAGCGCAGCCGCGCGCCTCCTTGAGCCAAGATCGTGATGGAAAATGGAACGTCGCGGAGGCTTTGTCACCGCGGGAGCAAAAGCCGGAAACCTCATCAGGCATCGCGATATTCGTGCGATCACTGCGCTTAGAGGATGGCGATATCGATCTCCGGTTCGGCGCCGGCGATGGACGACGATCGTACCAATTGAAAAATCTCCATTTGGACGGTGGCGTCGGCGTTCTTCCTGCGGGCATCAGCTTCGATGCCCACGACGTCACCGTCGGTCTCCTTTCAAAGGAATACCCCGAGCTTCGTTTGAAGGGCGCCGTTGAATACCAGCAACCCGCCAATGCCCCCGCGCTGGTAAAAATAAAAAATCTTTGGGCGGTGAGCAGCAATTCTCGGGTGAAACTCAACGGCCAAATCAATACCGGCGAGACCGTTACGATAAAGGCCGATGCGGCGCTTGATAAGCTGGCGCGTGCAGACATCGCATACTTCGTCGCTCAATGGCCGCTCAAACAAGATCTTGCCGGCAGGATTGCGGTCGATGGCGCGCTCGATGCTCTCAATGGAACTGTGCAGCTGACCGGCGCGGGCGCCAAAATTGACGGGAAGTTTGCAGCTAATCTGGCGCAGGATTCGCCGGCGTATTCGACGACCGCAACTCTGACCGGTTTCGATCTGCGCCAATGGCTGGGCGACAAAAGCTTGGCCGGAATAGTGAACGGAACCGTTGTCGCAAGTGGAACCGGCTTCGCTTTGCAAGACACCGCCGCGCAGGCGCGCTTTGAAGTTCAATCCGCCGAAGCGCAGGGATGGGCATTGGGCGCTGTCTCTCTGCAAGGACGACTGCAAAAAAGCATTGCTGTTCTCAACGGACGGCTGAAGAGCAAACTTGGCGGAGCAGATTGGTCGGGAAAGATCACGCTCGGCGCCAAGCAGCCGAGCTACGAGTTGGCGCTCGCGGTTAAGGACTTTGATCTTCAAAAGGCTTTCGCCAAAGACAAAACGCTCGAGGGCAAACTCAGCCTTCAGGGCAAGCTTACGGGCGCCGGACTTACTCTTGCCGCGATGAACGGGAGCGCGGAAATCCAGATTCTGCCATCGTCGCTTGGCGCGGTGGAAATCAAGCAAGGCGCTTTTAACGTGACGATGCGCGAAAAGCGGCTCCGAATAGCCCGCGCTACGCTTATCGCTGGGAATTCAACTCTGACAGCAAGTGGTGAAGTCGGAGTTGACGCCAAAATCGCCGGCAAGCTCGACTATCGCTTACGAATGGCCGATGTCGCGCCGTGGCTGTCGTTGGTCAACCGCAAAGGGGCAGGCGCAGTGGATCTCACCGGACAGGCTCAGGGAAATCTCGCCGATCTTGAGACTCGTGGCACCGCGCGGCTTTCCGGCGTTCAGGTCGAAGGAATTGGATTATTAAAGGACGGCAACATCAGCTTCGCCCTGCGCAATTCCATGGAACAACTTTTTCCTCAGGGGGTCGTGACTGCGCGTCTGGCCGATATCGATGCCGGGCTCGCCTTGCGGCGGCTCGATGCCACCGCCAAATTTTCGCGACAGCCCGCGCACTCGATTCAGCTCGACTTGAGCGCGCAGGATAGTCAGGACCGCAAGCACCAATTGAACGGCACGCTCGATTTACTACCCGACGCGCTGACGCTGCGCTTGAGCCAAGCTTCCCTGTCAGGGCCGGACGGCGCGTGGAAGCTGGCGCGTCCCGCGACGGTGAGCAAACGCGACGACGCTTTGTCGATCGCGCAGCTGGCGCTGAAAAACGGCGAGCGGGAATTATCTCTGAACGGGAGTTTCGCGTTCGCCGGTAAGCAGGATTTGTCATTGAGCGTCGACCGCCTGCCGGTTGAAACGGTCACGGGCTTTATGTCCCAGCCGCCGAAAATGACGGGGTTACTTGCCGCGCAGGCGCGGATTGTCGGGACGGCGGCCGCGCCTGAGGTCACCGCATCGGTGCGGTTGAGCAATGCGACAATCGCCGGGCAAGCCTACGCCGGCGCCAGCGCCGAAGCCAATTACAAAGACAAACGCGCGTCGCTGCGTCTGGCCGTGCAGCAAGACTCCTCGCACGTGTTGAACGGGAGCGGCGCTGTGCCGCTCGATTTGAGTTGGCACAACGGCTGGCGCGCGGAATTGGCCAACGGCATGGAGTTGCGCGCGCAAAGCGCCGGCCTGAGCTTGGCATTTGTCAATGCGTTTAGCGGGAAAGCCGTCGAAAACATCGGCGGTGAGGTGAGTCTCGATCTGCTTGCGCGTGGCACGGTCAAGCAGCCGGATTTGCGCGGCACGTTTGGCTTGCGTGACGGCAAGCTCAAAGTCGTTCCCCTCGGTGTTGACATCAATGAAGTCTCACTGGCAGGCAATTTGGATTCACGCACAGTGACCGTGCGCGAGCTCGTGGTCAAAGCGAAGGACGGCGAAATCCGCGGCAGTGGTTCGCTTGCACTCAAAGACTACGACGTCAACGCGGTCAAGCTTTCGCTGACGGCACAGCGCTGGCCGGCGATCCAAACCCAGAGTCATCAGGTTCGAATCGGCGGCAATGTAGACGTGCAAGGATCTTTGACCGCGCCGCGGATGAGTGGACAACTGACCATCATCGATGGAGCTTTGCGGCCGGACCTTGCCTTCCTGGAGCAAAGCAAAGTGCCGCTCAAGCGCGATGAGACCATCCTGATCGTCAGCCACCGTGGCGGTGGCCCGGCGCAGCCGCAAGCGCAAGAGCAGAAGGGTTCAAACGAGAGCGATTTATTCAAAAAACTCAGCCTCGATCTCACGCTGCGCGCGCCGGGCAACCTCTGGATTCGCCATCCCGATCTCGTTGCCGAGCTTTCGGGAAATATCCATGCGACAAAGAAACCCGAGCGCAATGTCGATCTCACCGGCCGCATCGACGTCGCCCGAGGTTCGTTGGTTTTTCAAGGGAGAAGATTTCAACTGACCCGAGGCGCGATACAGTTTACCGGCGGCGATAAGATCAATCCGACGCTCGACATCGTGGCGCAATATAAATTACCCGAGTATGAAGTGGACGCCGCCATCGGCGGCACGACCGACAAGCCATCGTTGACGCTGACGAGTCAACCTCGCTTGGAGCAGGCTGACATTCTTGCCTTGTTGCTGTTTGGCCGTCCCATCAACGCGCTCAGTCAAAACGAGCGCGGGTCAGTGCAGCAAAGCGCGGTCGGCATCACTAGCGGTTTTGTGGCGGGAAAGATCGCCAGCTCGGTTTCCGACGCGCTCGGATTGGATACCTTAGGCGTCGACCTTCGCGAGTTCGATTTTTCCGGGGGCCGAGTCGGGTTTGGGCACTATGTCGGCAGCAATACATACGTGTCGCTGTCCCAGCAACTTTCCGGCGATCATGGACAGGAAGCGTCGATGGAGTATCAGATCACGCCGGATTGGAAGATCGGTACAACCGGTGGCACCACTGGGGCGAAAGGTGTCGATATTATCTGGCACAAGCGATATTAAATATCGCGCGGGCCGGAGCGGAACGTAAAACCCTGCCGTCCACGGTCTTCAGGTTTCCTCGTCGCATTGAGTTGCCGGTTCTCGAAACGGTCGGTGGTCCTTTTGTCAAAGGGATCGTTCGTCTCGAGCATTCACTGAGCGCATAACCCCGCTTGCCCCGCGCAAGACTTGCTGGTTGGTTTGACTTGAGAATTTTGTCTGACGTATAAGCGTCAGGGTCATCGTGCCTTGCATTGTAAAAGTGTCGTGATGGGGATCGATCCGGCAAATTGAAATAGTACATCGATCGATCAACTCCTTGGTCTTAACCGCTACGCAATGGGGAGGACTGGCTCATGCTTAAAGAGTTCAAGCAGTTTATCATGCGCGGCAACGTGGTGGATTTGGCGGTGGGTGTGGTGATCGGCGCCGCGTTCGGCAAGATCGTTACGTCCTTCGTCGAAGATATTCTCATGCCGCCCATAGGCTTGGGATTGGGCAAGGTCGATTTTTCCAACTTGTTTATCAATCTTTCGACGAAGGATTATCCGAGCGTCGCGGCTGCGAAAGCGGCCGGAGCGGCCACGTTGAATTACGGCATCTTTCTCAACAATATCCTCAATTTTTTGATTGTCGCATTTGCGGTTTTTCTGGTCATCAAGCAAGTCAACCGCTTGCACGAGCCGGCGCCCGCCGCCGCTGCTCCAATCACCAAGGACTGCCCCCATTGTCTATCGGCGATTCCCGTCAAGGCGATGAAATGTGCCCATTGCACGGCGGATCTTAAATGATTATTGGACGAATTCCGGTTGGCAATTTCAACTCTCCGATGACCCGAATTTAGTAGTGAGTTTCGCGATTCAATCACTTGAAAATTTGGCTAATTTCATGATGAGATTGGTTTCCTGTTGATCAACTGCTCATCGAGCGTCGGTTCCCGGTCGGTCCAGAATACCGAGTGACGGTCGCTATAGATCGACTGGAACACTCCATGGGTGCTTGAAGATCTTGGAGAACGACGGAAGTCATTGAGGCCTTGGTATTAATTCCACAACCCGTCTAATCGTCTTCTCTTGGGTCTTTCGTTTACAGGGCCGTCCACGGTTGCCGTGAACGGCTCCCTTGGCTCCGGCTTTACCGACCTGGGCTTTGACCCGGTAGCACTGCCGTTCGCTGAATCCCATTACCAGTGTGCCTTGCACCACGGTCAGCTCGCTTCGATACGCTCGTTGGATTACGTCTAGTCGCTTCTCGTCTTGCATTGTCAGGGTTGTCATCCTTCCACCCTGACATAATCACGTTGCCGTTAGCCCCTGTCATAATCACGTTGCTACTACAAGGCTATTTTTTTTCCTTGACATCGAGAACGCCTTGTCATACTTTGGGCGAAAATTTTACCTTAATTTGCTGGGAGGCAAAGAAGATGAAAATTCGTAAACAACTGGCGCTCGCGGCGCTTGGGTTTTTTGTTACGGGCTGTACTGGGATGACCAAAACCCAGGCTGCTTTGGTTGGGGGTGCGTTTTGCGGCACAGCAGCGGGCGCCGGGGTCGGCGCTACCCGAACCCACGATAAGTGGGTGGCCGCACCTGCCGCGATTGGCAGCGCTTTGCTTTGCGGCGGTTTGGCCTATTTGATGACCGAGGAGCCAAAACCCCCACCGCCGCCACCGCCTCCTCCGCCACCGCCTCCTCCGCCGCCACCGGCGCCAAAACCGGCGCCACCGCCACCACCTCCGCCTCCTCCGCCACCGCCGGCGCCAAAAGTGGAGCGAACGATCATCTTGGACGATGTTCTCTTTGACTTCGACAAAAGCAATGTCAAGCCGGAGGCAGGAGCAATCTTGGATCGATTGGTTGCCTTCATGAACGAGAACAAGGACAAGAGGGTGAGCCTCTCGGGTCACACGGACAATGTCGGTACCGAGGCGTACAATCAAGCTCTCTCGGAGCGGCGCGTCAATTCCGTGAAAGACTACGTGGTGAAGAAGGGCGTCGATGCCAGTCGAGTAGCGGGACAGGGATTTGGCGAAAGCAAACCGATCGCTGACAACAAGACCCGCGAAGGTCGCGCTAAAAACCGTCGCGTCGAAATCAAAGTCAACTAATAAGATCTGACGCAGTCAGAGCTAGATCAATGCGGGTGCTAGGAAAGATCTCGACTTTCATCCTAGCATCCGCATTGTTTTTTCCAGTCATTGGGCGCACAGAAAATCTCAGCTTTAAAGAAATCGAATCGAGGGTATCAGAATACCGAAAATGGTTGGATCAAGTCGGCTCCAATGGCTCACGCTATTGGGTCAGGCTTGACAGCAGCAAAAGACCACATCGTCTCTACGTCGGCGAAGGGTTCGTGCGAGCCAACGCGACCGAAAAGGAAGAGTTCGTCGAGATATTCTCCCGCTTTTTAGCCGGACATCCGGAAAAAAACATGCTCATCGACATCTATGATGGAGGCACCGGAAAGCCGATCGGCGAATATGGTTTCGGCGGCTTCCGGCTATTCGATCTCCGCCCCGAGCCCTTAACACCCAGATAATTGCGCAAATTGTTTTCGGTTTTCTGATTCTCTGGCATCGATATGCCGGATTTGCGGTATCAGACAGTCAATCTTGGGGCACCGTAGATGTCGTCCCTGATCGAAATGCGCATCCATGCGCGTGAAATATTCCTCGCCGGTTTGGCTTCCGCGGATCCGCTCAAAGCTATCAAGCAATGTGTTCGACTCCGAAATGATCAGCTTTACGTCGCTGATTGCTCATACGATCTCACTCAAATCGGCAAAATCGTCGTCACCGGATGCGGCAAAGCCGCGGCCAAGATGGCGCTCGCGATGGAGGAGTTGCTCGACGCGAGAATCTCCGCCGGTGCGGTCGTCGTTAAATACGGTCACGGATTACCTCTCAAAAAGGTCGTAGTCGTTGAAGCGGGTCACCCGATACCCGATCAATCAGGTCTTAATGGCGCGCGTCGAATCGTCGAGCTCTTGCAAAGGAGCGATGAGCGCGGCTTGATTTTTTTTCTAATTTCCGGTGGCGGCTCAGCGCTGCTGCCGTTTCCCGCGGACGGTTTGTCGCTTGCAGATAAGCAGCAGACTACCGAGACTTTGCTGAAGAGCGGCGCAACGATTGGCGAAGTGAATGCGTTGCGGAAACATCTCTCTCGGCTGAAGGGCGGTCAGCTTGCGAAACTTGCGGCGCCGGCGAGATTAATTTCGCTGGTCCTTTCGGACGTCGTCGGTGATTCCCTGGAAGCGATTGCTTCCGGTCCGACGGTTCCCGACAGCAGCACATACGGCGATTGTCTCCAGATCGTTCGTCGTTATGGTCTTCGATCGCAAATTCCTGCTGCAGTGATCGCTTACCTCGAGCGCGGCGCCAAGGGCGAAATAGAAGAAACGCCCAAACCGTCGAGCGCAATTTTTGAAAGCGTCCAGAATGTTCTCATCGGCAGCAACCGCATGGCGGTAGCCGCGGCGAGCCGGCGCGCTGAGGAACTCGGTTATCACACGATGATTCTCTCGGATTCCCTGGAAGGTGAAAGCCGCGTCGTTGCGCAATCCTTGTCAACGCTCGTGAAAGAAATTGCGCGAACCAACCATCCGGTTTCTCGCCCGGCGTGCCTGATCTCCGGCGGTGAAACCACAGTTACGGTTCGCGGCGATGGCTTAGGCGGCCGCAACCAGGAGCTCGCGTTGGCCGCAGCGATCGAAATCGACGGACTCGAAAATGTAGTCGTACTGAGCGCGGGTACCGATGGCACGGACGGACCCACCGACGCAGCGGGTGGAATCATCGATGGATCGACGCTTGCGCGCGGCAGGGCCAATAGCATTGACGCGACGAGCTATCTGAGAAGAAATGACTCCTATCATTTTCTCCAAACAACCAATGATCTGTTGATCACGGGTCCGACCTTGACCAACGTTATGGATCTGCAAGTGGCGTTGATTTC
>WNGO01004156.1_pt1 | contig 12078 bp, 12 predicted proteins | sample 5400511 | NCBI WGS metagenome assembly WNGO01 (sample SAMN13153380, study PRJNA577476) | soil metagenome | isolation source: 20 cm soil or saprolite under Garry oak tree replicate 2 | place: USA:California | collected 2016-06-15
GGACGGCCAGGCTTCATCCGAGCGCGATCCCCCTCCGACAGCCCAGGCCCGGCGCCGGCCATCTCCCCCTCTAGGCCGGCGCCGGGCTCGGTGCTCAGGGCGTGGCAGGTGCCGCATCCGGATCCGCCGCAAGGGCCGCCGCCGCCGGCTGCGAGTCCACGGTCCGGGGCGCCGCCGCAAGGACGGATCCCCCGGCGTGTGGCGGAAGCTCGAGGGACAAGATCGTTCCCCGGGCGTCCGACTGGACCCGGCAGGCACCCCGGTGTGCCTTCGCTATGGCGTCCACGATGGCAAGCCCTAGACCGGCGCCGCCGGCGCCCCGCGAGCGGGCGTCGTCGGCGCGGGCGAAGCGGTCGAAGATCCGGTCGATCGCGTCGGGCGGGATGCCGCAGCCCTCGTCGCGGACCTCGATTACACGCTTGCCGCCGACGAGCCGGCTGGAGATCTCGATCGTGTCCCCGATCTCGGTGTACTTGACCGCGTTCTCGAGGAGAGCGTCGAGCGCGATCCGAAGGCGTTCCGGGTCGGCCTCGACGCGGACAGGTGCGAGCGAGCCGAGGCGCCAGCAGCGGGGCGCAACCTCCGACCAGCGGATGAAGATGTCCTCGAGGAACGGCTCCAGCTCGAGCTCCTCCGTCAGCAGGAAGTCCGGACGCTCAGCGCGGGCCAGCAGGAGCAGGTGTTCGACGATCCGTTCGATCCGACCGAGCTCGTCGAGGGCGACCTCTACCTCCGGTATGCGGTGGCCGGCGACTTCGAGATGTCCACGTGCGATCGTCACGGGCGTGCGCAGCTCGTGGGAGACGTCGTGGAGGAAGCGTTCCTGCCGTTCAAGCAGAGACGCGCGCGACTCGGCGAGCTGCTCGACCTCGTGCATCGCTTGCTGGCGGCGCCGCGCGTGCCAGACCATGGCGAGGAACATGAGGGACATCAGCGGCACCTCGGTGAGCTCGCTCCACTCCTGCGTCTCCATGTGCACGTCGTACACGATCAGCACGCCGGTGCTCGCGGCGACACCGACCAGCACGGACGCGGTAGGAACGGGTCGCCAGACGCGGAAGCCGTAGAGCAGCGTCAGGCTGACCCAGATGAAGTGGAAGGGGACGGTTTCCCAGGCCTCCCACCGCACCATCGCCGCGATGTTCGCGCCAGCGAAGGCCAGCCATCCGAGGTCGACGAGCCTAGGCCGCATCGAGGCAGTACCCGGCATGCCGGACCGTGCGGATCGGGATGTGTGCGCCCAGCTTCTTCCGCAGGCGGCGAATGCAGACGTCGACGACGTTGGAGCCGGGGTCGAAGTGGTAGCCCCAGACCTCGGCGAGCAGGCGCTCGCGGCTCAGGACCTCGCCCGCATTGGCGGCGAGCTGGTGAAGCAGCTTGAACTCGCGGTCGGAGAGCTCGATGACGGCGTCGCCGGCGCGCGCCTGCCGGCGGGCTGGGTCGAGGACGAGCTGCCCGACCTGGAGGGTGTGGGGCTCCTCGCCGATCCCGCGCCGGCCGACATGGACACGTACGCGTGCCAGCAGCTCGTCCAGCGCGAACGGCTTCGACATGTAGTCACAGGCACCCAGCTCGAAGCCGCGCAGCTTCGTGCGTAGATCGCTCCGGGCCGAGAGGATCAGCACCGGCAGCTCCGGCTTCCGCTGTGCGAGCTCGCGGAGCACCGTCAGGCCGTCGATGCGCGGCAGGAGCAAATCGAGCACGACGAGGTCGTACGGAACGTCGTCGAGGCGGCGCAGAGCGGTCGCTCCGTCGGGGGCGGTGTCGACTCCGAAGCCTTCGGCCTCGAGCCCCCGCGCTAAGAACGACTGGATCCGAGCTTCATCCTCGACAACCAGGATCCGCATGAAATCGCCGCGGCACCCTACCGCGGATGACGCGGGAATGACACGTTCATGACAACTTTGTCATCTCGACTGCGCGCTGAGGCGGCAGCTCATATGTTCCGCGCCGGATGGCGGATGCGGGGGGAACGGCGGTTGTGGAGCGGCCCACGACGCTGCGCAGGCGATTGGGACAGGCGTTCCCCTTCCCGGACGGTGCCGCGCGCCACTGGATCCTCTCCTCGATCATCTGGCTGACGGTCGTCGACCTCTTCGGGCTCGTGCTCGCGACCGAGTTCGTCTCGCCGGAGGCGTTCGGTGGAATCTCGTGGCTGCAGTTCAGCCGCATCCGCCCCTCGCACGTGAACGGCGTCATCCTCGCATGGCTGACGATGATGTACTTCGGCGCGCTCTTCTACATGCTGCCGCGCCTCGTCGGCACGCGCGGGATGTGGAGCGAGCGGTTGGGGATCATCTGCTGCTGGGCCTGGAACGTCATGTACCTGCTCGGCGTGATCGGTCTGCTGACCGGCCACAGCCAGGGGCGCGAGTACGGCGAGTTCATCTGGCCCATCGACATCGCGCTGCTCGTGATCTGGGCGCTGAACATCGTCAACATCCTCGGCACCGTCGCCATCCGGACGATCCGGCCGATCTACGTCAGCGTCTGGTTCTTCATCGCCAGCCCGATCTGGCTGGCCGCCGACTACGCGATCGGCAACGTCATCTGGAGCCCCGGTCACGTCTGGGGTGCGCCGTCAGGGGCGCTGTCGAACAGCCTCGCCGACGCGATCCTCAACTGGTGGTACGCCCACAACCTGTTCGGGCTGTGGCTGACGCCGATGCTGCTCGCGCTGACGTACTACATGGTCCCGCGGGTCACGAACACGCCGCTGTACAGCTACACGCTCTCGCTGATCAGCTTCTGGGGGATGGCGTTCTTCTACACCGGGTTCTTCTTCTACTTCCTCGTCAACATCCAGGGGGCGTTCGAGGCGCTGCAGCCGTTCAATCGGCTCACGCACTTCACGAACTTCGTCGTCGCACACGCGCATCTCGCCCTGCTCGGCGCCTTCACGATCCTGGGCATGGGGGTGATCGACTACATCGTCGCCCAGATGTACGCGCGCCCGCTCTGGAGCCGCAGCCTGACCGAATGGATGTACTGGCTGGTGACGATCGGCTTCACCGGCTTCTTCACGGTGTTGACGCTGGCCGGCTTCCAACAGGGGTACGAGTGGGAGCAGGGGATCCCGGAGGTGAACGTGCTGCCGCAGCTGCACGGGTACTACATCGCGCGCGGGATCTTCGGCGCCATGATCGTCCTCTCGGGGATTGTCCAGATCGTCAACATCGGCATGACGATCTTCACCAACACGGCGGAGCGCCACCGCCGCGAGACGTTGAACGTCGCCGACGCGATCGCACCGCCGCTGGAGGTGTAGGTGGACGACGCGTCGAACCACCCGCCGGAGAGCTCGAACGACCCGCCGGAGAGCGAGGAACAGATCCCGCGCGGGTGGGCGCGCCACCCGCGCGAGCGGATGCTGATCACCCCGTGGGTCGCCGGCCTCGGCGGCCTGATCGCCTTCTTCGTCGTCGTCGCGGTCGTCGTCTGGCTGCCGATCCACACCTTCGACCCGGCGGCCTCCGAGGATTGGACGCCGCTCTCGAACAACGCGCTCGCGGGGCGGGCGCTGTTCGCGCAAAACGGCTGTTACGTCTGTCACTCGGGCTATTCGCGGCCGCAGGACGTGCGGCACGCGCTCTACTTCCTCTATCCGAAGATCTCGCAGCCGGGCGACTTCTACGGCAGCGACCAGTCTCCCAACCTGCTCGGCACCGAGCGCACGGGGCCCGACCTCTCGCAGGAAGGCGGCTGGCATCCCGACGACTGGCAGCGCGCGCACTTCTACGACCCGCGTTTCGTCGACCCCTTCTCGCTGATGCCGTCGATGAAGTCCCTCTTCTCGGACCGGCAGATCGAGCAGCTGACGTCGTTCGTGCAGATGCGAAGCGGCAAATCCGGTCTGCTCCGGTACGCCGGACAGCTCTACGCGAAGCACGTCGTGACCACGAATCAGGGCTGCCCGGCCCCGCGAACCGGCTTCGCTGCCGCGCATGCACAGATCGCCGAGTGCAAGGACGTATCGGTTCCCGCAGGCCAGCTCGAGGAGGCGCCCAACCTCGCCCAGATCGACCGCAGCTACTGGCTGGCGGCCGATCCGCTGCCGGTTACCGAGGAGAACCTAGGGCGCGGCAAGCAAGTCTTCCTCGAGCGTTGCGTCGCGTGCCACGGTCCGCAGGGCGACGGCACGGGGCCAGGGGCGAAGTTCATGTCGCCGCCCCCGGCCGACTTCACGGACCCAGACGACGCCTGCTGCGGCGGCGACACTGGTCCGGGCGACTTCTACTACCGGATCTTGCGCGGCTGGACCGGGACGGGGATGGAGAACTTCGGAGACCGGCTGTCGGTGAACGACATCTGGCGCGTTGTCCTCTTCCTGAAGACGATTCCGAACGGCACCCTGAAGAAGGGTGTCGTCCCTGAGCCGAAGGACTTCATCACGTGGCAGCCCTCGAAGGAGTTGCTCGCCTGGCTCAAGACCCAGCAGAAGCTCGAAAAGAACGCCTCCTTCAACAAGAAGGCGGTGACCGACCCGTTCATGCAGGAGGCGATGCGCGTCTTCCCGGGCCTCGCCCCCGGCGACAGCTTCTACATCAACGGCACGAAGGAGACGCTTTCGCTCCACGCCGCGCGCAACGCCATCCGCACGATCTACTTCGACCTCCTCAACCGTGCCTGGGCGGAGGCGAAGGCACGCGGTGAGAAGCTGCCGCCCGAGTCGCAGAAGATGATCCCGCCGGAGGTGCCGGGGGAATGAGGTTGACACGGCTGCTGACGATTGCACTGCTCCTGCTGCTCGCCACGCCGAGCGTCGCGCTCGCGCACGACGCGCCGGAGAACGATCAGTCGAAGTGGGTAATGGCGGACTGGATGATCGACGTGTTCTTCATCTTCTCCGGCATCGCCTTCGTCGCCTTCCTCGCAGCATGGAAGGCAGGCCACTTCCACGAGCTCGAGAAGCAGGCGGGCATCGCGTTGCTGGTCGAGGAGGAGGACTACTACACGCCCGACTGGGCGCTTGATGAGGAGGAATGGGCCGATGCCGAGCGGTGACAGTCCGCAAAAAGCGCACGCGTACTACCACTACCTGCTCGCCCACCACCAGACCGAGCACGCAGTGCAGACGTGGTACGTGAACTGGCTCTCCCTCGCCTGGCTGTGGGGCTTCGTCGCTGCGCTGGCACTGATCCTCATCTGGTGGATCTGGCAGTACCGGACGACCCGGCAGCGGACGCGCATCTACCCCGTCGACAGCTGGAGCGGCTACGCGAGCGAGCTGGCCGGCCCGGCGACGTTGTTCTTCGTCCTGCTGACAGCGATCCTGGTCGGCTTCGCCGTGGCGATGGTCGTCGGTCACATCGTGAACGGTCAGATCTTCTGATGGCCGCCGGGATGCCATACGCCGCGCCGCCGATCTCCTCCTACTCGGTCGGATGGGAGACGGCCGTGCCGGTAGATGGATGGGAGTACGTGTACGCATCGCTGCAGGCGTACAAGGCGCACGTGCAGGAATATCCGGGCTGCCAGCGCTTCGAAGCCTTCGCGTCTCCGACCGAAACCGGCGAGATTCGCCTGCTGTGCTACGCGACCTGGGACACGCCCGAGCAGCTCGAGGGATTTCTCGAGCGCGGCTACACGCTCGAGCGCATGCTCGCGGACGCCGGCGCCCCCGCCCCCGAACGGACCTTGATCATGGAGAAGCTCTTCTGATGGAAGAACAGGAACCCGATCGCCGTCCCGCGCGGCCGCTGCACGGCTACCGCGACGTCGGCGACACCGTCCGCCACGGGCGGGCGAACGTCATTCGTGCCTGGATCATCCTCGGCGTGCTCGTGGTCGGCTATCTCACCTGGACGCTGATCGTCTACTTCTTCGAGCCCGGACTGCGCTGACAGCACGCGATGTGGGTCAGGCACCTCACGTCGCTCCAGTTCCTGACTTACGTGGCGTTCTTCGCCGTCGTGATCGCGGCGGTGATGCGGTTCCTACCGGGGGCGCCTGCACCCGTGCGAACCAAGCCGTACGGCGAAGAGGAGCTCGGCCGGCACGACCGCCGCCTGGGCAAGTACTTCGTGGCTGGGGGCGGCTTCCTCGTCCTCGGCGGCGTGCACATGGTGCTCAAGAACCTCCCCTGGACCGCCGAGTGGCTCGCCGGCGCCGGCTACGCGGGACACCTCGTGCGCGACCTGTCGAACACGCACGTGATGATCGTCGGCGGCGGCACGCTGCTCGCCACCGGGCTGTGCTGGTGGGTGCTGCCACGGATCGTCGGGCGCCCGCTCGCGAGCGAAGGACTCGCCCAGTGTGCGTTCTGGCTCACGACCGTTGGACTGCTCGTCTTCTATGTCGCGCTCGTCGCCGACGGGATCGCGATGAGCAGGCTCGTCGAGCACGGCTGGAACTACCAGATGGCGAAGGCGCACCTGGGCAAGTGGTACAAGGTGCCGGTCGGGGTCGGCGCGGGTGTGATGGGCCTCGGCTACTGGTGCTTCGCCGCCAACGTCTGCCTGACGATCTTCCAGGCGCGGCTCGTGCGGGTTGCGAAGCCGCTCGGGCACCTGTGGAAGTTCGTCGCCACCGGCGCGCTCGCGTTGACCGTCGGCACGGTGCAGGGCGTCATCCAGGTGCAGCCGACGAAGGCAGACTGGCTCTACCGCGCCGGCCACGCCGGCGAGTGGATCGACCCGATCAGCCACGCCCACATCAACCTCGTCACCGGGCTGGCGATGCTCGCTGCGGGGGCGCTGCTCGCGCTCGCCCCCCGGCTCGGCGGCGAGACGCCGTCGCGCCGCCGCGCAGACGTGTGCTTCTGGGCTCTGCTCGTAGGCTCGCTCGCCTTCTACGGCTCCTGCCTCTACCTCGGCTTCCACGAGGGAGGGCTCGTCGTCCGCGGCGGCCTCTCGCCGGAGCGGGCCGAGGAGGTGACGCGGCTACATGCCCCGTTGATCGTCGGCAGCGGCGTGCTGATGTTCGCCGCCTTCTGGTTCCTCCTCGCCACGCTCCTGCGCGCGTACAGGACAGCAGCGTGGCCGTTACGGTCTTTCGTCTACGTCGGGTGCGCCGCCCTCGCCGTCGGGACGCTCCAGGGGCCCATCCAGGCGCTGCCGGCCGTGAACGAGCTGCTCGACCGCGGCGGGGACGCCGGCGACCTGATCGTCAACCTGCACGCGCAGCTGAACATGCTCGGCGGGCTGATGGTGCTGCTCATCGGGGCCGTCGGCGGACTCCTCCAGCTCCCGACGCGGAGGATGCGGACGATGCTCTTGGGCGTCCCTGCGGGGATGGGCGTCTACTACGCGGCCGGCATCGCCTTCGCGGCCCTCGAAGCGCACGCGATCACCCGCGGCCGGAGTTTCCGCACCGCAGTCGCCACGCACGAGCCCTGGCAGGCGCTCGTCCTGATCCCGGCCGCGCTGGCCGTGCTCGCCGGGTTCGCCGCCTACGCCCGCACCGTCTGGGCGGCGACGGCCGAGCAGCGGGCCGAGGGACGCCGAACGCTCCGCCTCTTCCCGCGCGCCTACAGCGGCCGCGTGCCTGCCCGCGTGCTGCGCCGACCACCCGCCTCCGTGGCCGCCTACGAGGTCCCGATGGGCGTTCTCGGCTTCCCCGGCGTCGGTTGGCTCTTCGCCGGCTACCCGCTCCAGGCGAGCGTGCTGCTGCTCGCGGGCCCTGCGTTCGCCTGGGCGGTTCTGCCGGCCGCATTCACGCCGTTTGGACACGGTCCGTTGCGCGGCGTCGGCTGGCAGATCGAGCTCTTCTGGCTCCCTGTCAGCACCGCCCTGTCCGCAACGGCTCTTTACCTCGCTCACCGGCGGCGACGCCGTGCCTTTTTCGGACAGCCGCCCGGCGGACGACGGCGCCGGCGGCCTAACCCTCGCCTCCGCATCGGAGCTACGGCCGGGACGATCGCGCTCGTGCTCGTCTCCCTACCGTTCGTTGCCGCGGTCGGCGGCATCGGGAGCGGCGGCGTCCGCTACGCATACCTGCCCCACCTGACCACCGAGATCACCGGTCAGTTCCTCGGCACGCAAAGCGGCACAGTGAAGCTCTTCTCCTGGAGCGATCCGCAAGGTCGCTTCCCGGCCGACGCGCTGCGCGTTCACTCCGGCGACGTCCGCGCGCTCTCCGCCCGCGCCGCGGCGCTCGACGACTCCTCTGCCTATCAGCTCTACGACCTCGACCGCAACTTGCCGGTGCCGCTTCGGGCCACGCGCGCGGGGCCGCGCGAGCTCCGGCTCACCCCGAAGCAACCATTGCGGACAGGCGAGTACGTCTACACCGCGTCACACGAAGGGATGTTCGGCGGTCGCGACTATGCCTACCTCGAGATCGTCCCGCCGTCGGCGCCGACGACGCCGATCGCAAGCGGCGGGGGACGCACGCCCACGATCGCGCATGCCCTCCCGCCCGTCGCTGCGACCCTGCTCGCCCTCGCGTTCACGCTGCTGCTCCTCCGCTCCTTCCGCGCCCGCCCAGCCGGCCAGAAGGCTTTCTGGGCCGCCGGCTTCCTGCTCTTCGCCATTGCCACGGCGACCGAGGCTCTCGCCCAGCACGGAGGGTGGACGCCTGCGTTCTTCCGCACCTACTACCTCTGTGGCGGCATCCTCGCCGTCGCCTACCTCGGGGCCGGTTCTGCCTGGCTGCTCCTCCCGCCGCGCGGCCGCGACGTCCTGCTCGGCGCGCTCGTGACCGCCACGCTCGCCGCTGCGGTCACCGTCGCCTTCGCCCACGTCGACTCCGGAACGCTCGCGCGCGCCGCCGACGGCCGCCCGCCCGACAACGGCGCGATCGTCGGCCACGCCTACCTGTGGGCGGCCGCGCTCAACTCGGTCGGCACGCTGGCGCTGCTCGGCGGCTCCCTGCTCGCGATCGCACGCCGCATCCGCGTCCGCCAGAACGTCTGGATCGGCGTAGGCGCTCTCGTCGTCGCGCTGGCCACCGGCCTCTCCCGCACCGGTGACTACAGCTTTGTCTACCTCGGCCAGCTCGCCGGGCTCGCGCTCATGTTCTGCGGCTTCACCCTCCCCTCGCGGGCACCTGCGCCCCGCAGGCGGCCGCAGGCACACGCTGCCCATCCCGCCACGACCGTCCGATGATCCGCAGCGACATCCACCGGCAAGCACGGCAGATCGCCGACAGCGAGCTCGGGCGCTGCCGGACGCTCCGCGCCCTCCCGGCGGAGGAAGCCTTGCTCGTCGTGGAGGTCGTGCGCCAAGCCGCCGCCGCCGTCGCCGACTGCCTGCTCGATGAGGCGCAGGCCGATCCCAGGCTCCAGGCCGCGCTCGAGACCATAGACGGCACCGAACGTGCCGCGCTTCCGGGCACTACGATCGCCGCCGCGCAAACTTCCGCCTGATCCCTGCGACCGGCCCGCGACTCTTACGGAACGCTCACGGCTCTCTCACGGTTGTCCTAAGCAGAACGGGCACTCTGGAGGCCGACCCTGATGCAAGGAGACCCAACCGACATGAACCCCAGCCCTGCCCACACGCGCCTGCGGCGCGCTCTCCCGCTCGTCGTCGCACTCGCGATCGGCGCCGCAGCAGGCGCCGGCGCCTACGCCCTCAGCAGCCACGGCTCCAAGACGCCGAGCGCTGCTCCCGTGGTCGTGCCGGCGCAGCCCGCATCGTCCACATCCTCCGTCGACTCGCTCACGCAGCTCTACAACGAGGACGCGCCGGGCGTCGTCGACATCACCGTAGAGTCGACGACGAGCGGCGGCTCGTCCGGCGGCTTCCCCTTCGGCAACCCCGGTGGATCACAGAAGCAACGGGCCGAGGGAACCGGCTTCGAGATCGACTCGAAGGGCAACATCCTCACCGCCGAGCACGTCGTCGACAAGGCCACCTCGATCAAGGTCACGTTCGAGAACGGCTCGACCACGAAAGCGACGCTCGTCGGCAGCGACAAGTCGACCGACACGGCCGTGATCCACGTCGACGTACCCGCGTCCCAGCTGCACCCGCTGGCGCTCGGCAACTCGTCGTCGGTGCAGCCGGGCCAGAACGTCGTGGCGATCGGGAGCCCGTTCGGCCTGGCCGAGACCATGACCGCGGGGATCGTCAGCGCCACCAACCGCACGATCACCGCGCCGAACGGCTTCTCCATCACCGCCGCGATCCAGACCGATGCCGCGATCAACCACGGCAACTCCGGCGGTCCGCTGATCGACGTCGCGACGAACACGGTGATCGGGATCAACGACCAGATCGAGAGCGACTCGAACGACAACGCCGGCGTCGGCTTCTCCGTCCCGATCGACAGGTCGAACGCGCAGACGCTCATCGCGGGCGGCACGGTGAAGCACGCCTACCTCGGCGTCCGGATCCAGAGCGTGTCGGGCGGCGCCCGGATCACGCAGGTCGTCGCCGGCTCTCCGGCCGCGAAGGCCGGCCTGAAGGTCGGTGACGTCATCACCGCCTTCGACGGCAAGACAACGACCTCCGCCGACGACCTCACCGCAGCCGTAACGGGCGCGAAGTCCGGCGACACGGTGACCGTCACGGTCAAGCGCGGCGGGACGACCAAGCACGTCTCCGTGCAGCTCGGCGTCCAGCCCACCTCGGCTTCCTCCTGAGCCCTCCGAAGCGGCGGGCGGCCCGTGCGGCCGCCCGCCGCAAGTGCTGCGGCCGCCCGTAGGATCGGCGCATGGAGAAGGCGGTAGGCGTCGCGCCGCCCGCGCTGGACTCGCGGGTGGCGCGCTGGACGCTGGTGGCCAGCATTCTGGGCTCGTCGATGGCCTTCATCGACGGCTCGGTCGTCAACGTCGCGCTGCCCTCGATCCAGGCCGACCTCGGCGGTGGGCTCGCGACCCAGCAGTGGGTCGTCGACGCCTACCTGCTCACGCTCGGGTCGCTGATCCTCGTCGGCGGCTCACTCGGCGACATCTTCGGGGAGTCGAAGGTGTTCGCGATCGGCGTCGCCAGCTTCGCGGGCGCGTCCGTCCTCTGCGCCATCGCCCCGACCGCGGCGACGCTGATCGTCTTCCGCGGCATCCAGGGTATGGCGGGCGCGCTCCTCACCCCGGCCTCCCTCGCGATGATCACCGCCACCTTCACGGGCACCGCACGAGGCAACGCCATCGGGCAGTGGACCTCCTGGACCGGGATCTCGTTCATCCTCGGGCCGACTCTCGGCGGCTGGCTGGTCGACGTTTCCTCCTGGCGGGTCATCTTCCTGATCAACATCCCGATCGCGGCCGTCACCCTGCTCATGCTCATGCGGCTCGGCGGGATGCACCAGAAGCGGCGCGAGGACCTGCGTGTCGACGGGTGGGGTGCGATCCTGTGCACGGCCGGGCTGGGCCTGTTGGTGGCCGGCTTCATCGAGCAGCCGCAGCGTGGTTGGGGGGATCCGCTGATCCTCGGCGCCTTCCTCGGCGGCGCCGCCCTCCTCGGAGCGTTCGTCGCCTACGAGTTGCGGACACCGATGCCGATGCTCCCGCTCCGCCTGTTCCGGCTGCGCAACTTCTCGGTCACGAACATCGAGACGCTGTCTGTCTACGGCGGGCTCTCCGCGCTGACCACCTTCCTCACGCTCTACCTGATCGAGTTCGCCGGCTTCTCCGCGCTCCGCGCCGGCATCTCACTGCTTCCAGTCACGATCGTGATGTTCTTCCTCTCGCCGCGCATGGGGCGGCTCTCGATGCAGTACGGGCCGCGCCTGTTCATGTCGCTCGGGCCGGTTATCGCGGGGGCCGGTGTGCTCGCCTACACGCGCCTGCCGCAGAACCTGAGCTACTGGGTGGACATCGTCCCCGCTCTGCTGGTCTTCGCGGTGGGGCTATCCATGACCGTCGCCCCGCTGACGACGACGGTGCTCGCGGACGCCGGGCCCGGCGACGCCGGGGTCGCGTCGGGCGTGAACAACGCCGTGGCCCGTATCGCGGGTCTCCTCGCGATTGCGATCCTCGGGATCCTCGCCGCCGGCGGTGGCGACCACCTCACGGTGCACGGCTTCCACTTGACCATGGGCGCTGTCGCCATTCTCCTCGTCTGCGGCGGCCTGATCGGCGCGATCGGGATCCGCAACCCGCACACATAGGCATTGCATATGTAGGATCCTGCCATGGCGAAGCAGGCGTACACGGCGACCGAGGCGGCGCGCGAACTCGGGATCAGCGTCGAC
>WNGO01008624.1_pt1 | contig 12074 bp, 13 predicted proteins | sample 5400511 | NCBI WGS metagenome assembly WNGO01 (sample SAMN13153380, study PRJNA577476) | soil metagenome | isolation source: 20 cm soil or saprolite under Garry oak tree replicate 2 | place: USA:California | collected 2016-06-15
CCCCTACGTGTTTACGAACAATGGGCGTGTTGGCAAGCACCCGAGCCTTTGCTAAAATCGATTTGCTGCTCGTGGGCGAGTAGCTCAGCTGGGAGAGCGCCTCGTTCGCAATGAGGAGGTCGCCGGTTCGATCCCGGTCTCGTCCACCAAACTACTTTGCTTTGCGAAAGCCGGATGCTCCATCCGGCTTTCGACTTGGGTGGATACAATGAAGGAAATCTCGGTACCTAACGTCTTCGGAACGCTGATTGACCACGACGGCGATTTGAAACTCGTGTTGGAAGGCGAGGTCTTCCGCCCCGGGGATGAACTGCGCGGGGTGAGGCCGGAAGTCATGATTGCGGAACCGCAGAAGCCGGGAGCAGATCGCGCGGTGAGACGCTGGAACGACCATACCGATGCAGATGTGAAACCTTTGCCGAGGCTTTGGTGAATTACGAGCAACCGTGGGAGGACCAAACAGGATTCGAGGACTGGGAAGACGAATCGGAGCCTACCGTAGCCACGGAAATAGGTCCGGCATAATCTCTTGCCCGCGTTTTCGAATTTGCGCCTTCCAACCTTCGTTTTCAAATTCGAGTTCAACATCTCCTTTTGCGCGGTTCCACAATTCCTCCGCGATTGCATTGTTCTCGCTAGGTGTCTTTCTCTCTTTGTATGCGCCAGCGCAAGCCGCGTTCCATCTACGTCTGTCATCTTTTTCACCTCTGAATCGAGAAGTCGTGGCTTTCGCGCAGGCTACGCCGCCTGCCGCCAATGCCTTCGCTGTTTTGAGAAGCCAAACAGATTCGGGGTCCTCAGGAAAAGGTTCCCACGAGCGAAGTTGAACTGCGGCCAGTTGCCTCTTAAATGGTCTGTTGGTGTTGTCCTTGCGGAAGAGAACAACGGGAGGCTCGAAATCCAAAATCACTTTTCCCGACAAATGGAAGTAATGCTCATGCGCTGCCTCATGAACAGCAAGAATATCTAATCCCACTTCGTCTAAGTCATCCAACAGCATGTCTCTTTCGCGCTCATAGCGACCGTCCGTGTCCCTTACATATTGAGAAACCTTCCTGCCAACCACTTTCTCAATCTTAGGGTCAACTCGCCGCGTCATTTCGTAGCCCTCAACGCTGCCTTGATGCCCTAGTCTAATCCAGCGCAGTAGCCCTGCTATAATTTTCGGGATGCTAGTTTTTGCCTTCGACGCAAGTGGTGATGACGCAAGGCCGCACTTAACGGTGGCGGGGTTCGTGTCTAGTGCAGCGGATTGGGAGAAGTTTACTGTCGCGTGGTCAAATCGCTTGAAGCAGGATGAGATTGAATATTTTCATGCGGCGGACTTGGACAATTTTTGGGGGCCGTTCAGGCATTGGCAGGACAGACCAGACCGCAAAACGCTACGCGAGAATCTGTGTGCAGATTTAATGAGCATCTTGAAGGCGCACGTTTATCAGAAATTTGGTAGCACCGTCATTAACGACGCCTTCCTGAAAATGGATGAAAAACTGCGCGAAGGATTCGCACTGTGTGCTTACAGCTTGGCTGGACGCACTTGCGAGAAACAGATTCGGGAATACGTCGCTTCGCACTTCGCAAGAGAAACTGAATTTGCCGTGATCTTCGAGGCGGGAGACAAGGGCAAAGGTAAGTTACAAAAAAGAATTTCCGAGGACAGTGGTCTGCAAGTGACTTTCCTGCCGAAGAAAGACTTCGTTCCGTTGCAGGCAGCGGATTGGCTTGCTTATGAAGCGAATAAGATGGCTGCGAAATTTGGCGAAGGGACTTTGCAGTCTGAGTCTCAGCTACGCTGGCCGATGCGGGAATTCTGGCAATATCCTCCGGGTCCGCTTGGTGTTTATACGCCTGAGGACATCAAAGAAGTGGAAAAGAAGGTGGAGGCAGCGAAGCAGACGTGATCTTTTACGCGGTAAGCCATTGGGCGGATTCGTTCAGCATTGTTACTGCGTTTTGATGCTCTGCGGGATAGTCCAAGAAAGCTGTGGTAAGCAAAGCCGTTAGAAACGCAATCGTCATCGTCTCGCGCACCAAGCTACGGACTTCATCTTCTGTGTAGCTCGAAACGATGTCTGAGCCGCTTGCCTGTCTGACCAGTTGTTCCTTGCCGCCGTGAGTGAACCCGTGCAAGCCCTGAATCTTGGTTTGAAGCCACGGACCAACTTTACCCTGCAATCCGATCTTTTCGTAAATCTGCTTCCACACGAGTTCAAACTCTGTTTTGTACGCCCCTTTCCAAAGTGCCCCGGCCTGCTTGTCTGTTCCGTTCATAGCAACGAACAATCGAAGAAACGCTTCTTCGAGTGGGCGCATTAGAGCGAAGGCTGGAGCGGGGAACCCATTTCGGAGCAAAAGCAGCATGCCCTGATGATGCTCGAAGATGAGCGACCAATGGAGCAGAACAAGGCCATCTCGATTCGTCTTGATGACATGCTGCGTGTCGTTACTCAGAAGAAGTTGCAGGCGTTCGCTCACACTATTCGCCGCCGTGATTAGTTCAATCGTGCTTGCGATGGGTTTTGTTACTGGGGTCGCCATGCGATGTCCTCTTTCCAGTTTTCCGTAAGGAACTAATTCATTCCGAAACGACGCCCAGTTCTAACTTTTGGGTCGCCCACTACAATATCGGCTGCGTCCGCGAAATCATTTCGTGAGGCAATGACAAATCGTTCGGCGTTGATAATTTGAAGCGAGTTGTGAAATCTCACGTTCTCCGGTTGCAGTTTCATGCTCAAGCCGAAGTCGCGAGCACGCAAATAGCAAAACGCTTCTTCAAGAAATAGCCCGCCATGAGACCTATAGTTCTGCTGCATTGCCTCAAACGCTGCGCCAATCGTGGGGCATGTGTACGCTAGGGACAATTCGCTGCTAATCGGCAAATGAATTTCAATTCCCGGAACTGCCAATCCAATTGTGCCGCGCAACCCGTCGCCCGGATTGATTGTGTTGGTCATCGCTACAGGGTCATCAGAACAACAGAATGGCGCGTTGCGATCTGTCTCGTACAGAATCAGATTTTTGTTTAGCAAATGCGGCAGAAAATCCTGCGTAAACTCGCGAATAGTTTGTAAGTAGTGCTCTCGCTGTTTTTCAGGCTGACCTTCTTCCTCCCACTTCTCAGGAAATTGCCCCGTCATCTCGTGAACCCTTGCGGCCACGGTCTCCTCAAGATTCCGCATCTTTTCTTGCATGCCGCGAGTACGCAGGAATTGAAGTACGACAAATCCCGCAAGCAAACCACGGTCTTGACCGGAAAGCCGTGACACAGAACGCCTCTGGCGTATACTGTCGATAATCGGGAACGTCATATCATCCGCGCGGGTCATCACGTCATCAATCGTCGCGTTTTCTCCCAAATCGTAATAGCCGCGCTCCGCAGCGATATTGCGAACGGTTGTTATGAATGCTTTGTCGGTTCGTTTGTCGAAGGCCCACACCTGTTCAGACCCGGGCTCTATTTCAAAACCCCGGAGCAACATTTGCGGGACATAGTGCTGGTTCGTGTTGATAGAGGTTGCAGACATTGCAAACGTCCTAGTGATTTTCGAACTTGCTGTCGTGGTAGAAAATCTTCCAAATCGGCATGCCGCCACCGACGAGTGCAGGGCGGAAACGTTCAACAATTTCAACGGGTCGTTCCGCCAAGGGAATTTCCGAGATGGAAACTCCCTGCGGCATTTGAGTTTGCAGTGCATGCACAATCACGTCTTCGACGAAGCAGTTGAGGCGGTCGGACACGTGAGCCACAAATTCTGTAACAGGTTGGCCGTCAACCATCGGCTCGATAGCCTTGACCGTGGTTCCATTCGTCTCGTGTTTTACCTTCGGCAGAACCCATGTTCCGTGTTCCAGACCAGTCCGGCAGTTGGTTAACCGTTCCGACCATTGCGAGCGCGTTTTGGTGACGTAATCCGCCAAGGCGGGATTAGCCAATTTCAGTTTCGCGGCCCCGTTGTTGAAAGCGTTTTGCTTTTGATACAGAAAGCCGATGTCGGTTTTCAAAACGCGGAGAACCGCCTGCGTTCTATCCTTCATCACCCGGCTCGTGGTACTGATTACTTCGTCGGTCAGTTTTCGAAGTTCGCGGTCGATGCTTCCGTCGATGTAAGTCACTCCGCGCTCGACTCTCGCAATTTCACCGGATGCGATCTTCCGCTCATGCTCTTTGTAGAGTTTGATCGCATCAGCGGCGGCAGTCCTTACCGTTTCGACTCCCGTGATTACCGCTTCGAATGCAACATCGAACTCATCCCGGCGCTGTTGGTCAAAAATAGCTTGGTCGCGCATGTGACAAATCCCCAGCCACATCCGGGCCATAAACGGCGAACTTGTCCCTTCGTCTGCGCGTTTTTCGACCGTCCATTTCGGAATCTGGTCCGGCTTCACGTACATGTTTCGAGATTGCCTCGCGGTGCGGTTAGCCATCTCAATGAACTGTGCCCGCGAGAGCGGAATGACGCCTGAATACTGTTGTCCCTCCCATCGAATGATGGGTTGACTCATGGCCTCTCGCCCAGCGAAAACGAGGAACGCTTCAATGGGCAATTTTCCGATTACACGAACTACGCCCCCATCCTGCCAAGGCAAGTACTGAACTCGCGCTAGTTCATTCCCGTCGCCATCTTCAACTCGAAACCCAAGTGGAAACAGGAAAAACTGATTGAAGCGAAGTTCTTGCGGCACCGGAACCAGTAAGCCCTTCAAATTTACTTGGTAAGGAGCGATGTTCATTCCGGTTTGCGGCGCTCCTTCCAGCAATTCCTTGTACGGCGGTAGATTTGTGCCGGGAGAAAAGAAATAAAGATAAGGAAAAAGCAGGGAGCACATCCGGTTCAGTGAAAACTCCGCGTGCGGTCGAGCAAAAATATGCACGTACATCGGCGCGAGCATGATGCCGTCACGTGCAGGAGGCAGAAAATCACCGAGAGGTTTATGTGGGAATTGGCACGCATAGCTGACAGTTCCACGCGACAGAACGACAACCACGTCAACCCAATGATGGTGCGAATGCGTCTTATTCAGTTGTTCCAGTTCTTCGCCGATCTTTTCCAGTGGTACACCCGAATCCACGGCAAAGATGATGCCCATCGTAACGTCAGCCACTGGCGTCTTTGATTCCGTCTTTGGAATAGGAGTCTTCGCCAGCTTCTTAACCTCTGCGATTTTCTCGTAGGCCGCGCGGAGTTTTTCCAGACTCAAAGTCTGGTGAACATCAATCGCGCACGCCAACGCATCGGCAGGCACTTTCTCAAGGTCTTGCGCCGATGTGTAAATCAACGAATCAAGGTGCGCTGATTCCGCGCCCGCAGTATCAACAGCAATTCCCGGAGTCGCGCGGAAGGGCCACGGCAAGTATCGGTTCAGAAACGAGTTCAGCAATGAGCGGAGATTCGAACCGGGTAACCGAGAGTCCGCGATTATTTGTGCTGCGGCTGATCGAATCTCTGCGGAGACGGAGCCTGTGCCGAATCCCCACGATTTTTTGGCTTGTTGTGCTGCACTTGCTGCGTTCGTCTGTTCCGACATCGCACTGCATCCTTTTCCGCTGGTAAAAAAGAAACTTCCCAGTTACTTCATTTTACCACACCACTGCCAGACCGAAAGTGATGCGAAACTCGTGGGCCGAGGCACTTGAATGGCTTTGGACTTATGGACAAGAAGAAGCAAGCGGTAGCTCCCCGTTGTTCCTACTCGCGGCAGGGGTGGGAACACGATTGCATCTCCGATGCGTGATAGTATCCACGGCGTGAAATCGGTTTGAGAGTTCCAATGAGAGTCTTCATACTTTCTGTAGATCACGGAGAACAACTGCTTCCAACGGAGGCCGACAATCCTCATGTGGTTGAAGGAAAAACTAGGCTTACGCAGCGCGTACAAGAGATCATCGAAGAGCGGGATATAGACCTAATTTGTGAAGAATCGGACCCAAACCAAACATCCATCGCTCAAGAAGAGGCAGCACACCGCGATCCCGAAATACCGTGGAAAAATATCGTCATGACCCAACAGGAAAGACCCAAGCCGGTATTGCTGAAGCTTTAGCAAACCGCCCGTCTCACCCAGTGGAAATCGATGGAGTGTTTCGAAGCGTCGAACACAGAATTCCAGAGGATCACATCCGCGAAGAGTTTTTCAAGGATGAGATCATCCAGGAAGCCGAATCCAAGGGAGCAGAAAGTGCGCTTGTTCTTTGCGGAGATATGCATACTCAAGCGTTAGAAGCTAAGTTAGAAGAAGCGGAGCATGAAGTCGAGATAGATCGAAGTCTGACACCAATTCAACTTTGGGAATAGACATTTTCATCGGAATCGCTCATGCATGCTGACTGTCGGCTGCTCCATTAAAAGCAAGAGTCTGAACTTTAAGAACATTAAGTTTCCGAATTCTTGTTGTAATCGGCTGGAACTACGCGGCTTACTGTAAAGTTCGGGACCAGGAGGTCGAGCATCTATAATCCAGCGTTGATTCATGAGGATGTTCTACTACCCGTAGTTCAGCCCGGATAAAAACAAACTTCTAGGGGAGCGGATCGTGGTATCGTCCACGGCATGGGCGCAGCTCTTCCCCTGTCATTCGCCAAAACTCCGGCCGACCAGCTTCGCTGCTGTAACATTGTTACGCCGATGATTTTGGCGGGGGACCGGGTAATTTCAGTCTTCAGTCCAAGTCCCGTCGGATTCGAAGCAGCAGTCGCCGAGTTAACGACGTAAAACTGTTTAGCGGATAGGCGAAGCAATTCACCATCAGCACGACCCCCAGGATGCGCGGAAGAAAGCTCGACTGGTAGACCAGCCGCCCGAGTGGAAACAGCCAAAGACCCCAAAATATTCCGGCTACATCAAATCCGTGCCCACGCAGATTGAGGAACAGCATAGCCAGCGCATCGCGCTGAGGCTTGTCAAATAGCGACAGGAAGTCAGCTCCGCGCACGAGGATGAGGGCGGCGATTCCGTTCAGCTCATTCAGTAACGCTATCGGGATTGAGACCAGAATCAAAGTCACCATGACCAAGGCGTGCCGCCGGTTGACGCCCTTGAGCACGTCGTACAGAGCTAGAGCCACAAAGCTAAACAGGGCTTGGCAGATCAGGTCGGCGGCGATGCCCAGACGAAACAGCGTCTCGGAGACCACGATGTTGTGCGCGGTTGCCGTAGCGTTTCCCCGGACGATCAGCTTGCTGGGAACATAAACGAGGGCGAAGACGCCCGGGATTGACGCGAGTATATACAGCAAACCTGCGAATCTGCCTGCGTTCCTGGTGAAACTCATGTGTCCTCCCCGTGCGAGTCTAACCCGAGGTACGGCGGAGGCTGTCGAAAAGTTTGCCACAGAGCAAAGGCGAGTCATATAGGGCAGCCCGGTAAACGGCTTCAACGCGCCCCCCAACGCCGGAATTGGCAAAAACCCCATTTGACTCTCTTCAGTTCGAGAGTTGCCGCCCATGCACAGCGATGGAATTAGCTCGTTGCAACTACTGGCGCAACCAACGATTCAGGACAGGAAACGGCATCTCTCTTCGGCCCGAGCAATCCGGAAATAATCTCTTGGACAGCAAACGATAGACAGGCTGTGAAGATGTGCCGTAAGTGAGCCGTATGCTTCGAGCCGCTATGCCCTTTTACGAGTTTTTTCGCTACCTCGTAAAAGTGCTTCCGTGCGGGCGACGTTGGTCTCTCGACCTGTGCCCTAACGTGCCGCAGAACTCCGAGCAAAGAGGTGTTTGGCTAATTCAGGCCGACACGGTGGATTAAATCCTTAAAACGGGGGTCGTCGCGTATGGGATCATAGAAGGGGTGCACTTTCAGGAATTGCAGCGAGTTATTCTGCTCCTTGTAGGCCTCCTCAAGCCACACAAATGCTTCCTCGTAGTCACCGAGGCCCAGGTACGCGTGAACGAAGATGCCGGTCGGAACATAGCCCTTCTTGCCGCGTTGTTTCAATTCATCAAGGAGGCGAAGCGCATCAGCGCGTCGGCCGGCGTGGGCATACGCCCTTACCAGCGGACCGATGACGGCTGCACTCCGGTCGGAAGCAGAAAACGCTTTTTCCAGCACGGGGATCGCCTCCTCAGGGTGATCCTTGGCCATGAGCACAAACCCCAGATACCAGAGGCTTGTGGCATCGTCTGGCCGTAAGGCGAGAGCGCTGCGCAACTCTTGGATAGCGTCATCGTAGTGATGAGCGTAGAAGAGAAGCGCACCGGGCCGATAGCCGCTGGTCGCAAGCGGATCCAACTCCCGGGCCCGCCGGGACCAGGCAACTGCCTCCTCCATGCGCCCTTGGCAGACCAGCCAGAATGCAAATGAGAGGTGCGTAGCTGCGTCGTTCGGTTTCAGCTCAAGGGCCCGCTTGTATTCCGCCTCGGCTTCGCTCCACCGGAACAGTTGCTGATACAGGTCTGCCAGCCGGGCGTGCACTTCGGCAAGCTCCGGGTCCAGTTCCAGCGCCTTCTGAGCTGCGCTGAGCACTTTTGGACGTGTTTCGGTGTTCGGAGCGCCGATAAAACCTGAGCCGAGCCATCTGTACGCATTTGCCAAGCCAAGGTAAGCCGGCGCAAAGGTTGAGTCCTTCTTTATCGCCTCTTCGAAATACCGAATACTCTCCTCGGCGTCAGCTCTGTTGTTGCTTTTCTCCAAGGCAAACCGGCCTTTAAGATAGCTCTCGTAAACTTCAGGCGAGACGGAGCGCGCTGCGGTGAGCCTGTCATGTTCCTTCCCGGTGACCGTTACCTCGACTTTTCGCGTGATCGATTGCGCCACGTCGCTCTCCAGCGCCAGGACATCCCGCAATTCGCGATCGTAGGACTCGGACCAGAAGTGCTCATCGCTTGTGCCGCGTATCAATTGGGCGTGAATGCGAATTCGATTGCCTTCGCGCATTACTGAGCCTTCGACAAGGGCATCCACGCTCAGCGTTCTGGCGATCTCAGGCGCCGAGAGCTTGGTATCTTTGAACTGCATTACTGATGTCCGCGAGCTGACCCGCAGATCGCGAATCTGCGACAAGCGCCCGATCAGCTCCTCGGTCATTCCGTCAGCCAGGTATTCCTGCGTCGGGTCACCAGAGAGATTTTTCAAAGGCAACACTGCCAGGGACCTGACGGCCGGTGTGCTCGTGCGTTTGGCACCGCCACGACCCAGCACCAGCACGATGGTGATGATTGCTGCCGCCGCTATGATCCCGAGCAGCACTATCAGGCGCGTAGAAACGACTTTCTTTTTAATGGCTGGAACTGCGGATTCCGCAATCCCTTGTGCTTGCGATGGAACTGGCCGCTCCTTTTGCGGGATTTCTGACGAGGCATTGACAAAACCAGAACCGCGGTCCGAGGTGACCGGAGCCACAAACCGGTATCCGCGACGGGGTAGAGTTTCCACATAGCGCGGACTGTCCGCGGAGTCACCCAAGGCTTCGCGCAGGCGATTGATGGCTGCATTGACACTGTTGTTAACGTCCACAAAGGTATCTCTGGGCCAAAGCTTCTGCCGGAGCTGCTCGCGGGTGACAATCTCACCAGCGTGCTCGAGAAGAACTACGAGCACCTGAAACGGCTGATCCTGAAGTTTGATCTGCATGCCCTGCTTGCGCAGCTCGCGGGCCTGCAAGTCGGCCTCGAAAGCGCCAAAACGCAACACGCGCGCTGCTGCCGGTGAATGCACGTCGAGGCCCCTTTTTCTTTTGTGCGGGGTAGTTTATCGCAATTAAGAAGTCAAAGCGCAAGTAATCCCTGTCCGCAAGCGTATGGCGGCAAAAGGACTTGATACGTAAGAAACATTCAATCTGCGAACTATGGACATACGCGGCCCTCGAAGCGCAAAGTCGCAACCGATGCTCGCCATTAACTCGGCGAGTTCCCGGAGACGACGGGCAATCGGCAACCACAATTGCCAAAAAACTCGTGCCGGGCATGGAGGATTTTATGAAAACCAGTTGCGAGACCAGAATGGGGGGTTCCCAAAACTGGCCATGGCGTGTCCTTGGGCTATTCGCGCTTTTACTCATGCTGAATGCACCCTTGTCCGCGCAGGATGCGGTTACTGAGTGGAATCTCAACGCGGAGAAGGCGATCCTTGCCAGCCCAACGGTGAGCGGAAGCGGGGCGGCCGCGGCACGCGTGTATGTGCTGATGCACGTCGCCATCTTCGATGCCGTCAATGGCATTGGGCGGCGCTACACGCCCTACCATGTGGACGCCACGGCGCCACGCGGAGCTTCGCGCCGGGCGGCGGCGATCGCAGCCGCTTACAACACTTTGTTGGCTCTTTTCCCTTCGCAAAAACCCACACTGGACGCCGAGTTGTTATCCTCGCTGGCTTCGTTGTCGGCTGATGATGAAGATCCCGAAGACAGCCAGTCGATTGATCGCGGGTTTGCCTGGGGGCAGCAGGTAGCCAGCGACATTCAGGGCTGGCGCAGCAGCGACGGATTCAACACAGTGTTGCCTCCGGTTATCGGTGGGCTGGCGCCAGGACAATGGCGGCCCACCCCGCCCGCCTTCCAGTCCATGGCTACGCCGCAGTTGGCAACCATGATGCCCTTCGCGATCGCGTCACCGTCACAGTTCCGTCCGGCCGGACCTTCCGCCTTGAACAGCGCGCAATATGCGGCCGATTTTAACGAAACCAAGACTCTGGGAAGCGCCACCAGCTCAAGCAGAACGGCGGAACAGACGCTCATCGCGAATTATTGGGCCGGAAACTCTTCCATCTCCTGGAATCGGGTGGCCTCATCGTTGGCGATTGCCCATCACACCACACTGTCAGAAAACGCTCGGCTATTTGCGTTGATGAATCTTGCTCTCGGTGATGCGACCGTCGCCGGATGGGACTCCAAACTCCACTTTATGTCGTGGCGGCCGGTTACTGCCATTCCCCTTGCGGACAGACTGAACCCGGACACTATGGCAGATCCTAACTGGCGGCCTCTGTTGGTTACTCCCCGGCATCCCGAATATGTTTCCGCGCACGCGATTTTCAGTTCTGCTTCAGCGGGCGTGCTGGCGGCCTACTTTGGTGATGACACCACCTTTTCCCTCGAATCCGTGAGCCTGCCGGGCGTATTCAGAACTTACAACAGCTTCTCTTCTGCGCTCGACGAGATCACACTGGCCCGAATTTACGCCGGCTTTCACTTCCGCTCGGCCTGCGTAGATGGCAGGAGCATGGGAACAGCTATCGCACAGTATGTCTTGGAGAATGTGGCTCAACCGAACCACGGGGAGCGACGGGGCCAGGTAAGTCATGATCATCCGGAGGGCGGGAGCCCGAGTATCGAAAACGCCGGCCCCGATAATTGACACGCAGCTTGGAGGTTGCGAACCCAAACAGTTTTGGGAGAGGAGAAAGAGATGATGAAGAGAGTACTTTCTGCAGCCGCTGCCCGAGTCACAATCATTGCGACAATCGTTGCGGCAGTCGCATGGGCAACAAGCTTGGCCGGAGGGAACAAGAAGGAAATTGTCGCGCTAACCGCGGACGAGATGCGGTGGGTTACGCCGCCGTACTACCATGACGGCAGACAGCGAGCGTATCTGTTCGGCGACTCCAGCCAGGGTGGCACCTGGATCGATCGAGTGAAAATACCAAGCGGTGCGCGTGTCCTCGTACATACGCACCCGCGAGACGAACTGGCCACGGTGATCGAAGGCACCTGGTATGTGGGCGAGGGAGCGAAATTCGACGCAGCGAAGCTAAAGAGCTACCCGGCAGGTAGTTTCGTCGTCATTCCGGCCAACGTCCCTCATTTTGTCGAAGCCAAAGGCGCTGTCGTCGTTCAGCTAACCGGCATCAGGAAATGGCAAACTGACTACCTGGAGAAATAAACTCTTCCTTAATCCCTGTAAGGTGAGAGTTGCCGACCATCCTCCCGTGACTTCCTAGAAGCGCGTGTGTTTATCAATTGAATTCCACTTGCCTGGCAAGTGCCGTTCTATTCTATATGACCAGAAAGCTTCGCGGCGTGAGGTCACGGCTCCGCAAACGCTGTTTAACGGTACTCGACCGGCATGTAATTTCCGTCCAACTTCCTTGGGATTCGAACGGAGTGGAAATACCGAAATAACGGTCTTCCCTCTC
>WNGO01002348.1_pt1 | contig 12072 bp, 10 predicted proteins | sample 5400511 | NCBI WGS metagenome assembly WNGO01 (sample SAMN13153380, study PRJNA577476) | soil metagenome | isolation source: 20 cm soil or saprolite under Garry oak tree replicate 2 | place: USA:California | collected 2016-06-15
CTTGTACGATTCCAACACTGCGTCGAACGCGCTCTTCGAAGCGGTCAGTAATTTTTCGGCCGCGTCCTGTTTCTTAAGCGCGGTTCTGTAACCGGTGTACGCCTTCCATACATCTCGCGCAGCCGAGTCACGCGCTCCAGCAAGTTCGTTCTCAGCTTGATGCAGGTCGGCCTCGGCCATGTCGAGTTTGTGCCGGCGTGCGAACCCATCGAAGATCGGCACGTTCATCGTGAGAAACGCGCCAAAGGTCGGCCGCGTGCCGCCGAAGTAGTCCGATTTGGCGACGCTGACCTGCAGGTCGGTTTCGGAAACGTGCGCATCAAGCGTGACCTTCGGATAGTACTCGGCGCGGACCTTCAGAATCCCCTGTTCCTTGGCGCGGACATTGGCAAGCTTCGCGACCAGATCCGGCCGTTGGGACAAAGCTTTTGTGATCAGTTCACCGACGGAATCTGCCGTCTGACGATTCCGATGGCTTTGCTCTGGCAGATCTGCCACTTTGAGCGACACAGTCGGCAGAAGACCGATGCTCTCCATGAGAGCAACTCTGGCGTCGCTCTCCGCGCCGAGGCTTGCCTGAACGTCAAAATTTGATTGTGCACTCTGCTGTTGGGCCTGGAGCAGTTCAGGTTTGGTGGCGAGCCCGTTATCGAACCGGGCCTGCGCTGCCTGCTCCACGGTTTTCGCCGCATCCAGAGCGCTCTGAGTTACCATCACCTTTTGCCGCGCAGTGCCGAGTTGGTAGAAGCGGTCGGTCACGTCAAACACAATTTTTTGGTGCGTTCCGTTAAAGCCGACATTTGCCATCATCAGCTGCTCGCGCGCTGCTGCCCTGGTCGCTTTTCGTTCGCCAAAATCGAGCAGCAGCCATTTCGCATTTAACTCGGCGCGGGCCAGCAGCGATTCGGTGATTAACGTACCGCCGCCGACAATCTCCACGTTCGGCAGGTTGCCATTGGTCGGCGGCGTTTGTTGCTTAACGCGCAACGTTGGAAACGGAATAAAGGCCCGGTCGTATCCTCCGACGGCAGCCGCGACGAGGTACGGGTAATAGGCGCTCTCCGTTAGACCGACCGCAGCCGCGGCCTGCCGGGCGCGCTCCCAGGCAACACGTGTTTCCGGGTTACTGCGCTGCGCGATATCGATCAACTCTGCCAGGTTGTAGGTTTTTCGAGGGTTGATTGAGACACGCGAGCCAGTTTCAGCTTCGTGAAAACGTTGGCCGGCAAGTTGATTTTCGTAATCTGAAAGCTTCGGCGGCAGCCAGGCTTTATCGGAACTCGGCGGCGCGTCGTTGCGTGCCTGCGCGACGCTGATCGCCAGAAAAACTTGGCCAATTAATGACACTGGCACCCGCAACGTCCGCCGGCTGGATTTCGTGTACTTCATTTTGACCTCCCATCGCAATCGCGATGGGTCAGTTTATCCAGAGTCCTACCCACTCGACAACAAGCAACGTGGTCAGGCCCAGCCACACGATCAAAATGACTTCGATGCGTACATGGCGAGTTGCTTCATTGTCACCATCAACGCGAGGGTCGCGACCAAAGAGGCGACCCCGGCGGCGGAAGACGTAGGCGCCGGCGAGCAGATAGATGATGAGAAACAGCGCTCCGGCAAATTCGCAATGCCGGAAGAGCGGCTGGATTAATGAATGCCATCACATTTTTCTTCGCTGCTCCGAGTCTACCTCTGTTGCTATTCGCGTTCGACAGGGGATTCGATGGCAGGATTAATCCTGACCAGTAGCCTCGCCCACATTCAGCTAAAACAGGCAAATAACAAGTCCGCACGCGATTGAGATCATGGTTATTGCTCCCACAGGTTCAAGTTACTAATTGCTTGTGGCTCCGAAGGTGCGAACTGCAAACGCAACTTGCAGACGCCGTAGCCAGGCCTCGCTTCCAGTCTGGTCTGCCACCGTGCAACGAGGCCCGTTGTATCACCGCAAGTTTCCTCACGCAGCGATTCGTGAGTGCGCATGTTGAACGGTTTGAAATTCTTTGCTTTCATAACCTCTCCATCTTTGCACCGCTTGGGAGATTGGACGGCCGTTCAGTCGGGACCATAACCCGCGGTTCGGGAAGTGCCCGCGCGGCTTGCTCGAGAAGCTCGGCCTTTGCGTCAAATTTAATCTGATCGAAGATGAGGACCTCGGTGGCGATAAGCCAGACTGTGAAACAAACCATAAGCGTGCGGAGCGGGAACGCCCGCCGCGCCGACATCGCTGCTCCAGGGTCGCTCAGCGAATCGCCAGTTGCTAGTATGCGACTGCTTATCACGCGATCCACCTCCATTCCTTGCCGTCCGCGCCTGGTCGCATCGGTTGATCTGACTTGCAGAAGCTGCACAACTCAGATGCGTGTCGAGGATCATTCGAATTCATGCTCACACGTTCGCGCGCGCGCCAGAGCACGGATATTTCGCCTTTGCGAGATTTTCCGCTGCCACTCGGGAGGTTGTCTGTAATCCCTCCTTTGGGGGAAGTCCAAAGAACTACACGCATTTTAGGCCGCACCTCCGGGTTCCAATTCAACGAAAGCTTGCCTTCATCCGGCGCCTCCACCGCTGTGGTGCGCGTCAATCCGCTGTCTAGTGCCTGAATGGCTCCGATATAGAGTGTATTCGACGCCGTTCGCAGAATGTAAACGAAATACACGGCAACAGGTGTAGCAAACTAAACGTCCTTCGACTCGCGCACATCTCGCGCACGGGTCGAGCTGATCTGCATAAAATTGCTGCGCGAAGCGTAGTCATGAGCGAGGCCTCAGGCCGAGTCGAATGGATTCAGAACGTAGTCTTCGACGGCTTTAGCGAAACCTTCTTCTTCAGATGAGCTTGTGGTGTGGGTGGCCGCGGATCTCACTTCTTCAGCGGCCTGCCCCATCGCAATGCTGATCCCGCTCTTTTCGAACATCGCCATATCGTTAGGCATGTCACCGATGGTGGCAATTTGCTGTGTCGGAATGCGGAGCATTTCGGACAGGCGCGTAACGACGTAGCCTTTGTTCGCTTCCGGGTGAGTAACGTCGAGGTAGTAAGGCTGCGAACGCGCGGCTGAGACCAAGGTTTCGCGCTGAGGATTGGTTTGTCTCGTGTGAACTTTCGCCGCGAACTGCTCGCGCACCGCGGTTTCACATTCGTGGACCGCCTCCAGATCGTCGCTTACTCCGACTAACTTCGCCACGTCGTTGGTAAGGCCTTCGAAGTTCGACACCACCGTGGGAGAAAATTTCACCGTCCATTCTTCGCGATCGACATGTGGTCCGTGGCGGTCGCGCACGAACCATTCCGTGCCACGATAGATCCAGCTGTCGAGTCCATGCTTCCGCATCGTCTCCATCGCAGGCTCGATCACGTCGGCCTGCAGCACACGTTGTTCGATTACGGATAGGTCCGGCTTAACAAACATGCCGCCATTGAAAGCAGCAATAGGTGTCGTGAGCGCCAACGGCGCGATCAGCATTTCCATGCCACGCGGCGGGCGGCCGCTGGTAATCGCGAACTGAATTCCCGCGCTCCGCATTTTTGCTACCGCAGCGCGCGCACGCTGCGTTAGCACCTTCTCGTGAGTCACCAGGGTGCCATCTACATCGGCAAGAAGGAGGCGAATCGTAGCAGGCGTTCTGGTAGAGGATACCTCACGTTCCTTGTTAGCGGTCGCATGTGTCGCGGATACACTCATATACTCTAAGCCGCTTTAGCTTGTTGTTTCTCCAAGTGACCACCGAACCCAAAGCGCATCGCGGATAACACTCGGTCGGCGTAATCAGCTTCGCCGCGCGAGGAAAAGCGTTCATACAAAGCCGCCGTTAACGCTGGCACCGGCACGCCTTCATCGATCGCCGCCTTGATTGTCCAGCGGCCTTCCCCTGAATCAGAAACTCGGCCGGCAAAATTCGCGAGCTGCGGGTCGGTCGTAAGGGCAGATGCAGTTAGATCAAGTAGCCAGGAAGCAATGACGCTGCCGCGCCGCCAGACTTCGGAAATATCAGCTATGTTGAGGTCGTACTGGTAATGCTCCGGATTCCGCAGTGGCGTCGTCTCGGCATCTACTTCGCTTTCACGCTTGCCTGCGTTAGCGCCTTTCAAAACACTGATACCTTCCGCATAGGCGGCCATGATTCCATACTCGATCCCGTTATGGATCATCTTCACGAAATGGCCGGCGCCGTTCGGCCCGCAATGGAGGTAACCTTGTTCGGCCGTCCCGCCAAGTTTGTCGCGGCCGGGGGTGCGCGGCACCTGACCACGGCCCGGCGCAAGCGCGGCAAAAATAGGATCGAGACGCTGAACTATCTCTGCCTCGCCGCCGATCATCATGCAATAACCACGTTCCAAGCCCCAGATGCCGCCGCTGGTTCCGACATCGATATAGTGAATACCTAAGGAGCGTAGCCCTTTCGCGCGTTCAATATCATCCACATAATAAGAGTTGCCGCCGTCTATGATGGTATCGCCGTTCTCGAGCAGCGGTGACAGCTCACCGATGGTCTGATCAACTACCCCAGCCGGCACCATCAGCCAGATAGCTCGCGGTCGCTCGAGCTTTGTTACGAGGTCTGCCAACGAGCTGGCTCCCTCTGCTCCCTCTTTGACCAGATCGCCGACTAGTTTGGGGGAGCGATCAAACACGACGCATTTTTGTCCTTTCGCCAGTAAGCGTCGTACCATGTTCCCACCCATTCGGCCAAGGCCAATCATCCCGAGCTGCATTGTGGTCTGTTCATTCATAACTTGTTCTCCGTCAGTTGAGCTACATTGTGGAAGTATTTTTCTTTGTTGAAGCTTCGAAGATGCTCTCGATTTGCCTTTTCATGACTGTAGTTTCATCTGCCGGTAGCGGCGGATCAGATTGTTGGTTGAGCTATCGTGTTTCAGCTCCGGCTCTGACGGAGTTTCTAACTCCGGAATGATTCGTTGAGCTAGAGCTTTGCCGAGTTCTACGCCCCATTGATCGAAGGAGTTGATGTTCCAGATCGCACCCTGAGTGAAAACGCTGTGTTCATAAAGCGCCACCAGCTTGCCGAGCACCTCAGGAGTTAGCCGGTCAGCGAGGATAACATTCGACGGCCGATTACCTTCAAAGACCCGATGCGGCACCAGCCACTTAGGCGTACCTTCCGCCCTTACTTGTTCTGCTGTCTTGCCGAAAGCGAGCGCTTCAGCCTGCGCGAAGACATTGGACAGGAGCATGTCGTGATGCCGGCCGAGCGGCGTAAGTGCGTGAGCGAAGGCGATAAAATCACACGGAATAAGGCGCGTGCCCTGGTGGATCAACTGATAGAAGGAATGCTGCCCGTTCGTCCCAGGTTCACCCCAATAGACAGGCCCGGTGTCGTAGTTGACTTGTTTCCGATCTAAAGTGACGTGCTTGCCGTTACTCTCCATCGTTAGCTGTTGGAGGTAAGCCGGAAATCGTTTCAGGTATTGCTCGTAGGGAAGGACGGCGACTGTCTGCGCATCGAAGAAGTCCGTATACCAGACGGTGAGTAACCCAAGAAGAATTGGCAGGTTTTGCTCGAAAGGCGCGGTGCGAAAGTGCTCGTCCATCTGATGGAAGCCGTCGAGCATGCTTCGGAAGTTATCTGGTCCGATTGCCAGCATGGTTGACAAGCCGATGGCAGAATCCATCGAGTAACGTCCACCTACCCAATCCCAGAAGCCGAACATGTTGTCCGTATCAATGCCAAAGGCGGAGACCTTCTCGGCGTTTGTGGAAACAGCAACGAAATGCCTGGCTACGGCAGCATTGTCGCCGCCTAATCCTTTTAAGAGCCAGTCCCGCGCAGTTTGCGCGTTAGTCATTGTTTCCAGCGTAGTGAAGGTTTTGGACGAAACGATGAACAGGGTTTCCGCTGGATCGAGATCGCGGGTAGCTTCCACGAAGTCGGTCCCGTCGATATTGGAGACGAAGCGAAAGGTGAGGCTGCGATCGGTGTAGTGTCTTAGAGCTTCGTAGGCCATTACCGGCCCGAGGTCAGAGCCGCCGATACCTATATTAACGATGTTCCGAATTCGTTTACCCGTGTGCCCGACCCATTCACCGCTGCGGATCCGGTTACTAAACGTGGCCATCTTGTCGAGCACGTCGTGGACTGCCGGCACAACGTTTTTGCCGTCGACGAGGATGGTTGCATTCTTCGGCGCCCGTAATGCGACGTGCAGCACGGCGCGTTTTTCGGTCGTGTTTATTTTCTCGCCGCGAAACATGGCGTCGATCCTTCCGCGCACGTCGCACTCCTCGGCGAGCTGCCGGAGCAGCTTCAGGGTGGTTTCAGTGACTCGGTTCTTGGAATAATCCACAAACAGTCCTGCACCTTCGGCGACGAGCTTTTCGCCGCGTATAGAGTCGCTAGCGAATAGCTCGCGCAAGTGCAGCTTTCTGATCTCTTTGCTATGTTCGGCTAGGGCCTTCCAGGCCGGTAACCGCTTAAGTGATGTTCTCCTTTTTTGCATAATTTAGGCTGCTTGCTGAAGTGCCGCAGTTTTCGATGAGATTACATTGAGTAAATCGTTCCACGACTTAACGAATGAAGTTGCTCCCTCTTCCTGGAGCTGCGCGCCGAGCGCACTCAGGTTCACTTCCGCTTTGACGAAATCGTCGAGAGTGCGAGCGCTATCGTTCATGTCTTTTGCTGGTAGGGCATCTACCTTGCCGTGATCGGCTAGAGCTTGCAGCGTCGCCTCCGGCATCGTGTTCACGGTTAGCGGTACTGCCAGGTTTTCAACGTAAAGTGTATCGGATGCTTTCGGATCTTTAGTTCCGGTGCTAGCAAACAGCAGCCGTTGCGGAATCGCACCTTCATTGAAAGCGCGCTGCCACCTGGATGAACCGAGTAGTTTGACGTAATCCTGGTAGGTACGACGAGCTATCGCAATACCTAACCTGTTCGCAAGTTCGGGTGGAACTTTGCCGGCGACCGCGGTATCCCACCGGCTCACGAACACCGAAGCTACCGATCCCACTTTTGGATTCAGTCCAGCGTCGATGCGGCGCTCGATGCCTCGGATGTAAGCCTCGGCGGCTGCTCGATACTGCTCCGGTGAAAACAGGAGGGTCACATTGATCGGAATTCCCGCGAAAATCGTTTCCTCGATTGCCGGAAGACCTTCTTTAGTTCCCGGAATTTTGATTAGCAGGTTAGGACTATTCGCGCGCGCAAATAACTGCTTGGCTTCCGCCAGAGTGCTCGCGGTATTATGTGCCAGTAGCGGCGAAACTTCCAGGGATACCCATCCGTCCAACCCGTTGGTCCGATCGTGGACAGGTCGAAACAGGTCTGCTGCGCGCGTTAGGTCTTCCAGCGCGAGTTCGAAGAACAGTTCCTCGCCGCTCTTACCTTTGCTTGCATAATCTCGAATCGCGCGATCGTAGCTACTGCTGTTCTTAATTGCGTGATCGAAGATCGTTGGGTTTGACGTCAGCCCTGTAATGGCGAGCTCCGCGATGTAACGCTCGAGCGTTCCATTATTCAGCAGGTCACGAGTGATATTATCGAGCCAGAGGCTCTGGCCCAGATTGTGGAGTTGTTGTGTCGCTTTCATAATTTATCGGTGATTCGTTAGGTCCTGAGGCCGCCAGGCGCGACCGTCGCGCGCGAGTAGCTCGTCAGCCGCGGCCGGGCCGCTGCTGCCAGCAGTATAGTTTGGAAAAAAGGACGGCTGATTATCTGCCCAAAGATCCAGGATCGGCTGAACAGCTGCCCAGCCCGCCTCGATGTTATCGGCGCGCTGGAACAAGGTCGCGTCACCGATCATGCAATCGTAGATGAGCGTCTCATAGCCGGTGTTCGGCGCGGTCTTGAAATAGTCTTCGTAGGCGAAGTCCATGGTGACGTTGCTCAGCTTCACGGTCGGGCCGGGACGCTTAGCCGCGAACTCTAGCCCGATACCCTCGCACGGCTCGATCCGCAGGATCATCCAATTGGGATGCATTCGCTCGACGCCTGTGTCCCGGAAAAGAGTAAACGGCGCCTGGTGGAAACGGATTGCTATCTCCGTTACCCGCCGCTTCAGGTATTTGCCGGTACGCAGGTAGAACGGGACACCAGCCCAACGCCAGTTATCTATCTGCAACTTGCAGGCGATGTAGGTCTCGGTATTCGAATCCGGAGCTACGTCAGGCTCCTGGCGATACGCCCGGACGGCCTTGCCCAGGACGGTGCCGGCATCGTATTGGCCGCGCACTGCGTTCTTGAGCGCTTGCGCAGGATCGAGTGGACGTATCGCCTCAATCACTTCCGCCTTTTTCGCCCGAACCGCATCGGCATCGAAGGAGATCGGCGGCTCTATCGCCGTCATTGCCAGTAGTTGAAATACGTGATTTGGGACCATGTCGCGCAATGCGCCGGTCTTCTCATAAAACTTTCCCCGCTGTTCGACCCCGACAGTCTCGGCAGCGGTAATTTGAACGTGATCAATGTGTTCTCGGTTCCATATCGGCTCGAACAGACCGTTGGCGAACCGTAGTGCCATGATGTTCTGCACGGTTTCTTTGCCTAGAAAATGATCGATCCGGTAGATCTGATGCTCTTGCAGGTGTTTTAGTATTTCGGCGTTCAGCGCCTTGGCCGAATTCAAGTCATGGCCAAAAGGCTTCTCGATCACGACTCGACGCCATTGTCCGTCTCTTTCCGTGACCAGACCCGCGGCTCCGAGACCCGCAACCGCCACACCGAAGAAGCGGTCCGCAATCGCGAGATAGAAGAGGCGGTTGCCCGCGGTTCCTGCTGTCTTGTCGAGTCCGGCGAGATGCGCGTCAAGCCGGCGGTACATTTCGGCATTTGTTAGGTCGCCTTGCAAATAGCTCATGCGATCGGTCAGCCATTGCCAGACGTTCTGGTCAATATGGTCGACTGCAAATTCGGCGTCGCTGCCGACGAATCCCTGCATTGTCTCGGTTAAACCGGTGTGCCATTGCTCTGTTGTCTTCGAGGCGAGGTCCACGCCGACAATCCGGAATTCGTCAGGTAGCCGCCGTGCGCCCACGAGATTGTAGAGCGCGGGGACGACCAGACGCTTCGTTAGATCACCGGCCGCGCCGAAAATGACCATGACACATGGCGGCGCAAGCGGTGCGTCATCCGCAGCATCTGCTACTGGTTTTTTAGCCATAGGTCATGAACTCCTGACGTTGGTTGCTAAACCGGTTTGTTCTTCTGATCCTCGCTTTGTTTGAGCTCGAATGCGAGCCAGCCGATCGCTCAGCGCCTGGACATCGTGCAACGTTATCATCTGTACGATCTCTCGGCCGAACAAAAGGTCCAGCGTCCAATCCATCATGACACGGAGCTTCTTGGCCAGGCGCGGTAGCTTCATTAAATAAATGCTTCGCCACATCGCCCAGGCGATAAGACCCGAAAACTTGAACCCAAAGATCATCGCGACGCCCGTGCGACGGCCGATAGTCGCCAGCTGTCCGAGAGTGGTAAAGACGAATGGCTTCAGCGGACGCCCCACGATCGCGGCTTCGATGTTCTTTGCCGCTGTTATCGCCTCCCGCAAACCGTGCTGAGCGGTTGGCGGCCAAAACTGACCTACTTCACCGCTGGGAACCGCGGCGCAATCGCCCGCGGCCCATAACCCGCTGACCCCCGGAACGCTGAGATATTCGTTCACCAGAAGACGTCCTCGCTCTTTCTTGCAGCCTAGCGATTCAATGGCCGCGCTTGGTTTAACACCAGCCGTCCAAATGAGAGTCGTCGCGCGAATGGATGTGCCGTCAGTCAGCTTAACCACCGAACCATCATACCCCGCGACACGCACGCCTTTGATTATTTCTACCTTGCGTTTAGACAATTTTTGTTCGGCGTAGCGTCCCAGCTCCTCGCCCAGTTCAGGCAAAAGAAACTTGCCCGGATGAACCACCACCACTCGAATCGTCTCTTCGCGCAATGATGGATAGAACTTCACCGTTTCGCGCACGAAGTCATTAATCGCGCCGGTGGTTTCAATGCCGGCGAAACCGCCGCCAGCGGTAACGAACGCGAGTAGCTCTCTGCGCGTCGCCTCGTCCTTTTCCAGGGAAGCTTCTTCTAACAGTTCCACCATTCGATTGCGCAGCAGTGCGGCGTCGGAAAGGCTTTTCATAGTTACGGCCCAATCCCGCACGCCTTGCAAGTCAAAGAAGTTCGTTTCCGAACCAATCGTCAGAAGGAGATGATCGAACTCGAATTCAAGCTCCATATTCCGTACGCCGGCCACACAGCGGATTTTTTTTGTCGTTAGGTCTATCGCCTGAATATCAGCTTGGACGACATTTACGTGACGAAGAATGCGTCGGAGTGGATTGACGATGTCGGTCGGTGAAAGATCACCGGCGGCGACCTCATGCAGCATCGGCGTGAAGAGAATAAAATTTTCGCGACTGATCAGCGTCACTTCGATGTCCGGCCTGCGCGCCAACCTCTTATCCAGATACTTGGCGGCATAGAGACCGGCAAACCCGCCGCCAGCGATAATTATTTTCGTCTTTTTCATTGTATGTATTGCGTCGTGGTGGCGCAGGAAGGATATTGGAATTTGTATTGAGATTGGTGAGTATTGCATTGCTTCGGTCGGCGAGGCCTCGTTGGCAACGTTTGGATGAGCAGCTCCGCGAATCGCGCGTCATAAGAGTCGCACGTAGGACAATCGCCATTTGGTAGAATCCAGTCCGGGTGCTGCGCCAGCAGAGCATCATGCATCTTGCGCTGAAGCTGCGCGTAAGCGGGAACTTCAGCGGCGAGACTTGAAGAATGTGTCGTGTTCATGATTGCCTCCCTTTCAACGCTCGAGGATGAAAACGCCCAGCACGCCTAACAGAACTCCGATGATCGGACTGAACAATGCGAATCACAGCGCCCAGTCCACGTTCGTGATGGCATGACCTTTCGCATGCATGATGATTCATCTCTTTTCGTTAGGCCGTTCGCGATTGAAGGCAACAGCCCGATTACCAACGCCCAGAAAATCGACATCGTGATCACGGCTTAGTCCTCCTTCACCCGCAGAACGATCTTTCCACGCGCGTGGCCGTTTTGACTCAGCTCATGCGCACGACGCGCTTCCGAAAGCGGAAGGATCCGGTTGAGCACAACCTTGACATTGCCCGAGTCGATCAGCGCGGCGATTTCGGCTAGTTCCTTGCCGATTTACGCCTACAGCACAGGGTCAGACGAAAGAAACGAGAAATGCCATTTCCTGAAAACAGCACGGTGGTTGTTGCCCATGGCGCTTGGGCGGATGACGTGATCGTAGAGGCAGCGCGAGAAAGCCTCTTCCTAGTGCCCTTGCAGATATCTCGAGGGGAAATAGTATGAGTGTCAAATTCATTGTCATCGTTACTGGAGCGAGAGGTTATCCCGTGTCCCTGCGGCGAAATGGATGACAGGGGCTTCTATGCGTATGGACGGTAGCGAGATCAAGGTCATTTAAGGCGAGGAGATACGAAAATGAAAAAATTGACAAAACTTGCGATTCCAGTTGCGGCGGTTGCGGCTTTGGTTGCCTGGTACGTATTTCGGCCGGAGCGGCTTGTGGTCAATCGCCGTGTTGACGAAGGATTACCAACCACACAAGGCGGCCCGTCGGCGCAGCCTCTCGAATCCGGACGGTTCTACAGCATTTTGCACCCGACGGAAGGTACCGCAACCATCTTCCAGATGGGAGATGGCACTCGTGTTCTCCGCCTAACGAGTTTCAGCACATCAAACGGTCCCGATGTACGCGTCTACATGGTCGCAGCCGACGATGCAAAGGACGTTGCGACGGTGCAACAGGCTGGATTCATTGATCTGGGAGTGCTCAAGGGCAACATCGGCGACCAAAACTACAGCCTTAGTAGCGACTTGGACCTGGCGAAATACCGCGCAGTGTCCATTTGGTGCAAACGATTCAGTGTGAACTTCGGAGCCGCGGCGCTAAGACCGACCGAGGCGTCGCAAAATCAGTAGGATCAGATGTCGTCATAAGGGCTTGATGCGATCTGGTTGCGCGAGGCATCTGGTTCAACCTTTTCACAGTTAGGTGCATTTTGAGAAGGAAAGGACGTCAGCACCAGGAGCAAGCTTCGAAGAATGCGAGTGATTC
>WNGO01003077.1_pt1 | contig 12071 bp, 7 predicted proteins | sample 5400511 | NCBI WGS metagenome assembly WNGO01 (sample SAMN13153380, study PRJNA577476) | soil metagenome | isolation source: 20 cm soil or saprolite under Garry oak tree replicate 2 | place: USA:California | collected 2016-06-15
TAACGTCCTACTTTGGACAGCACATGCCCAACCTGAATTCGCAAATGCACCCCAAACACCCGCAAATCCAATTCCCTCAATCCCTGCTAGGCCCAACTCCGTCTAATTTGGACAGCCCTACGGCATGCCGTGCCCCTACGGTGTCAAACTGGATTGAGACGTTCAGAGCAAGCGTTATCGCTCGACAGCCATCGCGACGGCATTGCCGCCGCCGAGGCACAGCGCGGCGATTCCACGGTGCACGTTGCGCCGCTGCATTTCATAGAGCAACGTCGTCAGAATCCGCGCGCCCGATGCCCCGATCGGATGTCCCAGCGCGACCGCGCCGCCATTCACATTCACTTTGGCGGGGTTGAGGCGCAACTGCCGGGTCACAGCAATCGCGGCCACGGCAAATGCTTCGTTCAGTTCGACGAGGTCGAGATCGCGGTCGCGGTCCCAACCCGTCTTTTCGAGCAATTTTTCCACGGCGTAGATCGGCGCTTCCATGATCCACTTGGGATCGACCCTGCCCGCAGTTACAGTGCCGTCCTTCTTGAATGCGGGCCGCAATTTTCCGAGCGCTTCTAGAGAGGCATCCTCGCGCGGAGATTCATCATACTTGATAATTACCGGATCGCCCTTTTTCTGCGGGATTTCGACTGGAACAATTTGTGATTCGATGAAGCAGGATTTTCGCGCGCGCACGGCGCGCTGGTGGCTTTCGAGTGCGAACTGGTCCTGCTCCTGCCGCGTGATGCCGTATTTTTCAGCCACCAACTCAGCCGTGATGCCCATGTGAAAATCGTTGTACACGTCCCACAGGCCGTCATGCACCATCGAGTCCACGACTTCCGCGTTGCCAAACCGGTAGCCGGTGCGCGCCCCTGGCAGCAGGTACGGGCAGTTCGACATCGACTCCATCCCGCCCGCGACCACAATTTCCGCTTCTCCCAGGATGACGCTATGTGCTGCAAGCCCGACCGCCTTCAACCCCGAACCGCAAACCTTGTTGACGGTCATGGCCGCAACGCGCACGTCGAGCCCGCCACCCAAGCCCGCCTGGCGCGCTGGATTTTGCCCTAGCCCCGCCTGGACGACATTTCCCATGATGACTTCGTCCACTGATTTCGGCTCGATGCCCGCGCGGCGAACCGTTTCAGCCACGACTTTTGCGCCCAATTGCGGCGCGGAAAGCGGCGCGAGACCACCCTGAAATTTACCAATGGGTGTGCGGACAGCACTAAGGATTACAGCCTGATCCATGACGGTTCTCCTTGCAATTACATTTGGCAGGCGCCGCCCAGGAAAGCGGCTCGTGAGTGACTTAGTATAGGAGAGTGCCGGGAAGCGGTCAATTTCGTCCCTGCGAGTGAGGCCTTAAACTGGTTTCCCTGCTACCGCCTTCAATACAGGCTTAAGGTGGAAAGAGATCCTTTCCGGCTCCGTCATCTTTCGTCCAATTACTTTTCGGAAGATACGTTCCAAAGGAGTCTCTTTGAGCAAATGATTGTGCGGCTGGTGGTGCACTTTGCCCTCCCCGCCTATAGTTCCTCATGTATTAAAATCTGATTCGTTACCCACCTCCGGCATCTCTGAGCGAAGTTTACTCGACGAATAGGGCTGGTGTTCGGCGCTCTGAGGGAAGCTTGTGTTACTGTTCCGAACAGGATCTTTATCTTATGCCCGACCTGTTCGAACACGCCAGCGCTCCAGTTCCAGGAATTCAGCTTAACCCGGAGCAGCGCGCGGCGGTACAGCATGGCGAAGGGCCGCTCGTCGTGGTGGCCGGCGCGGGCACGGGGAAGACGCGCGTCATCACGGAACGGATCCGGTTCCTGCTCGAATCCCAGCAGGAGCTCACGGGAAATGAAATCCTTGGCCTGACGTTCACCGACAAGGCCGCCTGGGAGATGAAACATCGCGTGATTGCTGCGGCGCGCGAAGGCGGCGAAACCGCAGTCGAGCGCGCCGAAGCGGTCACACTCAGCACGTTTCACGCGTTTTGTTATGCGTTGTTGCAGGAAGTCAATCCGGAACTCAAACCGATCGACAATATCGACCACTGGATTCTCTTGCGGCGCAACCTGCCCTTGCTGCAACTCGAACAATACCGGCGGCTCGCCGAGCCGGGACAATTTCTCCACGACTTCGTGGAATTTTTCTCGCGCTGCCAGGATGAGCTCGTCACACCGGACGACTATCAGCGTTACGCCGACGAACAAGCTGAGAATTTCCGGCGCGTCCGTGGCGCGATGCCCGATGACGAACGTTCCATTCGCGATGTGGAAATTGCCAAGCTGCAGGAGATCGCGCGGGCGTATCGCGCCAGCGATCTCCTGATCCGCGATCGCAAACTCCTGACGTTCGGCACGCAGATCATGGACGCCGTCGTGCGGCTTCGCGAGGATGACGCGCTCCGGGAATCGCTCCGAGCACATTATCGTTACATCCTCGTCGACGAATTCCAGGACACGAACATCGCGCAGCTTGAATTGCTTTGGCTACTAGGTGGTGACCGCCCCAACCTGGTGGTTGTCGGCGATCATCGCCAGGCGATTTACCGCTTCCGCGGCGCGTCCTTCGGCAGCTTCACGATTTTCCTGGACCGCTTCGCCGCTGGTTCACGGACCGTCCGCGACGGCCTGCTGCGGCCGCTCACGCTCAACTACCGTTCGGCCGGACGCATCCTGCGCGTCGCGGGCCAGGCAATCCGCCACAATGAAAAACCAAATAATATTCCTGAGTACCCCCTGACGCCCGTTCGCGAAGACGGTGAAAAGGTGCGGATCGTCACGCACGCATCGAGTGAAGCGGAGGCAAAGTGGGTCGCCGGTGAATTCGAGCGGCTGCATCGTGCAGGAGCGAAGTGGCGCACCTTTGCCGTGCTCTATCGCGGCCATGCGCATCGCGACAAGCTCGTGGAAGCGCTCAAAGCGCGCAAGATTCCGTTCGTCATCAAGAATCTGTCGATCCTTTCCCATCGCCTGGTCCGGGACGTCATCGCCTATCTGCGCTTGATTCATCAGCCCTCGGACGATGTCTCCTGCGCGCGTGTGCTGGCCATGCCTGCGTGGGGCCTCGACGCTTCTGACCTCGTGCGTCTGGCGGAGCGTAAAGTGAAGAGCAAGGGCGCGTCGCTGTGGGACACGCTGCAATCTGCGCGAAGCGAACCTCCCCTCTCTGAAGGCGGCCGCCACATAGGAGAACTCGTCGAACTCATTACGGAGCTGCGAATGAAAGCGCACCGCCTGACCGCAGCCGAATTGTTTGAGGAGTTAGCGGAAGTTTTGGAGATCGGCTCTGCTGTCGCGACAGAGGATCGCAAATACTTCGACCGTCTTGCACAATTCGTGCGCGAGTGGCAGCCGAAAAGCGAGACGCAACACCTCAGGGAATTTGTAGAGTATCTGGATTATTTCGAGCAGGCGGGCGGGTCGATCAATCTGGAACAGGAACCGGGAGATGCCATGCAGTTAATGACGGTCCACGCCGCGAAGGGACTCGAATTCGATCACGTCTACGTCTTGCGTTTGGTACAGCGCGGTTTCCCGGCGGGAGAAAGGCCGCGAGTGCTCGAATTCCCCCCCGAATTGATGAAGGAAGAGCAGCCCCAGGGGAGTTTTCGCATCCAGGAAGAACGTCGCCTGTTTTATGTGGCCGTGACCCGCGCGCGACACCGGCTGACGCTCAACACGGTCGAGCACAAGCGCTCGAAGCCCTCGCCTTTCCTCGACGACATCCTGATGGATGCGCAGATCAAGCGCCGCGACATCGAACAACTCGCGCCCGCTCCTGCGATCGAGGCGGCCGTGGCTCCCGAAGCTGCCCCGGCTCTGTTCGAACCGCCACAAAGCGATGCGCGGATCGGTTCGCAAATCGGCGAGTGGGCCGTCTCCTATCGCCCACCGGTGGCGGAGCCTCTGCAACTCAGCCCTTCGGCGATCGACACGCTCGAATCCTGCCCCCAGAAATATCTGTTTGGCCGTGCCTGGGGTCTCCGGGGCGGGCCCGCCGCCGCGATCAGTTTCGGCAGCGTGATGCACAACACGATCAAATACTTCATTAGCGAGCTTGCCAAGGGGCGCGCGCTTCCGTTCGATGAAGTAGAGAAGAAATTCGAACTCGAGTGGACCTCGGCCGGCTTTGAAGATCAGTATCAGGAGCAGGAATACAAGAAGGATGGCCTGTCACAGTTGCGCGCATTCCACGCGAGCACGCTGGCCTCGCCTCCCGAAGTCATCGCGCAGGAAAAGGCGTTCGAGCTGCCGATGGAAAACAACGTTGTCCTCACCGGACGGATGGACCAGGTGAACCGCATCGCCCCGGGCGAAGAAGAAATCGTGGACTACAAAACAGGGAAACCGAAGGATGAGGACAAAACGAAAAAAGATTTGCAACTGAGTGTGTATGCGCTCGCCGCGCGGGAAGTATTCGACTGGAATCCCGCGCGGCTCACGCTCTACAACCTGCAGACGAACCAGGCCGTGAGCACGGCGCGCGACGACAAAAAACTCAACAAGGTGCGCGCGGAAATTCAGGAAGCCGCGGCCGACATCCGGGCGGGAAAGTTTCCTCCCAAGCCCGGCTTCTGGTGCAAGTATTGCGATTACGAATCTATCTGCCCGGCGCGCGAGCAGGGCGCGGCGGCCAGCGCCTCCGGTGAAGAGTAGCTCTCGAGATCATCTTCACGTCTCATCGAATGGCATTCCCGATGTATGGTCGTCTTGAGTAGCACAGGCTTCAGCCTGTGGGCTGCCACTGGGGCGTATATCAAACCACACAGGCTAAACAGGTTGCGGAAATAGTGCTTCGTTTGTCGTGCTGAGCGAGGCGAAGAATCCCTCCCGATTGAAAACAAAAGACCAAGAGGGATTCTTCGCGCAAACTCGGCGTTCAGAATGACAGTCTTCCGCTTTTTTCCGCAGCCTGTAAAGCCTGTGCTACTCGATCTCGCCGGACTTGCGCTGTCACCACCTGCACTAAGACGGGCCGGGAACTTCCGCAGTGTTTTTGTGAGAAATGCCAACCAGGAAATCTAATTTCAGGCGGGACAATCTGAATACGAAAATAAAAACGGGGCTTCCCGGCGTTGTCGGGAAGCCCCGTTGGAAACGTTCACGCCCTGTGGCTGTTTGGCCGTCATGCGTTCCCCTTGTGTTCCGATTCGCGCATTCGCTCCGTGAACGACTCTCCCCTCGGAGCAGCGAGTAACGCCACTGTTAACTCGCTAATGTCCTTTTACGAGTGAATGGAAAGGAAGTCAAGAACAAATTCCGGAAGGGTCGTATCGAAATAGACGATGCCAGAAAATATTCTAGCGTGAAAAACATTTTGCAGACGCGGAATCTGGTTTTTTGTGGCGCCGGCGTCTCGCCGGCGGTTCTGCGTGTGGTCAACAGAGCGTAAACCGCCGGCGCCACCAGACTGCCCTGGGAAACATTTCTAACTCGATGCTGTCTACTGTCGCGTTCTTAGTAAGAAATCCAGGTCACGGTATCGCGTTGAGGTAGTAGCCGTCGCGGGCCAGCATGGAGAGGCCTGGGCGCTCGACGCGCACCTCAATGGTGTGATAAGGCTGCGTGTGATCGGTCTTGGAGGCCGCGTAGGCGAGCGTGTACTGGTTGCGCGCCTGCTCCGAGACGCGGGGATAGAGCCCTTCTAGGTCCTCGCGACTCGAGCCGTAGAATATGTCTCCTCCGGTTGCATGGGCGTATTTCCCAAGAATGTTGTTTCCCAGGAAAGTGATGCCGCGGTTGAGATTCGCCTCGCCGACTCCGATCGCGTACACGGAAATGTCCGCGGAAAGCAGCAGCTTGAGTGTTTCATCGAAGCTGTGCGTGTTGTTCTTGGCGTTCTGTCCGTCCGAAATCAGAAAAATAATTTTGCGCCGCTCGCGAGGGCGGTCGCGCAATTGGTCCGCCGCGGCGTATATGGCGTCGTTGATGTGTTTGAAGTTGGGATGTCCCATCGACATAGCCGACCGCTGGGGAGAGCCTGCCGGCGCCTGCGTATTCACGCGCGGCCCGCTCGTCATCGGCGCGGAGCCCACTCCCGGAAAAGAGCTGCTCAGATCGATACGTTTGAGCTGCGTGAGAAGCGCGTCGTTGTCGGTAATGAAGCCTGATTCGGAGAGGAGTTCGGGAACTTCATCGAAGCGCCAAAGAGAAACTTCGTCGGAAGCGCTGAATCCCGCCGATAAAGTCTCCAACGTCTTCTGGACCCGGTCCGCCGAACTCCTCTTCAAATCGTCATCGATCAAAACAGCCGCAGAAAGTGGAAACGCATCCACGGAGAACAATGAAATCTGCTGCTCGATTCCGTCCTCGAAGATTCGGAAATCTTTCTGCAGCAGGTCAGTGACCAGCTCCCCCGCGCCGTTCTTCACCGTGACGGGGACGACGACCAGCGAAACCGTCGTCCGAATTCGCGCGCGGGGATCCTGAGGTTGCATGGAGGGCGCCTGCTGCGGTGCCTGCGGCATTCCCCAGCCAGCGCCAACCGCGCAAAGCACAAGTCCGGCGGATAGGAATTTTCGTGTACAATTCATGCGAGTCCCATCAATATTCCCGCGGGAGCCGGGCCTCTGCTCCCACGCATCTTAAGATTCCGGCGCCGCATCCAACCGGATGGAATCACTGCCGGAGGAGATTATACAATGCGCATTCGGGCGGCACTCTCAATTCTGTGCATAACGGCGCTTGCCGCGGGCCTAGTCTACGCCGCGCCGCCAGGACAGATTCGCGTGCAGGTCAACCTGGTGAACCTTTTCGCCACGGTGCGCGATAAACATAAGGCCCTCGTCACTGGCTTAAAGATAGATGACTTTCAGGTCTTGGAGGATGGCCAGCCCCAGGAAATCACCAATTTCTCTGTGGAGTCAGACCTTCCGATCACTCTCGGCCTCTTGATCGACACCAGCGGCAGCGAGGAATTCATGCTATCCGTGGAAAAAGATATGGGATCGCGCTTCCTACGGCGCGTGATGCGCAAAGGCGATCTCGCCATGGTCATGACTTTCGACCTCGACGTCGACCTTCTCGCCGATTTCACCGACGACCACGGGCGGCTTGACCGGGCGATCAGTCGCGCCCAGGGTAACGCGGCAGGGGGCGGTGTAGGGCAGGGACCAGTCCCGACAAGCCACTATAACGGGGGGACCGATTTCTATGACGCCGTCTATCTCGCCGCCCACGATAAGCTCTCCGATGAAGCCGGCCGGAAAGCCATGATCATCCTGACCGACGCGGAGGATACGGGCAGCAAATTGAAGTTGCAGGACGCGATCGAAGCAGCGCAGCGCACCGATACGGTCGTCCATATCCTCCTGGTGGCTGCCGACGGGGGCGACCAGGGGGTCGCGAAGAAACTCACCGACGAAACTGGCGGCCGAATGATTGTCGTGCGCAACGAGAAAAATCTGGAGCAGGCTTTCGATCAGATCTCCGAAGAGTTGCGCAGCCAATACACAATAGGCTATTCCCCCTCCAACAAGGCGCGTGACGGCAGCTACCGGAAAATTAAAGTGGATATGAAGAACAAGGACTACTCCGCCCTTACGCGCCGCGGATACTACGCGCCTACGCATTAGCCGGCTCCATTGACTTTCTCAACGGAGCCGAGGCCTCCGTTTGTACCCTCGTGCCAAAGTTGTAGTGTCGGCCTTCAGGCCGACACGCTAAATTCAAGCACATACCCGCCTGAAGGCAGACGCTACAACAAAATCGGATTGAAATTATGAGGCTGCAATCCACGCAGGCAGCTTCGGCGCTTCTTAGGGATTCGCGGGCGCCGCTGAAGGCGCGGTAAACGGAGGCGTAGGAACGGAATAGTACCCTTTGCGGGTTCGAACGATCAGATCTTTTCGCCCTACCTGAATGCGAATCGAGTGAAACCTTCCGTCAGGGGTGCGGTTTCCGGGACTGTAAGCAAGCGCATACTGGTGGCGCAGTTCATCCCCGATGTCGAGGAACGATTGTCCCAAATCGTCGACCCGGTAGGGGAAAAAGGCGCGTCCGCCTGTTTCTCCCGCTAACTGATCGAGGACGTGATCCCCTTCGCCCTTTTCATATTTTCGATTTACACGCTTCGCCGGATCGCGTTCGTCATCGACGTTTACCCATTGTGTGCTCGTGCTGATTGAATAGATGATCACTCCTGCGCGCTGCGCCATCTCCACAGCCGCGCCCCGGGATCGGTTGCTGCTGTTATCATCGCCATCGGATATGACGACCAGCACCCGGCGCACGTCTGGATTCGGGCCGGGAGGCAGGGGCGATTTATTCAGCAATTCCTGGCTGGCCGCGTATACCGCGTCGTACAGCGCCGTGCCGCCGCCAGCGCGCTGTTTCAGGATCGTGTCGCGGAGATCGCCGGTATCCCCGCTGAACTCCTTGATGATCTGGGGACCATCGTCGAATGTCATCAGAAACGCCTGATCTTTTCCCCGCCGGAGAGCGTTGAACAAAAAATCGATCGCCGCATCTTGCTCGAACTTCAAGCGGTCCCGAATGCTGTTCGAAGTGTCCAGCACCATGCCGATGCGGAGAGGCAGATCGGTCGGCTGGCTGAACGAAATGATTTCCTGCTGCACGCCGTCGTCAAAAACTTTGAAATCCTCTTTATTCAAATCCGTGACCAGTTTTTCGCGCTTGGTCACCACGCTGTAAAGGACGTCCACCAGGTTGACGGTGCGAACGATCGTCCCTTGTCGATCCACCGGCTCCGGAGCTTGCGGCGGAGCGGGCGGCTGGGACTGCTGCGCTCTCAAGGCAGCGACGCCGAACAGCACGATGGAAAATCCAATGCGTAGCGCTCGTTTTGTCATGGCCATCACAAGTACGGTGCGAGAGCGGCGTCGATATTTTGGCGGGCTGTCAGTACGGTCCGCACCCGCTCCGCGTCACGCCGTCCCAAACAATCCGCAATCTGCTCGAAGTATACCCGCAAATCCTTTGGCAGCGGAGCGCGAACTTCCACCCACGCGCCAGTCGACGGGTGTGAAAATCCGATGCGCGCGGCGTGCAGGAAGTTGCGCTCCAGAAGCGGAACGTTGCGCGTTCCGGCGCGCAGATTGCGCGGCGCGCCATACAGCGTATCGCCGACCACCGGATGCCCGATCGCGGCAAAGTGCGCGCGAATCTGGTGTGTTCGCCCGGTCTGCAACACCGCCTCGACAAGCGTGCAGCGATCCAGGCGCGCGATCACGCGCCAATCCGTTCGCGCGTGCCGGCCTGTGCGGCCGCGCGCCGTCATCCGGGTTCTGCGTCGCGGGTCGCGCGAGATCGGCAGCGTGACGGTGCCGGAATCGCGCGGCATCTTGCCGTGGACCAGCGCCAGATAGATTTTTCGCACGTTGCGCGATCGGAATTGCTCCGCGAGATGTTCGTGCGCCGCGTCATTCCGCGCCACCACCATGGCTCCCGAAGTTTCCTTGTCCAGCCGATGCACGATGCCCGGGCGCAACGCTCCGCCTGCGCCGGAAAGTTTTCCCAGACGGTGCAGAAGCGCGTTCACCAGCGTGCCGCGTGCGTGGCCCGCGCCGGCGTGCACCACCATCCCCGCGGGCTTGTTCACGATTACGAAATCGTCATCGACGAGCAGCAGTTCAAGCGGTAAGTCCTCCGGCGCAGCGACCATCGCGGGCCGGGGAAGGACTGCCACCTCGATGGCTTCGCCAGTCGCAATCCGGTGTGAAGCTCTTGCGGTGTGTCCGTCGACGCGTACGTTCCCTTCGCGAATCAGTTCCTGAATCCGAGTGCGGCTCAGCACGGGGATGCGCTGTGCTAGGAACAAATCCAGACGCCGCCCCGCGTCGCTCGACGCCGCCGTCAGTTTTTGTTGCGTTGTGGGACTTTCCGACATGGATGTAGCACAGGCTTCAGCCTGTGTGGTTTTGATTTTCGCTAGTACGGAACAGCACACAGGCTGAAGCCTGTGCTACTGAAAATCTCCCTCCAGTGAGGTGCGCCTCACGAGAGAAAACTGAATTTCACGAGCATTTCCGCCACACGTTCATTTGAGAGCCAGCTTAGCCGCGGTCACGTTCGGCGGAATCGGACCGGTGGGGGCCGCCGAAGAGAAGCTCGACAAGCACCAGCACCGCACCGATGGAGATGGCCGAATCGGCGACATTGAATGCGGGCCAGCGATAGGTTCCGAGACGGACCTCCAGAAAATCGGTTACGCCGCCGTGAATCAGGCGATCCAGCGCATTGCCTGCGGCACCGCCCAGGATCAGCGCGAGTCCGGCATGCGCAAGCGAACCGCCCGCCCGGCCGGTCGCTAATAGCCACACGAGCAAAGCCACGACCAGAGCCGAACTCACAAGCAACAGCGGCGCAAGCCATGGCGAACTCGAATTTGAAAACACACCGAACGCAATGCCCGGATTCTGATTGTGAACTAAAATTACGATATCTGAGAATATTGGAAAGCGGAAGAATTCGCTCGTGTAATGCTCGATGGCAAATTTTGTGGCGCGATCCGCGGCCAGCACGCCGAAGGACAACCATAACCAGCGCGCTCCGGCCCTGCCGCTCATCAGGACGCGCCCCCGACGCCCGAAGCCCCGAGCTGGCCCTCGATTTCATCAAGCGCTTTCACGCAGCGTTCGCAAACCGTCGGGTAGTCCGCGTTCTCACCAACATGCGTCGAATAATTCCAGCAGCGTTCGCATTTCGTGCCGTCGGCGCGAAACACCGTGACACTCAGGCCTGGAAGCACGTCGGATTTTTGCCTTTCCGCGGATGCCGGGCTGGCGAGTTCCACCTGCGAAACGATAAAGAGCGCCGGGAGCGATGCTTTATACTGTTCGAGTAATGGAGCGAGGTCGCTGCCTGCGCTTAACAAGACTTTTGCTTCGAGTGCGCCAGAAATCGTTTTCGCGTTACGCGCAGCCTCAAGGGCGCGCAAGACTTCGGTACGCACCACAAGCAGCTTCTCCCAGTTCGCCGCGCTCCGCGCATCCAGCGAGGCGCCGATATCTTCTGCCGCAGGAAACAGCGCGAGATGCGCGCTCTCCAGGTCGCCCGCCGCGCGCGGGAAATGCCTCCAGATTTCCTCGGCCGTGAATGCGATGATCGGGGTTGACAGACTCAACAAAGCCTTCGCGATGCGATACACGGCGGTTTGCGCGGAACGCCGGGCGTGATTTTTCGCAGCGAACGTATAGAGCCGGTCCTTCAGCACGTCGAAATAGAACGCGCTCAAATCCACAATGGCGAAATCGTGCAGTGCGTGAAAGACGCGGTGAAATTCAAACGTCTCGTACCACTTGCGGCATTGCTTCACCAATTCCGCCGTGCGTGAGAGCATCCAGCGGTCGAGTTCTTCCATCTCGGAGTCGGGAACGGCATCGCGCCCGGGATCGAAATCGGCAAGATTTCCGAGCGCGAACCGGAACGTATTGCGCAGCTTGCGATACGCCTCGGAAAGCTGCGTCATTACATTGTCGGACATCCGCACGTCGGCGGTATAGTCCTGCGACGCAACCCAGAGCCGCAGCAAGTCCGCGCCCCATTTCTCGCAGACTTCCGTGGGCAGTACGGTGTTGCCGAGCGATTTCGACATCGGCTGGCCCTTCGCGTCGAGAGTCCATCCGTGCGTTAGCACGTGCCGGTAGGGCGAGCCGTTGCGCACCGTGACGCCCACCAGGAGCGAACTGTGAAACCAGCCGCGGTATTGGTCCGGTCCTTCGAGGTACATGTCGGCAGGCCAGGGCAACTTTTGCCCATCTGCATCCGGGCGATCCAGAACGGCCAGATGCGATGAGCCGGAATCGAACCACACGTCCAGAATATCGGTCTCTTTTCGCCAGCTCGATGCGCCGCAAGAACAGCGCGTCCCCGCGGGCAGCAACTCTTCGACCGTATGTGTGAACCAGGCATCCGCACCCTCACGCGTGAACCATTCACGTACGAGCGCATGCAGCGCCGCGTAGTCGTCGAACTGTTTTTTGCACTTCGTGCAATACAGAATCACCAGCGGCACGCCCCAGAATCGCTGCCGCGATACACACCAGTCCGGCCGCTCGGCGATCATGGAGTGAATTCGTTCGGCGCCCCATTCCGGCGTCCATTTCACTTTGGAAA
>WNGO01008152.1_pt1 | contig 12070 bp, 6 predicted proteins | sample 5400511 | NCBI WGS metagenome assembly WNGO01 (sample SAMN13153380, study PRJNA577476) | soil metagenome | isolation source: 20 cm soil or saprolite under Garry oak tree replicate 2 | place: USA:California | collected 2016-06-15
TTTGTCACCACAGAGAAACCGACCTCCAAGCAATCGCCTCACGATGCTTTTACCACAGACTGGCCCGCTGCCTGCTGCGTAGACCCTATTTTCATTCCACGTGGTGCGCCGGGGGCGCATGAGGCCTGCTATGAAAATAGAGTTCAGCGGGCGTCCTGATCATGCGGCTTTCTGCTCTTGTGTCACGGCATAGCCTAGACGCTCCAAGCGATGGACCAAATTTCGAGTCAGGAGGTGTTTGTTAAGGTTGTCGAGGTAAAGATCACCCAATTCGTTGTAGCCAATCTGGTGGGAAAGCATGTGATAGATGGCGACCAAGATTTTATGGGCTACGCGAGAAGAGACTGTTCTCTGATTAACATCGAGTCCCCAAAGGATCAAGTGGTTCTTGGTTGCGGGGACATCGATCTACGAGCCGGGTGCCATTCCAAGTTTTTTGCCCCAGCCGAGCATCACCGTAGGCGATGTCATAGACGAGTTGTACGATGTACGGAACATCATCGCTCACGGGGACCGAGTACCCGTACCGCACTCGTGTCTGAGCGATTTCTCGGATGCGCATCCGGAGTGCAGTCCGTGGATCTTTATGCGCTCGATACCGAAACGTTCCTCGATTTAACCGGGCGACCCTGCTCGCAAGCTGCTCGCTCACCCGGAAGCGGCCGTGCAGGTACTCGACCACCTGCCGGCGCCGCGAGGGCTCTAGATTTTTTTTTGACAGCACACCCTGCAACATGGCCTTGTCGAGGGTCAGATCGGCAACCAGCTGCTTCAACCGGGTGTTCTCTTCCTGGAGTTGTTTGAGCTGGCGAACCTGGTCGACCTCCAGCCCGACATATTGCTTCTTCCATCGGTAGAAAGTCTGTTCGGAGATTCCCACCCGCCGGATCAATCCAGCCAAGGGAACTCCTGCCTCGGCTTGCTTCAAAACTGCCACAATCTGCTCAACGTTGAAACTTTTGTGCTTCACGGCAAAACTCCCTTCTGTGGGTTCTAGATTTTGCCGGAAACTAACCTTCCGAGTGGATAAAAATACCGGGACTGCGCATGTTACGGAGAAAATGTGCACATTGACTGGGTAAGGGCGGAGTGCTACCTTCCCTCCCATGTCGGGGTCGACGGCCGATGATAGATTTCGGGGCTCTGTTCAAAGAGCTTGAAAAACTTGTCCCTCGCAATCAGCACCGCTAGTCGCCAAGTTTGTAAAGCCTCCGGCCTGTACGGGACTAGGCTTTTCTGAAGTTCGTTTTAAGAATGTCAGAGGATTGTAGGTAGAACGGCTTTGGGTTCGAAACGCATGTCTTTGGGGGTGTTCAATTGAGATCGGAGGGTAAGGGTATGGGTCGTCGCATAAATGCTAGAAGCATTTTAAGATTATTGCTATGCGCGGTTGTGGTACTGGCCGCGTGTGGTGCTGCACGTTTGTACGCGCAGGCGGTTGGTGCAACGCTGAGCGGCACGGTCTCGGACCAATCCGGTGGCGTGGTTCCCAAAGCGGACGTCGCCATTCTGAACACGGCGACGGGCGAAACCCGGAATGTTCAAACGAATGCCGATGGAATCTACTCAGCGCCAAACCTGCAGCCCGGCGGTTACACCGTAACCGTTACCGCCTCGGGATTTTCAAAAGCGGTGCAGACAGGCCTCACCCTCACAGTTGGCGCTTCGCAAGTCTTGAATTTGACCCTGCAGGTAGGACAGGCAAGTCAAACCGTGGAGGTTACTACCGAAGCCCCAACTGTCAATTTGACGAACGCCGAAATCGGCGCAGTTACGACGGAAGCCGCGATCAAAGAGCTGCCTTTAAACGGGCGTTCATGGAGCGACTTGGCAAATCTTACGTCCGGCGTTTATCAACTCCATACTCAGCCTGGCCTCCAGACTCGGGACAGGTTTACGCGCGGTTACGGAGTTCAACTTTCGATTTCCGGCAATCGGCCCCAACAGAATAATTATCGAGTGGACGGTATCAGCATCAACGACCCAGGAAACGGCGGGCCTGGTAGCGTGCTGGGATCTAATGCAGGCGTCGATGCCATTGCCGAATTCTCCGTCTTGACCACCAACTATTCCACAGAGTACGGCAGGGCGTCTGGCGGGATTATCAATGCGACGACAAAGTCCGGCACCAACCAATTCCACGGAACCGCTTACGAGTTCCTGCGTAACAGCTGGCTGGACGCGCCAAATTACTTTGACCCAAATGGCGTAACGCCGGAGTTCAGGCGAAACCAGTTCGGCGCCTCAGCGGGAGGGCCGATCATCAAGAACAAGACGTTTGTCTTTGGAGACTACGAAGGATTGCGTCAAGCTTTAGGCTTGTCCTTTGTTAGTCAAGTTCCTTCGGCGTCCGGAGCCGCTAGTGCTGATCCGAAGGTGGCGCCTTACTTAGCGGCGCTTTTCCCTATCGGCGGCACACTCGGTGGCAAACAAGTTTGCGTCACCACACCCACCGCCGACGCATTCCACGATAATTGTTCCTTCGGAGCGAATCAAGTTAGTACGGAGAATTACTACATCATTCGCGCCGATCACAATATCTCGGACAAGGATCGCCTCAGCGGCACGTTCTTCCGTGACAAGGCCAGTACCGGCACTCCCGATAAATACAACAATCAAGTCGTCGACACGGCAACCAGTGAAACCTTCGCGACGATTGCGGAGACGCACACTTTCGGCACAAGCTTTGTCAATTCTGCGCGCTTCGGTTACAACCGTATCACCCAGGGAGGGCCAGCGGGCTCCACGGCAGTCAACCCGGCTGCGGCGGACAAGACTTTCGGTTTCTTCCCACAGTTTGATGCGCCTCAGGTGGCGATCGGCGGCGCTAACAACATACAATTTTCGGGTGGCGTGACCTCCAACAGCCCTCAAAAGAACACCTGGAATTCGTACCAGTTTTATGACGATGCCTTTTGGACCAAAGGGAAACATTCCTTTAAATTCGGCGCGAATGTGGAGCGCATTCAGCTCAATGTCCTTAGGTCTGCGCGTCCCGGCGGAATCTTTGCATATACGTCGTGGGCCGCATTTCTGAGTAACTGCGGCGCCCAAAAAATCGGAGCCTGCACAACATTAGGCGGCCCGGGCGTTGCTAGCCTCACCACGGACATCCCGGGCGCGCTTTCCCCCGAGGAGGAGCGGCAAACCATTATCGGCGTGTACGTCCAGGACGATTGGCGCATCCGCCCGAACCTTATGATCAACTTGGGACTGCGCTACGAACCTACAACTGTGCCTAATGATCCCAAGGGGCGAAATTCTACGTTGGCCACTATCTTCTTCCCGACTCTAGGCCAACTCCCTCTTTGTGGAGTAGCGTTTACGGATGCGAGCGGCACTCCCACTTGCGATGCCCGGAACGGACCATTGTTCAAGAACAACACCTTGCATAATTTCGATCCACGCGTTGGGTTCGCATGGGATCCTAAGGGCAATGGGAAGATGTCGGTCCGCGGAGGTGTTGGGATCTACGACCAATTGCCTCTGCTTGCCTTTATGGGAAGCACCTCCAATGGCAATACCGCCCCGTTCCTTGTATCCGGCAGCAGCAGTAACCTGGCTACAGGTTCCTTTGGTGAGGCTGCTTCGTTCGGCCCCTGCCCCGCGCCGCCCACGCCACCCATCCCTTGGGACCCAGGAACGTCCGCTGCGTGTCAAGCCGCCGCAGCAGGCGGCAATCGTGTCGCCTTTATCGAACGGGCTCCAAAACGCGCCTATGTAATCCAATATAACCTCAGCGTTGAGCGTGAAATCGCACCCAGTACCACATTAATGATCGGTTATGTGGGCTCGCACGGAGTTCACGGCACGACACAACTAGATGATGTCAATGAAGTGTTGCCGACTAAAATCGGTGATCGATATTTCTGGCCGTGTGAACCTTTAAATCCTGGCGGCGCTAACATCAACGACTGCGGTGGGCATGGCACCGGCACGACCATCAATCAGAGTTTTGGTCGCCTACCCTCCACGTTTTTTAGGAATTCCTCACTCTATAACGGTATGCAGGTGCAGCTGAGCAAAGTCATGAGCCACGGATTCCAGGCTACGGCTGGATTCACCTGGCAAAAGTCCATCGACACTGCCTCCGGGGCGGTTATCTCCGATTCGGTTATCACCGCAATATCCACAAACAACTGGTTCGACCCCAAGCTGACGCGCGCAGTCTCTGACTTCAACGCTGCCAAGGTTTTCACACTTAACTATCTCTGGGACATTCCCACACCAAAGTCTTGGTCAGGGTTTACTCGGTCGGCTGCTGGCGGATGGGAGTTGGGAGGCATTTTCTCGGCTTCCACCGGGGAGCCGTTTACGCCTCTACTCGCTGGGGACGTACTTGGCCAAAAGAGCACCGACCCGTTCGCATACCCGGATCGTGTTCCGTCGTGTGGCAATTCGCTCACCAACCCAGGAAATCGCGATCCGCTGAAGAACGGTTTGCCGTATATCAAGCTTCAATGCTTCGTAATTCCACCCTTAGCTACCGTCAACGGCGTCAATTACATCCCGCTTGGTAACGTGGGGCGTAACATTCTCACCGGACCCGGATTGATAGATTTCGACTTTTCGGTCGTCAAGAATACCAAGATCCCGCGGATTTCGGAGGCTTTCAACGTTCAGCTACGCCTGGATGTTTTCAATCTCTTTAACCGCGCCAATTTCAACCCACCGGTCACCAATATGTTTATTATGGATCCAACCACTGTAGGCAACGGAATTGTTGCCAATCCAGGTCCGTCCGGCCCGTGCACCGGCAACGACAACAACAGCGGATGTGTCCCGAACGCCGGCGTCTTTGACGGCGGCGATAACACCGCGACGCGGTCTAGAGAGATGCAAGTGTCGGTGAAATTCATCTGGTAAACACTCCCAAGAGTTTTTCTGGCGTCGGGCCTCTGCCCCGGCGCCAGAGAGGTTCGACTTCTCCCGATCGATTCTCCCAGGATGCTCTCCATGAAAAAAATAGGGTTCTTCTTTTAGCGATTGCGCTTGGGACCGTCTCTGCCGCCAGAGCACAAAATTTTGGCGAAGTGGTCCGCGTAGACCCCGCTGTCGACGCCATCGTCCCGGCCGACGTCGTGGTCGAGAAAGTGGGCGACGGTTTTGGATTTCTGGAGGGCCCGGTATGGGTACACGCGAAGGGCCAGGGCTATCTGCTCTTCAGCGATATTCCTGCGAACGTGATCCGCAAATGGGATCCGAAGGCTAGGTTCTCTGTGTTTCTGGAGAAGAGCGGATTTACGGGAACGGATGCCTCCGACCTCGGCGGACAGTCCAACAATGGAAAAGAAGTTGTGACCCTGATCGGTTCCAACGGCATCACCATCGACCGCCAGGGCCGAATCGTGTATTGCCAGCACGGAGACCGGCAAGTGGTGCGGCCTGCACGTGGACTTTGAGCTAGTGTTGCGTCGACCCATTGAGACCACCGGACTTATCAGGAGTTGGCCTTCATTGTTTGGCCTCGAACAAAGGGTATTGCGCGGAATAGGAACAAGGAGCTGAGGTCCGTTGCCTTTGAGACTATTGCGATAGTCTCCTAAACTGTATCTTAAGATCGCCGCTTCTATTGCCTTACCCGGTCAGTCGGCAACACAACCTATATTAGGATTGAGTGTCCACAATGAAAGAAAACGACCCGACGGGAGCTAACCCGAAATATAGGACTTCCATTGGGGCCTTACTGCGCCGTATACGCGTCATCCAAAGTATAGGTTTGTCCGTCAGGATTCGTGATCGTTATTCCGACGGTACCAACCGGGGTCGAGGGGGTTGTAATCTGAAGCGTATTCATGTCCACGAATGTCACAACAGAAGCGGCGGTATCCACCTTCACCTGTGCTGCGGGTTCAAATCCACTCCCACGGAGCGTCACGACGACTCCTCCGGACGCAGATCCAGTTGACGGATTCACGCTGCCGAGAGAAAGCGGAACCGAGTCGAGTTGCACAATTACTAAACCCGATTGAGCAATCAAGAATATTCGGGACCCAGTTTCGTCAATGGCAACCTGCGATGCACGAGGCTCAATCGGAGTGAGGTCTTGTGACACCAGTATTCGTTCACGCTGATCGCCGTGGTGCACATCGTATATTTCGATGCCTTGCCGTTTCGGGGCGTACAACAAACTGCCCGAATCATGCATTTGAAGACCGGCAACACGGTATCCAGTGCTGTAGTAGAATTCCGGCTGGAGAATATTCCCAACTAGATTCAACCCGGGGTTGAGAATAAGAAATCGATCTTGATGAGCAGTCCCATAACCGATCGTGTTTATCGCGAAGAGATTTGCGTCTCCTGATACAGCATATTCGTACAGGTTGCTATTGCTATCGAGCTGTCGGTATTGCCAGGCGTTCGTTTGGAGATCTAAGACAGACACATCGTTCGGGGCCCCGATCACGACTGCGTTACCATTCCTCGCCGCTGAAATATATGGTCCTGAAGGTCCGTCGGCATTAACTGTGGCAGTCAGACTTGGGATATCGAGTTCAATGAGTCCTCGGGTTGGACATCCGAGCAACGGGTTGTCAATGATGGCCGCGTATGCTTTTCCGGTGCTTGTCGCTGCTATTCGCCCTGGGCCAGGCGTGCATTGGCTTGGTGGCAATGGGAGAGCGAGAGGCACCCCCACGGCGGTTGCATTCGAGGGAAGATCGGGATCAATCACAGCGATTGACCTGTCACCATTGTTGGAAACCAATAGGCGCGATCCATTCGGCATAACCGTAAGGCCCGCTGCCTTTCTAGCTCCATTGACTTGGGGAAGGGAAATTGGTGGAAGAAATGCATTGGACGCGAGGTCGATTACATCCACGTGGTCCCCTGCGCTCAAGTACAACCGATTGCGTTTCTGATCGTAAGCGAGATCTGTAAACGTGTCCGGTGACGTCACATTCTGAGCGCTCTTGAGATAATGTATGCCTTGCGGCAACGTAGCCGAACCCACCGGAGTCGTAACATTGAGATTCACGGGCCCTGATTGCGACGCTGGCGGCACGGTCACCTGAAGGTGTTGGAGTGCGAAAGGATAGTCTTCACCGCCGGTCTCGATTCCACCATGCAAGGTGACCTGTGCATTTTGCGCTCCCATTGTCACCTGTGTAGCAAATGTTAGCAGGTCGGCGCCGAGCCCATACCCGTATATGTCTGCTGTGACACCGCCATCACGGGGCACCGCTTGCGGAACCTGAGGGAATATCACGGAGCCATAGCTGAACCCAAGCGGCAAAAACCCCAAGATCCCGTTCGGCTCTTCAATCTTTATGGTAACTGGCCCCGGAGTATCAGCCGGAGGAGCTGCAACCTGTAGGTTTAGTCCATTCAAATGCGCGTTCGTGCCCCGCTTTTCCCCAAAGAAAGCGTCTGGTACATCAGTGAACCCCTGAGTCCAAATAGTAACCGGAGTGGATGCAGTCAGCGAACCTTCGCCGGGGTCAGCGAAATTCAACCATACTAGCGGCCCTGCATCCGGAGGAATATCTTGAGTATTGGTCGAGTCATCGAGCGCAATCCCACGATTCGCTTTGCCATAGATGAGGCGCGTGTCGTCCACCGTGAAAGGAATTTCGGGTCTAAATGGAGCCGAGCTATTAGCGACCGTGGAACCAAACCCCGGGGCCGTAGCGGATAACTGAAAAGTGGTGGCGTCATAAGTGAGAATTTCTAAGGCGGAGTTAAGAAAGGAAGCAACAAGAAGACTCCGCCCATCGGATGTGTAGACCGCGCCATAGCATCCTCCCGTGTCGAGCTGCTGAGTGAGGTTGCCAATCGGACCATATATCGTTACCCCTGACGGCAAACAAAGGGCAAATTGAGTTCCGCCAGGATTCACGGCCCCGCGACCGCAGGATGGTACTCCCCTATAGGTGCACGGGATTGGGACGAATTTATCACTCACGGCGTCATAGATACTTGCAGCTCCGTTGAGTGGGTCATAGAACATGGCTTTGGTTCCGTCCGCACTACGCATGGCCATCGCGGTGTTTCCGACGCCTGAATCCGGACGACGAATGATTGTTTTCGACGCTGGATTCCATTGCGCAACGCCGTTCGGAAAATCCCCATTCACCACAAATAGGATCGTTCCACTCGAGGTCACAATCGGCCATACGGGTTGGACAGATAAAGGAGGCGCACCAGTAGCAATTGGGGGCAATGTTGTGCGCGCCACAACGGCGAGTTGTGAAGTATCAATCGTGTAGAACTGATCGGTTCCAGTTCCAACGATGAGATCCTGGTTGCCAAGAGTAAGGTCTAAGCCTTGAGGATTTGGCACCGGGATTTGCTTGATGACTTGATGCGTAACGGTCGAAATCGCACTAACGACATCAAGATCCGGAGCGCTCGCAAACACGAGCTTGTGGACTGCATCGAAGACCGCGGAACGAGGCTGAGCGTACAGAGGGATAAAACCGCTTCGATTTGTGGGCAAGTTTCCCGGCGGGGGTTCTGACGAAAGAAAAAGAAGCGCTGTCCGTTGTGCGCCGTCCACAGATCTAGTCGCCGCAATCGTGACTGGAAAGGACGTGGCCCTTTGCGCATTGGTAGCAGCAGTGAATGTCAGATCGATCTGCGAGGCTGTAAGAACCGGATTTGTAGAAAAGCTGGCTGTCACACCAGTGGGCAAACTCGACACAGAGAGCAAGACGGAATAATCTGTGGCGCCTGGCCCGATCGATCCCGCAAGCAACGTACACGTGGTCGATCCTCCGGCCCTCACTGCGAGGTCTGAGCAAATTAGGAGCACTCTGAAATCCGCGAGCCCTGCGACCAGCATGCTCGTGTTTGCCGCACTGCTCAGGCTGCCGTTAGTTGCCTGCAATTGCAGAGTGAAAGTGCCATTCGTTGCGTACGGGTCAGCAATTAGCATAACATTCTGCGTCCCGGGAGACATTACAAACGGCGAAGCGGGTGAAGTTGTTATGCCCGGAGGTAGTCCCCCTATACTTACCTGCGTACTCCCACTCACACTGCCTGACACGTGCAGCGTTACAGCAATCGGAGTTGAAGTTCCAGGGGCAATCGAAAAGCTAGCAGGGGCTGCGGTTAGGTCGATGCTCGGGGGAACAGTATACTGTGCGACCCCATTTCCGCCCCCGCATGCAAACATCAGAGGACAAGTCAGAATCGCAAATACAAATAGCCGATATTTCCAACCGAATGTAGCTTCACAAACAGGCGCATAGCCGAAACCAGAAATGCGACCCGGCATAGTAGCCACCTTTTTAAATTACGAGAAGCTTAGTTTTAAACATTATAACGACGAAAGTCAAATCCTCTTTTCCCAAGATCCGACCTCGCCTGAGTTGGCTGTGAGCATGAAACGATCCCTACAAGCAGAAGTCAAGGCCAAACCCCCGGCTCAAGCTGATCAGCTGGTGCAGGCAATCTCATTACCGTTAATCCCGAACATTTAGGGCAGCTTACCCCCATCGGAATCGATACCTAAGTTGGATTTCTCCTGATAAACGCTGCCAGCTCAACCGGTCGATGCAACACCATCTAATCGGTTGATCCGAGAATGCTTGCTGTAGGGAGCCGATCTGTACGGCTGTACTCAATCAGAACCTAAACAGGGCAGTGTTTTGTTTGAATCAACGCCCTGGAACGAATTTAGCTTCGTAGACGCCTGCACGTGGACTTTGAGCTAGTGTTGCGTCGACCCATTGAGACCGCCCGACTTATCAGGATGTGACGCCCCAATCGCAGCGGCTTCTCTCCAAGGCAATCCTTCGGCGGTATATCTATCCCAGAACGAATGTGTCATTGTGCACGTAACGGCACCCAACAACGCCGAAAGGAAAGCACTTCTGAAAGCGATTCTCCACACCCAATATGGAACTCCTGATCTTCTCCAGCTAAGAGAGATCGACAAACCTATCCCTAAGGACAACAAAGTCCTTATCGCCATACACGCGACCACGGTGTCGACTGGAGATTGCAACGTCCGCAATTTCACATTCGTTACCAAGTCCATGCGCCCGATCGCCAAACTCATGTTTGGTATTGGAAAGCCTTGGAAAGAACGTGTCCTCGGGACCGAGTTGGCCGGGGAGGTCGAGGGCATTGGTAAAGATGTGCAGAAGTTTAAGACGGGCGACCGGATTGTTGCCTCGACCGGCATGGCGGGAGGCGGGCACGCCCAGTATGCATGCCTTCGTGAAAAAGGGGCGATAGCGATCAAGCCGGATTCGCTGAGTTGGCTGGAAGCAGTTGCGATTCCGTTTGGGGCGAACACCGCGTTGTATTTCCTTCGGGATCTGGGGAAAATCCAGGCCGGGCAAGAGCTTCTGATCATAGGAGCTTCGGGAAGCATCGGCTCAGCCGGGGTGCAATTGGCCAAACACTTTGGGGCAACCGTGACCGCAGTGTGTAGTGGCGCAAACGTGGAAATGATGAAATCGCTCGGGGCCGACCAGGTGATCGATTACACGAAGGAAGATTTCACCAAGAACGAAAAAACCTACGACCTGATATTTGACATCGTCGATGCGACCACTATTGACCGCTGCCAAAACTCGCTGAGGCTCCGGGGCGTCTTTCTTCAAAACATCATAGGTTTGACTGATCTGGTTCGGATCCTGTGGGCCTCCATCACCGGGCATAAGAAACTAAAGGGCGGTGTGGCCATGGAGAACCCAGGAAGAATGAATTTCATCATACAACTTGCCGCGGATGGGAAGCTCAAGGCGGTCATCGACAGAAGTTATCCCTTGCAGCAGATCGCGGAAGCTTTCAAGTATGTTGAGCGAGGGCACAAGAAGGGAAATGTCGTAATCACGGTGGGGCACTCATGATCGCGCGATTCGTGCCTGGCGCGATAGGCTTGTCATAGTCTCAGTACCCCACATTCCGAGAAGAGGACTTCACAGGACTTGGAGACGACCTCGCAGCAATTGCCTCTCAGAATCTAGAACCGAACAGTAGACTGTGTTTTACCGAAATATATTCCTTGGGGTTGGTTGCAGTGCTGGGGGGGCTACTCCAAAAGGAGTTCACGCCGTTGGTCTAGCCACTCTATACTTTGGCGCACTGACAATGGGAGGCAGGGCATGCGAATGTTCTTTATCGTTGTAATGGGAGCCTTGGTTGCCGACTTCCTAGGGAGTCGCATGAGGGTCATAGCTAGAATCATGGACAGAGACGTTGAACAATCTGTGGGCATGACAGAAGATGAGTACACTGCCAAATGGATCAAGGAACATCCGAAGAGTTGGTTTCCATTTTTACCTTTTCTCTGGCTTTTGGTAGTCGTACTCGGATTCTTGTGGGCTGTGTTTTGGTACTGATTGGGGCTTCCGCTCACAGCGTATAGCCGGACATACAAAATGACTAGCCACAGCTTTTTTATCCCAGGAGATTGCCAGGACCCCGGCTACCGGAACGTTCGCGACCTTCCCCATCTTGAAAAGGCGCGTAACTTCATTGAGTCGTTGTGGCGGCGGTATCAAGGCTACGAAGATGCGCACTTTCTGCAAGAAGCGAAGGAACATTTCTTGGAACGATTTTGGGAAATGTATCTGGCTGTCACTTTCCTGGAGCGTGGATTTGCGTTATCTCGGCCCCGAAATGCTGGCCCCGAGTTTTGTTTTACCTCTGGCCACCAGAAGATTTGGGTTGAAGCGGTTGCTCCTGGGCCCGGAATAGGCAATGACCGCGTTCGGGAACTGCAGATGGGATTGGAAGTGGCATCCAAGGTTCAAACGGAACAAATTCTTCTGCGTTATACCAACGCAATCACAGTAAAGCGAGAACGATACCTTGCCGCGCTTGAACGAGGCGTTCTAGATGACTCGGACAGCTACGTTTTGGCAATCAACTCTCGTGGGATTGCACACGCGCCGTACGGAAACACGCTACCGTTCTTCGTACAGGCACTGCTTCCATTTGGCCCTCTGACAATTCTCATAGATCCTGAGACTGGGGAATTTGGCGACCCGTTCTACCAGCTTCGAGAGAGCGTTGCTAAAGCGAAGGGCTCTCCAGTGAGTACGGCGAGCTTCCTCGACCCGCAATTTGCCTTCGTGTCTGCCGTGCTTCATTCTTCGGTTGACTGTGTCAATTG